>OFTY01000293.1_pt1 | contig 44251 bp, 41 predicted proteins | sample 1775061 | NCBI WGS metagenome assembly OFTY01 (sample SAMN08195773, study PRJEB24354) | sludge metagenome | isolation source: sludge from phenol fed wastewater aerobic bioreactor B | place: India: Nagpur | collected 2016-09-16 | reverse complement strand
ATCGACAGCATGGCCGGTGGCGGCCGCAACCGCCGCAGTGGCGGCGGGGGCGGGGGTGGCGGCTTCGGCGGCGGAGGCGGCGGCCGCAAGGGCGGTGGCGCCAACCGGGGCCGCAGCGGCGCGCCGCGCGGTTTCAGCCGCTGAGTCTTTGCTCCGCAGTTGGCGCCTTTTGTGAACGCCCTCAGCGCGCGACGGCCCGCTGAGAGCCCGTGCTGAGTGCCCAAAGGGCGGGCTCAGCGCATCGTCACACCCGCACGAACAGCGTCTGCAGCGGCTGGCCGTCGAGCGCGCGGCTGCGGTGGCCGTGCACCGTGGCGTCGAACACCGCGCCCGCGGGCAGGGTGTCGGCCGACAGAAAGCCCTCGCCGGGGCCGAACACGCGGCAGCTGCCGTCCTGCAGGCCGATCTCCATGCGGCCCTGCAGCACGATGAGCCACTGCGGGTGCGTGGTGCAGTGAAACGGGCTCTCGAAGCCGGCCGGGCTCCAGCGCCACTGGAAGCCACCCGAGGGCGCGAGCGCCGAGAGCGCGGCCGCGGCGCTGCCCTCGCTCAGTTCGATTGGTTCATCACGAAAACGGGCGCGGCCGTCGGCATCGGTGTAGAGCACGGCGCGAAGCAGTCGGGGCATGGGCGGGTCTCCGGTTGAGGCGGCAAGGTCGCCGATGTTCGCACGGCGGCGCGGCGCCCCGCAGCAGCGCCGCGGCGTTTCGGGCCGCTGCATGCCGAACGCTTTCATGCGCCCTTGCTACGATGCCCGCATGAACACGACGACCCCTATCCCCTCCCCTGCTTCCCCCATCTGCTTCGGCCTGCGCGAGCGGGTGGTGCTCGTGACCGGCGCGGCGCAAGGCATCGGTGCGGCCTGTGCGCGGCGCTTTGCGCGCGAGGGCGCGCGCCTGGTGCTTGCCGACGTGGACGCAGCGCGCAACGAGGCGCTGGCGGCTGAACTTGGCGCGCTGGCGCTGCGCTGCGACGTCGGCGCCAAGGCCGACGTGGATGCGGCGATAGCGGCGGCGCTGGCGGCGCACGGCCGCATCGATGTGCTGGTGAACAACGCAGGCATCTTCAAGGCGGCGGATTTCCTCGACGTCACCGAGGCGGACTTCGACGCCGTGCTGCGCGTGAACCTCAAGGGCTCGTTCCTCATGGGGCAGGCGGTGGCGCGCGCCATGGTGCAGGCGGGCAACCGCGGCGCCATCGTGAACATGAGCTCGGTCAACGGGGTGATGGCGATTCCGAGCATCGCCAGCTACAACGCGAGCAAGGGCGGCATCAACCAGCTCACCCGCGCCATGGCGCTGGCGCTGGCCGACCACGGCATTCGCGTCAACGCGGTGGCGCCGGGGACGATTGCCACGGAACTGGCTGCGCAGGCCGTGCTCACCAGCGCCGAGGCGCGCGCACGCATCCTCTCGCGCACGCCGATGAAGCGCCTGGGCGAACCCGAGGAAGTGGCCGAGGTGGTGGCCTTCCTCGCCAGCGACGCCGCCAGCTACATGACCGGCGAAATCGTCACCGTGGACGGCGGGCGCATGGCGCTGAACTACACCGTGCCGGTGTGAGCAGGCCGCGCGGGGCCGCTGCGGCGCGCATCCGCCGGTTCAAAGCCCCGTGGAGCTGGTGCGGAACGGGTTTTCGAGCTTTTCGGCCTGGACCCCAGCGCCAACCGGTAAGGTTGCGCTCACTTTTTTGAAGTATCGTCGGGCGCTTGCAGGTACATCTGCGCCAGCCGCGCGCGCGCCGTAGGGGTGAGGGCGAGCGCGCGCGCGAAGTAGGCGTCGAGGCTGCCGTAGTCGCGCTCCACGGCGGCGAAGGCTGCGTGCAGGAAGTCTTCCTGCACCTGCCAGAGCACGCGCAGCACCTCGGGCGGGGCGCTGTCGGCATACGCCATGGGCATGCGGTAGTGCCGGTTGGTGAGCAGGTAGTCCTGCATCACCGTCTCGTGCGGCACGTCGAGCGCGCGCAGCAGCAGGGCCACGGCAAAACCGGTGCGGTCCTTGCCGGCGGTGCAGTGCACCACCGCGGGCGCGTCGTCGGCAAGCAGGTGGGCGAACAGCTCGGCGAAGCGCTGCGAGTTGTCGGTGACGAAGGCGCGGTAGGTTTCGCGCATGAGCTGCGCAGTGTGCGCCGCCGTCAGCGCCTCGCCGCGCTCGCGCAGGGCCTGCAGGCCCTGCACCACCGTGGGTTCGATGGGTAGAGGCTGCACGCGCACGCCCGGCAGCGCGTAGGCCTGCGCGGCGCGTTCGCGCTGGCCGCGCAGGTCGAAACTGCGCGACAGGCCCAGCGCCTGCAGCTGCGCCACGTCCTGCGCGCTCAGGCCCGCCAGATGGTCGGAGCGGAACAGCCGCCGCCAGCGCACGCTGCGCCCATCGGCGCTGCGGTAGCCGCCGAGGTCGCGGAAGTTGCTGGCCCCTTGCAGGGGCAGGAGTCGGTCGGGATGGTGGGGCATGGGCGAGGAAGTGCAAGAACCGGGCCAGGCAGGGGCCGCGGCGACGCGTCGATTGTGACCGGCGGCGGCGACAGGCGGCGATGCCCCGCGGCGCGCGGGGGCTTCACACGGCCGACACCGCGTGGCCCAAAAAAAACGGGGCGCACGCGGCGCCCCGAAAGAGGAGGACTGTCCGAGAGCGTCCCCTGTCTATTCCTGTAAGGAGCTGGGATATGACCCGCTTCTCGATGCTCGTGTCAGTCGCTGGGCAGCTTCGTGCCGTCCTTGGTGATGACGTTCTGGTTCGAATAGTCGCTGCGCGCGGGGCGGCCGATGCTGCCCTTGGCCTTGACGTAGTCGACGAAGCTCTGGGTGTAGAGCAGGTAGGTGTTGACGTACTTGCCGGCCTTGTAGAGGGTGGCCAGGGTGGTGTAGCCGTCACCGCCGGCAGCGACGAAGTCGTTGGTGGCGAGCACATAGGTGCGCGCGGGGTCAATGGCACTCCAGGCGCCGGTGGTCTTGTTGCGCACCTGCACGTTGGACAGGCGCTGGCCCTTCGGCTTGCTCATGTCCACGTCCCAGCGCAGGCCGGCGGCGTAGGGATAGGGGCCGGTGCTGCCACCATCGACCACCGCCGAGATGCCGTCTTCGAGCGCGGCAATGACTTGCGCGCCGGTGAGGTCGAGTTCGACGATCACGTTGGTGAAGGGCAGCAGGGTGAACGCGGTGTTCATCGTCAACGGGCCGGCCGGCACCGAGACGCGCACGCCGCCGCCGTTCTGCAGCGCGAAGTCCGCGCGCTTGGCCTGGTAGAGGAAGGCCTCGGCCACGACCTGCGAGATGTCGCTGCCGCGCGCCAGGGTGTTGGCCTTCTCGCAGGCGGCGATGCCGCCGGCGCGGTTGTCCTTGGTGTCGCCGGGCACGCGCACCAGGCAGAGGTCCTGCGTGGCGCTGCCGATGACCTGGGCCTTGGCCGCGGTCACCTTGCCCTTGTAGCCGTCGAGCACCTGGGTGGCGCCGGCATCGGGCGTGACCACCTTGACGGCACTCTGCGCGGCCAGCCGGGTGGTGAGCGTGGCGCGGTCGGCGTCGGCCAACGCGGTCCAGGTCTTGCCATCGCTGCCCAGGCGCTTGTAGTTGTCGCCAATCACCAGGCTGGCCTGGCCGCCGCACGCGGTGACGCGGCCGCGGTCGTCGAACTTGACGTTCATCAGGCCGAAGGCCTTGGCATATTCCCAGGCCTGGCCGATGCAGACGGTGTCACCGTCCTTGTTCTTCACCACCGTGGGGTAGGCGCCGGCGCTGTCCACGCCCTGGGCCTTGAAGTCGCCGAGCAGGGTGTGCGAATCGCCGCCGATGATCACGTCCACGTCGGTGAGCTGGGCGGCGAGCGCCTTGTCCTTGTCGTAGCCGAGGTGGCTGAGCAGCACCACATGGCGCACGCCCAGGGCGCGCACCTCGTCGATGGCTTTCTGCGTGGCGGCCACGGGCTCGAGGAACTGGGTGCTCTCCAGCGGGCGCGAGGACTGCTTGGTCTTCTGGTCGGTGGCCACGCCGACGATGGCCACGTCCACGCCGTCGATCTTCTTGAGGGTGTAGGGCTTGAAGGCGGGCTTGTCGGCGCTGGGCAGCAGCGGCGTGCCGACCTTGGGCACGATGTTGGCCGAGACGACCGCCGTGGGCGTGGGGCAGCCGCCCTTGGTGAGCATGTCGATGAAGGCGACCGCGGTGGCGTCGCCGTCGTCGAACTCGTGGTTGCCCAGGGTGAAGGCGTCGAAGCAGATGGTGTTCATCATCTTCGCGTCGGCCTCACCGTTGAAGAAGGTGTAGTAGAGCGAGCCGGTGATGGCGTCACCCGCGTGCAGCTTGAGCAGGTTGGGCTTGCTCGCGGCGGCCTTGAACAGGGCGGTCTGGCGCGCGAAGCCGCCGATGTCGACCTGCGTGTCCACGCCGTCGAGCTTGAGCTGGAAGCTCGGGATGGCTTCGAGGTTGGAGTGGTGGTCGTTGATGTGCGCGATGTTGAGCTCGATGGGCTTGAAGCTCGGGTCGTCGCTGCCACCGCAGGCGGCAAGGCTCAGGACGGCCGCGCAAACGGCGACGACGAGGCCGGCGCGGTGCAGGCGGGCGAAGGGGGCGGTCGGTGCGGGCACGGATGTCTCTCCGAATGAAAAGGGAACGCTGGCGCGCAGTGTGCGAACCGAAGATGACACGGCCGTGAAGCGGCGTTGACGCCACAGCCCGTCTGGCGTCGCACATTTCCACGTCCTGCACGGGCCCGCGGGCTCCTTCCCGCTGGCGGCGCAAGCCCTGTCCCTCGCGTGGGCATGGTCAGCGCGCGACAATCCGGGCCATCGCCCCGAGAGCCCGCCATGACGCCGCCCGCTGCCCCGACCCCGAAACCCCAACCGGCCCCGCCCCAGCCCAAGCCCGCGCCCGCCTGGCAGCGCCCACTGGTGCGCTGGGCCACGCGCTTCTCACTCGCCGCGCCGCGCTGGCTGCCCGATGCCGTGCGCCACGCGCCGCTCAAGGCGGTGTCCTACGCGCTGCGGGTGCATTACAAGGGTTGGGACTGAACGGGCACGGACGGGCACCCCGCGCTCGAAGCCTTGGGAACCTCTGCGGCGTGGCGCGGCGCGTGCCGGACGCCGCCTGAGCAGCCCGAAGGGGCTCGAAACAGCGGCTTTCCAAGGAGTTCTCGCCGTTCCCCAGCGCCAACCGGTGCGGTGGCGCTCCTTTTTCAGGAGTCTCCGGGCGCCCCGCCCTGCGCGCTCATGGCCTCGAGCGCATTGCGCACCCGGTCCGCCAGCGCGGAGGCGCCGGCGCTCAGCAGCACCAGGCGCTGGGTGGCGCGCGTCATGCCCACGTAGAGCAGCCGCGCGGCCTCGTCGAGCGACTCTTCCCGCGCGGGCATGCGGTGCAGGCCCACGATGGCGACGAACGGGAACTCCAGCCCCTTGGCGCTGTGCAGCGTGACGAGCTTGACCGTGGGCGCGGCCCAGTCGAAGTGGCGGAAGTCGCTGCCGCCCATGGACTGCAGCGCGATGCCGCGGCGGTGCAGCTCGCGCGCCACCGCGTTGAGCTGCGCCTTGGTGCGCGCGAGCACGGCCACGTCGCCTGGTGCAAGGCCGTCGGCCAGCGCGGCTTCAACCTGCGAGGCCGCGGCGGCGGCCTCTTCGGCGTCGCTGGCCACTTCGATGAGCCGGGGCATGGGGCCGCGGCGGCCGGCGCTGGCCGGGGGCACGCAGGGCACGGCGTCTTCGTCGGCGCCGGCGCGTTCGTCGAGCAGGCCTTGCGCACAGCGCAGCGCGAGAGCGAGGATTTCTGCGGTGTTGCGGTAGTTCAGCCGCATGACGCTGGTGCGGCCGCGCGCCTGGATGCCGAGCCTGGCGAAGCTGAAGCTGCGGCGGGACTTCTGGTAGATGCTTTGCGCGTCGTCGTAGAGCACCAGCAGCGACTGCGTGGCCGGGCTGACCAGGCGCGTGGCCATGCGCAGCCAGGCGTCCTCGAAATCATGGGCTTCATCGATGAGCAGCGCGCCGTACTGGCCGCCGGGCACCAGCCCGGTTTCCACGCTGCGGCTCACGGTGGCGGCCAGTGCCTCGAAGTAGGCCGTGCCGCGCGCATCGGCACCGGCGTCCCCCACGTCGAGCTGGTAGCTGCGCACCATGTCGTGACACCAGGCGTGGAAGGTGCGCACCACCACCACCTGCTCGCTCACGCCGCGCTCGCGCAGCACGAAGGCGATGCGCTCGGCCAGCGCGCGGTTGTAGCAGAGCACCAGCACCGGCTGCTCGGGCCGCGCGGCGGCGGCGAGCTGCTGCGCGCGGAAGATGAGGATCATGGTCTTGCCCGAGCCGGCCGGGCCGTGGATGACGCGGTGGCCCTCGCCCAGCGTGCGGGCGATCTGCTCCTGCTGCAAGTCCATGACCTGCATCAGGTCGGGCAGCGGCGCCAGTGCGGGGCGGCCGTCGTCGAGCGCGAGCGGCTGCTGGGTCTGCACGCGCACCTCGGGAAAGAGGTGCCAGCGCACGCGGTCGCGCTGCGGCAGGCTCAGCGCGAAGGGGAAGGTCATGACGAACATGCCCCAGAGGCGCTTCTCGAAGTCGTAGGGTTCCACGTCCTCGGCAAGGTCATCGCGCAGCAGGGTCTTGTGCGCGGGGAAGACCTCGGCGAAGTCGCCCGTCTCGACTTTGCGGCGCTCGATTTTCGAGAGCACGCAGCCCCAGCCGTAGGGTACGCGCGACTTGCCGCGGAACGGCCCCTCGTCGTGCACCAGCGCGGGGTCGGCCTGCAGCACGTCGTTGAGTTCGAGCGCGTAGGTGCGTGCCTGCACCAGCGGATGCGCCACGGTCTGCAGGCCGCGCTCGGTGGCCAGCTCCACCCGGTCGCGCGTGGTGCTGCGCAGGCTGGAGAGCGCCCAGTGCTTGACCTCCAGAATCAGCAGGCCGCGGCGCGGGCTGAACACCACGAAGTCGGGCTGGCGCTGGCGCGGCCCCACGGGCACGTCGTGCCAGACGAGGTAGTCGTCGCTGAGGCAGCGCTTGATCTGGTGCAGCACCGCGCGTTCGCCGGCGTTGTCGCAGCGGCGGTCGATGGCGCTGAGGCCTTGGGGGAACACAGCCATGGCAGGTCAGGATGCGAACGGATACGGGCGATGCGCCCGATCATGCCAGCGCGCCAGCGGGCTGCATGCAGGCTTTGGGCAACGCTGATCAAGTCCCTCGCGCGCCGCGCATCCCGGCGGCGGGCGGTCTGCTTCAAAAGCAAATGCTCGCCATAGCAACCGCTATGGCTGCGCTTTGCGCCTCGCATCCCATCCCGCGGCCCGGCGCGCATCATCGCGGGGACTTGTTCAGCGTTGCCTTTGTGCCCCGCAGGCGGGCCGCGGACGGGGTTGCCTGCGCGGCTGACCGGCGGCCGCGTGCCGCGCTCACGCAGCGCAAACGCCTGCCCACCCCGGAACACGCGCCGGGCGACTGCCAGGCAGCCGCGGCTGCGCGCTGGGGGGGTTCGCAGGCCGTCCCAGCGCCCTGCTTGTGAACAATCCACCGCCGCCCCAGCACCAACCGGTCAGGTGGCGCGATGATTTTTACAGTTTTGCGTCGGCGGCGAGCTGCTGCTCGAGCTGGTGGAGCACGCGGTAGCAGGGCAGCACCTGGTGCACGCTGGCGCGCGGTTCGCGGCCTTCGCGGATGGCGGCGAAGAACTCGCGGTCCTGCAGTTCGATGCCGTTCATCGACACGTCCACGCCGCTGACGTCGATCTTCTCGTCCTTGCCGGTGTAGAGGTCGTCGTAGCGGGCGATGTAGGTGGCGCTGTCGCCGATGTAGCGGAAGAAGGTGCCCAGCGGGCCGTCGTTGTTGAAGGACAGGCTGAGCGTGCACAGCGCGCCGTTTGCGGCCTGGAGCTGGATGCTCATGTCCATGGCGATGCCCAGCTCCGGGTGCATGGGGCCTTGCATGGCGTGGGCGCGCACGATGGGGCTGGCGGCCTGCCAGGCGAACAGATCCACCGTGTGCGCGGCATGGTGCCAGAGCAGGTGGTCCGTCCACGAACGCGGCTGGCCCAGCGCGTTCATATTGGTGCGGCGGAAGAAGTAGGTCTGCACGTCCATCTGCTGCAGATGGAAGCGGCCCGCCTCCACCCGCTGGTGGACGTACTGGTGGCTGGGGTTGAAGCGGCGGGTGTGGCCCACCATGGCGACCTTGCCGGTCTCGCGCTGGGCGGCGGCCACGGCCTCGCCCTCCCGGAGTACGTCGCACAGCGGAATTTCCACCTGCACATGCTTGCCCGCGCGCAGGCAGGCGATGGCCTGCTGCGCGTGCAGCTGCGTGGGGGTGCAGAGGATGACCGCATCCACCTGCGGCAGCGCCAGCGCGTCCGCGAGCTCGGTGGTGGTGTGCGGAACGCCGTATTTCTCGGCCACCTCGCGGGTCTTGGCCGGCTCGCGGCCGATGAGCGAGACGACCTCGACGTCGGGGATGTTGCGGATCGCGTCGAGGTGCTTTTGGCCGAAGGCGCCGGGGCCGGCGAGGGCGACGTGCAGAGTCATGGCAGGGGCTCCTGAAGAGGGTCGGATCATCATGCGCCGCTCCCGCTGCGGGAGGGCGGATGCGGGAGCGGGCCGCGCGGTGCGGCAGCGCCCACAGGCCGGCCTTCTCCCAGAGGCGAGGCGGCTCGGTCAGGCCTCAAGAATGAGGTGGCCCACGGCGGTGTTGCTTGCAGGCACATGGTAGAAGCGGTGGGTCACGCGGGGCGCGGGGCCGCTGGGCGGGGTGGCGCAGTCGGCCATGGCGCCGCGGGCGATGAGCCACATGACGAGCTCGATGCCCTCGCTGCCGGCTTCGCGCACGTAGTCGATGTGCGGCAGCTGGGCCAGGCCTGCGGGGTCGGCGATGAGCCGGTCGAGGAAGGCGTTGTCCCAGGCGCGGTTGATGAGGCCGGCGCGCGCGCCCTGTAGCTGGTGGCTCATGCCGCCGGTGCCCCAGATCTGCACGTTCAGGTCCTCATCGAAGCTCTGCACCGCGCGCGCAATGGCCTGCCCGAGCGCATAGCAGCGCCGCCCCGAGGGCACGGGGTATTGCACCACGTTGACCGCCAGCGGAATCACCCGGAACGGCCAGGGCTCGCGCTGCGGGTCGCGCTCGCCGCAGAGCAGCGACAGGGGCACGGTCAGGCCGTGGTCCACCTCCATGCGGTTGACCAGGGTGAGGTCGAAGTCCTGCTGGATGACGGACTGCGCGATATGCGCGGCCAGCTCCGGGTGGCCCATGACCGGCGGCACCGGCCGCGGGCCCCAGCCCTCATCGGCGATGCCGAACTCGGCCGCCGTGCCCAGCGCAAAGGTGGGGATGCAGTCCAGGCTGAAGGCGTTGGCATGGTCGTTGTAGACCAGCACCACCACATCGGGCGTGTGCTCGCGCAGCCAGCGGCGCGAGAAGTCGTAGCCGGCGAACACCGGCTGCCAGTAGGGCTCGGCGGTCTTGTGCAGGTCCATGGCCGCGCCGATGGCGGGCACGTGCGAGGTGTAGACGGAAGCGGTGATGCGGGCCATGTCAGCGCCCTCCGGGGTGGGCCGCGCGGCCGGCGGCGCCTTGCGGCTGACGGTGCGGCTGGGCGTCGCCGTCTTCGCCGAGGTAGCGGTTGCCCTCGATGGCGCGGCCGCCGGCGAGCATCATGGCGCGGTATTCGTCCTCGGTCATGCCGGTCATGGAGCCGGCCATCTGCTGGAAGCTCTTGCCATCGGTGGCGCCGATCTTGGCCAGGAAGTAGATGTTGCCGCCCAGCGACATGCAGGCGTTGAGGTCGCGCGCCATCACGGCCGCCTTCTGCGCCTCGCTCATCGGCCACTCGTCGAGATAGGCGCGCTCGTCGGCCTTGAAGCGCGCGCGGTTCTCGGGCTTCATCAGGCTCATGCAGAACTGGTTGAGCCAATAGCCTTTGCGGCTTTGCTCGGCATCGAAAATGATCGTGCCGGGGATGTCCTTGTAGGGCTTTTCAAGCGCCATCGTGCCTCCTCGTCAAAGGAATCAATCGCCGCCGGGCCGCCCCAAGGCGATTGCGGCCCCCTCGGGGGGCAGCGAACCTCGCGCAGCGGGGAGCGTGGGGGCAAGCTCTCCGCCGCCGGGCCGCCCCAAGGCGATTGCGGCCCCCTCGGGGGGCAGCGAACCTCGCGCAGCGGGGAGCGTGGGGGTCAACATGCCACCTCCGGCCAGTACAACCGCATCGGGTTGTCCACCAGCAGTTTGCGCTGCAGCTGCGGCGTCGGGGCGATGTGGGGGATGAAGTCCACCAGCAGGCCGTCGTCGGGCATGTGGTGCTTGAGGTTGGGGTGCGGCCAGTCGGTGCCCCAGAGCACGCGATCGGGGAACTCCTCCACGATGCGGCGGGCGAAGGGCACCACGTCGGCATACGGCACTTCGCCCGCAGCCAGGCGTCCGGGCAGCGCTGGCGGCCCGCCGACGGAGAGGCGCTCGGGGCAGCTCACCTTGCTCCAGATGGTGGGGTGTTCGCGCAGCAGGCGCAGGAACAGGCCGAACTGCGGCCCATCGACAGGCTGGCTCACGTCGGGGCGGCCCATGTGGTCCACCACGACGGTGGTGGGCAGGGCGGTGAAGAAGTCCCAGAGCTCGGGCAGGTCCTGCGCCTCGAAATACACCACCACATGCCAGCCCAGCGGCGCGATGCGGGAGGCAATCTCCATCAGCTCGTCGCGCGGGGTGAAGTCCACCAGGCGCTTGACGAAGTTGAAGCGCACGCCGCGCACGCCGGCGGCGTGCAGCGCGAGCAGTTCGGCCTCGGTGACCGAGCGGCGCACCGTGGCCACGCCGCGCGCGCGGCCACCGCTGCTCACGCAGGCGTCGACAAGGGCACGGTTGTCCGCGCCGTGGCAGGTGGCCTGCACGATGACGTTGCGCGCAAAACCCAGGTGGTCGCGCAGCGCAAACAGCTCGGCCTTGCCGGCGTCGCAGGGGGTGTACTTGCGCTCGGGCGCGTAAGGAAATTCGGCGCCGGGGCCGAAGACGTGGCAGTGCGCGTCCACCGCGCCCGGCGGCAGGACGAAGCGCGGCCGGCTGGGGGCCTCGAACCAGTCGAGCCAGCCTTCGGTCTTGGTGAAGCCGCCGGTGGTGGGTCGGGACATGGGGGTGCTCGGTTTGAGAGGCTCGGTCGATGGGGCTCAGTCGATGTACTTCAGGCCGGCCTTCTCCAGCGCGGGCCGCATGGCGTACATGTCCAGGCCGAGCACGCCGCTGGCGAGCTGGGCGCGCTTGCCGGCCTCGGCGGCTTCGCGCTGGGCGGCGGCCTGGGCGGCCTGCGCGGCCTGCGCGGCGGGCACGACGACCACGCCGTCGTCGTCGGCCACCACCACGTCGCCGGGGTTGACGAGCGCGCCTGCGCAGACCACGGGCACGTTGACCGAGCCCAGCGTGGCCTTGATGGTGCCTTTGGCGTGGATGGCGCGGCTCCAGACGGGGAACCGCATCTCGGTGAGCGGACGCACGTCGCGCACGCCGCCGTCGATCACCAGGCCGATGGCGCCGCGGGCGCGAAAGCTGGTGGCCAGCAGTTCGCCGAAGAAGCCGTCGGTGCAGTCGGCGGTGACGGCGGCCACCACCACGTCGCCGGGCTGGATCTGCTCGGCCGCGACATGCAGCATCCAGTTGTCGCCGGGGTGCAGCAGCACGGTGACGGCCGGGCCGCAGAGCTGCGCGGCGGGGTAGATCGGCCGCATGTAGGGCTTCATGAGGCCGGTGCGGCCCATGGCTTCATGCAGCGTGGCCACGCCGAAGGGGGCGAGCGCCTGCACGTCTTCGCGTGCGGGGCGCGGGATGTGGCGTTTGACGATGCCGAGTTGGTACATGGCGCGTTCCTTGGGCGTGGTGGTTCGTTGTCAGAGGCCGCGCGCTTCGAGCAGGGCGTCGAGCCGGGGGAAGACCCGCCGCGCGTTGGCTTCAAAGATGCGGTGGCGCTCCTCGGGGCTGAGCGCGCTGGCTTCGATGTAGCGCCGGGTGTCGTCGTAGTGGAAGCCGGTTTCGGGGTCGATGCCGCGCACCGCGCCGATCATTTCGCTGGCGAACAGAATGTTGTCCACCGGAATCACCCGCGCCAGCAGGTCGATGCCGGGCTGGTGGTAGACGCAGGTGTCGAAGAACACGTTCTTGAGCAGGTGCTCGGCCAGCAGCGGTTTCTTGAGCTCCTGCGCCAGCCCGCGGTAGCGGCCCCAGTGGTAGGGCGCGGCGCCGCCGCCGTGCGGGATGATGAACCGCAGCGTGGGGAAATCCTTGAACAGGTCGCCCTGGATGAGCTGCATGACGGCCGTGGTGTCGGCGTTGATGTAGTGCGCGCCGGTGGTGTGGAAGCAGGCGTTGCAGGAGGTGGAGACGTGGATCATCGCGGGGATGTCGTACTCCACCATCTTTTCGTAGATGGGGTACCAGTGGCGGTCGGTCAGCGGCGGGCTGGTCCAGTGGCCACCCGAAGGGTCCGGGTTGAGGTTGATGCCCACCGCGCCGTACTCCCGGACGCAGCGCTCGAGCTCGGGGATGCAGGTGGCCGGGTCCACGCCGGGCGACTGCGGCAGCATGGCCACGGGCACGAAGTGCTCGGGAAACAGGCGGCTGACGCGGTAGACCAGCTCGTTGCAGATGGCCGCCCAGGTGGAGGACACGCCGAAGTCCCCGATGTGGTGCGCCATGAAGCTCGCGCGCGGCGAGAACAGCGTGAGGTCGCTGCCGCGCTGGCGCATGAGGCGCAGCTGGTTGGTCTCGATGGATTCGCGCAGTTCGTCATCGCTGATGCGAAGGTCTGCTGCGCGCGGCATCAGCGCGGGGTCCTGGATGCCGGCAATCTGGCGGTTGCGCCAGTCCTCCAGCGCCTTGGGCGCGGTGGTGTAGTGGCCGTGGCAGTCGATGATGAGGCTCATGGGGGTCTTTCAGGACGAGGCGACGCGCGCCATGCCATGGCGGCGGATGATGGGATCGGCCTCCTCGCTCATCAAAAATGAGAGCAAGGAAGCACCGGATGACGCTGGGGCTGGGTCATTTTCTTCGCCAACGTGGCCGTACGCGGCGGAAAACACGGTGCGGATCGCCGCTTCGGCCGGCAGCGGCGGCAGCAGCACGATGCCAGGGGCGCCCAGCATCTCGCTGCGCTGCTGGAAACCCAGCCTCACCGCGCCCTGCGCCACCAGCTGCGCCACCGGCACGCCCGCGCGGGCCTGCACCAGCCGATCACGCAGGCGCTCCATCAGGCCCCAGCGATCGAACAGAGCCAGAAGGGCCGTGCCGCTGGGCCCGGTGGAGTAGCCGATGCGCTCGGCCGCGAGCAGCGCGCGCTGCAGCGCCTCCAGCGTGTCGATGCGCGGCGCGGGCGCGCCCGCGGGCACGGCGGCGACCATGTCGGCGCTGAACACATCCACGCGCGGGCCCGTCACGCGGCCCTGGGCGAGCAGCCGGTCGATGGCGTCGCGGGCGAGGAACACCAGGTCGAAGCGCTCGCCGGCGGCCACGCGGCGCTCGGCGTCCACGCCGCCGACGGACTCGATCTGCACCGGCACGCCGCTGCACGCCGACCAGAGCGCACCCAGCTCGGCGAGGATGTGCCGCGTCGCCATCGAGGAAATACCGCGCAGCGCTGGCGCGGCGCCGGCTGCGGGGGCGGACGGCGCGGGGCCCGCAACCGGGGACGCGGTCGAGGCCATGGCCTGCCCCGCAATCGGGGCTGTGGCTGGGGCCTCGGTGGGGGCTGGGGCACGCGCGTCGGTCGGCATGTGGGCATTGTGGCGCGGGCCCGCGGTATGCATGAAGCCGCTGAGGCGTCTAGCAGGTATACCATCCCTTAATATCGTTAAGGCAAGGCTGAACAAGTCCCCGCGATGGCGCGCGCCCGGCCGCGGGATGGGATGCGAGGCGCAAAGCGCAGCCATGGTGGGTGCCATGGCGAGCATTTGTAACGAAGCAGACCGCCCGCCGCCGGGATGCGCGGCGCGCGAGGGACTTGTTCAGCGTTGCCCCACCCCGCCCCTGCCCTCATGGATTTGCGTCAACTCGAATACTTCGTGCGCGTGGCCGAGCTTGGCAGCTTCACCCGCGCCTCGCTCGCGCTCGACATCGCCCAGCCCGCGCTCAGCCGCCAGGTGCGGCTGCTCGAGGTGGAACTGCGGCAAACCCTGCTGCTGCGCAACGGCCGCGGCGCCGTGCCCACCGAAGCGGGGCGGCGGCTGCTCGAACATGCACGCGGCATCCTGCACCAGGTGGCGCGGGCGCGCGAGGAGCTGGGCCGCACCCGCGGCGCGCTGGCCGGCCGCGTGGCGCTGGGCCTGCCACCCACGCTGGCGCGGGTGCTGGCTGTGCCGCTGATGCGTGCCTTCCGCGAGCGGCTGCCCGAGGCGCAGCTCTCCATCAGCGAGGGGCTGTCCACCACCATGCAGGAGTGGCTGGGCCACGGCCGGCTCGACATCGCGCTGCTGTATGACGCGCCGCATGCCGAGGGCATCGACCTCAGCCCGCTGGTGGACGAGGCCTTGCTGCTGGTGCAGGCGCGCAGCCCGGCGCCGGGTGCGCAAGGCCCCGGCGTGCGCACGGCCACGGGCACCGGCGCGGACCTTGCGGCGGGCGAAGACGGACGTTCAGTCGAAACCGGCAGCGGCGACGGCCCGCCCGTGCGCCTGCGCGAGCTGGCCGAGCTGCCGCTGGTGATTCCCAGCCGCCCCAACGCCTTGCGCATGCGGGTGGAGGCGGCGCTGGCCGCACTGGGCTGCCGGCCCACGGTGGCGCTGGAGATCGACGGCGTGGCCGCCATCCTCGACCTGGTGGCCGACGGCGCGGGCAGCGCCGTGCTCTCGCGCCATGCGGTGGCGAGTTCCGTGCGCCCCGCGGCTTACGTCTGCCGGCCCATCGTCGAGCCGGTGCTCTCGGCCCGCGTGTCGCTGGCCACCAGCGCGCTGCGCCCGGCCACCCGCACCCAGGCGGCCACGCTCGCGCTCATCCGCGAACTGGTCACGCGCCAGGGGCTGGGCACGCCGGTCGGCCCGGGCGACGTGGCGGCAAGCCCGGCCGCCTGAGGCAAAAGGTTGATAGGAAATCGGTCATGCCCGCCTTGACGCCCCAAAGCACACCCGAGGGCGTTACAACTGCACGCCGTAGCGCGCGCTACGGCTTTGCTTTGCGCCCATTCGCACGCGCCCCGGTGCAACCCTTGAGGCACGCCCAATCCCTTAACAGCCCCTGAGCCCAGACGCCGCGGCGCCCCCTGCCGGCGCCCCTACCCGCCGCATGGCGCGCAGGCGAACCGTGCGCCCCCGGCCTGCGGCGGCGTTTCGGGGCGCTTAAACGGTATTTTTGCCGGAACCCATCGCCAACCGGTCAGGTATTGCTATACTTTTTGATATCCTGGGTCTGCAGCGCATCGGCATACGCGGTCCACGGCGCGCCCTTTGGTATGCCGGCGAACACGCCCTCGCGCGCCTGATCGGCCATCCACTGCTGCTTGCGCGCGGTGGCCTCGGCCATCAGCGGCGCAAAGCCGGCTTCCTGCACGGTGCGCGCGGCCTCGGTCATCTCCTCGGCACGGCGCTGGCCGTGCTGCACCACGCGGCTGAAGAAGTACGCGCCCTGCTGCGCCCAGTCGATCGACGGGAAGGTCTCGGCCAGCGTGGGCAGCACATGGTCTTCCACACCGTAGGCGCGCGCGGTGGCATAACTCTCGATCACCAGCGCCTCCAGCCCCTTGATCATCACGCTGCGCGCCATCTTGATCGCGCTGGCCACGCCCAGCCGCTCGCTCACCACCGTCACATCCATGCCCCAGCGCGTCAGCCGCCCGGCCAGCGCCGCCGCGTGGGCGCCGCCCAACAGCATGGGCACGCGAAGGCCATAGGGCGGCACCGAGGTCATCACGCCGGCCTCTGTATACAGAGCACCCGCCGCTTCCAGCGCCGCGGCGGCGCGCTGCTTGGTGCCGGGCGAGGCCGAGTTGAGGTCCAGGAACGCCGTGCCCGGCGCCACGCAGGCGGCGGCCTCCTCGGCCACGGCCAGGGTGCTGGAGGCGGTCACGGCGGAAATCAGCACGTCCGCCGCCGCGCAGACCTCGGCCATGCTGCCGCAGGCCCGCACGCCCAGGCGCTGCGCGTGCGCCCGCTCGGCCTCGGCCGTCTCCGGCGCGGCGAGCTTGCGGTCCCACACCGCCAGCGCCGCCACGTCGCTCTGCTGCACCAGCGCCTCGGCAAAGATCTTGCCCACCTCGCCGAAGCCGATGAGCCCGAGGCGCAGCGGCGCGGATGCAGGGGTGGAAGGATTGGGCATCTTGGGTCTCCTCTCGAGGTCGAACGGCTCGGGTGCTGAGGTCCCGCAACGCACCGCCTGGACAGGGCGGCCGCTGCGGCGCCGGCCCTGATTTTGCGCGCCGCGTCGCCGGGTTCGGCGTTGTCCGAGCCATGGCAGACGGCTCGAAACCCCGCTTTTCATATATTCAAATTGGTCTTACATCTCTATTCCTTAGTATTGACCCGGCATTTGATCGCCTCCTAGAATCCGCCCCGTTTCGTCCCACCTAGGGACAACCCTAGCCGCTGCCGCCCGTCGGCCTCGGCGCCTCCGAGACAGGCCGTCGCCCCGACGTGCTGTGGAACGCGCCGCCACCCATCCCCACGGGGACCTTGCCCGCCGTCCCTCGAGACGCCGGTGCCACCCCGAGATGAAAGGAGAGAACATGACAGCGCTGGTCAAACCGTCCGTCGATGTGCGCCGCCTCACCCAGGGGCTCACGCAGATGCTGTTCAAACTCACGCACAACGGCTTCGCCCTGCTGGGCGTGGCCGTGGCCTTCGTGGCCATCGCGCTCATCGCCCGCCCCGATCTGCGGCAAAGCGGTGAGGCGCAGCTCGCGCAGTGGCTGCAGGAGCGCGTCAGCGCCCAGCAGCCCGAAGACGCCGAGCCCAGCGCCATCGAGCGCGCCACCGCCACCAACCCCAAGGAGCTGCCGCGCGAGCAGGCGGCCGTCGCCTACTGGCTCAGCCGCAAGTACCGCGTCGCCCCCGAGCCGCTGGGCGCGCTCGTCGCCGCCGCCTACGAAGTGGGCCGCAGCGCCAAGCTCGACCCCACGCTCATCCTCGCCATCATGGCCGTGGAATCGAGCTTCAACCCCTTCGCGCAAAGCCCCGTGGGCGCCCAGGGCCTGATGCAGGTCATGACCCGCGTGCATGCCGACAAGTACCAGCACTTCGGCGGTCCGCTGGCCGCCTTCGACCCCGTGACCAACCTGCGCGTGGGCGTGAAGGTGCTGCAGGAATGCATCGCCCGCGCCGGCTCGCTGCAAGGCGGCCTCAAGCTCTACGTGGGCGCCGGCAATGACGACAACGATGGTGGCTACGCCAGCAAGGTGCTCAGCGAACACGCGCGGCTGCAACAGGTGGCCCAGGGCCGCCCAGTGCCGCTGACCCCGCCGCAGACCGTGGCCGCGGGCGAGCCCCGCGCGGCCATCGCCCCCGCCGTGGCGCCGGCCGCCGACACCGCCCGCAACGACGCGCGCCTGGCCGGCTGAACGGCGCACCCGCGGGCGGCGCCGGCGCGCTGCGCCGCCTTTGGGCTACACTGCGCGCCGTGCGCGACTGGCGATAGGCCCTGCGGCAGCCCCATGCTGCCCTTTGCCGACGTGGACACCGAAGCCCGGCCCCGAGCCCCTTCACCAACCACTGGGAAGCGCACCGCCCGCCGGGCCGGTTGGCCTTTGCGCCGGGCGTTCCGCCGTTCGCCTGGGCAGCCCTTGTCGCCGCGCAAGGACCACTTCCTCAAAGGACTGCCATCCATGTACCACCGCAGCCAGCTCATCGCACAGACCGATCCCGAACTCTGGGCCGCCATCGAGGCCGAAAACCGCCGCCAGGAAGACCACATCGAGCTCATCGCGAGCGAGAACTACGCCTCGCCCGCCGTCATGGCCGCGCAGGGCACGCAGCTCACCAACAAGTACGCCGAGGGCTATCCCGGCAAGCGCTATTACGGCGGCTGCGAGTATGTGGACATCGCCGAGCAGCTCGCCATCGAGCGCGTCAAGCAGCTCTTCGGCGCCGAGGCCGCCAACGTGCAGCCGCACTGCGGCGCCAGCGCCAACGAAGCCGTGTTCCTGGCCTTCCTCAAGCCCGGCGACACCATCATGGGCATGAGCCTGGCCGAAGGCGGCCACCTCACCCACGGCATGCCGCTGAACATGTCGGGCAAGTGGTTCAACGTCGTCTCCTACGGCCTCAACGCCCAGGAAGAAATCGACTACGACGCGATGGAAGCCAAGGCCCGCGAAACCCGCCCCAAGCTCATCATCGCCGGCGCCAGCGCCTACAGCCTGCGCATCGATTTCGAGCGCTTTGCAAAGATTGCCAAGGAAGTCGGCGCCATCTTCATGGTCGACATGGCCCACTACGCCGGCCTGATCGCCGCCGGCGTCTACCCCAACCCGGTGCCGCACGCCGACGTGGTCACCTCCACCACCCACAAGAGCCTGCGCGGCCCGCGCGGCGGCATCATCCTGATGAAGGCCGAGCACGAGAAGGCCATCAACAGCGCCATCTTCCCCGGCCTGCAGGGCGGCCCGCTGATGCACGTCATCGCCGCCAAGGCCGTGGCCTTCAAGGAAGCGCTGCAGCCCGAGTTCAAGGCCTACCAGGGCCAGGTCGTCAAGAACGCCCAGGTGATCGCCCAGACGCTCACCGAGCGCGGCCTGCGCATCGTCAGCGGCCGTACGGAAAGCCACGTCATGCTGGTCGACTTGCGCGCCAAGGGCATCACCGGCAAGGAAGCCGAGGCCGTACTGGGCAGCGCCCACATGACCATCAACAAGAACGCCATCCCCAACGACCCGGAAAAGCCCTTCGTCACCAGCGGCGTGCGCATCGGCACCCCGGCCATGACCACCCGCGGCTTCAAGGAAGACGAAGCCCGCCAGACCGCCCACCTCATCGCCGACGTGCTCGACAACCCGCGCGACGCGGCAAACATCGAGGCCGTGCGCGCCAAGGTGGCCTCGCTCACCGCGCGCTTTCCGGTGTACAAGTGAACACCCCCCTGAGGCGCTGCGCGCCTTCCCCCCTGAACGCCACCCTTCGGTGGCAGGGGGGACGCACCCGGTGGCCCGGCAAAGCCGGCTCCACGGGCGCCCGGGAAGAAGCCCGGTCCTTCACATATCAGGGTTTTCTGCCATGAAGTGCCCCTTCTGCGGTCACGCCGAAACCCAGGTGGTCGAAACCCGCGTGTCCGAAGACGGGGACTTCATCCGCCGCCGCCGCCAGTGCGCGCACTGCGGCAAGCGCTTCACCACTTACGAGCGGCCCGACGTCAGCTTCCCCGCCATCGTCAAGAAGGACGGCCGCCGCACCGACTACGACCGCGCCAAGCTGCGCGGCTCGCTCATGCTGGCGCTGCGCAAGCGCCCGGTCAGCACCGAGCAGGTCGACGCGGCCATCGAGCGCATCGAGGAAAAGCTGCTCGGCTCCGGCGCCCGCGAAACCCCCTCCGCCCGCCTGGGCGAACTCGTCATGCGCGAGCTCAAGAAGCTCGACAAAGTCGCCTACGTGCGCTTTGCCAGCGTCTACCGCAGCTTCGAAGACGTGGACGACTTCCGGGCGCTGGTGGACGAGGTGCGAAAGTAAGCGTCTGCCCGACGAACGGCACGCTCCGGCGGACGAGCGGCCGTTTCATTTCGTTGCGGCCTCTTTACACTCGACCCGACCATTCTCCATTCGGCCATGCGACGCATTTGCCCACGCCCCCCAACCCGCCGACGCGGTCTCACGCTCATCGAACTGATGGTGACGCTGGCCTTGCTCGCCCTGCTCGCGACGCTGGCCGTGCCGAGCTTTCAGCGCCAGATTGCGGCGGCCAACGTGAGCAACGCCGCCAACGAGTTGCTGCTGGCCGCTTCGCGCGCGCGGACCGAGGCCATCCGGCTGGGTTCGCGCGTCACCGTCTGCAAGAGCAGTGACGGCGCCCAGTGCGACACCACCACGACCGGCTGGGAAACGGGCTGGATCACCTTCATCGACCCGGTGCGAACCAGTTCCACGTCCGCCACCGTGGACTCCGGCGAGACCATCACCTTCAAGGTCAGCCCTCTGTCAGGCGTGAAGATCCTCGGCAACGGTGATCTCGCCAATTACTTTTCCTACGCTGCCGATGGCCGCTCCAAACTCATGAACGGCGGCTTTCTCGCTGGCCGCATCCGGGTCTGCAGTCCATCGGGCGCGCTCAACGACGACAACCGCGCCCGTGACTTGTGCATCTCCAACTCCGGGCGCGCCGTGCTGGTGACGCCCACCGGCGTCGGGCCGGCATGCCCGGCTCCCTCGTCTTCTGGCTGCTGATCATGGTCATGCGCTCGAACACCTCACCGGTCAGACTTTTCCCCGCCGCGAGCCATCGGCAGCGCGGCGCGACGCTGATCGAAATCCTCGTCGCGCTGCTCATCCTGAGCTTCGGTTTCCTCGGGATGGCGGCCCTGCAGGCCCGCGCCATCAAAGGCAGCGTCAGTGCCGAGCAGCGCACCCAGGCGACCTACCATGCCCAGTACATGCTCGACGTGATGCGCGTGGACCGGGAGCACGCACGCGGTGGCGACTACAACACCGGAACCGATGCCGTCTGCAACCCTGACGCCTTCGGCACCACACCCACCACGCTGGCAGACAACTCGCGCAAGCAGTGGCTCACCCTGGTCAAGCAAACCATGGGGCGTCCGGACGATGCCACCACCTGCGTTCGCATCCAGTGCGACGCCGACTACAACTGCACCGTTCGTATCCAGTGGGACGACAGCCGCGCCGGCGGTCTGACCGATCAAACCGTGGTCCTGAGTTCGCGCGTATGAACACCGTTCGTTCCATTGATCGGCCCACGGCCACCATGCCGCCTGCACAACGGGGCTTCACCATCGTCGAGCTCATGGTCGCGCTCGTACTCGGCCTGGTTCTGGTCGGCGGCGTGATCAACGTCTTCGTCACCAGTGGCCAGACGACGCGGGTGAACCAGAACCTCTCCCGCATCCACGAGAACGCGCGCTTCGCGGTCGAAATGATGGCCCGCGAAATCCGCGAAGCAGGCCAGGTGCCCTGCGGCTCGACGCTGTCTGCCAACGTCATCCGCGACGCCTCTGGCGGCGCACCCGTGGTGCCATGGTGGGCCAGCACCTTCAGCGGCATGGTGCAGGGTTTCGACAATACGACGAACTCCACGGCCATCAAAGGCTTTGGTGCGGGAACCGCGGATCGCGTCACCAACACCGACGCCATCCTCATCCTCCGTCCCTCGTCCGACGAAGCCGATCTTCGCCGCATGGCCTCTCACGACCCTGCCAGCACCAGCTTCAAGGACGCGACCGCGATCACCGCAGCCGTCCGCGACCGGTACTACTCGCGGCCTTCACTCATCTGCGACGGCCGAAGCGCCGCGCTGCTCCAGATTGGCGCGGCGAGCATTGGACTCGGCGAGTACGACTACGGCACCGGCACCCTGAATTGCAGCATGAACCTGGGCAGCGCCAACGACACCTGCTCATCAACGACCCCGCGCACTTTCGACGCGGGTGCACAACTCACCGTCTGGGACCCTGCCTTCTGGTACGTGGGCTTCAACGCGCGCGGCACCCGGTCGCTGTACCGCGTGGGCATCAAGGTCAACAAGACCACCGGCACCATCGAGATGGACGTGCAGGAAATGATCCCCGACGTCGAGAACCTGCAGATCGACTATCTCACCCGCAACCGCGACACCGGCAACGTGCTGGCCACCGACTGGAAGGCGGCCTCCGATCCTGCGTTCGCCAGCGGCTGGAACAGCGAAACCAACCCCACCGCCGAAGTCGTCGCCGTGCGGGCCACGCTGACGCTGCGAAGCACCGAAGCCGTCGGTGAAGGCGGCAACCCGCTGCAGCGGACCTTCGTCGTCCTCGGCGCCATTCGCAACCGGGAACTGTGACCATGCCTGCCCGTCGCCCCCATCTCTCGCAAGCACGCCGCCAGCAAAGCGGCATCGCGCTGATCATCAGCCTGATTCTGCTCGTCGTCATGACGATGTTCGGGCTGCTCGTCGTGCGCAACATCTCGAACGAAGAGCGGCTCTCCGGTTACGTCTACGACCGCGCGCTCGCTCTGCAAGGTGCCGAAGCCGCGCTGCGGCGGGCAGAAAACCTGGTTGAAACCATCAAACCGCAGCCCACCAGCGGCTGCAGCGACTTCACCTCGTCACCCAATACCGTCCATGTGTGCGCGCCCCCGTCGCCGGCGAACACGCCGCGTTGGCTCGACAGCTCCTTCACCGACTGGGCCACGACCACGGCCGTCGTTTCCGGCGCGCTGACCGTCACCCCCACGTATTTCGTCGAATACCTCGGCGACACCTTTCCCTGCAGCACCAATCCGGACTGCTCATCGCAACCGTGCAACTGCCTGCGCTACCGCATCACCGCGCGCGTGGGTGATGCTGGCCGTTCCCAAGTGATGCTGCAATCGGTTTACGCGACCGACCCCTGACACCCCTTGCCTTCAGACGCAGGAGCTCTCCATGAAATCCCTCCACTGGCCCTCGATCGCCCGCCATGGCCTGCTGGCAACCACTGCGGCCCTCGCTTTCGCGACCCAGGCCGTCACGATCCCCAATGTGCCGCTTTCGGTGCAGCAAAGCGTCAAACCCATGGTCATGCTCGTGTCGGGCAAAGACCATCGCTTTTTCTACGAAGCCTACAACGACGCCAGCGACATCGACGGCGATGGCGTGCTCGACATCCGCTTCAAGCCCTCCATCACCTACTTCGGGATGTTCAACCCGGCGTATTGCTACAAGCACAACGACAAGAACGACAACACCGGCCTGTTCGAGCCCGATGGTCTCGCGACCGCCCCAGGCGGCAAGTGCCCCGGCAAGTGGTCCGGCAACTGGTTGAACTACGTCACGACCAGCCGCATCGACGCGTTGAAAGTCGTGCTGTATGGGGGCACGCGCGAGGTAGATACGAATACGGAAACCATCCTCCGCCGCGCTTACATCCCCCAGGATGCCCACTCCTGGGCCAAGGAGTACACCAGCGAAGCCGTCGATGGCTACAAAATCACCGACTACACGCCACTGTCGCAACCATCAACTGGCAAACGCCATTTTTTTGGCAACCTTACCCGCAATGCTGGCTTGTCCTGCAGCACATTGAACGACTGCAGCAACCTCCCCCCACTCCTGTCCATCGTCACCAACTCCGATAAGCGGGTCTGGGACTGGGCATCGACCGAGCGTCCGGTGCTACGCACCTCTGGAACCTTTGGAACTGGCACGCTCAAGGACCGCACCGTTCGCGTCAAGGTCTGTACGAGTACGTACGTCGGCGGCTGCAAGCAGTATCCAGACGGGAACTACAAGCCTATCGGCCTGTTGCACGACTATGGTGAGACCGATGCCATGCTATTCGGTCTGCTGACGGGCAGCTACGACCAGAACATGGCGGGTGGACGCCTGCGCAAGGTCGTCTCTTCGTTCAAAGACGAAATCAAAGCCAGCGACGGGACATTCACCGCAAGTGCCAAGATCGTCAAGACATTCGACAACCTACGGATCCGCGACTTCAACAACACGCGCACGGACAACGCCTACCGTTCGGGCTGGTTGACCAACGCAGCCCCTGTCTCAGGACAGTTTGTCGACTGGGGCAACCCGATTGGCGAGATGATGTATGAGGCCGTGCGCTATTTCGCGGGGAAGAAAGCGCCCACCACGGCGTTCATGGGGTCGACGGCGATCGATGGGCAGGTCGGTTGGTCGTCTGCGACATGGGACGACCCATATGACAGCACCAGCGCAGCCAAGGCACCCTATTGCGCCCGCGGAAACCTGTTGACGATTTCCGATATCAATGTTTCCTACGACTCCGATCAACTTCCCGGCGTCAACTCCAATTTCGGGGTGGGTATCACGACCGACCTCTCCGGGCTGAATGTCAGTACGGAGGCCGATTTCATCACCGCCAACGAGCCCGCCGTTCCTGGCCTTCGATTCATCGGACAGGTTGGCGCAACCTTCGACTCGGCGCCATCGCCCAAAAACGTTTCAACGCTCTCGAACGTCCGTGGCCTCGCACCCGAAGAACCCACAAAACGGGGTAGTTACTATGCGGCTTCGGTTGCCCGTTATGCAAAACGGACGGATTTGAGAGCGGGACTCGACAGCGCGCAAACGCTTGACAGCTTCGTCGTTGCCCTTTCATCTCCTCTGCCGCGCATCGAGGTGCCGTTCGCTGGAGGCAAAAAGGTCACCCTGGTTCCTTTCGCAAAGTCGGTCAGTGGTTCGGGAATCTTGCCCACAAAGGGCCTCTATCAACCGACGAACCAGATCGTGGACTTCTATGTCGACACGATTGCGAACTCCGGACCAGCCGACGCAGACCCGAGCGTGAATGGCGGTCGGTATTTCGCCAAGTTCCGCATCAACTTCGAAGACGTGGAACAGGGCGCCGACCACGACATGGATGCGATCGTGGAGTACACGGTTCAAGCCAACGCGGACGGCACTCTCTCTGTTAACCTGAAGCCGACTTATCAAGCGGGCGGCATCCAGCATCGCATGGGTTACATCATTTCAGGCACGACTGCAGACGGGGTGTATCTCGAAGTACAAGACGAAAGCGACACCACCGGGTATTTCTTGAATACACCGCCTGGGCAAGGTCCTGGATACTGTGATGTCCCGACCATGCCCACCGCCTGCAATCGCTTGCCCTACCTTGGCGCCACGTCGGCACCCGGAAACCAGACGACGCGCACGTTCACTCCTGGGTCGAGTTCGGCGGCCACTTTGCTGAAAGACCCACTGTGGTACGCCGCCAAATGGGGCGGCTTCATCGACCGCAACGGCAACGGCAAGCCCGATCTCAGCGTCGAATGGGACGCCGACGGTGACGGCGTTCCCGACACCTACTTCCTGGTGCAGAACCCGCTCAAGCTCAAAGAGTCGCTCAAACGCACGCTGGACAACATTGCGGCGCGCTCCAGCAGCGCGAGCAACATCTCGGCCAACAGCACCAGCATTTCGTCGAGCTCACGGCTCTTCCAGGCGGTGTTCAACACCCAACGTTGGTCGGGTGACCTCATTGCCTACCCCGCCACGGCGGCTGGCGTGGGCAGCACGCCCGCATGGCAAGCGGCCGACGAACTCCCAGCGTGGAATGCCCGCAACATCTTCATGCGGCAATCCGACGGGTCGACAGCCAAGCTGACCACCTACGCGGCGCTGCCCAGTGGCGACCAGACGGCGCTGGTCAACGCAGACATCTTCCAGTACATCCTGGGCAACCGCAGCAAGGAAGTGCAAAACGGCGGCACGCTGCGCGACCGTGGCTCGGCCCTGGGAGACATCGTGCATTCCTCGCCGTATTTCGACAAAGTGAGCAATGCCATCTTCGTCGGGGCCAACGACGGTGCGTTGCACGCGTTCAACGCCGCGAACGGTCAGGAGTTGTTCGCGTTCATTCCGCGCGCCTCGGTCTCGCGCTTGAAGAACCTTGCGGGCATTGCGTATGACCACGAGTATTTCGTCGATGGCGAAGTCGTGGCCACCCAGCGCGTGGCTGAATCGGGCAACAAGGCCTATCTGTTCAGCCTGTTGGGTCGTGGCGGCAAAGGCCTGTTTGCCCTGGACGCAACCAACCCGGCCACCTTCTCGGCCAGCAACTTCCTGTGGGAATACACCCCTGCGGGCTCCACGACGGCCGCTGCGGATGCCGATCTGGGCCTGATGCTCGGCCGTCCTGCGATCGTCAAGCTCAACAACGGCAAGCTCGGCTTCGTCGTCGGCAACGGCTACAACAGCACCAATGGTCTCGCCGTGCTGTATGTTTTCGTGCTGAACACCGATGGCAGCATCGACCAGATCAAGAAGATCGCAACCTCGGTCGGCAGCGACAACGGCCTGGCCGGTGTGTTTGCTGTGGACGAGGACGGCAATGGCACGGCTGACTATGTGTACGGTGGTGACCTCAAGGGCAACGTGTGGCGGTTCGACATCTCGTCGAACAACCCCGCGTCCTGGGGGGTTGCCTACAGCGGTGCGCCACTCTTTACCGCGAAGGATGCGAGCAACAACACGCAGCCCATCACCGCGCCGCTGTATGCCGCCAAGAACAACAAGTCCGGTGACCCGAACTTCGGCAAATGGTTCGTGTTCTTCGGCACCGGCTCCTACTTCAAGGCGGGCGACGCAACCAACACCCAGACCCAAAGCTGGTATGGCGTGACGGTGGAGAGCACACCGGTCTCTGGGGGGCGGGCGAGCCTCAAGACCCGCAGCATCATCAACGTGGGCAACATCGGCGGCAATCCATCGCGTGCCTTCTCCGCAGCCACCGCCGGCGACATGACGGGCAAGCATGGCTGGGTCATCGACTGGGACAACCCGGTCGTGGGCGAACGGGTGATCACCGGTTCGAAGCTGGTGCAGTTCGTCGTCCCCGCCTTGATGGCAAGCTCGATGTACCCGGTTCCGACTGATCCCTGCACGCCGGGCGGCAAGGGGTATCTGAACTTCGTCGATCCGTGGTCGGGTGCGGCGACGCCCGTGGACATTCTTGACGTGAACGCCGACAACAATTTCACCAACGACCGTCTGGGCACCGACATCGTGGGCTCGGTGGATATCGGTGTCGGCATCCCGACGGAGGCCCTGCCGATGACGGCGGGCTCGCGAGTGATCGTGTTCGTCGGCGGCTCAGGCACGAGTTCGACCTCCGGCGCACTCATCAAGAACATCACGGGCATGGGCAGCGCGAGTTTCAAAGGGCGCGTGTCCTGGCGTGAAATCATCAAGGACTGAGCAAGCAATGACTCACCGACTGCCCCCCTTGCGCGCCGTGCGCGGTTTCACGCTGATCGAGTTGATGATCGTGCTGGCGATCATCGCGATCATCACGGCCATCGCCTATCCGAGCTATCAGAACCACGTCCTGCGCACGCGGCGCGCGAATGCCGCCGCGTGTCTGCAGGAGATGGCGCAGCAGATGGAACGGCGGTACACAACCCAGATGAGCTACAACTCGCCAACCAGCGCCCTGCCCACGCTGGCCTGCGCAAACGAGCTCAATGGCATCTACAGCTTTGCGTTTGCGTCGGGCCAGCCCACCGCCACGACCTTCAACATCGTCGCCACGCCGCAGGGCGCGCAGACGGCCGACACCCGTTGCGGCGCATTAGCGCTGAATCAACGAGGCGAGAAGTTCGCGCAGGAAACCGACCAAACCGCCAGCCTGGTCGCCGCCTGCTGGCGGTGACGGCTGCCGAGGCCCGACGGCGACAAACGCCGCGCCCAGCACTCCGTGCCCCCCTCCCCCCTCCACCGCGCGCTCGCACTGGCCGAGCGCGCCTTGTTTCTGACCCCGCCCAATCCGCGGGTGGGCTGTGTCATCACCGGTGCGGACGGCGCGGTGCTGGGCGAGGGCCATACACAGGCCGTTGGCGGGCCGCACGCAGAGGTGATGGCGCTGCGCGACGCCGCCGGGCGCGGACACGACGTTCGCGGCGCGACGGTGTGGGTCACGCTCGAACCCTGTGCGCACTTCGGGCGCACGCCGCCGTGTTGCGATGCACTGGCCGCGGCGGGAGTGGAACGGGTGGTGGTGACGAACGTGGACCCAAACCCGCGCGTGGCGGGCGCAGGCATCGCGAGGCTGCGCGCGGCCGGTGTGGTGGTGGATCTGCTGCCGCAGGACGACCCGCTGGCTTTGGCCTCGCGTGAGTTGAACATCGGTTTTTTCAGTCGCATGGTGCGCGGGCGGCCCTGGGTGCGGCTGAAGATGGCCGCATCGGCCGACGGGCGCACGGCGCTGCCCAACGGGGTGAGCCAGTGGATCACCTCGCCCGAGGCGCGCAGCGACGGCCACCGCTGGCGCGCGCGCGCCTGTGCGGTGTTGACCGGCGCGGGCACGGTGCTGGCAGACGATCCCCGGCTCGATGCGCGGGGGGTGGGTGCGCCGCGCCAGCCCCATGCGGTGGTGCTGGACAGCCAGCTCCGCACACCGCCCACCGCACGGCTGTTCGAGGTGGCGCACAAGGTCTGGATCTTCACCACCCGTGCCGACTCGGCGCGCCGCGAAGCACTGGAGGCGCGCGGGGCCGAGGTCATCCGCGTCGCCGCGACGCCGGACGGGCGCGTTGCGCTCGATGCGGTGATGGCCGAGCTGGCGCGCCGGGAGGTCAACGAAGTGCATGTGGAGGCTGGCGAAACACTCAACGGTGCCTGGCTCGCCGCGGGCCTGGCCGATGAAGTGCTGCTGTACCAGGCGCCGCGCCTGCTGGGTGCAGGGCGGGGGATGGCGGCGCTCGGGCCCTTCGCCGCGCTGGACGAAGCGCCGGCGCTCGTCTGGCGCGATGCAACACCCGCCGGCCCCGATCTGCGGCTGCGCGCCTGCGTCGCCGGGCACGAGCATTTCTGACACTGCGAACCGGGCCGCCTACCGCCCCCGGCGGCCACGGGCCTTCGCCCCGGCGGGGCCGCGGGCATTCCCTGCGAAAATAGCGCGATGTTCACAGGAATCATCACCGGCGTCGGCCGCATCACCGACGTCCGCGCGCTCGGGCAAGAGCTTGGGCATGGCGTGCAACTGCGCATCCAGGCGCCGCCGGGCTACCTCGACGACGTGGGCCTGGGCGACAGCATCGCCATCAACGGCGCCTGCATGACCGTCACCACGCTCGACGCGGCCGCCAGCGGCTTCACCGTCGACGTCTCGGCCGAATCGCTGGCGCGCACGGCCGCTCTGGACCGCAGCGGCGCAGTCAACCTCGAGAAAGCCTTGCGCGCAGCCGACCGCCTCGGCGGCCACATCGTTTCCGGCCATGTGGACGGCGTCGGCCGCGTGCTGCGCCTGGAACCCGTGGGTGAGAGCTGGCACTTTGAAGTCGCCGCGCCACGCGCGCTGGCGAAGTACCTGGCGTACAAGGGCTCGATCACCGTCAACGGCGTGAGCCTCACCGTCAACCAAGTGCGCGACAGCGCCGACGACTGCCGCGTGGACATCAACCTCATTCCGCACACCGTGGAGCACACGGCGCTGGGCGGTCTGCGCGCGGGCGACGCGGTGAACCTCGAGATCGACCTGATCGCGCGCTATGTGGAGCGCATGTTGAGCATCGACCCCTCCGCGGCCCGGTCCACCCCCTCCAACCCCGAGGCCCACGCATGAACACCGCATTCAACACCGCCACGCCCGAGCCAACGGTGGGCATCTCGCCGGTCGAGGACATCGTGGCCGAGCTGCGCGCAGGCCGCATGGTGATCCTCGTCGACGAGGAAGACCGCGAGAACGAGGGCGACCTGGTGCTCGCGGCCGACCATGTGACGCCCGAGGCCATCAACTTCATGGCGCGCTTCGGCCGCGGGCTGATCTGCCTCACCCTCACCCGCGAGCGCTGCGAATATCTGAAGCTGCCCCCCATGGCCGCTCGCAACGGCACGGTCTACAGCACGGCGTTCACCGTCTCGATCGAGGCGGCCGAGGGCGTGACCACCGGCATTTCCGCCGCCGACCGCGCCCGCACCGTGCAGGTGGCGGTGGCACCGGGCAGCCGCCCCGAGGATCTGGTGCAGCCGGGCCACGTCTTCCCGCTGCAGGCGGTGGACGGCGGTGTGCTCATGCGTGCGGGCCACACCGAGGCGGGCTGCGACCTCGCCGCCATGGCCGGCTGCACGCCGGCTGCCGTGATCTGCGAGATCATGAACGACGACGGCACCATGGCGCGCCTGCCCGATCTGCAGCGCTTTGCCGCGCAGCACGGCCTCAAGATCGGCACCATCGCCGACCTCATCGAGCACCGCAGCCGCACCGAGTCGCTGGTGCAGCCCATCGCCTCGCGCCCCATGCGCACGCCCTGGGGCGACTTCACGGCGCATGCGTTTCGCGACACGCCCAGCCAATCGGTGCATCTGGCCCTGGTCAAAGGCGAGTGGACACCGGACACCGAGGTGGCCGTGCGGGTGCACGAGCCGCTGTCCGTGCTGGACGTGCTCGAGTGCGGCCGTGGCCTGCACTCCTGGAGCCTGGACGCCAGCCTGGCCTACCTGGAAGCCCAGGGGCGCGGCGTGGCCGTGCTGCTCAACTGCGGCGAGGGGGGCGAGCAGTTGCTCGCCCAGTTCGAGGGTCGCGCACGCCCCACCCACGCGCCCGAGCGCGGCCGCATGGATTTGCGCACCTACGGCATCGGCGCGCAGATCCTGCGCCACTGCGGCGTGCACAAGATGAAACTCATGGGCGCGCCGCGGCGCATGCCCAGCATGACCGGCTACGGCCTGGAAATCACCGGCTACATCCCCAAGGAATAAACCCATGTTCGGAGCAGACAAGGGCGAGGCAGGCCCGCTCGACGGGCGCTCGCTGCACATCGGCATCGTGCAGGCCCGCTTCAACGAGGCCATCACCGAGGCCCTGGCCGCCGCCTGCATGCAGGAGCTGCAGGCGCTCGGCGTCAACCCCAAGCACATCGACCATGTGCGCGTGCCCGGCGCACTCGAAGTGCCCGTGGCCCTGCAGGCCATGGCCGAGCGGGACAAGTACGACGCGCTGATCGCGTTGGGCTGCATCATCCGCGGCGAGACCTACCACTTCGAGCTGGTGGCCAACGAGTCCGGCGCCGGGGTGAGCCGCGTCGCGCTGGACTACCAGATCCCCGTGGCCAACGCCATCCTCACCACCGAAAACCTGGAGCAAGCCCAGGTGCGGCAGGTCGAAAAGGGCCGCGACGCCGCGCGCGTGGCGGTGGAGATGGCTCGGCTGCTGGAGAACCTGACATGAGCGGCGAGCAGGACGGCAAGGCCGGTGCGGCGCCGCGCAAGCCCGAGGGCGTGCGCAAGGCGGCAGCCAAGGCCGCGCGCTCGCGCGCGCGGGAGTTTGCGGTGCAGGCGCTCTACCAGCACCTGGTCGGCGGCAACCCGGCGTCCGACATCGACGTGTTCACCCGCGACCTCTCCGGCTTTCACAAGGCCGACGCCGCGCATTACGACGCGCTGCTCTACGGCTGCATCGAAGAAGCGGCGGCGCTGGACGCGCAGATCGAGCCGGTGCTCGACCGCAAGCTCAGCGAGCTCTCGCCCATCGAGCATGCGGTGATGTGGATCGGCGTGTGGGAACTGCTGCACGCGCCCGACGTGCCCTGGCGCGTGGTGATCAACGAATGCGTGGAGCTGGCCAAGTCCTTTGGCGGCACCGACGGGCACAAGTATGTCAACGGCGTGCTCGGCAGCCTGGCGCCAAAGCTGCGGCCGGCCGAGGTGGCCGCCGACCCGCGCGGGCAGCGTGCCAGCGCCTCGGCCGGGCAATGACCGAACGCGCATGAGCCGCGTGACGACGCCCCGCATCGCCCGACGTGCCGAGCGCATCGCGCCGTTCTACGTGATGGAGGTGGCCAAGGCGGCCAGTGACCTCGCACGTGAAGCCGCTGGCAGCGCACAGCCGATGATCTTCCTCAACATCGGCGAGCCCGACTTCACCGCGCCGCCGCGGGTGCAGGCGGCGGCCGAGCGCGCCACCCGGGACGGCCGCACGCAGTACACGCCCGCACTCGGGCTCGATGCGCTGCGCGAGCGCATCAGCGGCTGGTATGCCGAGCGTTTCGGGCTGGACGTGCCAGCACGGCGCATCGTGGTCACGGCGGGTGCATCGGCCGCCTTGCAACTGGCCTGTCTGGCACTGGTCGATGCGGGCGACGAGATCCTCATGCCCGACCCGAGCTACCCCTGCAACCGCCACTTCGTGAGTGCGGCCGAGGGCACGGCGCGCTTGATTCCCAGCAGCGCGGCCGAACGGTTCCAGCTCAGCGCGGCGCAGGTCGAGGCGCACTGGGGTCCGGCCACGCGCGGCGTGCTGCTGGCCTCGCCCTCGAACCCCACGGGCACCTCGATCGAGCCCGCCGAGCTGCGCCGCATCGTGGAGGTGGTGCGCGCGCGCGGCGGCATCACGCTCATCGACGAGATCTACCTCGGCCTGAGTTACGAAGAGCGTTTCGGCCACAGTGCGCTGGCCCTGGGCGAGGATGTGATCAGCATCAACAGCTTCTCCAAGTACTTCAACATGACCGGCTGGCGCCTGGGCTGGCTGGTGCTGCCCGAGGCACTGGTGCCCGTGGTGGAGCGGCTGGCGCAGAACCTGTTCATCTGCGCCAGCGCCGTGGCGCAGCAGGCCGCGCTGGCCTGCTTCGAGCCCGAGAGCCTGGCCGAGTACGAACGCCGCCGTGCGGCCTTCCGCGCGCGGCGCGACTTCTTCGTGCCCGCTCTCGGGCGCCTGGGCCTGTCGGTGCCGGTGATGCCCGACGGCGCCTTCTATGCCTGGGCCGACGCCAGCGAGGCGGCCCGCCGCCTGGGCGTCAATGGCAGCTGGGACCTGAGCTTCGCCCTCATGCGCCAGGCGCGTGTGGCGGTCACACCGGGGCGCGATTTCGGCGATGCCGACACGGCGCGCTTCGTGCGTTTTTCCACCGCCGCGTCGATGGAGCATCTGCGCGAGGCCGTGGCGCGGCTGGAGGCGGTGCTGCGGTGAGCCCCCACCCCGTGCCCGATGACACGTCGCCGGCGGCCGAGGTGCCCGCGGCGGCGGAATTTTTTTGGCCGGTGCGCATCTACTGGGAAGACACCGATGCCGGCGGCATCGTCTTCTATGCCAATTACCTCAAGTTCTTCGAGCGCGCGCGCACCGAGTGGCTGCGTGCGCGTGGCATTCACCAGCAGGCCTTGCGCGAACGCGCCGGGGGGCAGTTCGTGGTGAGCGAGGTGCAGCTGCGCTTCGAGCGGCCGGCGCGGCTCGATGAGGTGCTGCAGGTCTCGGCCCGGCTGGTCGAAGCGGGTCGCGCCTCGTTCACGCTGGAGCAGCGCGCGCTGCGCCCCGAACCCGCGGGTGGCTCCACCCTGTGCTGCGCGGCCACGGTGCGCGTGGGCTGGGTCGATGCGCACAGCCTGCGCCCCAAGCGCCTGCCCGAAGACGTCTTGCAACGCATCTGCCCATGAATTCCAACCTCTCCATCCTCAACCTGGTGCTGCACGCCAGCGTCGTCGTGCAGGCCGTGATGGCGCTGCTGCTGCTGGTGTCCGTGGCCAGCTGGGCGGCGATCTTCCGCAAGCTGTTCGCGCTCAAGAAGGTGCGCGCGCTCAACGAGGCCTTCGAGCGCGAGTTCTGGTCCGGCGCGAGCCTCAACGACCTCTATGCCGCTGCGGCCCGCAACGCGCGCAGCGCCGGCCCGATGGAGCGCATCTTCGCCAGCGGCATGCGCGAGTTCCAGAAGCTGCGCGAGCGCCGCATCAGCGACGCCGGCACCCTGCTCGACGGCGCGCGCCGCGCCATGCGCGCGAGCTACCAGCGCGAGCTCGACGCCATCGAGGCCAACCTGTCCTTCCTCGCCTCGGTGGGATCGGTTTCGCCCTACGTGGGCCTGTTCGGCACGGTGTGGGGCATCATGCATGCGTTCACCGGCCTGGCGGCCTTGCAGCAGGTGACGCTGGCCACCGTGGCGCCCGGCATTGCCGAGGCGCTGGTGGCCACCGCCATCGGGCTGTTCGCGGCGATTCCGGCGGTGGTGGCCTACAACCGCTTCGCGCACGACATCGACCGCGTGGCCAACATGCTCGAGACCTTCATCGAGGAGTTCTCCAACATCCTGCAGCGCAGCCTGGGCACGGGCGCGGCCAGCGCCTCGGCCTCCGGGCGCTGAAAGGCCGAGCGCCGCCCTCCCACACACGAAACGCCATGCCCTTTGTCGCACCCCGTGGCCGCGGCCGCCGCACCATCAGCGAGATCAACATGGTGCCGTTCATCGACGTGATGCTGGTGCTGCTCATCATCTTCATGGTGACGGCGCCGCTGATCGCCCCCAGCGTCATCGACCTGCCGTCGGTGGGCAAGGCCAACAAGACGCCCGACCGGGTGGTGCAGGTGCTCATCGGCAAGGACGAAGGCCTGCAGGTGCGCGCGGGCGACAAGGCCGGTGCCGACGCCCACACGGTGACGCCCGAAGGCCTGGTGGCGGCGGTGCGCGCGTCCCAGGCGGGCGATGCGAACAGCCCGGTGGTCATCAGCGCCGACCGCAGCGTGCGCTATGAAACCGTGGTGAAGGTGATGGACCGGCTGCAGCGCGCCGGCGTGCAGCGCGTGGGCCTGTCGGTGCAACTGACACCCTGACACCCGACCACAGCGGCGTTCAACCCGCCCCAGGCCCCATGCCCGCCGACCTCGCCCAACGCGCCGACCTGCTGCTGCCACCGCCCGAGCCCGGCCGCGGCCGCGCGGTGGCGCTGGCCCTGCTGGCGCATGCGGTGCTGCTGGCCGCGCTGACCTGGGGCGTGAACTGGCGGCACGAGAGCGACACGCCCGCGGTGGAGGCCGAGCTGTGGTCGGCCGTACCGCGCCAGGCGGCGCCACCGCCGGCCCCAGCACCGGCACCGGCGCCCGCACCCGAACCGCCGCAGCCCACGCCACGCCCCACCCCCGCGCCGCCGCCCACGCCGCAGGACGAAGCGCGCGAGGCCGAAATCGCCCTGCAGCAGCGCCGCGCGGCCGAGGCCCAGGCCCGTGCCCTGCAGGCGGCCAAGGAGAAAGAGGCCGCCCGTCTGCGCGCCGAGCAGGCCGAGCAGAAGGCGCTTGCGGAGAAGAAGCGCAAGGCCGCCGAGGAGGCCGAACGCCGGAAGGCCGCCGAGCGCAAGGCCGCCGAGGACGCCGCGCGCAAGAAACAGGCCGAAGCCGAGGCGGCGGCCAAAAAAGCCGCGCAACAGGCCGCCAAGGCCCGGGCCGAGCGGGAGGAGGCACAGCGCCTGGAGGCCGAACGGCAGGAGAACATCCGCCGCATGCAAGGCCTGGCCGGCAGCACCGGCAGCCGCAACGCCACCGGGCGCGACCTGCAGAGCGCCGGCCCCTCGGGCAGCTACGCGGGCCGGGTGGCGGCGCGCATCCGACCCAACATCGTGTTCACCGACGAGGCCGCCGGCAACCCCAGCGCCGAGGTGGAGGTGCGCGCCGCGCCCGATGGCACCATCCTCTCACGCAAGCTCATCAAATCGAGCGGCGTGAAGACCTGGGACGAGGCCGTGCTCAAGGCCATCGACAAGACCGAGCGCCTGCCCGCCGACACCGACGGCCGCGTGCCACCGGCGCTCATCATCAGCTTCCGGCCCCGCGACTGAGACGGTCCCGCCGCCCTGCGCCGACGCCGGGCCGGCGCATCCACGGTGGCAGGCGCGCGTGCACACAGGCGCACACCCCGCGCGCGGGCGCACGCGGCGCGTCCCTGAAAGGCCCTGGATGAGTTATTTTTTGATAGCACCACCCCACCGGCTGGCGCTGGGGTTCCGGGGGAAAACTTCAGAAATCACTCATAGACCACCTCCGCCAGCCCTTCGGCGGCCTGGGCGGACCAGTGGGCAAGCGCGGCGTCGCTGGGGTAGGTGCGCGCGGCGTCGTTGAGGGCGAGCTCGAAGCGCACGCCGCGCAGGCCGCTCGCGGAAGACTCGGTGTCGCCGGCGGGCGGCGCGTCGGAGCCGACGTGGCGCTCCACCCGCAGGCGCAGCGGCAGGCCGCGCAGGCGTTCCTCGCCGTCGTCGAGCACCTCGCGCCGCGGCGGGAACTCGGCCAGCAGTTCGTGCACGCGCGGCACCGTGCCGTTGACGGCCACGCGCAGGTACTTGCCGAAGCGGCAGCGCGCGGCGGGCAGGTCCCAGAGCTGTTGCACCGAGAGCATCACGCCGCCGGAGAAACGGTCGGGCAGGGCGCGGCCCTGGACGATGATGAGTTCGTCGTCGCGCAGCACGCTGCGGTGCGCTTCGAGAAGGGCTTCGTCGAGGCGCGCGTCGATGACGGCGCTCTTGTCGTCGAGCTTGAACAAGGCAAGCCGCCCGCGCTGGCCGTTGATGACGCGCAAGTCGCTGACGATGCCCGCGAGCAGCACCGGCTCGGCGCCGCCACGGCCTTCGCGGCCTTCACGCGGGGCGCTCTCGGCCACCTCGGCGATGCGCCGGCGCACAAAGCGGCGCACCTCGCGCTCGACGGCGTCGAACAGGTGGCCCGAGAGGTAGAAGCCGACGGCGGTCTTCTCGGCGGTGAGCTGTTCGCGCACGTCCCACGGCATGGCGTCGACGAGTTCGGGCTCCTGGGTGCTGGCGCCGTGGGCGTCGCCGTCGAGCGCGTCGAACAGGCCGCCCTGGTTGGCGTTGGCTTCGCAGGCGGCGGCGAAGTCGAAGGCGCGGTCGATGCTGGCGAGGAGTGCTGCGCGGTTGCGCTGCAGGCTGTCGAAGGCGCCGGCCTTGACCAGAGCCTCGACGGTGCGCTTGTTCACCCGCGTGCGGTCGATGCGGCGGCAGAAGTCGAACAGGCTGCGGAACGGCCCGGCCTCAGCGCCCGCGGGCGCGCTGCCGCGGCCTTCGCGCGCGGCGACGATGGCATCGATGGCCTGCTGGCCGGTGCCCTTGACGGCGCCCAGGCCGTAGCGGATGACGGTGTCGGAGACGGGCTCGAAGCGGTAGGCGCCGAGGTTGACGTCCGGCGGCTCGAAGCGCAGGCCGAATTTCTGCGCGTCCTCCAGCAACACCTTGAGCTTGTCGGTGTCGTCCATCTCCACCGTCATGTTGGCGCAGAAGAACTCGGCCGTGTAGTGCACCTTGAGCCAGGCGGTGTGGTAGGCCAGCAGCGAGTAGGCCGCGGCGTGCGACTTGTTGAAGCCGTAGCCGGCGAACTTCTCCATCAGGTCGAAGACCTCGTCGGCCTTGTCCTGGTCGATGCCGTTCTTGGCCGCGCCGGCGCGGAAGATTTCGCGGTGCTGCGCCATCTCCTCGGGCTTTTTCTTGCCCATGGCCCGGCGCAGCATGTCGGCGCCGCCGAGCGAGTAGCCGCCCAGAATCTGCGCGGTCTGCATGACCTGCTCCTGGTAGACCATGATGCCGTAGGTCTCGGCCAGCACCGGCTCGACCAGCGGGTGCGGGTACTGCACCGGCTCGCGGCCGTGCTTGCGCGCGACGAAGGTGGGGATGAGGTCCATCGGCCCAGGGCGGTAGAGCGCGTTGAGCGCGATCAGATCCTCCAGCCGCGAGGGTTTGGCGTCGCGCAGCATGCCTTGCATGCCGCGGCTTTCAAACTGGAACACCGCCTCGGTCCTGCCGTCCTGGAACAGCCGGTAGGTGGCGACGTCGTCGAGCGGGATGCGCTCGAAAGCGAAGTCGGCCTGGCCGGGGTGGCGGCGGCGGATGAGCTCGGCGGCGATCTCCAGAATGGTGAGCGTGGCCAGCCCGAGAAAGTCGAACTTCACCAGGCCCACGGCCTCGACGTCGTCCTTGTCGTACTGGCTGACCGCCGATTCGCTGCCGGGCTGCTGGTAGAGCGGGCAGAAATCCGTGAGTCGGCCCGGCGCGATGAGCACGCCGCCGGCGTGCATGCCGACGTTGCGGGTGAGGCCCTCGAGCTTCTGCGCCAGCTCGATGAGGGTGCGCACGTCCTCTTCCTTCTCGATGCGCTCGGCCAGCACCGGCTCCATCTCGATGGCGTAGTTGTTCTTGTCGCCCTCCTTCTTGGGCACCGGCGGGTACTGCAGCGTCACGCTCATGCCCGGCTTGTTGGGGATGAGCTTGGAGAGGCCGTCGCAGAAGCCGTAGGAGAGGTCGAGCACGCGGCCCACGTCGCGGATGGCCGCGCGCGCGGCCATGGTGCCGAAGGTGGCGATCTGGCTCACCGCGTCCTTGCCGTATTTCTCCTTGACGTAGTCGATGACGCGGTCGCGGTTGGCCTGGCAGAAGTCGATGTCGAAGTCGGGCATGGAGACCCGCTCCGGGTTGAGGAAGCGCTCGAACAGCAGCTTGTACTGCAGCGGGTCGAGGTCGGTGATCTTGAGCGCATAGGCCACCAGCGAGCCCGCGCCCGAGCCGCGCCCCGGCCCCACCGGGCAGCCGTGCGTCTTGGCCCACTGGATGAAGTCGCCCACGATGAGGAAGTAGCCGGGGAAGCCCATCTTGATGATGGTGGCCAGCTCGAACTCCAGCCGCTCCACATAGCGCGGCCGCTCGGCTTCGCGCTCGGCGGGGTCGGGGAAGCGCTGGACGAGGCGTTCCTCGAGCCCCTGGAAGCTCACGTGGCGGAAATACGCGTCCACCGAGAGCGTGCGGCCATCCACCGGCGGAATGGGAAAGTCCGGCAGCCGCGGCTTGCCCAGGGTGAGCATGAGGTTGCAGCGCTCGGCAATGGCCACCGTGTTGGCCAGCGCCGAGGGCAGGTCCGCGAACAGCGATTGCATCTGCGCGGCGGACTTGAAGTGCTGCTCGGTGGTGAAGCGGCGCACGCGGCGCGGGTTGGCCAGCATCTCGCCCTCGGCGATGCACACGCGTGCTTCATGCGCCTCGTAGTCGTCGGCGTGCAGGAACTGCACCGGGTGCGTGGCCACCACCGGCAGTCTGAGCCGCGCGGCCAGTTGCACGGCGGCGGCCACGTGCGCCTCGTCGTCGGGCCGGCCGGCGCGCTGCAGTTCCAGATAGAAACGGTGCGGAAAGGCCGCGGCGAGCTGCAGCGCCACGTCGGCGGCGCGCGCCTCGTCGCCTTGCAGCAGCGCCTGCCCCACCGGGCCGGCCTGCGCGCCCGAGAGCAGGATGAGCCCGTCGGACAGCTCGCGCAGCCAGGCCAGGCGCAGCACCGCCTGGGTGCGCTGCACGTTCTGCGTCCAGGCGCGCGCCAGCAGCTCGCACAGATGCAGATAGCCCTGCGGGTTCTGCACCAGCAGCAGCATGCGGCCCAGCGCCTCGGGCGCCGCGCCAGGCCCCTCGACGACCACCTCCGCGCCGATGACGGGCTTGACGCCCTTGCCGCGCGCGGCCTTGTAGAACTTGATGGCACCGAAGAGGTTGTTGAGGTCGGTGATGGCCAGCGCAGGCTGGCCATCGGCGGCGGCCGCGGCCACCACCTCGTCGATGCGGCAGGTGCCATCGACGACGGAAAACTCGGTGTGGAGACGAAGGTGAACGAACATGCGGGCCATTGTAGGGACGGCCCGCCGCGGCTCTCAGAAAGTCACTTTTTCATAGCGCCACTGCACCGTTTGACAATGGGTTTCGCTCCATTTCTCTGCGAACAGGCGCCGTCGGTTTGGCGAAACATCCAGAAACACTTGCCGCGACACCGATACGGCTGCCCAATACCCCTTTTGCCCCGACGCAACCCTGGAGGCGCGATGACTCTCTCCCTCGAGGCACAACGACACAACCTGCGCACCCACTTGGCCCCGCAACGGCTGCGCGGCCTGCGCCGGGGCGCATGGATCATCGTGGCCGTGTTGGCGGCTGTGGGCCTTGCGACGGGCTCGCCGATACCGTGGCTGCTGGCGGCCTTCGCGGCCGTGGTTGCGCTGGCCGTCCGGCAAACCGAGCCGCACGTGTTGGCCGCGCGCCGCGCTCTCGATGCCGGGGCAACGAAGCCCGGCCGCATCCGCATTCAGGTCGAGCATTGGAGCGACACCGATCACTACCAGGCCAGCACCGTGAGCTGGCCCGGCGGCGATTGGCGCTTCGAGTTCATCCCGCAGGGCTGGACGCCGCGCCAAGGGCTGCACGATGTTCAGTGCTACCGCCTTGACGACGTGGCGTGGCCCGCACTCATCGCGACGGAAGATGGTCTGCTGTTCCCGCGAGAGACGCCCACGCGCGCGGCCGAGCCCCTCAGCTCCGGGTGAGGCGTGCTGCGGCCTGCGCCACGCGCGCGCCGAACTGGCGGGCGGTTTCCAGGTCACCCGGCAGCATTTCGGCGGGCGAGGCGTCCGACGGGGTGGTGGCCATTGCGCCGGAGGAGGAGCCCACGTAGTTGATGTCGTTGCGCTGCGAGGACTTGGCGTTGCTGGGCATCATGCCGGTGCCCACCCACAGGCCGCTGTGCTGCATGGCCAGGGTGAAGAAGTAGTGCAGCGTGGAGAGCTTGTCGCCGTTCATGGTGGCGCTGTTGGTGAAGCCGGCGAACAGTTTGTCCTTCCACGCCTGGGTGAACCAGGGTTTGCTGGAGGCGTCGGCGAATTTCTTGAACTGCCAGCTCGGGCCGCCCATGTAGGTGGGGCTGCCGAAGATGATGGCGTCGGCCGCGGCCAGGCGCTCCCAGGCGCCCGTGGGCAGGTTGCCGTCGGCATCGATGGGCACCAGCTCGGCATTGGCCCCTTCGGCCACGGCTTGCGCCATGCGCAGGGTGTGGCCGTAGCCGGAGTGGAAGACGATGCAGATGCGGGCTTGGCTCATGGAAAAAACTCCTTGGGTTGAATGAAAGTGGAAGGGGGACGGGTCGCGGTGATCAGGCGCGAAGACTCAGGCGGCCAGTTCGAACACCAGCACTTCGGCGTCCTGTCCGGCGTCGAGGTGGAGCTGGCTCTCGCCCTGCAGCAGCGCGGCGTCGCCGCCCTGCAGCGGCTGGCCGTTGACGCGCAGCGCGCCGCGCACCAGGTGCACATAGGCCTTGCGCGCGGGGTCGAGCGCGAGGGTGGCGGCCTCCGCGCCGTCGAACAGGCCGGCGTGGAGCCGCGCGTCGGCGTGGATGCGCAGCGAGCCGTCCGCGCCGTCGGGGGTCGCGATGGCGCGCAGCCGGCCGCGCTTGTCGGCGTCTGCAAACGCGCGCTGTTCGTACTCGGGCGCGATGGCGCGCTCGTTGGGCAGGATCCAGATCTGCAGCAGGTGCGTGGTGTCGTCGGAGGCGCTGAACTCGCTGTGCATCACACCGCGGCCCGCGCTCATGCGCTGCACCTCGCCCGGCGCGATGGACTCGGCGTGGCCCATGCTGTCCTTGTGCGCCAGCCGGCCGCTGAGCAGATAGGTCACGATCTCCGTGTCGCGGTGGCCGTGCATGGGAAAGCCCGCGCGCGGGGCGATGAAGTCTTCGTTGATGACGCGCAGATTGCCCCAGCCCATGTGGGCGGGGTCGTAGTAGTCGGCAAACGAGAAGCTGTGCCAGGACGTCAGCCAGCCGTGTTCGGCATGGCCACGCTGGGCTGCGGGGCGAACGGTCAACATGGGGCACCTCCGTGGTTGGATGCCTCCAATGTAGGCGCACACCATGCAAAAACATGGGGACTGTTTTGATGGCATCATTCAAATTCATTGAATGACTCGACCCCACCGAATGCCCGACGCCCGCCACCTGCTCAACGCCGACGCGCTCGCGCTCATCGAGCAGGTGGCGCGCACCGGCAGCTTCGCCGCGGCGGCGCGCGAGCTGGGGCTGGCCCCCAGCGCCCTGACCTACCGTGTGCGCCGCATCGAAGACGCGCTCGACGTGCTGCTGTTCGACCGCAGCGGCCGCCGCGCCGTGCCCACGGCCGCCGCGCGCGAACTGCTGCAAGAGGCCGCGCGCATCCTCGACGACCTCGACGCCGTCGCCCAGCGCGTGCGCCGCGTGGCCACCGGCTGGGAGGCACAGCTCACCATCGCCGCCGACAGCGTGATCGACCGCGCCACCCTGCTCGACCTGTGCGAAGCCTTCCTCGCCGGCCAGCCGCCCACGCGGCTGCGGCTGCTGCACACCACGCTCTCGGGCACGCTGGAAGCGCTGACCAGCGGCCGCGCCGACCTCGCGCTGGGCGTCACGCTCGAAGCCGGCCTGCCCGAGGGCCTGCCGCACCGGCCGCTGGGCACGCTGGCGTTCGTGTTCGCAGTGGCGCCGCAGCACCCGCTCGCGCGGCTGCGCCGCCCGCTGACCGACGCCGACCTGCGCGAGCACCGCGCGGTGGCCGTGGCCGACAGCGCCCTGCACCGCCGCGCGCTGCACCTGGGCCTGCAGCCCGGGCAGGACGTGTTCACCGTGCCCGACATGGCCACCAAGCTGCAGGCGCAGCTGCGTGGCCTGGGCGCGGGCTTTCTGCCCGAGCCGCTGGCGCGCCCGCACCTCGCCGGCGGCTCGCTGGTGGCCTGCACGCTGGCAAGGCCCGCGCGCGCCACCGTGTTGCACGCCATCTGGCGCGCGCCCGAGCGCAACGGCCTGGGGCCCGCGCTGCGCTGGTGGGTCGAGCGGCTCGACGGCGCCCCCACCCGCGCCGCGCTGATGGGTGCGCGCGAGACTGCGCCACCCCGAACCTGACACGCCCCCGGGCCACCCCACCGGCGCGCGGGTGTAGAGTGCCATCCATCCCCACCCGCCCGAGAAAGCCCCGCCCCATGAGCCGCACGCCCGCCGCCCCCCGTCATTTCGCCATCGTTGGCGCCGGCATGGCCGGTGTGGTCTGTGCGCGCACCCTGCGGCAAGGCGGCCAGCAGGTCACCGTGTTCGAGAAAAGCACCGGCGCAGGCGGGCGCATGGCCACGCGCGAGACGCCGCTGGGCGGCTTCGACCACGGCGCGCAGTACTTCACCGTGCGCGATGCACGCTTCGCCCGCGCGCTCGAGACCGTGCCCGGCCTGGTGCGGCCCTGGAGCGCCAACACCGTGCGCGTGCTCGACCCCCAGGGCCGCGTGGCCGAAGCCGCGCTGCCGCCGCGCGAGCCGCACTGGGTGCCGGTGCCCGGCATGAACGCCCTGCCCCGCGCCTGGGCGCAGCCGCTGGCGCTGGACGGCGCACTGCGCACCCACACCCGCGTCAAGCGCATCGAGCGCGACGTGCTCGACAAGCGACGCTGGCAGCTCCACACCGAGGCCGCTGACGGCGCGGTGCATGTGCATGGCGGCTTCGACGCCGTGCTGCTCGCGCTGCCCGCGCCGCAGGCCGCCGCCCTACTCGACGCCTCGGCGCTCGCCCCCAAGGCCGCACGCGCCCTGCACGGGGTGCACATGGCGCCGTGCTGGACGCTGATGCTCGCCTTCCCCGCGGCCATGCAGCCGGGGCTGGGCACGTTGGGGCCCCAATGGAACGCCGCGCGCAGCACGCACCACCGCGTGGCCTGGCTCGCGCGCGAATCCTCCAAACCCCGGCGCGACCCCATCGAGCGCTGGACGGTGCAGGCCAGCGCCGCGTGGTCCCACGAGCACCTGGAGGACGAACCCGCGCGCGTGGAAGCCAAGCTGCAGCGCGCGTTTGCGGAAATCACCGGCATTCGCGCCACGCCCGGCATGAGCGCGGTGCACCGCTGGCGTTATGCCCAAACCCTCAAGCCGCTGGGCCAGCCGCATTGGTGGGACGCCAAGGCCGGCCTGGGCGCCTGCGGCGACTGGTGCATCGGCCACCGGGTGGAAGACGCCTTCGTCTCGGGCCTGAGCCTGGCGCTGGCCGCGCTGTGATTGGATCGTGATCGCAGGTTCCGCCGATGGCAGGCTACGTCGGCCGCTTCGCCCCTTCGCCCACCGGGCCGCTGCATGCAGGCTCGCTGGTGGCCGCGCTGGCGAGCTGGCTCGACGCGCGCGCCCACCGCGGCCAGTGGCTGCTGCGCATCGAAGACGTGGATGCGCCGCGCTGCGTGCCCGGCGCGGACACCCTGATCCTGCAGCAGCTCGCCGACTGCGGGCTCACGCCCGATGCGCCGCCGCAATGGCAGTCGCAGCGCGGCGCGCACTACCAGCGCGCGCTCGATGCGCTCATCCAAGCCGGCCTGGCCTACCCCTGCGCCTGCACGCGCCGTGAGATCGAGGCCGCCTGGGCCGCGCGCGGCATCACTTGGCCGCGCCACGCCGAAGTGCCCTATCCCGGCACCTGCCGCGCCGGGCTGCAGGGGCGCGAAGGCCGTGCTTGGCGGCTGCGAACCGACTTTCTGAAGCAAATCCCCCGATACCCCAGCGCAAACTGGTCGGTTCATGCTCTTTTTTCAGGAGCAAACGAACCCCTGCCACCCGCTGACGCAGCGCGCATAGAAGGCGCCACCGTCCACTGGTGCGACCGTCGCCTCGGCGCGCACGCGCAGGATGTGGAAGCCACCGTGGGCGACTTCGTGCTGCGCCGCGCCGACGGCCTGTGGGCCTACCAGCTCGCGGTGGTGGTGGACGATGCGCTGCAGGCCGTCACCCATGTCGTGCGCGGCGAGGACCTGGCCGACAACACGCCGCGACAGATCCTGCTGCAGCGCGCACTCGGCGTGCCCATCCCGCGCTACCTGCACACCCCGCTGGTGCGCAACGCCGCGGGCGAGAAGCTCTCCAAGCAGACCCACGCGCCCGCGCTCGACACCCGCAACCCGCTGGCCGCGCTGGACGCCGCCGCCGCCGTGCTCGGCCTGGGCCCCGCGCCAGGCGCTGCAGGCGTGCCCGAGGCACTCACCCACTGGACGGCGCAGTGGGCGGCGCGCTGGACGGCGCATGATGCCGCGCGCCAGCCCACCGCTGGCACGGCCACCCAAGGCAACGCTGAATAAGTCCCCGCGATGGCGCGCGCCTGGCCGCGGGATGGGGTGCGAGGCGCAAAGCGCAGCCA
>OFTY01000292.1_pt1 | contig 44366 bp, 48 predicted proteins | sample 1775061 | NCBI WGS metagenome assembly OFTY01 (sample SAMN08195773, study PRJEB24354) | sludge metagenome | isolation source: sludge from phenol fed wastewater aerobic bioreactor B | place: India: Nagpur | collected 2016-09-16 | reverse complement strand
CGGAAAACCTGCTACAGCAAGCCACATCCAAGTCCAGCGTTAGCCCGGTGCGGATGCCATGCTCTGGCTTAAAATCCGCTGCTTTCCTGAAAAGGGGCGTGCCGGTTCAAACCCGGCCCGGGGCACCAAAGTAGGTTCTATGTCAGATTACAACGCTCCCTTTGAAATTCATGTCCACGGTCAGGTGCAATTGCGTTTGGGCGTGGATTTCGCGCAGCTGCAGGAAGCGCTCAAGCCGCTTTGGCAGTATGCCGGCGCGCGTTCCCTGGCCGATGGCGCGGTGAGCGTCTATGAGGAAGAACCGGGTATCCAGTTCGACCCCAAGGAGCGGCTGCTGCAGATGTGCTGGACCCTGCGCGGGGACGAGGACTTTCGCCAGTCGCTCGATGAAATGTGCATGGGCCTGAATGAAATCGCCGATCAGGGCGCCGCGATCGAGGTGACGTTCTACGACACCGAGTTCGACGAAGACGAGACCGACGAGGACGACGAAGAGGCCGAATCGCGCGATGACTTCGTGATGCTTTTTGTCGGCCCTACGCCCGCGGCCATCATGCAGGTGCAGCGCGACATGCTGGTGCAGGACGTGGTCAACGTTATGGAGCGCCATTTCGATGCCTCGGAGCTAGCGGGCGTGGTGACCGAGATCGACAAGCTCTTTTCCGATCGTTTCGACGCGCTCGTGAGCTCGCTCGACTTGAGCAAGCGCCCGCGCGGCACGGGCGGGCGTGGCGGCAATCGCCGCCCGCGCCACTTGCACTGACCCAGGTCAGGGAAGCGAGACGGTGGCGCAGCGGCTGATGGGAAAGCTCAGCCAGCGCTGGGCGGCGGCTTGCAAAGCGGCCGGCGCGGCGGTGGTGTAGAACTCGACGTCGCCGCCGTGCGGCCGGGCTGCGGGATCGGCAAGCAATGCGCGCTCCTGCAGGAGACGTTTTGCCTGGCGAGCCACGGCGGCCCCGGTTTCGATGATGCGGATTCCGGGGCCCGCCAGTTCCCTGAGCAGGGGCTCCGCGAAGACATAGTGCGTGCAGCCGAGCACTAGTGTGTCCATCTCACCATCCCTGGTACCAAACGGGCCGAGAGCGCCCATGTAACGAGCGCAAAGCGCTCTTGTTTTTTCCAATGATGCTGCCGCGGGCAGGGGCTCGAGTGTGCTTTGTTCGATGGCCTGCGCCAGGCCGTCGCAGGCCTGCACCGAAAATTGCGTGTGCTCGCTGTTGCGGGCCAGCAGCTCGCCAAAGCGTGCGCTGGCCACTGTGCCTCGGGTTGCAAGCACACCCACGTGGTGGGTACGGCTCGTGTACGCCGCGGGCTTGAGCGCGGGCTCGACGCCCACCATGGCCAGATCGGGGAACGTGTCGCGCAGGAGATGCACCGCTGCGGCGGTGGCGGTGTTGCATGCCACCACCAGCAGTTTGATCGCATGTTCGCTCACCAGATGGCGGGTGATGGCCAGGCTGCGTCCGCGCACGAAGGCGTCGCCCTTCTCGCCATAAGGCGTGTGGGCGCTGTCGGCCAGGTACACGAAGCGCTCGTGCGGCAGTTCTTCGCGCAGCGCTCGCAGCACGCTCAGTCCCCCGATGCCGCTGTCAAAAACACCGATCGGCGCGTTGCTGGAAAGGGGGGGCATGGCAGATGCAGGAACGAAACCCGTGAGGATACTGCGTTCGTGTTCGCGCAGGCGACAGGCGAGCGCGCGGCGGCGCGCCACAATGGGCCAACGGGCATCGGTGGCATGCCCGAGCACGATGGGAGACTCTGCATGACGGCACGCACGGTGCAACAACTTTTCGATCTTTCGGGCAAGGTGGCGCTCGTCACCGGTGGCTCGCGCGGCCTGGGGCTGCAGATGGCGCGGGCGCTCGGTGAAGCGGGCGCGCGCGTCATGCTCGCGAGCCGCAAGGCCGAGGAGCTCGAGCATGCCGCGGCTGAGTTGCAGGCCGCGGGCATGGACGCGCGCTGGATCGCCGCGGACTGCGCGCAGGAAGCTGACATTCAGCGCCTGGCGAGCGAGACGCTGCAGCGCATGGGCGACGTGGACATCCTCGTGAACAACGCCGGCGCGAGTTGGGGCGCCCCCGCGGAGGACCATCCCGTGGCGGCCTGGGACAAGGTGATGAACCTGAACGTGCGCGGCTACTTCCTGCTGTCGCAGGCCGTGGCCAAGGCCAGCATGATCCCGCGCGGCAGGGGCTCCATCATCAACATCGCGTCGATCGCGGGGCTGGGTGGCAACCCGCTGGCGATGAAGACCATCGCCTACAACACGTCCAAGGGCGCCGTGCTCAATTTCACGCGGGCGCTGGCGGGTGAGTGGGGGCATTACGGCATCCGCGTGAATGCGGTCTGCCCGGGTTTCTTTCGCACCAGGATGGCGAGCGTGCTCATCGACACCATGGGCGAGGACAAGATGACGGCCCACGCGCCGTTGCACCGCCTGGGCGATGATGAGGACCTCAAGGGCCTGGTGCTGCTGTATGCGAGCGACGCGGGCAAGCACATCACCGGGCAGTGGCTGGCCGTTGATGGCGGCGTGAGCGCGATCGTTGCGGGCTGAGGCGATGTCTTCGAGCCTGGGGTTCGACATCGAGATTCCCTTCGTCCAGGCGCTGGGCATCACGCTGGTGCGGATGGGCGAGGGCAGTTCCGAGCTGCATTACGAAGCTCGGCCCGAGCACCTCAATTCCTGGGGCATCGCGCATGGCGGCGCACTCATGACGCTGCTGGACGTGACGCTGGCCATGGCCGCGCGCAGCGAGGCGCTGACGCGCGGCATGGGCATGGTCACGGTGGAGATGAAGACCAGCTTCTGGCGCCCGACCACGGGGCGGATGCTGGCGCGCGGCCAGCTGCTGCACCGCACGCGCAGCCTGGCGTTTGCCGAAGGCACGGTGTTCGATGCCGAGGGCCGTGCCTGCTGCCACGCCACGGGCACATTCAAATATGTTTCCCGGGTTCGTTCATCCGGAAGCGGATCATCCACTTGAATTTGAACGAAATATGGCTGTAACGCTTATCTATCATGCGTTAGTAGCTCTTATAGAAGTAGCAAAAATGCCCATCAATCAACAAATCCTGCTCCACAACCGACCCCAGGGTGCCGCCACGGCGGACAACTTCCGTCTGGTGACCGCGGACACACCGGCGCTGGCCGAGGGGCAGGTGCTGGTGCGCCACCACTACCTGAGCCTGGACCCCTACATGCGCGGACGCATGAACGAGGGCAAGAGTTATGCCGCGTGCCAGCCGTTGGGCGAGGTGATGATCGGCGGCACGGTCGGCGAGGTCGTGCAAAGCCGCCATGCGCGCTACGCGGTGGGCGACAAGGTCGTGGGTATGGGTGGCTGGCAGGAGTACAGCGTCGTCGATGGTGATGAAGCGGGTGCGTTGCGGGTGGTGGACGCCAGCGCGGTGCCGCTTTCGTACTATCTCGGGGCCGTGGGCATGCCGGGCGTGACGGCGTGGTATGGGCTCACGCAGATCATCGAGCCCAAGCCCGGGCAGACGCTCACGGTGAGCGCGGCCACGGGCGCGGTCGGCAGCGCCTTCGCGGCGCTGGCGAAGGCGCGCGGCTGTCGCGTGGTGGGCATCGCGGGCGGGCCGCTCAAGTGCGCCTATGCGGTCGATGAACTGGGCTTCGACGCCTGCATCGACTACCGTGAGCACGGCGACCTCAGGGCGATGTCACAGGCGCTCAAGACGGCGTGTCCCGACGGCATCGACGGCCACTTCGAGAACGTCGGTGGCACGGTGTTTGATGCAGTGCTGCTGCGCGCGAACGCGTTCTCGCGCGTGGCCCTGTGCGGCATGGTCGCGGGCTACGATGGTCAGCCGCTGCCGCTGCTCAACCCGGCGCTCATGCTCGTCAACCGCATGCGCGTGGAAGGCTTCATCGTGAGCGAACATCTGCAGCTGTGGCCGCAGGCGCTGGCCGAACTCACGGGTTTGGTGCGGGCCGGCAAGCTGCGCCCGCGCGAGACCGTGGCGCAAGGCCTGGCGAACGCGCCCGAGGCCTTCATCGGCCTGCTGCATGGCAGGAACGTGGGCAAGCAGCTGGTCCAGCTGGTGTGATGGGGAAATGCCATGATTGAACACTTCGAAGGCAAAACGGCGGTTCTGACCGGAGCTGGTTCGGGTTTCGGCCTGGAATGCGCGCGCATCGCGGCGCATCGCGGCATGCGGCTGGTGCTGGTCGACGTGCAGCAGGATGCGCTGGACAAGGCGGTGGCCGAACTTGAACCTCGTGGCGTGGAGCTGCTGGCGCGTCGGGTCGATGTCTCCGACGCCGATCAGATGCAGGCGCTGGCCGATGCCGTGCGGCAGCGCTTTGGCGCGCCGCACTTCGTGTTCAACAACGCGGGGGTCGGCTCGGCCGGGCTCATCTGGGAAAACACGCTCGCCGACTGGCAGTGGGTACTGGGCGTGAACCTCTGGGGCGTGATTCACGGCGTGCGCCTGTTCACGCCGATGATGCTCGCGGCCGCGCGTGCCGATGCGCACTGGCGCGGACACATTGTGAACACGGCCAGCATGGCCGGGTTGGTGACGATGCCCAACATGGGTGTGTACAACGTCAGCAAGCATGCGGTGGTGGCCCTCACCGAGACGCTGTACCAGGACCTGCGCCTTGTCACCGACCAGATCGGCGCCAGCGTGTTGTGCCCGTATTTCGTGGCCACCGGCATTGCGCACAGCGAGCGCAACCGCCCGGCAGCCATGCAGGGTGCGCCGGTCACCGCCAGCCAGCGCATTGGCCAGGCCATGATGGACAAGGCCGTGGCGAGCGGCAAGGTGTCCGCGGCCGACGTGGCGGCCAGAGTTTTTGAAGCGGTGGCGCAGGATCACTTCTATGTCTACAGCCACCCCAGGGCGCTTGAAAGCGTGGCCCAGCGCATGCAGGCCATCGTCGGTGGCGGGAATCCGCCCGATCCGTTCGCCGAGCGGCCGGCCGTGGGCGAGCAGCTCAAAAATGCGCTGCGGGAGTAGACGCGAGGCGCTATGCTTCGCCGCACCATGGGAGCCTTGATCGATTCCTTCTGGCGCGCCGTCGGCTATTGCCTGATGCCGCGCATCATCGCGTTGTCGCTGCTGCCGCTGGTGCTGATCAGTGCCGTCGCGGGAGTGGCGTGGTATTTGTTCTGGGCTCCGGCGGTCGCGTGGATGCAGTCCATGCTCGATGGAACGAGCTGGCTTGGTACGGTGTGGGGGTGGCTCGCGCACCTGGGCGTGAGCGATGTGCCTACGCTGCTCGCTCCCCTGTTCGTCGTGCTCATGACGATGCCGGTGGTGGTCTTCGTCTGTGTGCTGGCGGTATCGGTGCTGATGGTCCCCGCCATCGTCGACCTGGTGGCCAAGCGGCGCTTTCCGGACCTGCAGCGCCGCCATGGCGCGGGTTTCGTCACCAGCGTCTGGTGGTCGCTCTCATCGACGCTGCTGGCCCTCGTCGCGCTCGTGCTCTCGATGCCGCTGTGGCTCATTCCGCCGCTGGTGCTGGTGCTGCCGCCGCTCATCTGGGGCTGGCTCACCTACCGCGTGATGGCGTTCGATGCGCTTTCCGAGCACGCCAGCAAGGAGGAGCGCAAGAGCCTTTTCACCCGGCACAGGGGAAGCTTGCTCGTGATCGGCGTGCTCTGCGGTTTCCTGGGTGCGGCGCCGGGCATTGTGTGGGCCTCGGGCGTGGTGTTCGCCGCGGCCTTCGTGGTGCTGATTCCGGTGGCCATCTGGATCTACACGCTGGTGTTTGCGTTTTCATCGCTGTGGTTCGCGCATTACTGCCTGGCGAGCCTGCAACAGCTGCGTGCCCAGGAGCCGACCACCCCGCAGGGCAGTGCGGCTGCCCCGGTGATCGAGGTCACCGCCACCCCGGTTCTGCCCGGGACCGACCCATCATGACGCCCGCGTTCGGCCTGCTCATCATCGGAGACGAGATCCTGTCGGGCAAGCGTGTCGACAAGCATTTGCCCGCGGTGATCCGTCTGCTCGCCGAGCGTGGCTTGCAACTGGCGTGGATGGAGCTCGTCGGCGACGACCGCGGCCGCATCACGCAGGCGCTGGAGCGGGCCTTCGCCTCAAGCGACGTGGTCTTCAGCTGCGGCGGCATCGGCGCCACGCCCGACGACCATACGCGCCAATGCGCGGCGCAGGCGCTGGGGGTGCCGCTGGCGCCGCACCCCGAGGCGCAGGCCTTGATCACCGAGCGCATGCAGGACATGGCACGTGAGAAGGGCGAGGCGTTCGATGCCGCGCGCGCCGACAACATGCAGCGGCTGCAGATGGGCGTGCTGCCGCAGGGCGCGCGCCTCATTCCCAACGCGTACAACAAGATCGCCGGATTCTCCTGCGCCGGGCCGGGAGGCGGCTGGGTGCACTTCGTGCCGGGCTTTCCCGTGATGGCCTGGCCCATGATCGAATGGGTGCTGGAAAGTACCTGTAGCCAGTGGTTTCACCGCGCGCCGCAGCTGGAGCATTCCATCGTCATCCACGGCGCGGCGGAGTCGGCGCTCACCCCGCTCATGGAGCGCATCGAGTCGGAGCATCCGGGCGTCAAGGTGTTCAGCCTGCCCAGCGTCGATCATCCGGTGCATGGCGTGCACATCGAGCTGGGCGTCAAGGGCGCGGCGCAAACGGTGCCGGCCGCCTGGCAGGAACTGCTGGCCGCCTTGCGTGCCCTGCCGATGCGGCTCGGGCCGGAAATCGAACGCAAGTTCTGAGCAGGCGCACCGTAGAATCCCTGCCTTTCGCCCGTGCCTTTCCAGGCATGTGGCCGTGAATTTTTCAGGAGTTGCCAGATGGCCAAGACCGTCGCCGACGTGATGCAGATGGTGCAGGAGCACGAGGTGCGTTTCATCGATCTGCGCTTTACCGACACGCGCGGCAAGGAGCACCACGTCACCGTGCCCGTGTCGCACTTCGACGAAGACAAGTTCACCAACGGCCATGCGTTCGATGGCTCGTCCATGCCGGGCTGGAAGGGCATCGAGGCGTCGGACATGCAGCTCATGCCCGACCCGGCTACCGCCAACATCGACCCCTTCTTCGAGCAGACCACGCTCCTGCTGCAGTGCGACGTGGTCGAGCCCGGAGACGGCAAGGCCTACGACCGCGATCCGCGCTCGATCGCCAAGCGCGCCGAGGCGTATCTGAAGGCCTCGGGTCTGGGGGATACCGCGTATTTCGGGCCCGAACCGGAATTCTTCATTTTCGACAACGTCCGCTGGGGCACGCAGCCCGGAGACGTTTTCTTTGAAATCGACGAATACGAGGCGCCCTGGAACAGCGGCGCGAAACTCGAAAACGGCAACCGCGGCCATCGCCCCGGCACCAAGGGCGGTTACATGCCGGTGCCGCCGGTGGACAGCAGTCAGGACCTGCGCGCCGAGATGGCGGGGGTGCTCGAGTCTCTGGGCATTCCGGTGGAGGTGTTTCACCATGAAGTGGGCGGCGCCGGCCAGAACGAGATCGGCACGAAGTTCTCCACACTTGTGCAGCGTGCCGACTGGACGCAGCTCATGAAGTACGTGATCTGGAACGTGGCCGACTCGTACGGCAAGACCGTCACCTTCATGCCCAAGCCCTATGCGGGGGACAATGGCAGCGGCATGCACGTGCACCAGTCCATCTGGAAGGATGGCAAGAACCTGTTTGCCGGTGACGGCTATGCGGGGCTTTCAGACTTCGCGCTGTACTACATTGGCGGCCTCATCAAGCACGCCAAGGCGCTCAACGCCATCACCAACCCGGGCACCAACAGCTACAAGCGTCTGGTGCCGGGCTTCGAGGCGCCGGTCAAGCTCGCCTACAGCGCGCGCAACCGCTCGGCGTCGATCCGTATCCCCTACGTCGCCAACCCCCGGGGGCGGCGTGTGGAAGCGCGCTTTCCCGATCCGCTGGCCAATCCCTACCTGTGCTTTGCCGCGCTGATGATGGCCGGGCTCGACGGCGTGGAAAACCGCATTCACCCGGGGGAGGCCGCCACCAAGGATCTCTACCACCTGCCGCCCGAGGAAGATCGCCAGGTGCCCACGGTCTGTGCCAGTCTGGAAGAAGCGCTGGCCGCGCTGGAGGCCGATCGCGCCTTCCTCACACGCGGCGGCGTATTCTCCGACAGCATGCTCGATGCCTACATCGAACTCAAGCAGGCCGAGGTACAGCGTGTGCGCATGACGCCGCACCCCGTGGAGTACGACTTGTATTACGCTTTGTGATGTCGGCCTCGCAGCCTGGGCGCGCGTTTGGCCGATACTTGTCCGTTCAGCTGGCCGGCGCGGCTGGTTTTTCAAGGTTACGCATGAAACACATCCTGTTTGCCCTGACTTCCCTGCTGGTCGTGCTGGCGGTGCTGCCGGCGCACGCGCAAGACCGTATCTACCGTTGTGGCAACGAGTACACCAACAACGCGAGCCAGGCCAAGGAGCGCGGCTGCAAGATCGTGGAGGGCGGCAACGTCACGGTGTTGCAAAGCAGCAAGCCGACGCCTGCGCCGGCGGCGGCGGCTTCGCCCGCCGGTGCCCCCAAGGTGAGCGAGGCCGACCAGAAGGCGCGTGATTCGGATCGGCGCGCCATCCTGCAGGATGAGCTGCGCAAGGCCGAGACCAAACTGGCCGAACTCACCAAAACGTACAACAACGGCTTTCCGGAAAAGAGCGCGCTCGAAATGCGCAACACGCAGGCGTACCAGGAGCGCACGGCCGACCTGAAAGCCAAGCTCGACCGGGCGCAGGCCGATGTGGACGGCATCCGCCGCGAGCTGGAGCGCACTAAGTAAGCCGCAGTCGGGAGAGCACGCTGCGGCTGGCGTCTTCGGCCAGGTCCAGCACCCGCTCGAAGCCGGCATCGCCGCCGTAGTACGGATCGGGCACTTCACGGCACGCGTGGATGGTGCAGAAGTCCGTCAGGCGGTGTATGCATGAGCGCCGCGGCGCTGGGCACAGCGCATGTGCCGCGGCCTCATTGGCGCCGTCCATCACCAGCACCAGGTCGAAATACTCGAAATCCCGCTCCGTGAGTTCGCGGGCGCGGTGGGCCGAAATGTCGTAGCCGCGAGCGCTGGCGTGGCGCCTCGCGCGCGCGTCGGGCGGCTGGCCAACATGATAGTCGTGCGTGCCGGCCGAATCCACTTCGCAGCGCTGCGCCAGACCGGCGTCGCGCGCCATCTTGCGCAGCACGCCTTCGGCCGTCGGGCTGCGGCAGATGTTGCCCATGCAGACCATGAGCACACGCACAGGCTCGGTTGCCGGGCGCGCCAGCTCGGAAAGATCGGGCGGCGCTGCCCTCACGATGCGGGTATCTCCAGGGTCAGCACCACGGGCGCATGGTCGCTGGGCTGCTTGTTCTTGCGTGGCGCGCGGTCAACCGAGCAGGTTCGCGCCAAGCCTTTGAGCGCATCGCTCACCAGAATGTGGTCGATGCGCAGACCGCGGTTCTTCTGGAAGGCGAGCATGCGGTAATCCCACCACGAGAAGGTGTTTTGCGGTTGCTCGAACAGCCGGAAGCTGTCGTTCAGCCCGAGAGCGAGCAGGTTCTGGAAATGCATGCGCTCTTCATCCGTGTGCAGGATGGTGCCCTTGAAGCCGGTCGGGTCGCACGAGTCCCGATCTTCGGGGACAATGTTGAAGTCACCCGCGAGCACCAGGCACGGGTGCGCCTTGAGCTCCTCGCGCAGCCAGTCGTGCAGTGCGGTGAGCCAGCGCATCTTGTAAGCAAATTTGTCGGTGCCAGGCGCCTGCCCATTCACGAAGTAGCCGTTGATGAGTCGCAGGGCCCCGCCGGGCAGGGGCAGCGTGGCGCCGATCACGCGCGCCTGATCGTCTTCAAAACCCGCGATGTTGCGCACCGTGTCCTGCACCGGCTGGCGCGTGATGAGCGCGACGCCGTTGTAGGTTTTCTGCCCGAAGCACACGCTGTGGTAGCCCGCGAGCTCGAAGGCGTCGTGCGGGAATTTGTCGTCGGTGAGCTTGATCTCCTGCAGCGCGAGCGCGTCGACGGGATTCGCGGCCAGCCAGGCCAGTACCTGCGGCAGGCGCACGGCAAGTGAATTGATGTTCCAGGTAGCGATTTGCATGGGGTGATTGTGACGGTGCGGCCGCGATGTCGCAGCGCTTCATGCGGGCGTGACGCACCACGGCGCCTGCTCGTGCGCCAGACCCATCCACAGCGCCCAGGCCGCGGTGGCCAGGAGTGCGGCGCCCGCCGCCCGCATGCCCCACGTGCCGCGCCCCAGCCGAAGCACCAGCCAGGGACCTGCCCAGAGCGCCGCACCCGAACCCAGCGCGAACAGCGCCATCACGGCCGCGCCACCCGCCGCGCCATCGGCCAGCGCCGCGACCATGACGGCCGAATAGAGCAAGCCGCAGGGCAGTAGGGCCCAGGCCGTGCCCAGGCCCAGCGGCGCGGCCAGCCCCATGGTGCGTGTGGCATCGCGCACGCGCAGCCAGATGCGCCGTGCGCCCAGCTCCAGCCAGAGCGGTTGGCGCCCGAGAACGAGCAAGGCCAGCCCGAGCACGGCGGCGGCCACATGAACCAAACTCCATAGTGGTCTGATCGCCGCCGATTGCACCGTGAGCCAGCCCAGGCCCTGCATCGACGCGCCAGCGAGCGCACCCAGCGCTGCGTAACCCAGCAGGCGCCCGAGCTGAAACAGCGCCAGGGCGTGTGCCGTGCGCGGGGCCGCCGCCTGGCCGATGCCGGCGCAGGCGGCGCCACACATGGCGATGCAGTGCGGGCTGCCTGCCAATCCCATCAGCAAGCCGGTGAGCGCAAGGGAAATCTGCATTCGTGGATTTTAGGAAAGCCGCCCGGGATCGCCGACCCCGATCTGGCCCGGTGGGAGCCAGTGGTGCGTGGTATTGATGTATCGCAAGAGCAGGTGGAATATCCACTATCGATAAATGGATATTTGATGAAAAATCGCTAGACTGCGCGCCGTTTCCAAAGCTCGCCCTTGGAGGCCAGCCCGGCCTCAGGCTTTACCAGGACGACTGTGATGCTGGGAGCAGACGCTCCGTTTCCCGCCTCGTGGCCCCCGCCCGGACGTTCCGGTGCACGGGCGGCCGAATCCGATCTGGCCTTGCTCGACGAGCGCGACGAGTGGCAGGCGTTCAGCCGACCCCTGGGAGCCGGGGGCGGGTTGTGGGAATCGTTCGTGGCCTTCGAGGGCATGCATTGCGCGGCCTGCGCCATCACGCTGGAGCAGGTGCTGGGCCGTGTTCCAGGGGTGGTGCGGGTCGAGGTCAATGCCGCCAGTCAGCGCGGCCGCGTGATCTGGGACGAGCAGGTGGCTCGCCCTTCACGCTGGATGCGCGCCCTGGAAGGCAGCGGCTATGTCGCCCTGCCGGTACAGGACATCGGCGCGGGTGCGCGCAGGCAGGCCGAGAGCCGACGCATGCTCTGGCGCCTGGGGGTTGCGGGCGTCTGCATGATGCAGGTGATGATGTACGCGGTGCCCGCCTACGTTGCCGAGCCTGGCGCGATGGCCCCCGATCTCGAGCACCTGCTGCGCTGGGCGCAGTGGGTGCTGTCGCTGCCGGTCATGCTTTTTTCCTGTCGGCCGTTTTTCAGTGCCGCGTGGCGCGATCTGCGCGGCAGGCGCATCGGCATGGATCTGCCGGTGGCGCTCGGCATGCTGCTCACCTTCATCGTCAGCAGCCTGGGGACGTTCGAGCCCGAGGGAGCGTTCGGGCATCAGGTGTATTTCGATTCGCTCACGATGTTCGTGTTCTTCCTGCTGGCGGGGCGCTGGCTTGAAGCGCGCCTGCGCGACCGTTCGGCCGGTGCGTTGGAGGCCCTGATGCATCGCCTGCCCGACAGCGTTGAACGCCGCGAGGCCGATGGATCCTGGCGGCGCGTGACGACGCGGCGCGTGCGCGTCGGCGACGTGGTGCGCGTGCTGCCGGGCGCAGCCTTTGTGGCCGATGGTGAGGTGGTTGCGGGCGCCACCACCGTGGATGAGGCGCTGCTCACAGGCGAGTCGCGACCGGTAGCGCGTGGCATGGGTGACGCGGTCATCGCCGGCAGTTACAACCTGGGTGCGCCGGTTCAGGTGCGCGTGCGCGCGGTCGGTCCACAGACGCGTTATGCCCACATCGTGGCGCTGATGGAGCAGGCGGCCATCGGCAAGCCCGATCTGGCGCGCCTGGCCGATCGCGTGGCCAAGCCCTTTCTTGCCGCCGTGCTGCTGGCGGCGGCACTGGCCGGAGCCTGGTGGTGGTCCATCGATCCGGCGCGTGCGGTGATGGTGGCGGTGGCTGTGCTGGTGGTGACTTGCCCCTGCGCCCTGTCGCTGGCCACGCCGGCGGCCATGCTCGCAAGCGCCGCCGCCATGGCGCGCCGCGGCATTCTGGTGCGGCGCCTGCAGGCGATCGAGACGCTGACCCAGGTCGACACCATGGTGTTCGACAAGACCGGCACGCTTACCTCCGACGCTTTTGTGCTCGTGGGCGTGCGCACGCGGTCCGGCATCACGCGCGAGCAGGCGCTGATGCTGGCCGCGGGGCTGGCGAGTCACAGCCTGCATCCCGTCTCGCGGGCCATCGTCGCGGCGGCCGGTGGGTGCGCGCAGGCCGAGGAGGTACAGGAAACGGCAGGCCAAGGGTTGCAGGGCAGCCTGGAGGTGGCGGGTGTGCCGGTTCGCCATCGTCTCGGGTCGGCCGCTCTTTGCGGTGTGGTCGGGAGGCAGGCGGATCGGTCGCCCCAGGGACCCGTGAGTCATCTGGCGGACGAGCAAGGCTGGCTCGCGAGTTTTGATTTTGAAGAGGACTTGCGCGGCGATGCCGCACAGACCGTTGCCGCGCTGCGGGCACAGGGGCTCGATTGCCGCCTCCTGTCGGGCGACCGCGACGCCGCGGTCAGGCGCATCGGCATGGTGGCAGGGATAGACGCTGCCATCGGAGACTGCACGCCGGACGACAAGCTGCGCCAGCTGCAGGCGCTGCACCGGCAGGGCCATCGCACCGCGATGGTGGGCGACGGGCTCAACGACGGTCCGGTGCTCGCTGCGGCGCATGTGTCATTTGCCTTCGGGCGGGCGGTGCCGCTGGCGCAGGCGCGCTCGGATTTCGTGGTTCTGGGTGAGCGGCTCATGCCGCTGGCATGGGCGCATCGGTACGCCCGGCGGACGATGGGCGTCGTCGGGCAGAACCTGGGCTGGGCGCTTGTTTACAACGCCGCGGCCCTGCCGCTGGCAGTGCTGGGCCTCATGCCGGCCTGGGCCGCGGGCCTGGGCATGGCGGCCAGTTCGCTGCTGGTGGTGGCCAATGCGATGCGCCTGAATCGCGAGGATCGATCGGAGAAAGCCTGATGGACATTCTTTACCTGCTCATTCCCCTGTCGGTGGTGCTGGCCCTCTTGATCGTGGGCGCGCTGGCCTGGGCCATTTTTGGCGGCCAATTCGAGGATCTGGAACGCGAGGGAGGGCGGATTCTCGAGAATGATTGAGCTATGTCAAATTGACCATGTTCATCCTATGGATAATCGGTTGGCATATTAGAGGAAACCCTTAGATGAACACCGCGAACAACTCTGTGCCGATGTACAACGACAAGGTGGTCCGCCAGTTTGCGGTCACGACCGTGGTCTGGGGTGTGATCGGCATGATGGTCGGCGTGATTGCAGCGGCGCAGCTGGCTTGGCCCGAGCTCAATTTCGGCATCCCCTGGTTCAGTTACGGGCGACTACGGCCCCTGCACACCAACGGGGTCATCTTCGCCTTTGGCGGCTCGGCGCTGATCGGCACCTCGCTCTACGTGGTGCAGCGCACCTGCCAGGCCAGGCTTTTTGGTGGTGATGGTCTGCCGGCCTTCGTGTTCTGGGGCTGGCAGCTGGCCCTGGTGGGCGCGGTCATCACTTTGCCGATGGGGCTCACGTCTTCAAAGGAATACGCCGAGCTCGAGTGGCCCATCGATCTTTTGATCACCGTCGTCTGGGTCGCCTACGCCATCGTGTTCTTCGGCACCATTGCCAGGCGCAAGATGAGCCACATCTACGTGGCCAACTGGTTCTATGGCGCGTTCATCATCGCCATCGCCTTGCTGCATGTCGGCAACAACATCGAGATGCCGGTGGGCTGGTTCAAGTCCTACTCGGCTTACGCCGGGGTGCAGGATGCGATGGTGCAGTGGTGGTACGGCCACAACGCCGTGGGTTTCCTGCTGACGGCGGGCTTTCTGGGGATGATGTACTACTTCATCCCGAAGGCCGCCCAACGCCCGATCTACAGCTACCGCCTGTCCATCGTGCACTTCTGGGCGCTGATCTTCACTTACATGTGGGCGGGCCCCCACCATTTGCACTACACGGCGCTGCCCGATTGGACGCAGTCTGTGGGCATGGTGTTTTCCATCATCCTGCTGGCCCCGAGCTGGGGCGGGATGATCAACGGCATCATGACGCTCTCGGGCGCCTGGCACAAGCTGCGCACCGACCCCATCATCCGTTTCATGGTCGTGTCGCTGTCGTTCTACGGCATGGCGACCTTCGAGGGCTCGCTGCTGTCGATCAAGACCATGAATGCGCTGAGCCACTATACCGACTGGACGATAGGGCACGTGCACTCGGGGGCGCTGGGCTGGGTGGGCTTCATCACCATGGGATCGCTGTACTGGCTGATCCCGCGCCTGTACGGCCGCACGAGCATGTATTCGACGCGCGCGATCGAGCTGCACTTCTGGATCTCCACGCTGGGTATCGTGCTGTACATCGCCTCGATGTGGATTGCCGGCGTGATGCAGGGCCTGATGTGGCGCGCCGTCAATGACGACGGCACGCTCACCTATGCCTTCGTCGAAGGCGTCAAGGCCACCTACCCGTTCTACGTGGTGCGCCTGGTGGGCGGGCTGATGTACCTGAGCGGCATGCTCATCATGCTGTGGAACGTGATCAAGACCATGAACGCGGGGCGCGCACCCGTGGTCAGCGTCCCGCCCATGGCGGCGCACGCCTGAAGTCCGCTCGACGAAAGAGAACCAACGACATGGCTCAAGAAGAAATCCGCGGCCACGCCCGCATCGAAACCAACAATTTTCTGATGATCGTGCTGGTGCTGCTGGTGGTGGCGATCGGCGGTCTGGTGGAGATCGTCCCGCTGTTCTTCCAGAAATCGACCACGCAGCCGATCGAAGGCCTGAAGCCCTACACCGCGCTGCAGGTCGTGGGGCGCGACATCTACATCCGTGAGGGCTGCAACAACTGCCACTCGCAGATGGTCCGCTCGCTGCAGCATGAGTCGCTGCGTTACGGGCCGGTGTCCGTCGCGGGGGAATACGTCTATGACCATCCGCACCTGTGGGGCAGCAAGCGCACCGGGCCCGATCTGGCGCGCGTGGGGGGGCGCTACAGCGATGACTGGCATACGGTGCACCTGAACAACCCGCGAGCGGTGGTGCCCGAATCGAACATGCCGGCCTATCCTTGGCTCCAAAAGACGCCTGCCGACAGCACGAGCATTCAGGCCCACCTGCGCGGTTTGCGTGCCTTGGGCGCACCGTATACCGACGAAGAGATTGCCAAGGCCCCGACGGAAGTCGAGGGCGCGAACGAGCTGCAGGCCTTGATTGCCTACCTGCAGGTCCTGGGCATTCACCGCAAATAAGCAGCGAGGAACATACACCATGGATGCTGAATGGCTGCACAGCCTGTACACCGTGCTGGCTTTTGTCACCTTCGTCGTGATTGGCCTGTGGGCCTGGTCGGCGCGCAATCGCGTCGGTTTTGAAGAGGCCGCGCGCCTGCCTCTTCTGGACGACGACATGCCTGCGAAGCGGGTGGGCGCCACATGGGAAGACAAAGCATGAGCGATTTCACAAGCAGTTTCTGGTCTCTCTACGTGGCCGGTATCACGCTGGCCGGCGTGCTGGCCTGTGTGGCCTTGCTGTGGTGGACGCTCCGGATGAATGCCGAAGTCGATCCGGATGCATCCACGGGTCATGTCTGGGATGGCGACCTGGCTGAAAAGAACAATCCATTGCCACGCTGGTGGGTCATGATGTTCGCCATCAGCTGCGTGTTCGCCCTGCTGTATCTGGCGCTGTATCCGGGGCTGGGTACCTATGACGGCACGCTGGGCTGGACGCAGAAAGGCCAGCATGCGAAGGAGGTGCAGGACTACGAGGCCAGGATCGCCCCCATCTACGCGGCCTTTGCAGGCCAGAGCGTGGAGCAGCTGGCCAAGGACGCGAATGCGCGCGCCATCGGCGATCGTCTGTTCATGAACAACTGCGCGCAATGCCACGGCAGCGACGCGCGCGGCAGCAAGGGATTTCCCAATCTGATGGATACACACTGGAGCTGGGGCGGAACGCCCGATGCCATTCTGGAGACGATCACGGATGGGCGCGTTGGCATGATGCCGCCGATGGCCGCTGCCGTGGGTTCCGCGGACGATGTGCGCGCCGTGGCGAACTATGTGATGAGCCTCTCGGGCGGCAAGCACGATGCCGCGCTGGCCACGGCCGGGCGCGGGAAGTTCGAGGAGGTCTGCGCCGCCTGCCACGGGCCGGACGGCAAGGGCAACCCGGCGCTGGGGGCGCCGAACCTCACCGATGGCATCTTCACGCACGGTCCGGACAACGTGGCGCACGTCGTGGAGATGGTGGACAACGGCAAGACGGCGCAGATGCCCGCGTGGAAGGACAAGTTCTCCTCCGAACAGTTGCGCGTGCTCGCCGCCTACGTCTGGGGGCTGGGCGGCGGCCAGCCCAAGGGGGCGCAGTGACCGGGTGGAGTTCCTGGCCTTCATGGGAACGTGCGGCGCATTCTCGTCGCACGCTTGACGGATATTGACGATGTCGGCCGCCGGCACCGCTGCAGCAGTTCAGAGGCACGGGAAGATCCACCCGCGTACCGCCAGGGGGATTTACACCCGCTGGCGCTGGTTCTTCGTCTTCGCGACGCAGCTGTTCTTCTACGGCGTGCCGTGGCTGCAGTGGGGCGGGCGCCAAGCGATGTTGTTCGACATCGACGCGCGGCGCTTCTACATCTTCGGGCTGGTGTTGTATCCCCAGGACGTGTTCTACCTGGCGGCGTTGCTCATTCTCTCGGCGCTGCTGCTGTTTCTGTTCACCGCCGTGGCCGGGCGCCAATGGTGCGGCTATGCGTGTCCGCAGACGGTCTACACGGAGATCTTCCTATGGGTGGAGGAGAAATTCGAAGGCAACCGGGCACAGCGCATGCGGCTGGACGCCGCGCCGATGTCCTGGAACAAGCTCTGGCGCAAGGCGGGCAAGCATGTCGTCTGGATTGCGATCGGGCTGTGGACGGGGTTCACCTTCGTCGGCTATTTCACGCCGATCCATGAGCTCGCGACGAGCGTCATGGCCTTTTCGGTGGGGCCGTGGGCGCTGTTCTGGGTGCTGTTCTACAGTTTTGCGACCTGGGGCAACGCGGGCTTCATGCGTGAGCAGGTCTGCAAGTACATGTGCCCCTATGCGCGCTTTCAGGGCGCGATGTTCGACCGCGACACGCTCATCGTCACCTACGTGAAAAAGCGCGGCGACCCGCGCGGCAAGCGGTCGAAGAAGGCCGATCCCCAAGCCCTGGGGCTGGGCGATTGCATCGATTGCACTCTGTGCGTGCAGGTCTGTCCGACCGGCATCGACATCCGCGACGGGCTGCAGTACGAATGCATCAGCTGCGCCGCCTGCATCGACGCCTGCGACGAGGTGATGGATACCATGGGGTATCCGCGCGGCCTGATCCGCTATTCGACTGAAGCGGCAATCGCCGGCGACTGGAGCCGGCGCGACATTCTGCGGCGTGTGCTGCGCCCGCGGGTGTTGATTTATGCGACCATCCTGGCGGTCGCGATGGTGGTTTTCGTCACCAGCCTGTGGGTGCGTACGCCCTTCAAGGTGGACGTGATGCGCGACCGAGCGACGCTGGCGCGGCTGGTCAAGGGCGGGCAGATCGAGAACATCTACCGCATCCACGTCATGAATGCGACCGAGCAGGAGCAAGTGTTCACGCTGGGGGTGGATGGCTTGCCGGGGCTGACGCTGGCGGAAGGCACCGAGGCGGCCGTGACGGTGGCGCCCGAGCAGTCCACATCGATCCCGGTGCAACTGCGCCTGCCGTATGGCACGGTGGCGGCCGGCTCCCACCAGTTCGACTTCGTCGTGAGTGCGCCCGGGGTGGGGCATGTTCGGGAAAAGTCCGTGTTCTTCGTGCCGCAGTGAACCCATGCGCGCAGCGGCTCCCGACCCCCTGGCCCAGCCGTGGTGGCGTTCCGGCTACCTGTGGCTCATCATCGGCCTGACGCTGGCCGCCGTGGTGGCCAGCGGTGTGACGCTGTACCTGGCGATGCAGGTGCCGGCGCTGCCCGCCGTGCCAGCGCAGGAAGGCGCCACGGCGGCGCACGGGCAGGGCAATGCACTCGAACCCGCGCTGCAGGCCCGCAACCGCACCAGCAGCCGCAATGCCCGGGCCATGGGCGCACAGCGCGGGCCGTCGCGGCCCGAGGCCGGCCCGGGGCGATAGTTCACACAAGCAGGAGACAGGCATGTTTGGCAGACGGCTCACATGGATTGCATGGCCCGCCTTTCTGGTGGCGGGTGTGCTGGAGGTGATGGTGTTCGCCGTGCTCGATCCCGAGACGCTGACCCTGCTGGGCCGGCAAGTGGACTGGTCGCGCTACACGGTGTATTCGGTCACGTTCCTGATCTTCTGGTGCATGTTCATGCTGTGCAGCGCCATCACGCTGCAGCTTGCGTATCCGCCAACGCAGGTCAACGCCCGTCTGCACCACCCGAATCTGCCCGAGTGAAGAGCGGGGGGTGGCAGGTGCGGCGGCGATGGTGCTGACGCCAGTGGGGCCTGGGGTGCGCCGATAGAATCGCCAGACCGCACGCAGCCGTGCTGCGCCTCACCAGGGTTTACGCATGCAAGAGTCTCCACGCCCGGCACCGGGCACGAAGTTCACCAGCCGCCAGGGCACGCGCGCCATCAAGGATGGCGTCAAGCCGAGCGAGCTCACCACGATCCCGAATGCCGAGCGCAAGCCATCGTGGCTGCGCGTGCACGTGCCCAACGGCGCCAAGTACCAGCAGATCAAGGAGATCGTGGAGTCGCACAAGCTCTCCACGGTCTGCGCCGAATCCAAGTGCCCCAACATCGCCGAGTGCTGGGGGCGCGGCACGGCCACGCTCATGCTCATGGGCTCGGTGTGCACGCGTGCCTGCAAGTTCTGCTCGGTCAGCACCGGCAACCCCAATGGCTGGCTCGATCCGCTGGAGCCGGTGAACGTGGCCGATGCGGTGGCGCTGATGCAGCTCAAGTACGTGGTGCTCACCTCGGTGGACCGCGACGACCTCAAGGATTTCGGGGCAGGGCACTACGCCGCCTGCATCCGCGAGATCCACAAGCGCATGCCCGATACGGCGGTGGAAGCGCTCACGCCCGACTTCCAGGGCCGGCACGAACTGGTGGCCAAGGTGGTCGATGCGGGCCTGGCCACTTACGCGCAGAACCTGGAGACGGTGCGCCGCCTCACACACCCGGTGCGCGACCCGCGCGCGGGCTACGAGCAGACGCTGGACGTGCTCAAGTTCGCCAAGAGCCATTCACCGCGCACGGTCACCAAGACCAGCATTATGCTGGGCCTGGGCGAAACCGACGAAGAGATCGAGGAGACGCTGGACGACATCCGCGCGGCCGATGTCGATATCGTCACCATGGGCCAGTACATGCGCCCGACGCAGAACCACCTGCCGGTGGCGCGCTACGTGTCGCCCGACCAGTTCGCGCGCTACCGCGAGATTGGCCTGTCCAAGGGATTTCTCGAAGTGGTGGCCGGGCCGTTCGTGCGTTCGAGCTATCGCGCCGAGCGCGTGCTCGAGCACAACAACGTGGGCCTGGACGAAGATCTGCTGGAGAGCATCCGCAATTCGGCCACCAACGCCATGCGCTGCTGAGCCCAGGTCGCCGGCTCAGAATTTCTTTGCCGCGAAGTCCCAGGGCTGCGCATCCCTGAGCCATTCGCGCAGCGCCTCGTCGCCGAGCTGCGTGAGCTCGTCCTCGGCCTGGGGCAGGGTGTCGGCGGCCATCTGCTTTTGCAGAATGTCGCCCCCGTCCAGACGGCTGAAAATGAGCAGCATCTGCCCGTAGGAGGCGTAAAGTGGCGCGGCCTGCCAGTGCCGCCCTTCGGCGTCGTGAAACTCTCTCATGGCGTGCCTGTGGTGGAGATGCCCTGACCTTAACCGCGCCGCTCGTAACGTGCAAATCGCAGTGGCAAGCCTTGGCTGCTCACATGGTCGGCGTGCGCGGTCAGCACCCATTCTGCGCCGAGCGCGGGGGCGAAGGTGTCACCATCGAAATTCCGGGCGATTTCCGTCACTTCCGCGCGCGTGGCCAGGGGCAGCGCTTCGGCAAGGATTTGCGCGCCGCCGATGACCCAGGCCGTGGCTGCGCCTGCCTGCTCTGCAATCGATAGCGCATTGCGCAGGGTAGATGCGCGTTGAGCACCGATTTCATTCCAATTTTCCTGGCGTGTGATGACGATGTTGAGCCGCCCCGGCAGGGGACGAAAGCGTGGCGGCAGCGACTCCCAGGTCTTGCGCCCCATGAGGACAGGCGCACCCTGCGTGAGCGCCTTGAAGTGCGCGAGGTCCTCGGGCAGGTGCCAGGGCATGGTGCCCCCCTTGCCAATGACGCCATTGGCGGCGTGGGCGTAAATCAGGGCAGTTTCCATGGTGTCTCGTGCGGTGCTCGGGTGCGGAAATATACCGGCGCTCTACGATAGCGGCTGGTCTGGGTTGCAAGCCACTTCATGTACAAAATTCCGCAGTCCGTTCTCGTCGTGATCCATACCCCTGACCTGCGGGTGCTGCTGATTCGCCGCGCCGATGCAGAGGAAGACTTCTGGCAGTCGGTGACGGGCAGCAAGCAGACCACGGCGGAATCCTGGCGCGAAACTGCCCTGCGCGAGGTGGTGGAGGAAACCGGCATCGATGCGACGGTGGCAGCGTGCCGGCTCTCGGACTGGGGGCTGGAGAATGTCTACAGCATCTATCCTCGGTGGCGCCATCGCTACGCGCCCGGGGTGATGATGAATACCGAGCATGTGCTGGGACTGCGCGTGCCCGTTGCCATGCCCGTGACCTTGAATCCACGCGAGCACACGGCATATGCGTGGTGGCCTTGGCGAGAAGCCGCGGATCGATGTTTCTCGCCATCGAACGCCGAGGCTATCCTCTGGTTGCCGCGCTTTCAATCCGAATCATGACCGCTGCCTCGTCGCAACCCGCGTTTGCCCTGTCCGAACTGCCCCAGTCGGCGGACGGGATCCTGCGCGTGGCCACCTACAACATCCACAAGGGCGTGCAGGGTCTGGGGCCGGCGCGGCGCCTGGAAATCCACAACCTGGGGCTGGCGATCGAGCAGCTCGATGCCGACATCGTCTGCCTGCAGGAAGTACGTCGCACCAATCGGCGCGAGGCCGCCTATTTCGAGCGCTGGCCGCTGGTGCCGCAGGCGCAGTACCTGGCCCCGGAAGGCTACGAGGCCATCTACCACACCAATGCCTACACCCGCCACGGAGAGCACGGCAACGCGCTGCTCACGCGCTGGCCGGTGCTTTCGAGTCAGCACGAGGACATTTCGGATCACCGTTTCGAGCAGCGCGGCCTGTTGCATGCGCGGGTGATGATCCAGGGCAGGGAGGTGCACACCGTCGTAGTGCACCTGGGGCTGGTGCCGGGCAGCCGCATCCGGCAGGTGGCTCAGCTGCAGCGCTACATCCGCCGTGAGGTGCCCGATGACACCCCGCTTGTCGTGGCCGGCGACTTCAACGACTGGGGCAATCAACTGGCGCAGATGCTCGCGGGCTTCGGGCTGATCGAATTCAGCGGCGCACGCGACGCGCCCCGGCCCCTGACCTACCCCTCGCGCCTGCCGGTGGCGCGGCTCGATCATGTGTATGCGCGTGGCTTGCAGCCGCTCTCGCTCACGGTGCCGCGCGGGCGCATCTGGTGGCGCATGTCCGATCACCTGCCGCTGATCGCGGAATTCCGCCTCTGACGCATGCCGCTGCCTGCCTACGCCGGATCGGATCACTGCATTACCTTGCTGCAGGGTGCGCAGGAACTCTTTCCGGCCTTGATCGCAGAGCTCGATCGCGCGCGGGCGGACGTGCAGTTCGAAACCTATATCTTCGACGCCGCGGGCGCGGGCGCTGAGGTGGTCGAGGCGCTCGCGCGCACGGCGCGTCGCGGCGTGCGCGTGCATCTGGTGGTCGATGGCGTGGGCACCGGGCGCATTGCCGAGCCCTGGGCGTCGCAGCTGCGCGAAGCGGGCGTGCATGTGCAGGTGTATTCGCCGCTGGGGCCGCTGGGGCTGTTGCTGCCCCGGCGCTGGCGGCGCATGCACCGCAAACTCTGCGTGGTCGACGGCGAGGTGCTGTTTTGCGGTGGCATCAACGTGCTCGATGATTTTATCGACCCCAATTGGGGCACGCTGGCCGCGCCGCGCCTGGATTTCGCGGTGCGCGTGCAAGGCACGCTGGTGGACTTTGCCGAGACCATCATGGCGCAGCTGTGGCTGCGCATGATGGCCGTGCAGGACGTGCAGCACCGCCAGCTGGTCAAGGCATGGGTCGACTGGCGCGCTGCGCGCGCGCTGCGCCACTCGGAAGGCAGGCGAACGGGAAAACGCGCGCGCGGCATCTGGGCGGCCCTGCTGCTGCGCGACAACGTGCGCTTTCGCACGCGCATCGAGCGCTCCTACCGCCGCGCCATTGCTCAGGCGCGCGAGGAGATCATCATTGCCAATGCCTATTTCGTGCCGGGCGGCAAGCTGCGCCGGGCCCTCATCCTGGCCGCCCGGCGCGGCGTGCGCGTACGCCTGCTGCTGCAGGGGCGCTACGAGTACTTCATGCAGTATCACGCGGCGCGCCCGGTCTATGGCGCGCTGCTGGCGGCGGGAGTGGAGATTCATGAATACGCCCCGAGCTTTCTGCACGCCAAGGTCGCTGTGATCGATGCCCATGGGGCGCGGCCCTGGGCCACGGTGGGTTCGAGCAATCTCGATCCGCTCAGCCTGCTGCTGGCGCGTGAAGCGAATGTGATGGTGCGCGACGCCAACTTTGCGCGTGATCTGCGCGCCCGCCTGGAGCGGGCGATCACCCAGGGCAGCGGCGCGCTGGACCCCAAGACCTACGCGAACCGCCCGTGGCACGCGCGTATGCTCGATCGCGTCGCCTACACCTCCATGCGCGCAGCGCTCTGGGTCACGGGTCAAAAATATTAATTTGATAGCTTCTGACGCTTGATGGATATGCCTTACAAGGCAAAAATACTTGTAAATTGGATGTATGAATTCACTGGTACCATGCAGACATGAGCGATACCAACCTCCCGAACGCTGGTGAAGGCGTGCCGGTTTCCGTGAAGATTCGCGAGCGCCTGAAGCAGGCCGGCCGACGCTTCAATGCCAACGACAACATCGCTGGGTTCATCGAGCCGGGAGAGCTTGCGGCCTTGCTCGATGAGGTCGAGACGAAGATGCAGGGCGTGCTCGACAGCCTGGTCATCGACACCTCCAGCGATCACAACACGCAGGACACCGCGCGGCGCATCGCCAAGATGTACGTGAGCGAGGTATTTCGCGGCCGCTACAGCGCGGCGCCCGAGGTCACCGAATTTCCCAACGCCGCACGCCTGAACGAGCTGATGATCGTCGGCCCGATCACCGTGCGCAGCGCCTGCAGCCATCATTTCTGCCCGGTGATCGGCAAGCTCTGGGTGGGGGTCATGCCCAATGAAAACACCAATGTCATCGGGCTGTCGAAGTACGCACGGCTGGCCGACTGGGTCATGGGCCGTCCGCAGATTCAGGAAGAAGCCATCGTGCAGCTGGCGGACCTCATCATGGAGAAGACGCGGCCCGACGGCCTCGCGGTGGTGATGGAAGCCAGCCATTTCTGCATGTCCTGGCGCGGCGTGCGCGAGATGGACAGCAAGATGGTCAACTCGGTGATGCGCGGTGCCTTTCTCACGGATGCCACGCTGCGGCGCGAGTTCCTGTCCCTGATACCAGGCCGCCAGTAGGCTCGCCCGGGCGCCCGTGACCGTGCTCGTTGGCGTCGATTTCACGAGTCGGCCGACGCGGCGCAAACCCGTCGTGCTGGCCTGCGGCGAGCGCGCTGGCGCGCAGGTCGCGCTGCACGGTCTGCAGCGTTTTACAAGCCTTGAATCTTTCGGCGCGTGGCTGTGCCGTCCCGAGCCGTGGACGGGGGCGTTCGATCTGCCCTTCGGCCTGCCGCGCGAGCTCGTCGTGCATCTGGGCTGGCCCGCGCAATGGCTTGCCTGCATGCGGCATTACGGCGCGCTCGACCGCGCGGAAATCCGCCGGCAGTTCGCCGCCTTTTGCGCGGCGCGCCCACCGGGGCACAAGTTCGCGCACCGCGCCACGGATGGCCCGGCGGGCTCCAGCCCGTCGATGAAATGGGTGAACCCACCCGTGGCCTGGATGATGCATGCGGGCGTGCCGCTGCTGTTGGCCGCGGGCGTGCATCTTCCGGGGCTGCATCAGGCGGATGCGCGGCGTGTGGCGCTGGAGGGCTACCCCGGCTTGCTGGCGCGCGAACTCGTGGGCCGCGTGAGCTACAAGAGCGACGAGCGCGCGCGGCAGACACCCGAGCGTGCGGCGGCGCGTCTGCGCCTGGTCGAAGCTCTGGAGCATGGGCGCACGCGCTTGTGTCTTTCTCTGCGGCTCAGTGGCGAGCAGCGCGCGTGCCTGATCGAGGATGCGAGCGGCGACTCGCTCGATGCCGTGCTCTGCCTGGTCCAGGCGGCCTGGGCCGAGAGCGCGCATGAGGCGGGTGATGCCCTGTACGGACTGCCGCCCGATCTTGATCCGCTGGAGGGCTGGATCGTTACCGCGTCCCCGTTGTCTGGCCCGTGATCAGCGCCAGATAGGCGGCGCGTGTTTCGGGTGTGACGCCCTCCACGGTCTGCGCCCAGGTGGTGTGGTGGCGCGCCAGCAGCCGCGCCGAAGCGATGTTGCGCGACTTGCAGAACCAGTGGCAGCTGTGCTGCAGCAGCATCAGCTCGGCCGTGATGGCGTAGGCGCGGTCTCGCTCCGGCAGCGCCCGTGCGTTGTCCATGGCGCGTGCCACGCCATCGGCGTGAATCGCCAGCGCGCGGCGCAGATCGAACGCGAGGCCGGGCAGCACTTGCGTGGCCCAGGGCAGCCCGAAGGCGATGCGGCTGACCCGTGCTCGTGCGGCAGGTGTTTGCCCGAAGTCGGCGGCCAGGCGCTGCAGCTGCGCGCGCAGGCGGTGTTCGCTTTCCTGCAGCGTGGCCAGCACCTGCGCGCGCCGCCCGGCTTGCGTCTCGCCCATGGCGCGCAGGTAGTCCCCGATCAGGCCCTGCATGAGCCGCTCGATCTGGTAGGGGTGCAGCGCACGGGCCAGCAGCACGATGCGGGCGCGCTGCTGCTGGATATTGACGAAGAAGAGCACGCCGATGACGAGGACCAGCGTGAGAATGAAGTCGGAGGACATGCGAGGGTGCGATTGTGCCTTGTGCCGGTTCAGCGACGGCTCTCGTGCCAGCCCATGGCGCCGGAAATTCGCGCGCAGGCTTCGCGCAGCGCCTGCGCCGGCGCGCCCTGCGGGTCGGCCTGCAAGGCCGCGGCGGGGCCCACCAGCGTCAGCGCCGTCAGCAGGCGGCCCTGCGCATCGAACACGGGCGCGCCCAGGGCGTTGATGCCGGGCGCGTGTTCACCCTCGACCGTGGCCAGGCCGCAGCTGCGGATTTGATCGCGCAGGGCCGCGGGCAGGGCGTCGGAAGGCGGCGTGGCCCACGTGGCGAACACGCGGCCCGTGGCCGATGAGCGCAGGTCGAACAGCGCGCCTTGCGCGACGCCTACCGAGACACCCTGCCTAGGCTGACACACGCGGATGGCCGTCACCCCAGCCTGGGTCTGCGCGGCCACCAGGCAGGTGTTGCCCAGCTGCTGCGCGAGCTCGAGCGCCTCCGCGCTGGCCAGCTCGATCCAGTCTTGGCGCGCGAGCCATGCCAGCGCCAGCGCGCGCACCGCCGGGCCCAGCTCATACAGGCCGCTGCTTTCAATCTGATGCACCCAGCCGCGGCGCACGAGGCTCGCCAGATAGCGGTAGGCCTTGGCGCGATGCATTCCCGCCTGCCGCGCCAGTTCGGACAGGCCGCAGGGCTTGCCTTGAGTGGCCAGCAGGTCAAACAACGCCAGCCCCAGCTCGAGCGACTGCACCCCCGCAGGGGATGTGAACAGCGGCTTGGCGCCCCTCATGTCGTTGTCGTCCCGATGTTCAGGCATGGCGTCTCCGTGGTTGGTGGTCGTGGTGTGCGAAGGCGTGAAACGACCTATTCCCGACGTCTTGACAGGCCGTTGCATCTAACCTAAATTCTCGATATTACATATTTCATAACAACGTTACGCTAATCGTAACATCTTTGAAGGAGACTTTCGATGAAACAGTACGTCACGTTCCCGCTGCGCGAAGGCGTGCACAGCCGCCAGGCCCACTGCGACATTCCCGATGGCTTGTACGAGCGCGAGCACGGCCGCAACGGCTTCTTTGGCCCGGCGAGCCACATCCTCCACAAGCACAAACCCACGGGCTGGAGCACGTGGGAAGGGCCGCTGGAGCTTACGCTGCTGGATCTGAACAAGCTCGAAGACAGCGCCCCCTGCCCCTGGAAGGCGCGCCGCTTCATGCACAACGCGCAGACGCAGGTGCACTTCTGGAAGTTCGGCGCGTCCATGCCCGATCTGGCCCGCAACGGCGACGGCGACATGATCCTGTTCTTTCACAAGGGCGAGGGTGATTTTTATTGTGATTACGGGCACATGAGCTACCGCGAGGGCGACTACATCAATATCCCGCGCGGCACCTCCTGGCGCCTGGAAACCCAGGTGCGCAATGAGGTGCTCACCATCGAAGCCACGGAAGATCTCTTCGTGCTGCCAGAGCGCGGCATTTTGGGTCATCACGCGCAGTTTGACCTGGCGGTGCTGGACACGCCCAAGATCGACGACGCCTTCAAGGCGCAGTACAGCGATACACGCGAAACCCGCGTGCGCGCCAAGCGCCGTGGACAGGTCACCACCGTCACCTTCCCGTACAACTTCCTCGACGCGGTGGGCTGGCACGGCGACTGCGTGCCGGTCAAGCTCAACTGGCGCGACATCCGTGAACTGCTGTCGGACCGCTACCACCTGCCGCCCACGGTGCATGCCACCTTCCTCTCGAACACCATCATCGTCTGCACGTTTGCGCCGCGCCCCATCGAAAGCGACCCGGGCGCGCTCAAGGTGCCGTTCTTTCACAACAACGATGAGTTCGACGAGTCGATCTTCTACCACCAGGGCAACTTCTTCTCGCGCGACAACATCAAGCCCGGCATGTTCACGCTGCACCCCTCGGGCTTTCACCATGGCCCGCACCCCAAGGCCTTCGCGGCGGCGGCGGCCAACAACAAGGGCGAGCGCAAGACCACCGACGAGGTGGCGGTGATGATCGATTCGCGCTATCCGCTGGAGCTCGACGACGTGGCCGCCGTGAAGGTGCCCAACTACATCGATTCCTGGAAAGAGTAGTCGGGGCGCGTGAAAAAGCGCTGCAAGGTTTCGACCTTGCAGCGCTTTTGTTTTGAGAGCCCCTCGCGCTTAATGGGTGAGAGTTCCGAGTGGATTACTTCTTGATTTCGGCTTCGATTTCCTTGACCAGATCGGCGCCCACGTCCGGCGTGAACATGTCCCAGACCGGCTGCACCGCCTGGCGCATGCGCGTGCGTTCCTCGGGCGTCACTTCGTTCACCTTGAGGCCCTTCTCGGCCATCGTCTTCTGCGCCGACGCGGCCTGATTGCGCGCCACCTGACGCTGATAGGTGCGTGCCTCAATGGCCGCGTCCTTCACGATTTTCTGCTGCTCGGGCGTGAGCTTGTCCCAGAACTTCTTGGAAGCGAGCGGAATGAAGGCGCCATAGGTGTGCTGCGTGATCGAGAGGTATTTCTGCACCTCGTAGAGCTTGAGTGCGGCGATCACGGCGTTGGGCGTGCCCTGGCCGTCGATGGTCCGGGTTTCCAGCGCCGTGTAGAGCTCGGGCACGGCCAGCGGCACCGGATTGGCGCCCAGCGCCTTGATCGTCTCCTGCGTGATCCGCGCCTGGATCGAGCGGAATTTCAGGCCCTCGAAATCTTCCAGCTTGGCGATCGGGTGCTTGCTGTTGGTGGCGTTGAAGAAGCCGTTTTCCCAATACGCCAGACCCACCAGCCCGTGCGCGGGCAGCAGGTCCATGAGCTTCTGGCCGATGGGGCCGTCCAGCACCTTGTCTGCCTCCTGCGTGCTCCCGAACAGGAAGGGGAAATCGAGGATCTCATAGGGTTTGACCATGCCGGTCAGTGTCGACGTCTGCGGCACGGTGAATTCGATGGTGCCGCCCTGCAGCGCCGAGGTGACCTTCACGTCGTCGCCCAGCGCGCCGCCGTAGTAGGGCTTGATGTCGATCTCGCCGCCGCTCTTGGCCTTGACCAGTTCGACGAACTTGGCCACGCCCTGGCCCTGGTGGGATTTTTCTGGCAGCGTGACGGCAAACTTGCCCGTGACGGCGGCCAGCGTCGTGCCCGAGAGCGCCGCCGCCAGCAGGCCGAGCAGCAATGACGTCTTGAATTTCATGGTGGGTCTCCTTGGGGGTGGTGAATATGCGGTGGTCAACGCCACCATTGGGCAGGCACTGTCACCAGTGCGGGAAACAGGATCAAGAGCACCAGCAGCACCGACAGCGCCAGCAGGAAGGGCAGGATGCCACGCACGGCCTGATCCATCGTGACCTTGCCGATCGAACTCACGACGTTGAGCACCACGCCCACGGGCGGCGTGATCATGCCGATCGAGCAGTTCATGATGAAGATCACGCCGAAGTACACCGGGTCGATGTCGGCTGCCTTCACGATGGGCAGGAACACCGGCGTGAAGATCAGCACAATGGGGATGAAATCGAGCACCATGCCGGCGAAGAAGATCACCACCATCATCGCCGCCATCAGCAGCATGGGCGAATGAACCAGGCCCTGCAGCCAGCCGCCCACCTGCCCCGAGATGTCCGTGATGGTGATCATGTAGGACGCCACCATCGCCAGCGCCGCGAGCAGCAGCACGACGGAGGTGGTGCGTGCGGTGGACAGCAGGCTCTCGTAGATGTTGCGCCAGTTCAGTTCGCGGTACACCACCAGCCCGACGAAAAGCGCGTAGGCGGCCGCCACCACCGCCGATTCGGTGGGCGTGAAGATGCCGAAACGCAGGCCGCCGATGATGATCACCGGCATCATCAGGGCCCAGCCGCCCTGGCCCAGCAGGCGCAGGCGCTTGCCCCAGGCGACGCGCGCCGTGACGGCCGCGTTCTGTCCGCGTGCGACGAACCACCAGGTGATGACGAGCGCCAGCCCCATCAGCACTCCTGGCACGATGCCCGCGAGGAACAGGCGCGTGATCGAGACGTTGGCCGTGACGCCGAAGATCAGGAAGCCGATCGAGGGCGGGATCACCGGCGCGATGATGCCGCTGGCGGCCATCAGGCCGCAGGCACGCTCGGGGTTGTAGCCTGCGCGCCGCATCATGGGCACGAGGATGGCCGCGAGCGCCGCCGTGTCGGCCACGGCTGAGCCCGAGAGGCTGGCGAGCATCACGCCCGCGCCGATCGCCACATAGCCCAACCCTCCGCGCAGGTGACCCACGAAGGCGCTGGCCATCTCGACGATGCGCTTGGACAGGCCGCCCGCGTTCATCAGCTCGCCCGCGAGAATGAAGAAGGGCACGGCCATCAGCACGAAGTTGTCGGCGCCGGCCACGGCGTTCTGCACCACGATCTGCGCATCGAACTGCCCCGTGAGCAGCATCAGCGCGATGCCCGAAAACATCAGTGCGAAGGCAATGGGCACCCCGAGCGCGATCAGCCCCAGCAGCGATACGAGAAAGACGGCGGCGGTCATGGTTTGCGCTCGCTTTCCTGGCTGGCCACCTCGCTTGCGATGCGCTCGGAGGCTTCCTCGATGCGATCGCCCAGATCGTGCGTCATCTTGTCGAAGTCGCCGCGCAGCGCCATCAGGATGTTGTGGCCCACGGGAAAGATCAGCGCGATGCCAAAGACCAGTCCCACGCCGTAGAGCCAGCCGTAGGAGATGCCCAGCACCGGGTAGGTGTTGCCCAGGTTGATGGCCATCTGCTTGTAGCCGCCAACGATGAAGATCACGCAGCCGATCAGGATCAACACGCCGGAAAACACGATCAGCGCGCGCCGGGCGCGTGGCCCCACGTAGCGTTGCAGCGTGTCAAAGCCTATGTGCACGCGCTCGGCCGAGGCGAGCACGGCCCCAAGGAAGATCAGCCAGACAAAGAGCAGGCGCGAGAGCTCCTCCGAAATCGCGATGCCTGAATTGAACGCGTAGCGCAGCACGACGTTGCCGAACACCAGGATGCCCATGATGGCCAGGCACGCCACGATGAGGATTTCGAACGTGCGCGTGATCGCGCGCACCCAGCGGCCTGACGGCCGGGTCTGTTGCGAAGGCATAGTCTCCTTGTGGTGTAGTTTGCGGGCATTGGATAATGTTTTATCGAGAATGTAAAGACTATCCCTGCTCGGTCTACGGGTAGTGGGCTATGTCTTCTCGGGAGGCCGTGGCCAGGGCGGCAGTGGTGCGCGCAGCTGCTCGAAAGCGTGGGCCAGCTGCAACACTCCGAGGTCGTCAAACCGGGGGCCGGCAATTTGCAGGCCTATGGGCAAGCCGGCTTGCGTCATGGCGCAGGCGATCGACGCCGCGGGTTGCTCGGACATGTTGCAGGGCACGGTGAATGCGATGTGCTCCAGAGGACGCATCGGGTCGTTGGTCGGCGCGGGGAGCAGGGCGTCGAAGGCCGTGATCGGCGCCGTCGGCGAGAGCACGTAGTCGACCTGCGAGCAGGCGCGCACCGTGGCGACGCGGGTGGCGTAGAACTGCTGGCTTGCTTCGTACAGGTGCGCCGCGCTGAAACCAGCCGCGCTCTCGGCCCAGGTGCGGATGAAGGGCAGCACTTTTTCACGCCGTGGCGCATCGAGCTTGCACAAATCCATCCACGAGCGCATGCGCCAGAAGTGGTCCATTCCGTCGAGCATCTCGCGCGTGAAGAATGGCTGCATCGGCACGATGATGGCGCCGGCGTCTTCAAAGAGTTCCGCGGCCGCCTGCACGGCCGCTTGAACCTGCGGCTGCACGGGCAGGCCGCATCCGGCGTCGAGCAGCAGCCCCAGACGCAGCCCGTGCAGGCGTCTGGGTCGCGTCGTGGCGGTGTCCCAGGCCATGTCCTGAGGTGGCAGGCTCATGCTGTCGCGAACGTCGGGCGCACTGAGCACCTGCATCATCAGCGCTGCATCCTGCACGGTGCGCGTGATGGGTCCGGCGGCGCGCCCCGTGTAGGGCGGATCGATGGGCACGCGTCCCAGGCTGGGTTTGAAGCCGAACACCCCGCACCACGCTGCGGGCAGGCGTATGGAGCCGCCGATGTCGGTGCCGATATGCAGCGGCCCGTAACCCGCGGCGGCGCCGGCGCCCGCGCCCGCGCTCGAGCCGCCCGGACCCTTCGTGGTGTCCCACGGGTTGCGCGTGCTCGCGTGAAAACTCGAGACGCCTGACGAGAGCATGCCGTAGTCGGGCATCGTGGTCTTGCACAACAGCACCGCGCCTGCTTCACGCAGGCGCTGCGCCGGCGGGGCATTCACCGGCGAGGGTTTGAGCTCACTGGCCGCCGTGCCGAGCGGAACGGGGTCACCCAGCGTGGCGATGTTCTCCTTGATCGTGACCGGCACGCCATCGAGCGGACCGCAGGGGGCGCCACGCATCCAGCGCGACTGGCTGGCCCTGGCCTGCGCGAGCGTGAGCTCGGGGCGCAGCAGGTAACTGGCGTGCAGGTGAGGCTCCCAGCGCTGCACGTGCTCCAGTAGCGCCGTGGCCACTTCGACCGGCGAGAGGGCATGCCTGCGGTAGGCAGCCACCAGTTCGACGGCGCTGAGTTCGTGCAGGGCGGTCATTTCACGGGCGTGTTGATCTGCTGCGTGGCCTTGTCCATGGCCCCGCCTGTCAGCTCGCCAAAGGAGGCGAGCCCGTGAGCGATGGCGCTCTCGATGAGTTGCCGGTCCCCCGGCGCCGGGCGTCCCAGGACCCAGTGGACCACCTCGGCCTTGACGCCGGGGTGGCCGATGCCGATGCGCAGGCGCCAGTAGTCGCTCGCGCCGAGCTGCGCGTGGATGTCGCGCAGCCCGTTGTGCCCGCCGTGGCTGCCGCCGCGCTTGAGCTTGATCTGGCCGGGCGAGAAATCCAGTTCGTCGTGCACCACGAGAATCTCTTCGGGTTGGATCTTGTAAAAACGCGCCAGCGCCGCCACTGATTTGCCCGAGGCGTTCATGAAGGTCTGCGGTTCAAGCAGCCAGAATGTGCGCCCTTGGACGGTGGTGCGGGCCACGAGCCCGAAATAGCCGCGTTCGGGGTTGAGTTGTATCTTGAGCTGCTTCGCGAGAGCGTCGATCCACCAGAAGCCGACGTTGTGGCGCGTGTCCTCGTATTGCGGCCCTGGGTTGCCCAAGCCGACAAACAGTTTGATCATGGTGGCGAATTATCAGCGCCGCGAGCGGGCAGGACGAGGGCGAAAAAAATGGCCCGCTTGTCGCGGGCCATGGGCGTTCGGGGCGGCGAGAAGCCGCCACGATCACTTCTTGGCGGCAGGGGCCGCAGGGGCCGCCGCAGGCGCTGCGCCAGCGCCGGCTGCCTCGGTGGCTTCGTCCTCGATCACTTCGGGCTGCTTGATCGAGACCAGCGCCGGGTTCTTGTTGGAGCCGTGCACGACCACCTTGACGCCCGTGGGCAGCTTGATCGATTGCAGGCCGGGGATGTTCTTCGAGGTCAGGCCGCTCAGGTCCACGGTAACGTGCTCGGGCAGGGCGGAGGGCATGCAGACCACATCCAGCTCATGCAGCAGCGGCGTCACGGTGCAGCCTTCGGTGACCACGGCCGGCGACTTGTCGATGCCGTCGAAGTGCAGCGGCACCTTCATGTGGATACGGGTCTTGTCGTCGATGCGCTGAAAGTCCACATGCAGAATCTGCTGCTTGTAGGGGTGGTATTGCACGTCGCGCAGCAGCACCTTGCTGGTCTGGCCGGCCAGTTCCATCTCCAGGATGGTGGAGTGAAAGGCTTCCTTCTGCAGGGCGTGCCACAGCGCGTTGTGATCGAGTTCGATCATTTGCGGCTGGCCCCCCGCGCCATAGACGATGCCGGGCGCGCGGCCCGTGACGCGCAGACGGCGGCTCGCACCCGTACCTTGCGTGTTGCGCTCAAAAGCGGCGAATTTCATGTGAGAACTCCAGTGGTTGGGCGGCCGCGACCAGCCTGCCCGCCTGTTTGAGAAAAGACCCCGTGCACCATGCGGCGGAGCCTGTGCTGTTTTCGGCAGTGTTCAGCTGTACTCCGAGAACAGACTCATCACCGACGCTCCGCTGGCAATGCGCTGTATCGTTTCGGCGAACAGCGGCGCCACGGAGAGCTGGCGAATCTTGGGGCATCCGCGAGCGGCCTCGCTCAGCGGGATGGTGTTGGTGACCACGACTTCATCGAGTACGTCGCCCTGAGCGATGCGCTCGATGGCCGGACCCGAGAAAATGGGGTGGGTGCAGTAGGCATGAACCTGCCTGGCGCCGCGTTCCTTGAGCGCGCTGGCGGCCTTCACCAGCGTGCCGGCGGTGTCGATCATGTCGTCCATGATGACGCAGTTGCGCCCGTCGATTTCGCCGATCACGTTCATCACTTCGGAGACGTTCGCCTTGGGGCGGCGCTTGTCGATGATGGCCAGATCGCAGCCGAGCTGCTTGGCCAGCGCCCGTGCACGCACCACGCCGCCCACGTCGGGGCTCACGACGATGAGGTTGTCATGCTTCTTCTCGTTCAGGTCGCGCAGCAGCACCGGGGAGGCGTAGATGTTGTCCACCGGGATGTCGAAGAAACCCTGGATCTGGTCGGCGTGCAGGTCCATCGTGAGCAGGCGGTTCACGCCCACGGCCTGCAGCATGTTGGCCACGACCTTGGCCGAGATGGGCACGCGCGTGGAGCGCGGACGCCGATCCTGGCGCGCGTAGCCGAAGTAGGGAATGACGGCGCTGATGCGCTCGGCCGAGGCGCGCTTGAGCGCATCGACCATGATGAGCAGCTCCATCAGGTTGTCGTTGGTGGGCGCGCAGGTGGATTGCACGACGAAGATGTCGCGCGCACGCACGTTCTGCTTGATTTCGACCGTGACTTCGCCGTCGGAGAAGCGCCCGACCTGCATGGCGCCGAGCGTGATGCCCAGGTTCTTCGCGATCTCGGTGGCAAGGCCGGGGTTCGCATTGCCCGTGAAAACCATGAAATCGGTGTGATGGGCTTGCATGGGCGTCTCGAATGTCTGACGGTGGTGGCGCAACGGGCTCTACAGGTGGCAGGGGAGGAAGGATTCGAACCCTCGCATGCCGGAATCAAAATCCGGTGCCTTGACCAGCTTGGCTACTCCCCTACACGGGCCGCACACTGTGGGTGTGCAGCCTTGCAATCATTCATCCCGCGCCCATCCAGCAAGTGGATGAAGCCCGAGATTCTTGCATACTTTGACGTGCCATTGGGCAGGTGCCCGTGCACTGTCGATCGCATGCACCGCAGGAGCAAACACCGCACTGCCGGAACCTGTCATGCGCCCGCCTAGCCCCTGTCTGGCAAGCCACGTGAGGGCTTGCGTGATCTCGGGACACAGCAGCTCGGCAACCGGCTGCAAGTCGTTTCTGCCAAATTGAAACGGCTCTCTTGCCTGCTCTCTAGCGAAGCCCTCGATTGTAGCAGCTTGTGTGTCGCGCTTGAGTTCCGGGTGCGAAAAAATCAGGCGTGTCTCGAGCCCTGCTTGTGGCTTGATGACGACAAAGGGCTGACCGGCCTGAAGCAGGCCGGCGGGCAGGGGTTCGAGTATTTCACCTATCCCTTGCACCCATGCATCGTGCCCCTGGAGGAAAAAGGGCACGTCCGCGCCCAGCGGGAGGGCCAATTTTTGCAGCTCGCTTCGAGTGAGCTGGAGATTCCACAGCTGGTTGAGCGCCAGCAGGGTGGAGGCGGCATCCGACGAGCCGCCGCCCATGCCCGCCTGGGAAGGAATGTTCTTGGCAATCGAGATATGCGCGCCTTGCGAGCAGCCCGTGGCCGCCTGCAGCGCCCGAGCGGCGCGCAGGCACAGGTCATCCGCGGGCAGCGTATCGCCGAGGTCTTCGCGGCTCAGGGCGCGGCCGGCGCGCAGGTCGAAGTGCAGTTCATCGCACCAGTCGATCAGCATGAAGACCGATTGCAGCAGGTGGTAGCCGTCGCTGCGCCTGCCCGTGACGTGCAGGAATAGATTGAGCTTGGCCGGCGCCGGGACGTCGTGGATGGCACGCATGGATCGGCTTTCAGCGGTCAAGCACCACGCGCAGCACCGCCGTGGGCAGGGGCTGCAGGCGCGTGGCGGTGATGCGCCCGGCGCTCAGCGCGCTCAGATCCGCCTGCCAGCCGCTGGCCGCCATGTCCCGGCCGTGCAGCCAGGCAAACAATGCCGTGATCGGGAGTACGCTGCCGGTCAGCTCCTGCGTCAGGGTGGCCAGTGAGCTGGAGGTTCGCTGATTCTGCCCATCGTCCAGCAGCGCGCCGCCGGGCTGCCAGGTGAGGCGCGCCAGGATATTGCCCAGCGGGTTGAACAGCGTGAGCTTGCCGCGCTCGGCATTGCCGTGCAACTGGAAGGCGGCAAAGAAGGATTGCGCCGAGCTGTCGTCCACCTGCAGCGCCAGGCGCCCGCTCCAGCGGTCTTCCCGTGCCTGCTCTGCCTGGGGAATCGGGGCGCAGGCCGCGGCCAGGGTGGCGGTGAATGCCGCAAGACACAGCGTACGGCGCCGCTGGCACCGTGCCCTGAGGATCAAGGACGCACCCCGAAGCGTTTGAGTGTTTCGAGCAGCGTGCCGTTGTCGCGCTTCAGGCGCAGGCCCTCACGCCATGCGGCGCGTGCCCGCGTGTGCTCGCCCAGTTTCCAGAGCACCTCGCCCAGGTGGGCCGCGATGTCGGCATCGGGCTGGTTGCGCATGGCGTCCTGCAGCAGTTCCCGTGCGCGTTTCTTGTCGCCCAGGCGGTATTCGACCCATCCCAGGCTGTCGGTGATGTAGGGATCGCCCGGGGCCAGTTGCAGCGCCTGCTCGATGAGTGTCTTGGCCTCCTGCAGGCGCACACCGCGGTCGGCCAGGGAAAAGCCGAGGGCGTTGAGCGCGTGGTAGTACTTGGGATTGCGCTCCAGGATGCGGCGCAACAGGCGCTCCATTTCATCCATGTGCCCGAGCCGGTCCGCGAGCATCGCCTGGTCGTAGACGTAGTCGTCGTTGTCCGGCTGAAGCGCCACGGCGCGCGCCTGCGCGTCGTAGGCGCGGTCGATCTGACCGACTTCGCGCAGCACCAGCGCCTCGCCCTGCAATTTCCTGGCGGCTTCCTCGTCGTTGGCGGCAGGCAGGTTGCGGATCAGTGCCAGCGCCTCTCCCAGGCGCCCCTGGCGCGCGAGCAGCAGCGCGCGGCGCTCCTGCACGCTCAGGCGCGAGTCGCCGTCATTGGTGAGGCTGAGCCAGTGCTCGGCCTGGTCGAGGTCGCCGCGTTGCTGGGCGATTTCGGAGCGCAGCAGGTACATCTGGCGCGTGAGCGTTTGCGGCTGCGCCGACGCAGGGAGCTTGTCGTAGAGATGCGCAAAGCGCTCCAGCGTCTTTTCCGCGGTGTCCACCTGATGGGCTTGCAGCTCCAGGGTGCTTTGCAACAGCAGCGCCTGGATGTTGTCCGGCTGCTCGGCCGTGATCTCGCGCATCTGTGCGAGCGCCGCCTCGTTCTGATTGCCCTGCGCAAGATAGCGCGCGTACCCCATGCGGATTTCCGGCAGCGGCTCGCCCTGCAGGTAGGCTTGCAGCAGGGGCTCGGCGTCGCTCACCTTCTCGTCCATCAGCTGCAATGCCAGTGCCGCCATGGCGTCGTTGCCGGCGTCGGCCTTTTGTGCAAGGCGCGCGGCCACGAGCGCGCCGATCTTGTCGCCGGCGGCCAGACGCATGCGCCCTATCGTGGTCCAGGTGTTGGCGGCCGTGGCAGGCTCCTTGAGCAAATTGCCCAGGACTTCCTCCACCACGTGCGCGGCCAGTTCCTTGTCGCTCGCGTGCGAGTACAGCAGCGGGATGGCGTTGATGACCGCGATCTTGTTCTCGGCCGACGCCGCCGCCAGTTCGCGCGCCAGCGGCTCGCTGCTGTCCTTGATGCGGTTGAGCGCCACCATGATGCGCAGCACGAAACGGTTGGCGTCACGCGAATCCGGCTCCGCCTGTTGCCATGCCTTGGCCGCGGCAAGCGCGGCCTGCGCCGAGTGCGACTGCAGCGCGATCTCGGTGGCGCGCCGGTACAGTTCGGCGCTGTTGCTGCGCCGGGCCGCATCCAGCATGAGCGAGTAGCCCTGGCCGGGGTTGCCGCCCTCGGTGGAGAGCTCGCCAAGCAGGATTTCGTAGAACAGTTGGGCGGTGAACGCGGCCTTCGCGGCTTCGGCCTTCTCCTGCTTTTGAGGGCTGGTGGCCGTGGGGGAGGGTGCAGGTGTCTGTGCCCAGGCTGTCAGGGAGGTCAGCGCCAGGGCGGTACTCATGAATACAGTTGGCGCAAAGCGGGATAAACGCAGCATCACCTCATAATAATCGAAGGTTTGCGCCTTCAGTGGCGCGATGTAACGCTGTAGATGCCGCGCAGGATCGGCACGCCCCATCATGCCGGAATTGCCAGAAGTCGAAGTCACGCGCCGCGGGTTTGCCGATGCGATCGCGCTCGCTCGGATCACGAAGGTGACGCTGGGCAAGCCGCTGCGCTGGCCCTTGGGCGTGGCGCCGCACGCGCTGGTGGGTTTGCGGGTGCGGAAGGTGCGAAGACGTGGCAAATACCTGCTGCTGGATTTGAGCCGGGGGGTGCTGCTGATCCATCTGGGCATGTCCGGCAGCCTGCGCTTTGCCCCTTCGCTGCCCGTGATGGGAGTGCATGATCATTTCGAGATGCAGACCGACCTTGGCGTGCTGCGCCTGCACGATCCGCGGCGTTTCGGGGCGGTGGTCTGGGTGCCTGGGGAAGATGCGCCCATGGCGCGCAAGCTGCTGGCGGGCCTGGGCGCCGAACCGCTTTCGGAAGCGTTCGATGCCGAGACTTTCGAGGCAAGGCTCAAGACCAGCCGCCAGAGCATCAAGCAGGTGTTGCTGGCGGGCAGGGTGGTCGTTGGCGTGGGCAATATTTACGCGAGCGAGGCGCTGTTTGAGGCGGGTATCCGGCCGACCGCAGTGGCCGCGCGTCTGAGCCACAGGCGCGCCGAACGCCTGCACGACGCCATTCGCGAGGTCTTGGCGCGCGCCGTGGAGCGGGGAGGGAGCACGCTGAAGGATTTCGCCGGTGTGCAGGGCGAAGCCGGCCACTTTCAGCTCGAGGCCAAGGTGTACGGGCGTGCCGGTTTGCCATGCGTGGCGTGCGGCACGCCGATTCGCACGCTGCGCCAGGGCCAGCGGAGCACCTTCTTTTGCCCGCGGTGCCAGAAGAGCTGATGGCGCCGGGCGATTTTGCCGACCGCGTGGTGCGCTGGCAGGCGGCGCATGGCCGCGGCGATCTGCCGTGGCAGGGGACGCGCGATCCCTACCGTGTGTGGCTCTCGGAAATCATGCTGCAGCAGACGCAGGTGGCCACCGTGATCGGCTATTACGAGCGCTTTCTGGCGCGTTTTCCGGATGTGCGGGCCCTGGCTGCTGCCGGCCCCGATGAAGTGCTCGCCTTGTGGAGTGGCCTGGGCTACTACAGCCGCGCGCGCCATCTGCACCGCTGTGCGCAGATGGTGGCGCGCGAGCACGGCGGCGTCTTTCCGGAGCGTGCGGCCGAATTGCAGAAATTGCCGGGCATTGGCCGCTCCACGGCGGCGGCGATCGCGGCGTTCTGCTTTGGTGAACGTGCCGCCATTCTGGATGGCAACGTGCGGCGCGTGCTCACGCGCGTGCTGGGCTTTGGCGCCGATCTGGCGCAGGCGGCAAACGAACGCGCCCTGTGGAAGGAGGCTCAGCAGTTGCTCCCGCAAACCGATGTGCGGCTTGCGATGCCGCGCTACACCCAGGGCCTGATGGACCTGGGCGCGACGGTGTGTCTTGCGAGGAATCCGCAATGCGAGCGCTGCCCGCTCGCGGATCTCTGCGTGGCGTATCGCCAGGGTGATCCGGGGCGCTACCCTGTGCGCACGCGGCAGATCAAGCGTCGTGTCGAAGATTGGTGGCTGCTGCTGTATCTGGACGACAGGCGACGTTGCTGGCTTGCCCCGCGCCCGCCGCGCGGCATCTGGGCGGGCTTGTACTGTCCGCCCGTGCAGATCCAGCCTGCCGGTTCCGATGCCTGGGACTCGAACGCGGATGTGAAGGTCCTCGCGGTGGTCACGCATGCGCTGACGCACCGTGAGCTCAGGCTGCACCCTGTCGTGGTGCGCGGCGTCGAGCCCCCTTCGAACCCGCAGGGCGCGTGGTTCGGGCACACACAATGGCAGTGGCTGGGCCTGCCCGCTCCAATACGCAGGTTGCTCGATGCTTTGTGCGGCGAATGATGCTATCGTTGCGATAGCTTTAAGCGCTTGTTCTACAAGGTAAAAACAATGATTTCATGATGATTTCAAACGCCATCCTGCTCGCGATGGCGTTTGAGCGTGGTCCACGCGCTGGCGAAGTGCTCGGCCAACTGCTCCACCAGGTAGACCGACCGGTGCTGCCCGCCCGTGCAGCCGATGGCCACCGTCACGTAGTTGCGGTGATTGCTCGCCAGCGGCGGCAGCCAGCGTTCCAGGAAGTGGGTGATGTCGGCCTGCATCCGGGCCACCTCGGGCTGTCTGTGCAGGAAATCGATGACGGGCTTGTCCCGCCCTGTGAGCGGACGCAGGCCGGGGTCGTAGTACGGATTGGACAGCATGCGCACGTCGAAGACATAGTCGGCGTCCATCGGCACGCCGTGCTTGAAGGCGAAGGACTGGAACACCAGCGTGAGCCGACCTGGCGGCACGGCCATGAGCTTTTTGACGTAGGCGAGCAGGTCGGCATTGCGCAGGTTGCTGGTGTCGATCACGAGGGACTGCTCGCGCAGCTCGGCCAGCAGTTCGCGTTCGAGCTCAATGCTCTGCACCAGGGCCTGCCGTCCGTCCCGCAGCTCTTCGGTGGACAGCGGATGGCGCCTGCGCGTTTCGGAAAAGCGCCGCACCAGCGTCTCGGTACGGGCATCCAGAAAGAGCACCTGCACCTTCACGCCGCTGGCGCGCAACTGATCGAGCTGCTGAGGCACCAGGGGCAGGGCCGTGGCACTGCGCACGTCGATGGCCAGCGCCACGCGGTTGGCGTGCTGCCCGTGCTCCAGCTGCGCGAACGACACCAGCAGCTCGGGTGGCAGGTTGTCCACGCAGTAGTAGCCGGCGTCTTCCAGGGCGTGCAGGGCCACGGACTTGCCCGAACCGGACATGCCTGTGATGAGCACGAGTTCCAGGGCCATGCACCTAGCCTCCGATGGCACTGCCGAGCATTTCACTGGCGTGCGCCAGCGTGGTGTCCGAAAGATGTTCGCCGCCGAGCATGCGGGCGATTTCCTGTGTGCGCTGCGTGCCTTCGATGGGCGTGACGCTGCTACGGGTTTCATCGGCCGTACTGTGCTTGGCCACCACCCAGTGGTGATCGCCGCAGGCGGCCACCTGCGGCAGGTGCGTCACGGCCAGCACCTGGCGGTCGCGCCCGAGCTGGCGCATCAGCCGCCCGACGGTTTCGGCCACGGCGCCACCCACGCCTGAGTCGACTTCATCGAAGATCAGCGTCGGAACCTCGCCAAGGCGGCTGGTGGTCACGGCTATGGCCAGCGCGATGCGCGCGAGTTCGCCGCCCGACGCCACCCTGGCAATGGGGCGTGGCGTCATGCCGGGGTGGCTGGCCACGAGAAATTGCACCTGGTCCGTGCCGTGTGCTCCTGGTTCAGCGACGGACACTTCGACCGCAAAGCGCCCGCCCGCCATGCCCAGCCCCTGCATGGCCTGCGTGATGGCGGTCGCCAGCTGCGCCGCGGCCCGGGACCGTGCGCGCGAGAGCGCCCGCGCAGCCTTGTCGTAGGCGCTGCGGCGCTCGCGTTCGGCGGTCTCGAGTTGCTGCAGATCGGTGGCCGCGTCCAGCGCCCGCAGCTTCTCGTTCCAATCCGCGAGCAGCACGGGCAGCTCCCCGGGTGTGCGCCGGTAGCGGCGCGCAAGCTGGGTCCACAACGAAAGGCGTTCGTCGAGTTGCTGCAGCCGCGCGGGATCGGGTTCGGCGTGGCGCAAGTAGCCGTGCAGGGTGTGCGCGGCATCTTCGGCCTCGGCAAGGCAGGAGGCGAGTGTGGTGCAGAGGGCGAGAAATTGTGGCTCGACGTTGGCGTGCTCCTGCAGCGCCTGCCGGGCCTGGACAAGGCCGTCGAGAGCGCCGCCGCCATCGCCGCCACGCAAGGCGGCGAGCGCTGTGCGCGCGCTCGTGAGCAGGGATTCGGCGCTCGCCAGGCGTGCGTGTTCGGCATTGAGCTCTTCCCATTGCCCTTCGCGCGGCGCGAGCTTGTCCATCTCGGCAATCTGCCACTGAAGGCGCTCGCGTTCCTGCTGCAGTGTCTCCTGGGCGTTGCGTGCCCGCGCGAGCGCTTCATGGGCCTGGCGCCAGGCCTTCCATGGCGTTGCGACGAGTCCGCTGTCGCACCCTGCATATGCATCGAGCAGATCGCGCACCGCGTCGGCGCGCGTCAGGCTCTGCCAGGCATGCTGGCCATGGATGTCGATCAGAAAGTTGCCGAGCGCGCGCATCTGGGTGGCGGTTGCCGGTGTGCCGTTGATCCAGGCTCGGCTTCTGCCTTGCGCATCGAGCGTGCGGCGCAGCAGCAAGCCGTCTTCGCGGGGAATGCCTGCGTCTTCCAGCCAGGCCGTCAGATCGGCCGAGAGCATGTCGAACTCGGCGCTGATGTCGGTGCGCTGCGCGCCTTCGCGGATCACGCCGGTGTCGGCGCGCGCGCCCAGCAGCAGCTGCAGGGCATCGATGAGGATGGATTTGCCCGCGCCGGTCTCGCCGGTGAGCACCGTGAAACCCTCCGACACCTCCAGATCCAGTGCGGGCACGATCACGAAATCCCGCAGCGCGATGCGGCGCAGGGCCATGGTCAGGCTCCTTCGTTCCAGCGCAGTTTGTTGCGCAGCGTGGCGAAGTAGCTCCAGCCCACGGGATGCAGAAAGCAGGCGCTGTAGGGCGAGCGTTGCACTACCACGCGGTCGCCCTGCTTGAGCTGAGCCAGCGACTGCATGTCGAAGTTGGCGCTCGCATCGCGCCCGCTCAGCAGCTCGATCACCACCTCGCCCACGTCGGGCAGCACGATGGGGCGGTGCGTGAGCGTGTGCGGCGCGATTGGCACCAGCACCCAGCCTGGGATGGAAGGGTGCAGCATGGGCCCGCCCGCCGAAAGGGCGTAGGCCGTGGAGCCGGTGGGAGAGGCGATGATGACGCCGTCGGCGCGCTGATTGGCCACGAAGTCGGCATCGACTTCGATGCGTAGCTCGACCATGCCCGAGGTGGAGCCGCGGTTGACCACCACATCGTTGAGCGCCAGTGCCTCGAAAACACAGTCCTCGCCGCGCAGCACGCGCCCCTGCATGAGCGGGCGCACGTCCTCCTCGTAGTCGCCGACCAGCATGGGGGCCAGGGTGGCCTCGAAGCCCTCCAGAGGGATATCGGTGATGAAGCCCAGTCGTCCCTGGTTGATGCCGATCAGCGGCGTGCCATGGCTCGCCAGGCGCCGCCCCACGCTGAGCATGGTGCCGTCGCCGCCGATCACCAGGCCCAGGTCGCAGTGACGGCCGATGTCGTCCAGGTCGCGGGTGGCGTAATCCGTGAGCTGGATGCTGCTCGCGGTTTCTTCGTCCAGCGTCACTTCGCAGCCCTGCGCCCTGACGAACGCAGCGATGTCGCGCACCGCCTGACACAGCGTCTGCGGCGCCGCATTGGCGCGCGATTTCTGGTATTTGCCGATGACGGCAATGCTGTGAAAAATGGGCTGCATGGCCTTGGATTAGATCATCACGGCGGAGGCGCAACGTTTGGCTATGGTAAGCGCTCGCTAGAATGGTTCGCATGCTGGACGAGCGTGGAAAATTGTTGCTCAAGGCGCTGGTGGAGCGCTACATCGCCGACGGGCAGCCCGTGGGTTCGCGCACGCTCTCGCGCGCGTCGGGCCTGGAGCTCTCGCCCGCGACGGTGCGCAACGTCATGTCCGACCTGGAGGAGCTGGGTCTCATCGTCAGTCCCCACACCTCCGCCGGGCGCGTGCCCACGGCCAAGGGCTACCGGCTGTTCGTCGATACCATGCTCACGGTGCAGCATGAGCGCCTGCCCGAGCTGCAGATCAGGCCCGAACAACCGCAGAAGGTGATCGCGCAGGCGGCGCAAATGCTCTCCAACCTCTCGCAGTTCGTGGGCGTGGTGATGGCGCCGCGCAGAGCCTCGGTATTCAGGCATATCGAATTCCTGCGCCTGTCCGAGAAGCGCGTGCTCGTCATCATCGTCTCGCCCGACGGTGACGTGCAAAATCGCGTGATCTTCACCGAGTCGGACTACACGCAGTCGCAGCTCGTGGAGACGGCGAATTTTCTCAATACCAATTACAGCGGCCTGGCGATCGAACAGGTGCGCGAGCGCCTCAAGGCCGAGGTAGACAGCCTGCGCGCCGAGATCGCCCAGCTCATGCAGGCGGCGGTGAGCGCCAGCAGCGAGGTGCTGAGCGAATCGCGCGACGAGGTGGTGATCTCGGGCGAGCGCAACCTGCTCGCGGTGAGCGATTTTTCCAGCGACATGGACAACCTGCGCCGGGCCTTCGGCCTGTTCGAGCAGAAGACGCAGATCCTGCGGTTGCTGGACATTTCCAGCCGCGCCGAAGGCGTGCGCATCTTCATCGGCGGCGAGAGCCACGTGGTGCCTTTCGAAGAGCTTTCGGTGGTCAGCGCCCCGTACGAGGTCGATGGCCAGGTGGTGGGCACGCTGGGCGTGATCGGCCCCACGCGCATGCCCTACGATCGCATGATCCAGATCGTGGACATCACGTCCAAGCTCGTCTCCAATGCGCTGAGCCATCGCAGCTAGCACATACAATGAGCGCGGTCTGCGCGAAATAGGTTGGGTGTGGGCCGTTAGCTCAGTTGGTCAGAGCAGAGGACTCATAATCCTTTGGTCGTTGGTTCAAGTCCAACACGGCCTACCAACGTACACGAGGAAGGCGGGTCATGT
>OFTY01000290.1_pt1 | contig 44519 bp, 56 predicted proteins | sample 1775061 | NCBI WGS metagenome assembly OFTY01 (sample SAMN08195773, study PRJEB24354) | sludge metagenome | isolation source: sludge from phenol fed wastewater aerobic bioreactor B | place: India: Nagpur | collected 2016-09-16 | reverse complement strand
GATGAGTACGGCCGGTCCCGCAAGGGGCCGGCCGCTTGTAACGGCGCCGTTTGGGTGTCGCAGTTGCGTAGTGTAGTTTTTCTTTTGAGCGTTTCTAGAAAGTCATGTTCCGGACAGCGCGAGACCTTTTCGGTCTCGCCCTGTTCCGCTCCTTGATTGAAAGGTGATTGCCGGAGGCACCCCCGCTCGACGTAGGCGAAATCCTTCTGCGAGCTCTCTGCGAACCAATCGAGCGCGGGTGTCGTCCTTTCTCCTCAAGGTCCTTCCCCACTCCTCCCCCTCCCCGATCCAGAGAAACCCCGGCCAGCGCTCGCCGCACCGCTTCGACGGCGTTGCCATAGCGGCGCGGACTCGAGGGTGGCCGCAAACGTCCGCCTCGCTCGGGGCCGGGAGAGCACCTCCAACAGCGCCAGAGGAACCACGCCATTGCCATTCCCGCTTCCCGATGCGGAGAGCGGATCGGCAACAGACTGTCCCTCGTTTGCTTCCAGCCACGGCGCCGGGGAAGGCCGACATCTCGGGGCCGCGGCGCCTGCGACCTCGCCCCGCTTCCAACACCTAGCCGATCTTCCCCCACTGACCGCCGCAAGCCACCCCGGGAGCTGAACCACAGCGAGACGCCAACCACGAAACGGACGCCCGCCCTGCTGCTGCGACCCTCCCGCAGCGCCCCGCGCCCTTGCCCTGGTCCATCACCGGACAAAATGTCCCATGGACCCGGCGGGCCAATGGCGATCCTCTCAAGCTTCAGCTGTCTGCCATCTCCCTGTCGCATTCGCGACACGTGGCGCCCCGGAGCGCCCTGCAGATCGCGCCCGCACCCTATAAATCATTGAATTATTGTGCTTTTCTCCAGCGCCTCACAGGCGATTCTGGCGTTGGTACGCCACTTGCAAATCACTCGCTGTGGAGCCGATCGAAGCTGGCTCGGAGTGAATACATGCACATCGTCGTTTGCATCAAGCAGGTACCCGATTCGGCTCAGATCCGTGTCCATCCGGTGACGAACACGATCATGCGCCAGGGCGTGCCCACCATCATCAACCCCTACGACCTCTTCGCCCTTGAAGAGGCGTTGCGCCTGCGCGACCGGCTTGGCGGCGAAGTGACCGTGCTCACCATGGGCCCGCCCTCCGCCGAGGACAGCCTGCGCAAGGCCCTGGTGTTCGGCGCCAATCGCGCCGTGCTCCTCACCGACCGTTTCTTCGCCGGCTCGGACACGCTGGCCACCACCTTCGCGCTGGCCACCGCGATCACCAAGATCAGCGAAACCTACGGCAAGCCGGACATCGTGTTCACCGGCAAGCAGACCATCGACGGTGACACCGCCCAGGTCGGCCCGGGCATCGCCAAGCGCCTCGGCCTGCTGCAGCTCACCTACGTGTCCAAGGTCGGCGACTACGACGCCGCCAACGGCACCATCGACGTGGAGCGCCGCTCCGAGGGCGGCACCCAGATGCTGCGCTCCAAGATGCCCGTGCTGATCACCATGCTCGAGGGCACCAACGAGATCCGCCGCGGCACCATGGCCGACACCCTGCGCGCCGCCCGCGCCGAGGTCGTCAAGTGGAACGCCAAGGACGCCGGCGTGGAAGACCTCTCCAAGTGCGGCCTAAAGGGCTCGCCCACCATCGTGAAGCGGGTGTTCGCCCCCGGCCCGCGGGCCGAGAAGGCCGCATTCGTGGAAGCCGGCGAGGGCAATCCCGCGGACGCGCTGATCGATGAGATCTTCAAGCGCCAGCCCACGCTCGAAGCCGAAATGACCGCGCTTGCGCGCGGCTTCTAACGCATCAAAAGAAAGACAAGACCATGAGTGAGCCCAACAAAGCCCCCGCGCCCGCGGCTGCTGGACGTGCAGCCACCAAGAAGGAGCTGCCGGAGCACTTCAAGGCCTACAAGCACGTCTGGGTCTACGTCGAGGTGGAGCGTGGGCAGGTGCATCCTGTCTCGTGGGAACTCATGGGCGCGGGCCGCACGCTCGCCAACAAGCTCGGTGTGGACCTTGCTGCCGTGGTCCTCGGACCGGAGGGCGAGCCGCTGCGCGCCGCCGTCGCCGAATCCTTCTGCTACGGCGCCGACCTCGCCTATGTGGTGGCCAGCGACGTGCTGACGGACTACCGCAACGAGTCCTACACCGCGGCGATGACGGATCTCGTCAACACCTACAAGCCCGAGATCCTGCTGCTGGGCGCCACCACCCTCGGCCGTGACCTCGCCGGCGCGGTGGCCACCACCCTGCTCACCGGCCTCACCGCCGACTGCACCGAGCTCGACGTGGACGCCGACGGCTCGCTGGCCGCGACCCGCCCGACGTTCGGCGGCTCCCTGCTCTGCACCATCTACACCCTGAACTATCGCCCGCAGATGGCCACCTGCCGTCCCCGCGTGATGTCCATGCCCGAGCGCGTGGAAAAGCTGGTGGGCAAGGTGATCGAGCATCCCCTCGGCATCGTCGAGGACGATATCGTCACCAAGGTGCTGTCGTTCCTGCCCGACCGCGACTCGGCGAAGTCCAACCTCGCTTATGCGGACGTGGTGGTGGCCGGCGGCATGGGCCTCGGCTCGCCGGAGAACTTCCAGCTGGTGCGCCAGCTCGCCCAGACCCTGGGGGCGGAATACGGCTGCTCCCGCCCGCTGGTGCAGAAGGGCTGGGTGACCTCCGACCGGCAGATCGGCCAGACCGGCAAGACCATCCGGCCGAAGCTCTACATCGCGGCCGGCATCTCCGGCGCCATCCAGCATCGCGTGGGTGTCGAGGGCGCCGACCTGATCGTCGCCATCAACACCGACAAGAACGCCCCCATCTTCGACTTCGCCCATGTGGGCCTCGTGACCGACGCCATTCGGCTGCTGCCGGCTCTGACCGAAGCGTTCGCCAAGCGCCTGTCCGCGCATTCCAGCGACAAGCTGGCCAGCTGAGGAGACTGCCATGATCGACGAAAGGTTCGATGCAATCGTCGTCGGCGCCGGTATGTCCGGGAACGCCGCGGCCTATACTCTGGCCAAGAAGGGCCTGAAGGTTCTGCAGATCGAGCGCGGTGAGTATTCCGGCTCGAAGAACGTGCAGGGCGCCATCCTCTATGCGGAGATGATGGAAAAGATCATCCCCGACTTCCGCGAGGACGCCCCCCTCGAGCGGCACTTGGTGGAGCAGCGCTTCTGGATGCTGGACGACAATTCCCACGTCGGCCTGCATTACCGCTCGGAAGAGTTCAACGAAGAGAAGCCGAACCGCTACACCATCATCCGCGCCCAGTTCGACAAGTGGTTCTCCTCCAAGGTGCGCGAAGCCGGCGCCCTGGTGGTGTGCGAGACCACGGTGACCGAGCTGGTGCAGGACGCCTACGGCAAGGTGATCGGCGTGAAGACCGATCGCGGCGGCGGCCAGATCCATGCGGACGTGGTGGTGCTGGCCGAGGGCGTGACCGGCCTGCTCGGCGCCCGCGCCGGCCTGCGCAAGATCCCGAAGCCCACCGAGGTCGCCCTCGCGGTGAAGGAAATGCACTTCCTTCCCCAGGAGAAGATCGAGGAGCGCTTCAACATCAAGGGCGACGAAGGCGCGGTGATCGAGGCCGCCGGCACCATCTCCAAGGGGATGACCGGCATGGGCTTCCTCTACACCAACCGCGAGTGCATCTCCATCGGCATCGGCTGCCTCGTGTCCGACTTCCAGAAGTCCGGCGAGTCGCCCTACACGCTGCTGGAGAACTTCAAGAAGCACCCCTCGATCGCCCCGCTGATCGAGAATTCCGAAGTGAAGGAATATGCCGCGCACCTCATTCCCGAGGGCGGCTTCAAGGCCATTCCCCAGCTCTATGGTGACGGCTGGGTGGTGGTGGGCGACGCGGCCCAGCTCAACAACGCCATCCACCGCGAGGGCTCCAACCTCGCCATGACGTCGGGCCGGATCGCTGCGGAAGCGATCTTCCAGGTCAAGTCGCGCAAGGATCCCATGACGTCCGCCAACCTCGCCATCTACAAGAAGATGCTCGAGGACAGCTTCGTCATCAAGGATCTCAAGAAGTACAAGGATATGCCGCAGCTGCTGCACATCCAGTCCCAGAACTTCTTCCTGACCTATCCTCAGCTCATCTCGAAGGCGATGCAGAATTTTGTGCGCGTCGACGGGACGCCGAAGATCGAGAAGGAAAAGCGCACAATGAAGTCGTTCACCTCGGCGCGGTCGTGGGCGGGCCTGTTCGGCGACGCCTTCCGCTTCGCCCGGGCCTGGCGTTGATCTTGGCATTGATCCGGCGCACGCCCGCGCCCCGTCGGGCGGCGCCGAGATTTGATTTGGGAGATTGAACATGGCGACCACTGCCGTTCGCGTCGAAGACAAGCTCTTTCAAAACCGCTACCTCGTGGACGCCGGCCGCGCCCACATCAAGGTGCGGCCCCACACCACCCCGTCGGCGGCGCTCAAGAGCCTGCTGACCGCCTGCCCCGCGCGTTGCTATGAGCTCAACGACCAGGGCCAGGTGGAAATCACCACCGACGGCTGCGTCGAGTGCGGCACCTGCCGCATCATCGGCGAGCCCACCGGCGACATCGAGTGGAACTATCCGCGCGGCGGCTACGGCGTGCTGTTCAAGTTCGGCTGATCCTCGGAGGGCGCGAGCCCGGACGGGACGAGCGCGAGCGCCGCTGCCGGCGCCCTGCCCGCTTCCCGTTCGCGAGCCCGCGCCCTTCGTGTTTCTATGCTCCGCACACGCGGAGAGTGATTATTGCCGCGCGACGCCCGTGACATTGACGCCCTTGCGAATCGGCCGGCAGCCCGCGGACCCGTGCGTTGGCGCCCCTCGCCGCGCAGAGCCTTTCTGACGGCACGGCGAGGATCCCGCCTTCGCGGTCGGGCAGTCTCCACCCACTCACGGCGTTGCGTCGTGTGGCGACCTACGCCAGCCGCGACCCACCCTCCGGCACCCCCAAACACATGAATTCCGCGTAGCATCCCGCGAGCACGAGCGTTCCCGCACGCGCGTCGGCGCCCCGCAGCGGCCCCCTCGGCCCCGGCCGCGCGCCGTTCTGAGCCACCCACCGATTGCGCGGATCCCGACACGCCATACCGCACCGCCGTCGCCATTGCCGCGTCGCAGATCCGACATGACACGACATTGCCCGCCCCCGCTCCCGGCCACGCTGGGAGAAAACCCCATAGATTCAAATCATTATAATTCGGCACAGAGCTTGCTTGAGTGAGGCAGAACACTCTGGAGCCGCTCCAAACCCCCTCTTCGCAGGCGGCGGCCCGCGCTCCAGCCGAGTTCGGTGCACGTCGATAAGGGGCGGCCCCACGGCCCGCGCCGCGTTCGCCCGGTTGGCGGGTCGTGCCCCTGATTTGGAGGACATGCGGCGCCGGCGCAGGCCGGAGACGCATCGGGTACCGGGCGGCCTGTCCGCCCGTCATTTGCCACGCTGACACCTGAGCAGGAGAATACGAACATGGCTCTCAAGATCATCGCCTCCCAGTGCACCGTCTGCGGCGCCTGCGAGTTCGAGTGCCCCAATGCCGCCATCAGCCTGAAGCGCGACATGTACGTGATCGACCCCAAGAAGTGCACCGAGTGCGAGGGTCAGTTCGACAAGCCGCAGTGCGACACGGTCTGCCCGGTTCCGAACACCTGCGTCCCGGCCTGATCTTCGGGCCAGCGCGACAGCAGAAGACACGCTCCCCGGACCCTGCTCCGGGGAGTTGTTTTTGCACCTGCGAATTATTGCACTTGCGAACAGCATTCGCAGGTGACGATGTTGTGCGTTTCTGGAAGAGTTCTTTTTTCCGGGCTCCCGCTGCGCTAGAGTTGCCAGTCCGGAAGCGGTCGAAGGGATTTCCTGCGGCCGGGCGAAGGGAGCGAGGCGTGCCCCGAGGCACGAAGCCTGCTTCGAGCCCGGCAGCGTGACTGTCCCGCCGGGCGCGCAAGAGGAGGCCGGACATGGCAAGACCAGGAGCGGCAAACCCCGACGCCGCATCGTCCGACGCAGCACGGCCGGAGCGGGGCGTCGGTCTCGACGCCGTTCCGGAGGCCCTGGATTGGCAGGGACGTCCGCTGCGCTGCCAGGATTGTCCCCATGAGGACATCCACAAGGAAGGCCGCTGCGATCTCGGCCAGGTCTGCGTCGCCGACCGGCGCGGCAAGCGCATCGACCGTTTCTTCGCACGCAACCCCGAGCTTGCCGCCCGCTATGTGGACCACCCCTATTTCGAGGTGCGCTCCCTGGTGGCCAAGCACGCCAGCGTCTTCCTGGTGAATGCCATGAAGGACGATCCGGAGCCCGAGGTCCGGGTGATGGTCACCTTCCGCCTGCCCAAGAGCCGGGTGCGCGAGATGCGCTTCGACCCCGACCGGCGGGTGCGCCTCGCCGCGGTGGGCCGGCTCGAGGGGGCGGACCTCGTGGCCATGCTGTCCGATGAGGACTATTCGGTGCGCCTCGCCGCCGCCCGGCACGCTCCGGCGGAGACCCTCGTGCTCGCCGCCCACGACAGCGAGCCCGACGTGCGGCGCGCGGTGGCAAGGCGCCTGCCCGAAGGCCAGCTCATCACCATGGCGCGCGATCCCGACCCCATGGTTCGGTCCATCGTCGCCGAGCGCCTGCCCGCCGAGCGGCTGGGCGTCCTCGCTCAGGACGAGGACATGCGGGTCCGCTTCGCCGTGGCTGAGCGCATTCCCGCCTACCTCCTGGGCGGCCTCATCGAGGACGAGGTGGACGCGATCGCCGAGCTCGCCCGCCAGCGCCTTGCGGCGGAAGGCGTGCCCCTGCCCGAGATCGCTATGGACAATTCGGGCGCACCGGCGAGCAATGTCTTCACCCTGTTTCCCGCACCGCACGGGGACGAGGACGACGCGCGACAGTGATCCGGTCGCAATTGCGACATCGGTGGGATAGTCGCTGCGGCCTGTCTTGGGGCCACTCGGATTGGTCGCGGCGGGCCGCAGCATAACACCGCACGGCAGGAATTCGGCGCTCGGCAAACGGCGCTTCAGGACTGTCGCCGGAGCGGGGACGGCCCTTACACTGCAGCACCCGCGTGTACCGGATTCCAGCCGCTCGGCGCGGTACCTCCTTTTTGGGCGCGCCCCTTCCCAAACAATCGCGAAATCTCAAGCGTCCGAGCGGTTCTATCCGGGCCACGACCGGGAAACGTTGGCGAACGTCCCGCGATATCCCTGAATCATGGGCCGAAGCGGGGCGGGCTCCAATGACGCCACCGCAGGCAGATCCGGAACGCGCGGGTCGAGGGCCGCTCCTCCCCCCACCCCTCAAAGCGGGGAGATCACCACCTTCACATCCGCGGGCTTCGCCCAATAAGGCGCCGAGGAGACGAGGATCTGCGCGCCGGCGGCGGCATACTGCGCCGCGTTCTGGACATTGACGCCGCCCGCGGCCGCCACCTCGATGCCCGGGTCCGCCGCCTTCACCAGGCGGACCACCTCGGCGATCATCTCCGGCGTCATCTTCTCGCACTGATAGATATCGGGGCGCGCCAGCAGCAGGGCCGACACCGCCTCGAGGCTCTTCACCTCCACCACCACCTTCTTCTCCGGCATGGCACGGCGCAGCGCCGACACCTGCGCGCCGAGATCGTCCAGAAAGGCGGCGTGCTCGGGAAAGACGAGGAGGGTTTCCGACAGTCCCAGCCGGTGCGGCGCCGCGCCGCCCGCCCGGATCGCCGCAATCATCATGGATTTGGTGCCGGGAAAGGTCTTGCGCGTGGTCACCACCGCGATGTCGGGCGCCACCGCCCGGGCGGCGGCCACGAGCTGGTGCGTCACCGTGGCGATGCCGGAGAGGTATTCCACCAGCGTCTGCGCCACCTTCCAGGCGGCGAAGATGGCCCCGCCCGGCCCCTCGGCGGTGAGGATGGCCCCGCCCTGCGGAACCTCGTCGCCGGTGGCGGCCAGCACCTCCGCCCCGGCGCCGGCGGCCAGGAAGAGGTCCTGGGCCAGCTCGATGCCGCACAGGGTGGAGGGGGCCCGCATGCCCATGGTGAGCCGCGCCGGGCGGCCGGCGAGCCCGAGCGCCTCGGTGGTCAGATCGCCATAGGGCACGTCCTCGGCGAGGAGCGCGTCCACCATCGCTTGGGTCCACCATTTCACCGCCATCACGTGTCTCCCCGCCCCGCGTCCGCCGACCGCAACATATGGTCCGCGCGATACAGCACTGGGCGCACTATGGACACCCCACGCGCCAGCGTCGACGGGACAAAGCCGCGCCCCCGGGGCAAGAGCCGCGGTCGTCGCGCGCGCCTCCCGCCGGTACCCCGCGGTTGTGGCCTTCGCGACAGCGCCAACCGGCCCGATTGTTGCGTCGTATCCCCTACGGATCGCGCGCCGCCGGAAGGTGTAACATTTCCAACATGTCTCCCTCGGGCGCCGGGCGATGTTGTCAAAGCGACAGCCGACAAAATCTCCCAATTGATTGAATCATATGGAAGATTTCGGCATCCCGGTCGGGTGGCACGGTCGTTGCTGGGACCTACGTAGGATTACGGATCCTGCTGCACAGCGAGGAGCACACACATGGACGCGGTGACAGAAAACGCGGCGGACGCCGTGGGAATGTCCGACAAGTTGGCCGAGATCATGCAGACCAAGGCCGAGCATCAGGGCTGCGGCACCTCCGGCGGTTCGGGCAAGGCGAGCTGCGGTTCGTCCGCCGGCCAGGGCGACCTGCCCACCGAGATCTGGGAGAAGGTGAAGAACCATCCCTGCTACAGCGAAGAAGCCCACCACCACTACGCCCGCATGCACGTTGCCGTTGCCCCGGCCTGCAACATCCAGTGCAACTATTGCAATCGTAAGTACGACTGCGCGAACGAGTCCCGCCCCGGCGTGGTGTCCGAGAAGCTGACCCCCGAGCAGGCTGCCAAGAAGGTGCTGGCCGTTGCCTCCACCATCCCGCAGATGACCGTGCTCGGCATCGCCGGCCCGGGCGACCCGCTCGCCAACCCCGAGAAGACCTTCAAGACCTTCGAGCTGATCGCCCGCACCGCGCCGGACATCAAGCTCTGCCTGTCCACCAACGGCCTGGCCCTGCCCGACCACGTGGACACCATTGCCGGCTTCAACGTCGACCACGTGACCATCACCATCAACATGGTGGACCCCGAGGTCGGCGCGAAGATCTATCCGTGGGTGTTCTGGAAGCACAAGCGCTACACCGGCTATGAGGCCGCCAAGATCCTCACCGACCGCCAGATGCAGGGCCTCGAGATGCTCACCGAGCGTGGCATCCTCTGCAAGGTGAACTCGGTGATGATCCCCGGCATCAACGACAAGCACCTCGTGGAAGTGAACCGGGCCGTGAAGTCCCGCGGCGCGTTCCTCCACAACATCATGCCGCTCATCTCCTCCCCGGAGCACGGCACCGTGTTCGGCCTCAACGGCCAGCGCGGCCCGACCGCCCAGGAGCTCAAGTCGCTCCAGGACGAGTGCGAAGGCGAGATGAACATGATGCGCCACTGCCGTCAGTGCCGCGCTGACGCCGTCGGCCTGCTCGGTGAGGACCGCTCCGCGGAGTTCACCACCGACAAGATCATGGCCATGGAGGTCAACTACGACCTCGACAGCCGCAAGGCCTACCAGGCCATGGTCGAGGAAGAGCGCGTCGCCAAGGCGGAAGCCAAGCAGATGGAGCTCGAGAGCCTCGCCGGCGAGCAGAGCGACATCAAGCTCCTCGTCGCCGTCGCCACCAAGGGCTCGGGCCTGATCAACGAGCACTTCGGCCACGCCAAGGAGTTCCAGGTGTGGGAGCTCTCCACCGCCGGTGCGAAGTTCGTCGGCCATCGCCGCGTCGACCTGTACTGCCAGGGCGGCTACGGCGAGGAAGACAGCCTCGAGACCATCATCCGCGCTATCAACGACTGCCATGCGGTGTTCGTGGCCAAGATCGGCGGCTGCCCGAAGAACGACCTGATCAAGGCCGGCATCGAGCCCGTGGACGGCTATGCCCACGAGTTCATCGAGAAGTCCGCCATCACCTGGTTCAAGGATTACCTCGCCAAGGTGAAGAGCGGCGAGCTCGAGCACACCGCGCGCGGTGACGCCGAGATCCGCCAGGGCGCGCTCACCAGCGCGGCCTGATCGGCCTCCGCGATCCGGTGAAAGCCTTCCCGGTCGGTCTCCTCGGAGACCGACCGGGTCCGGTCCAAGATTTAGGAGCCTTCCATGACGTTGAAGATCGTCGCATCGCAGTGCACGAGCTGCTCGGCCTGCGAGCCCGAATGCCCCAACATGGCCATTTCGGAGAAGAATGGGACGTTCGTGATCGATCCGAAGAAGTGCACCGAGTGCATCGGACATTTCGACGCCCCGCAGTGCGCCGCCGTTTGCCCGGTGGACGACACCTGCATCATCGATACTGCCTATCCGCGTTATCAGCCGCCGGCCTGAGGGGTTCGATGACTTTCACCATCACGCCTGCCGCGAAGAAATTCATTCGCTTGATGCTCCTCGCGGACGGCGGCCCCACCTCCGGCTTCCGCCTGTCGGTCAGCCCCGGCGGCTGCTCCGGGCTCTCGGCGGAAATCAGCGTGCGCCCCGCGCCGCTGGCCGGAGATGAGGTGGTGGCGTGCGACGGCCTCACGCTGTTCGTGCCCGCCGAAAGCAAGGTTCTGCTGGAAGGCGTGACGGTGGATTTCGCCGACAGCGCCGCCCAGACCGGCCTCGTGTTCCACGACCCGAAGGCTTCCGCGTGCCAGCACGGCGCATCGGCGCTGCAGTGAGGGCGACGGACCAGACGATGGCGCGGGCGGACACGGTCGAAGACGAAACGGACGACCTCACACCGGAAGCGCTCCTTGCGAGCGCCGTCATGGGCGGGGGACTCCCGCCGGAGGCGCAGGAGCACCTGTGGGAAGCGGGCCTCGCCTACCAGCAGGACGAGGTGGCCGAGGAGCACCTGCGGCAGGCCGAGCGGTACGCTCCGGACCACGCCGCGGTGCTGATCGGGTTCTACCGCTTCTATTTTTACAAGGGCCGGCTGAGCGAGTGCCTGGAGATCGCCAACCGGTGCCTGAGGAAGGCGCAGCGGGAAACCAATCTCCCGGCCGACTGGCGGGACGTCCGGCGGACCGATGCCGAGTTTTCCCGCTACGACCGGCTGATGCCGCGGTTTTTTCTCTTCACGCTGAAGGGCTATGCCTATCTGCAGATGCGCCTCGGCAATTTGGATGAAGGACGGGTCGCAGTCGACAAGCTGCTGGAGCTGGATCCGAGCGACAAGGTCAATGCACGGTTGTTGCTCGACATACTGGAACGGGCAGGGCAGGAAGATGATGACTGATGACATCGACGAAGCCAAGGATTGGCTGGGCGAAGACATCGCGTGTTCGTCCTGCGCTCACCACGAACTGGCCGAGGCCGGACGCTGCGCGCTGAAGCGCGCCTGCGTCCAGGATCGCTACGCCCGCCGGATCGACCGCTTCTTCAACTGGAATCCCAACCTCGCCAATGCCTATGTGGCGCACCCCCATTTCGAGGTGCGCGCCATCGCCGCCAAGCATGCCGACGTGTTCGTGCTGCCGCCGCTGCTCGACGACCCCGAGGAGACGGTGCGCTGGAACGCGGCGCGGCGCCTGCCCAAGAAGCACATCCTGCGACTGCGCACCGATCCCCATCGGGAGGTGCGCATCCGCATCGTGTCGCTTCTCGACGACACCGAGCTGGTGCCGATGATGGCCGACCCCGACTATTACGTGCGCCTCGTGGTGGCCCGCCGGGTCGCCCCGCCCCTGCTCGCCCGCCTGATGGAGGACGAGGAGCCGGAGGTGCGCCGGGTGGTGGCGAAGCGCCTGCCGCAGGAGTGGCTGCTCCGCATGTCCGACGACCCCGCCGAGGTGGTGCGTCTGGAGGTGGCCCAGCGCCTGCCGCCCGATCTTCTCTCGCGCATGCGCGAGGATCCCGATTGGCGGATTCGCTACGAAGTCGCGAGCCGGATTTCTGTCGCCCAGATCTCCGCCCTCGCCGACGACAGCGATGAATTCGTCCGTGAGATGGCCCGCTCCCGCCAGGCGGCGCCTCAAGAGCAGCTCAAGGAGATGCCGCTATGAGCAATATTGTTCGCGATAGCGACGTTGTTGAGATCGAAAACCCCCCGTATTTCAACTTCGGCGAAAAGGTCAAGGCCAAGCGCGTCATCCGCAACGATGGCACCTACGCTGGCAAGGAGATCGGCGAAGTCCTCGCCAAGAAGGGCGAGATTGGCTATGTGGTGAGCATCGGCACCTTTTTGCAGCAGTTCTATATTTACGGCGTCGAATTCACCGAAAGCGGAAACCGCGTGGGCATGAAGCGCAAGGAGCTTGAGCCCTGCATTCCCCGCGGCGAAGAGGACGACCTGCCCCTGCCTGGAGGAACCCCCACGTGATCTTCGAACCCCGAGTGCCCAAATATGAGTGGGGCATGCGTGTGAAGACCCTGATCGATCTCGTCAACGACGGCACTTTTCCCGACAAGCCGGCGGAAGCCCTCCTTGTCGGCGAAGGCACCACCGGCGAGATCGTCCAGGTGGGAACGCACACCGAGACCAACACGCCCATCTATCTGGTGGAGTTCGCCGAGAACCTGGTGGTGGGCTGCCTCGAAGAAGAGATCACCCCGCTCTGAAGGACGCGCGCGATGCGGTCAGTGGCCCTGAACGAGAGCGTGACCCGGGTGGCAACCCACCCCAACGATCTCGATCGCAAGCGGATCGAGCGCGCCATGAAGGGGCGTAAGAGGTATCGCTATGTGTCGCCGGTGGTCGTCCCCGTGACGGGCGGCTACCGCGTCGAGAGTGCCTGCTGCTCCCGGAACATCGATCCCGAGGGCGGCGTCGTCGATATTGCGCTGATCATGTACGAGCCGGAGGCCGCCAACTGGCTGCTGTTCCGGCGCAATCATGACCTTAAGGAATGGGAACTCCATAGTACCTACGACCGCATCTTCGATCTGTTGAACGAGCTGAATACCGATGAAGGCCGCGAGTTCTGGCAATGATCCTGCAAGGGAGCGGTCGAGAGCCGCACACTATGGAGCGCGTACCATGGCGGTGAGCGAAGAAGACCTGAACGAAATCAATAAGATGCTGTCCGCGCCGGAAGATGCCGGCGTGTTCGCCGCGCTGCGCCAGCGCTTTCCGAACCTGTCCTGGACCCGGTGCGATGCCTCCGACGTGACCGAGGAGCCCTTCTGCACCTTCGCCGCCTATGACATTCACCTGCTCGACAGCGCCGATCACTGCAGCCACATCACCAGCGATCCGGCCGCCGCCACGGGCATCATCCTCGCCAAACGGAGCGCCGCCTCATGAGCGATCCCGATATGTTCGAGGACGATCTCGACCTCGGTCTCGACCTTGATCTCGACACCGAGGAAGCCCCGGCCGAAAGCACCTTCGTTCCGCTCTCCGACCCCGACGTGACCCTCGCGGAGCTGGAGGCGGTGGACGCGGTGATGCGCAGCCCGCGCATCTCCAGCGGCTCGGTGGTGGAAGCCTTCGAGGCCGCCTTCGCGGAATATGTGGGCCGGAAATATGCGGTGGCCGTTCCCTCCGGCACCGTCGGCCTGGTGCTCACGCTGACCGCCTATGGCATCGGCCCGGGCGACGAGGTGATCGCCACGCCCTATTCCTTCCGCGAGCTTGCCCACGCCATCAGCATCGTCGGCGCGCGCCCGGTTTTCTGCGATATTGATTATTGGGCAGGCACGATGGTGCCGGAAAAGGCAGAGGCGCGCATCACCGAGCGCACCAAAGCCATCCTCGCCTGCAACAACAATGGGCATCCGGCCGCCTGGGGCCCTCTGCGGGAGCTGGCGAAGAAGCACAATCTGGTGCTCCTCGAGGATTCCAGCGAAGCCATCGGCTCGAAGTACAAGGACCAGATCGTCGGCTCCTTCGGCGATACCTCGGTGTTCGACTTCTCCCAGCCGTCGCCGCTCACCTGCGGCGAAGGCGGCATGGTGGTGACCGACGACATCGACGTGGTGGTGGCCCTGCGCCGGCATCGCTTCCACCGGCTGGAGGAGCGCGCCTCCGTGGTGGTCAGCATGAGCCCGGCCTACCACGCCACCATGAGCGACCTCACCGCCGCCCTCGGCCTCGCCCAGCTCAAGCGGATCGAGGAGATCCTGGAGCGGCGCCGGCTGACCGAGCAGCTCTATTTCATGCACATCTCCTCGTTCGAGGGCATCAAGGACCCCTATATCGGCCCGGATGTCACCGAGGTGAACTGGTTCCTCTATCTGGTGCATCTCGGCACGCGCTTCTCCAAGTCGAGCCGTGACGCCATCGTGGAAGACCTGTTCGTGGAGAAGGTGGAGGCCGCGGCCTATTGCCAGCCGCTCCACTTGCAGCGGCATTATTTCGACCTCGGCTATCGCCGCGGCGATTATCTGGTCACCGAGAAGGTGGCCGACCGGGCGGTGGCGCTCCCCTTCCACTCCCACCTGACCGACGACCAGATCGAATTCATCGTCGCCACGATGAAGGACGCGTCGATCAACGTGGGGGCGGGCGCCGCCATCTACTGATTTCGCTTGTTTCGTTCAACCAAGTAAAGCCTAAGTCTAAGGAGCTATTTATGTCGGTTACCGTGACGGTCATGCCTGGCGAAAAGACCGTAGAAGTGAATGAAGGTGTGACCCTTCTCGAAGCCATCCGCGCCGCGCTTCCCGGCGCGCTGCCCAAGTGCGATGCCGCCAAGGGCGGCGCCGACTGCCACGTCTTCGTCCAGGAGGGCAAGAAGGGCCTCTCCAAGACGAGCCGTGAAGAAAACGAGATTCTCGATACCATCGTCGGCGTGGGCTCCAAGTCCCGGCTGGCCTGCTACGTGACCGTTCTCGGCACCGAGAACGTCAAGGTGGAACTCCTGGGCGAATTTTCCGGGCTTTGAGAACCGTGCCGGTCGGATGCGATCGGCACCGTTCCCCAAGAAAGAAGTCTGGGCATGCTCCCCATGAACAAGTGATCTCCCAAGTATCGAGGGCTCCTTGGACTTGGGATGTGCTGCAGATGGAGAATAATGATGAGTGACAAGGTTCTGATTCACGCGCGTTTTGCGCCCAATGGCACGGTCGTCGAGATCAGCGAGCGCCCGTCGCACCTGACCCCGCAGGACTGGTTCAACTTCCTCAGCCTGCACAAGAGCCTGGATTACCAGGCGCTGGCCGGCGGCCGCGGCATCTTCCGCCTCACCCCCGAGGACCTGGAACAGATGAAGGCCGAATCCGCCAACGCGGCGTGAGGCGTCTGGCCGCGCGACGAAGCCGCAAGGCGCGCCTCGTCCCTGGCCCGGCCCCTCGCGGGGCGCGGACCACGGATGCGGGGCGGAGACCTTGGGGTGACGGCTTCGACGCGCCGGCCATACCGGCACAAGCTTCGGATTGATCATGGGCGGGCTTGGACCCGCCCATTGTCATTTTGAGGCCGCCCGCTGAGGCGGGGACCGGGTCCCAAAGGCGGGCGCCGGCGCCGACGCCCGCATTCGCGGGGCACCGCTCAGCCATTTCGTTGGGAAACGCGGGAACGGATCCGTCGCGCCGGGCGTGTGTCCGCACCCCGACCGGATCATGCGGGACGTTCGCGAACGGGACCCGCCAAAACACGCGATAGCGGGCGCGGCGAACCCCATCCCTTTCGCCACTCATTGCCCGCCCGTCCCGTCCGAAACGGGATGCAAGACGGCACGCCGGCGCGCAGCTCGGATGGCGCGCGCCGCCGCCCCTTCCCTGACTATTTCAGAAACTGCGCGGAGAACGCCTCGACCTTCTCCGGCGTATCGAGGCCCTTGCTCATGGGCCACTGCCGCTCCTTGAAGAAGGCCTTCACCTCGCGCGTCTTCTCCTCGCCGTTGAAATACCAGCGCTCCACGCCGTCGGGCGAGACCACCGCCGGCCCGTCGGTGCGGTGGGCCTTGTCGCCTTCGAGCCAAAGCTTGGTGTCGGAATAAAGAAAGATGCCGACCTTGCGCGACATGTCGTCCCGATTGGCCTCATCCACCAGCACCATCTCCGACATACCCATTACTCCCGTTCGGCCCGATGCCACGTCCGCGCTGGCAGCGCGCGGCGCGCCGGGCGCCTCATGCGAAAATTCGCCCCAACCATAGGCGTTGAAAACCGATCCGTCTTCCCGCGCCGCCGGCTCAGCCGGCCGGAGCCTTGAAGCGCTCGTCGGCCGCGAGGGTGGCGAGGTTGTAGCCCTCCTCGCGCAGCACCCGCTGCACCGTCGGGCGCGCCAGCATGCGCCGGTAGTGGGCGGCGATATTGGGCGGCACCGGCAGATTGGTCTTGTCCGCCCAGAATTCCACGTAGAACAGGATGGCGTCGGCCACCGAGAAGCGGTCGGCCACATAGTCGCGCCCCTCCAGCATGGTGTTCAGGATGCCGAAGCCCTGGGCCACGATGTCCTTGCCAAGCCGCTCGATCTTCTCCGGGTCGGCGCCCATGCCGGAAAAGCTCTTGGTGGCGAACACCCGGGCGAAGCCCTGGCCGTGCACCGTGGTCACCACATAGCACATGGTCTCGAGCGCCCGCGTCTCCGCCTCCACATCCTCCGGCCACAGCTTGGCGCGCGGCCGGCTCCGGGCGAGCCAATAGGCGATGGCGGGCACTTCGGTGAGCACCGAGCCGTCGCCGCGCACCAGCGCGGGAATGGTGGACTTGGGATTGATCGCCACATAGTCCGGCTTGAAATGGTCGCCGGCGGGCAGGTTGACGATATAGGCCTCGAAGATTTCCTCGAGCTCCTCGAGGATGATGTGGATCCCCGTCGAGCAGGAGCCGGGGGTCATGTAGAATTTCATCGCAGCCATGGATCGTCCTGAGCTTCCTGGGGCCGGCGCGCCGTTGCCGCCCCGAAGGGTTGCCGCCCTGAATGCAAGAATGCGTCCGCGCGCGGCGCCGCTCCCGACGCCCGGCATGTTTCCTGCAAAACCTCCGCTCAAACGCCGCGGGCGCCCGGCCCGCGTCCGGCAAAGCCGACAGCCCTGTTCCATTCGCGACACGGGGGTGGGGTGTCTCACGTCCCGAGGCGCCGCGGTCGGCACATGAGATCCGCGCTGCACGGATCCCTCGCGTGGCGAACGGCGCCCCTGCCAAGGCGCCGCGCCGAGACGACCGGACGGGTCCACCCCTCCGCCCGGCGCAGTGACAGGAGACGGAAGAAGACCATGTCGGAAGAGCAATCGGCAGAGGATATCGAGGTCTACGCCATCTGCGAGGTCGACAGCATCGACCCCGGCGAGGCCAAGGCGTTCAGCCTGTCGCGGGTCGGCGAGAACGGCGAGGCGCGGCCGTTCCGCATTTTCGTCGTCCGCACCAGCGGCAACGAGGTCGTCGGCTATGTGAACTCCTGCCCCCATGAGGGCACGTGGCTGAACATCGGCGGCGGCGAGTTCTTCAACAAGGACGGCACCCGCCTGCGCTGCGGCCGCCACGGCGCCGAGTTCGAGATCGAGACCGGCGCCTGCGTGTCCGGCCCCTGCAAGGAAAAGAGCCTGGAGCCGATCGCCCTCGCCGTCATCGGCGACGACGTGTGCCTCGTCGGTGTCGCCCTCGTGGAGGAGGAGGAGCGCCCTTTCCCCTACGACGACCTCGACGATACCATGGAAATTATGATCTCTCCCGATTGAACGGCCCCCGGCAGAGCACCGAGGACCGCGCCGCCGGAATAATTCGCCTCGCGCGATTTATTCCGCCCGGAGTGCGCTCTAAGGTGCCCGGCGGCCCCCTTCCGGAAGAGATCGTGCAGGACCCCATGACGCCCGACGCCAAACCCGACGTTTTGTCTGACGCCGGCGAGCAGCCGTGCCGCTTCTTCGTGACCTACACCGGCGTGAAGCTGCCCTTCAAGCTGGTGGAGCCCATCGAGGCGGAAGCCCTCACCCATCGAAACACCTTCATTCGTGCGTATTTCGATGAGGCGGGCCAGCTCTCCGGCTTCGACAAGATGGTCTATGGCGAGATCGAGCTCGCCCATCGCTATCAGTATCACGCCAACGGATCGCTGCGCCGCGCCGAGGTGACCATGGATGAGGAGACCGTCATCCTCACCTATGACGAGGCCGGCGCCCAGCTGACCGAGGCGTGAGCCGCATTGACCGGCGCGCCACAGGAGTGAGGCCATGACCGTGACGCAACTCATCGAAGCCCTCGCCAAGATGCCCGGCGAGGCGGTGGTGCTGATGGAGGCCGATGGCGGCCTCTCCCTGGTCAGCGCCCTCGATTTCGTGGAATCCCAGGGCGCCGGCGCGCCCGCCGAGGTCATCCTCCTGCCCAACATGGAGGAGTGAGTCGCCGCCCCGGCGGCGGCGCGAGCGCCGGCGGCTGCTCCAGCGTGGCGCGGGCGGCTGGTTAAGTCCTTGCATGGCAGGGTGATGCGGGACCTTCAGGCGGCCCGGAAGCGAGAGCTTTCCGCCGGAATCGGGGTCCCGGCGGAATTTTCGCCGCGGTGCCCGGGCCAACGGGCGCACAGGCGGCCGAGTGGAGCAGGACCTCATGGCCGAGACCGAAGAGCAGGTTGCAGAGCAGGTTTCCATGTTCGAGCGCATCGGCGGCTTCGTCGTCATCGACCGCCTGGTGGAGACCTTCTACGAGCGCATGGACACGCTGCCCGAGGCGCGCACCATCCGCGCCATGCACGCCGACGATCTCGGCCCCACCAAGGACGTGCTGAAGCGCTATTTCACCGAGTGGCTGGGCGGCCCGAAGCTCTATTCGGCGGAGCGCGGACATCCCCGGCTGCGCCAGCGGCACATGGGCTTTCCCATCGACACATCGGCGCGCAATGCCTGGATGCTGTGCATGGAGGGCGCCCTCGACCAGTGCATCGCCGACGAGGCGGCGCGCCACGAGATCTTCGTCAACATGGCGAAGCTCGCCGACTGGATGCGCAACACCGAGGACAAGCCCGGCGGCCCGCAGAGCCCCGCGCCGCGCCACCCCGCCCATTCCTGACGAAACCTGCGGCAGAGCGCCCGCGGAGGCGCTTCTTGGACGAGGGCGCCGCTGAGAGGACTGCCCGCCATCGAGGTCCGACGCGGCCGTTGCACGGCGGGTCGCTAAACGGTTGCGCCGCGCGGATTTGAAAAGCCCTTCGCGTGCGCCCTTCCCGCGGCACTCTACGGCAGGAAGCGCCACGGACCCCGCGTTCGGAAGCGCGGGCGTTCCGGCGACGCGCGTGCCACCTTTGAAGGCCACCGGCCCGCGGATTGAGCACGACGGCCGCTGTCCAGCGGCGGCGGGTCCGGCCCTTATGGAGCGCAGGGCGGCAGAGGCGGATCTCCTGCCTCAGAACGCAGCTTCTACCTTCCGATTGCGCAGCGGAACCCTCCCTGCCTGAAGCGGCCGGCGGAGCCCGGCCCGCCCTCTCGCGCGAAGCGGCGCCCTCCGCAGCCGCGATGGCCCGCTAAAGCGGCACGCCGAAGAACGCCTCGTCGTCTCCGCCCCACGCCTTGTGCAGGGCGAAGGCATTGCTCCACTTGGCGCTTTCGTCGTCCGTGGCGACCCGATGGGTGATCTTGCCCTCGGGATTGTCCGCCAGCAGGTAGGGCTTGCCGTTGCGGATGAAGCGCTGGAGGGCCTTGTTGTCGGTCGGGCGCACCACGCAGCGGGGCGCTTCGTCGATGAGAATGGTCGTCGGCAGCATGACAGGATCTCCTCTCGCAGCCGCAGCGCCGAAGCCTGCGGGCAGCCCCCGGCCGGCGCCATGCGCCCGGGCCGGAGGCAGGTTGCCTTGAACCTTGGAGAACCCGTATTCACGGATTGTGCCGAACGCGCCGGGCGCGGGCGGCAGGCACGGGACCGGACCGGCGCCTAGAAGCCGTCTTCCTTGGAGCCCCAGGGGTGGGAGGCGGGAACCAGCGTCGCCTTGATGCCGGCCTTCGCCACGTCCTCGACGGTCTTGTAGAAGGTGCCCTCATGCACCAGCGTGCCGGTCTTGGTGGTGATGGCCACATAGCGCGCAACGGTGTCCGTCTCGCACAGATAGCCGCCGCCCGGCTCCGCGGTGCTGCGGATGTTGCCATCCCAATCGACGAAGAACCCCTCGGCTACGGACATGCGTCTTCTCCAGATCTGGGCCGACCCGCGGGACATTCCGCAGGCGCTCGAACACGGCCCCGAAGTCGCGCTCCGCGGCCGTGCGCAAGGGAGCAAGGAGCTTGCCAAGGCCGCCGTCGCCCGAGGATCCAAGGCCCGCCGCGCCCCCGGCGCCGCGCGTCGAGGGCGCCTGTTCTTTATGCCACACACGGCCGCAGGCCGCGTCGACTTCGCGACATTGCTTGCATTCATGAAAAGTTCTTGGCACCATGCGATCAGTCACAGGCCGCGATTTATATTTCCGGCATAATTTACTTGTTTTATTGGGGATTGGGCATGGCTGAGTTGACCCAACGCGTCGCGTCTCTCAATGATCTTCCCGCGCTGTGGGGCCTGCTGCGTGATGCGGCGGGCGATATTCCGTTCCAGATGGAAGGCGAGCAGGAAAGCGTCCTGTCGGAGCTGATGGCCTGCTGCACCTCCGGCCTTTCGCCGCTGGTGGTGAACGAGGGCAAGGACATCGTCGGCGCGCTCCTGGTGCGGCGCGACGATTTCGAATGGTGCTTCCTGAACAGCGGCACCATCCACGTCGCCTATGCGGCGCTTTCGCCGGCCAACAAGGACCAGGAGATCCTGAAGTCCCTGCTCTCCAGCCTGAAGGAGCAGAACGTGCCGGTGCTGGTCAGCGTGAAGACCGGCAACCAGCTCGGCCTTTCGGACATGCTCGCCGGCCTCGGCTTCGAGCACGAGGTGACCTCCGCCGCCGGCTGGGGCGACCTTTACCGCTGGACCCCGCCCAAGGCGAACTGAGCTCAGCACATCTGCTTTTGACCATCGAGAGCCGGGCCCGTCAGCCCGGCTCTCGCCGTTTCCGGGTCCTCTGTCCGGGGACCCCAGGCCAGACTTGGCTTGGCGCTCCGTTGGCCTGGCGCTCCGGATGACGGCGATGCAGGACATCCCCGACGCACCAGCCGGCCGCACCCCTCCCTGAGCAGGCACCGGCGACGTTTGCTCCATGTCTTGAGTTGGTTGCGCGGGGGCGCGGCGGGGGCCAACGGCCGCTCCCTTGCCGCACCCCACGCCCCGCATATTGGCGACCGGGCGCGCATGCCCCGTCTGGGCTTTACCGCGATGGAGGGCCGCTCCACGCACTTCTCTGCCGCGCTGCGGACGCCAGTGCGGACGGCGCACGTTGCGATCCGCCCGGCACGCTTGAGATGGCACAGAGCGCGACGATCCCGCCATCCCGCGAGCTGCCGAAAAGTCAGGCGCAGAGGCCCGCTTCGAGGCGGCTAGCGCGGCCGCGTGCTCCGCGAGGCACGATGCGACCCCGCCACCGCTTCCGGCGGCCATGGTCCCCATCAGCCCAAAGCCTTCGGCCTCGCCGCTCACTCGGATTCGGAATTGGCCTCGATCTCGGCGAGGGTCTTTTCCAGCTGCGCGACGCAGGCCTGCAGCCGCTTGTATTCGGCCGCATCGATGGTGACCGTCTCGCCGCTCGGTCCCTCGCCGAAAGCGGGCCGCGCGGCCTGCAGCGCCTCGAACACCGCCCTCTCCAGCTGGAAGATGCGCTCGCTGGCGCGCTCCAGATAGGGCCGCGGATTGGCCTGGATATTGGCCTCATGGATCGCATCGAGGCTGAGCAGCTTGCGGAAGCGCTGGGTGCTCTTGCGCTTCTCCACGCCGAAATCGTGCTTGATGACGCTCATGGCGCTCTTCTCCCTCGTCAGGGCCCCCTTCGGGAACCGGCGCCACTGGGCTGCACGCCTGTGGCCGCGCGACGCACATCGAACCGAAGGACAGGCCCGGCAGGAACCGATGTCCCAACGCCCTGCGGGACGTTGCACCGAAATGCCGAAGACCAAAGAAGATATTAGAGCGTTCACGACGCTCCTTGAAAGGTAAAAAGCCGGGCCGGCACAAAAAACAGCCCGAAAGTGCCTGAGTGAACGGCGGCGCCGGAGGCGCTGCGCGACAAGCGGGGCCGCCGGCCGCTCGACCCTCGGCCCTGATTCCCGGCAGCGAGCGGGGGCCGCAATGGTCGGCCGCCCGCCCGTTCACTCCACCGAACGCTCAGGCGTCGGGCGGACCCATGTCGTCGTCGGCCTTCTTCTTGGCCTTCTTGTCGGTCTTCGCCTGGGCGTAGGCGCCGGCATTCTTCATCAGCACCGGGGCCTGGCCTTCCACATACTGGGAGATCCAGAACAGCGTGCGCTCCAGCGCCTTCTGCGCCGCGTCGGCGTCATAAGCGGAGGATTCCTCGCAGCAGAAGTTGTGGCTCGCCGCAGGATAGGAGAAGGCGCTCACGTCGGGATGCTGGGCGCGGAACTGGACGATCTCCTCCTCGCTCATCAGCTCGTCGTTCTCGCCGAAGTGGAGCAGGGTCGGGATCCGGCGCTTCTCGCGGGATTCATTGGTCACCGCGTCCGCCGAATAGGCGATGGCGCAGGACAGGCCCTTCACCTTGTTCGCGGCGAGATAGGCGAGGTAGCCGCCCCAGGAATAGCCGACGACGGCCACCTTGCCGGCATCCTTCACCGCGTCGACGGAGGCCTGGATGGCGCCCATGGGCCACTCGAGGCCCACCTGCTCGCTGATCGCGCGGCCCTCCTTGCGGGCCTCCTCGTCGGCACCGAGCTCCACGTTCGCCTTCACCACGTCGAACAGCGCCGGCGCGATGGCGACATAGCCCTTCTCGGCGAAGCCGTCGGCGAGCTTGCGGATCCCCGCGGTCAGGCCGCGCTCATCCTGGAGAACCACGACGGCGCCCTTGGGCGCGCCCGCAGGATCGGCGCGATAGGCGGAGAATTTATGCTCGTCAGTTGCAGTCAGTTCGATCATGGCACCCTCAGTTCACAAGATCACACGGGGCATTTCAGGCGGTCACCCTCCGCCTGCCGCTCAACCGCGTCAGTCATGCATGTTGAGTGCCATCGAGGCGTTCATAATCAGCGAATCGTGTACACTGACGACTTCTGCCTATATTTTATCCATTACTTCACAATAATGCGTCTTAGTCGCAATATTATTGGAAACAGATCGGAAAAAACGACGAACCGGGCCGTCCGTCACGGGCGCGACCGCCCGTGACGGACGTCACGCTCACAGAAGGCCGAGCTCGAGCTGAACCTCTTCGGACATCTTCGACTTGTCCCACGGCGGGTCGAACACGAGGTTCACCTTCACCTCGCCGACACCCGGCACCGGGACAACGGCGTTCTGCACCCAATTGAGCATCTCGCCCGCCACGGGGCAGCCGGGCGCGGTCAGGGTCATGTCGATCTCGACGCCGCCTTCCGCCGCCACATCGATGCGGTAGATGAGCCCGAGATCGTAAATGTTCACCGGGATCTCGGGATCGAACACGGTGCGCAGGGCGGCAATGATCCCATCGATGCGGGCGGCGTCGCCGGCGCCGGCGCCGGTGATCGTCACCGCCACGCCATCCATCGCCTCTCCAGGCTCCGCCACGTGATTGTCGTTCTCTACCATCGGCGTTGAACTCCTGACATCTGCCGAGCGGGCCCTCAGGCCCGTCCCGAAATCTATCGCGACCTCGGTCGCCAAACCCAGCCCGACGAAGATCGAGCCCTGAAGGCGTTGCCACGCCCCTGCGATCCGCTTCCGCTACGCGCCGTCCGTCCCCGCCGGAATCCTATCACGCCTGAGCACCGGGAATTGGCCCGACAGCCGGAGCCCGCAGCGGGCCCTCTCACAATCCGGCGAGTGCGCGGCGATCTCGAATCATTCCAGGAGAAAAACAATTTTTCTCCTGGAGACAAAATAATTCCCAATATTTTGAACACCCAGATTCCGGGAAATCGGACATTCATCGAATTTGAATACACCGCCTCCGAAGGACGTTGCTTCACGAAAGCCTGTGGCACCAAGGCGACACCAGCGCCATGGCCCCTGTAGCAGTCTTCAAAGCAAATGGAATGCCAATGCGCCCGGCCGGCGGCGGCGCCGGAGCGCGGCCGGTCGGCACGGTGCAGATCCCGGAAAGACAGGGGCTGGGATGGCTGCGGCAGCGCTGGCGCTGGGGCGTCCGCGGCGAAACCGCCCCGCACCCCTCCGGCGCGTCTCGTCCGTGGCGGGGCCGTGACTCATCCCTGCGCAACCGACGTCACAACTGCTGGAGATTGTGCCAGCTCCCAAGGCGATCCAGCGGCAGGCTTACTCGACGCCTTCGGCGAGCGCCGCGATCACGTGCCACCCGACCGCGCCGGTGGGATCCAGAACCTTCAGCGTGTCCAGGATTTCCAGGGTCTTCGGGCGCTCGTCCCGGCGGAGGTGGATGAAGGACAGGGCCTTCAGCGTGTAGAGGGCGAAGCGCCCCGCCCCATCGGGGAAGGGGTTCTGCGGCGTCCAATTGCGCCAGTCCGCATCCCAGCCGGCCTGGCGCGCACCTTCGGCGAGGCCGCGCTCGGCCATGGCCTTCGCCTCGTCCAGATTGCCCTGGTAGGTGTGGATCTTATAGAGGCAGAAATAGACCGGCAGCTCCTCCGGACCAGCTTCGAGCGCCTTGCGGAAGAGCTGGTCGGCCTCCGCCCGGTTCCGGCGATAGGCGACCACGCCCTGCTGCAGCAGCTCGTTGATCTCAAAAGGGATTTCGCCGAAATTGATGGCGTCGGCTTCGGGAAAAAGCTTCTGAACGGACATGGCCGATCCTGAAAATACGCGAGCCGCCCCTCACTTCACCAGATGCAGCGGCAGGGGCGCGCGCTCCTCGCGCGTGGTACGAAATGCGATCGCCTTCACCACCGCCTTGCCGATGGCCTTGGCGCGGGTGTCGAGATCGGTCCAGTTGGCCTTGCGTCCGCGCGGATCGAGCTCCAGCAGCTTCACCCCGGCAGGCACCTCCATGCCGTCGCGCACCACGCCGCGCACATAGCCGTCGAAGGGCGCGTGCACCGGCGTCGTGCCCAGGTGGCCGACGAGGAAATCCTTGTAGACGCGCGCGCCGATCTCGATGGCGGTGTGCCAGCGCGCGGAAATGTCGGAATGGACGAAGCGGTCGCCCGCCCGCGCGCCGAGGCGCCGCGCCACCCGATCCGGCGGCTCGGTGGACTGATCCTGAAGGATCCGCCCTTCCATGCCGGGCCGGGTCTCGATGGCGAGGTCGCAATTGGTGCCGCCGCAGAAGCCCGGGCCGATGCCGATGGTCAGCCGCGCGAGGCGGCGCAGGTCCGGCGTCACCTGATACTTGTTCATGCGGGCATCGATCAGAAGGTCGATGCTGCCGAGCACGATGAGGTCGAGCAGGCCGAGCTTGGTCACCAGCACCTCGCCGCCCCGCGCGAGACCGGCGCGAATATCGACGCCGGTATCCGCGCGGCGGCCGCTCACCCCCGCCACCGTGGCGATGTCGTCATAGAGAGCGTCGTGGAACGCCATCTTGCGCCGGATCACGGGCGGCATGGGATCGTGCGACAGAATCACCCCGTAGTCGCCCTTGTGCAGATGCACGGCGACGGCGGAGGCAATTTCGTTGGTGCCCAGGATGACGGCGAAGCGCGGCAAGGCGCCCCGTCGGTTTTCCTGCTGGTTTTCGCTCATGACGGATCTCACGGGCCGGTTCCGCACCCGATAAGCAAGAGCCGGACCGTTTTGGTAACCATTTATGAGCGCGCGGAAAACTCTTTATTCCGGCCGTATTGACAGCGCGCAAAGCGGCGCGGATCGGCCGGTGTGACCGTATCGTGTCTCAAAGACAACAATGGCCGAAAAGAATCCGACGCTGACCCGACGTCGCCCGTGACGGAAGAGTCCGCGCATCGCCGCCGCGGATCGCGCGCATGAGCCGCCGGCGGGCGCCCGGCTCACCAGCCGGAAGGCCCCCGGCAGGCGTTCGCCGTGTCGCCGGGTCCGCTTGCACCAACCAACGAAAAAGGGCCCTTCCCCGGAGGAGAAAGGCCCTTTGATCATTGCACGAACCCCGGCCGACGCAGCGGCTCCGGCGAGGGCCCGCGGCCGCGCCTCAGCCCTGCGCGGTCAGGATTTCCGACGCCCGCTCCAGGGGAATGGCGATCGGCGTGATGCCGTGGGTCAAAAGGAAGCGCAGCTCGTTCTTGGTGAGCTCGTCCGGGTTCACGATGGCGAAATGCCCCGACTCCACCGAGCGCTTGGAAACCTGCCGGGCATAGGTGCGCAGCATCTGGTCGTGGAAGCGGCAGCCGATGAACAGGAAGCTGCGCTCGGCGCGGCGATCCTTGATGACCTCCGGAATGGGAGTCTGGATGTCGATCTCGGTCAGCACTTCCACATAGTCGGCGTCGGAGATGAGGTAGTTCTCCGCCGGGACCACGCCGCCGTGGGGCTTGTAGAGGATGGTGGTCCAGGCCTCGGCGGCCTCGCGGCCACATTCGGTGCCGGAAGCGTCATAGAAGCGGTACCAGCGGTCCTCGCCGATGCCGGCGCGGGAGATGCCCTGGACCTCGCCCCAGTCGGTGCGGCCGGCGAGCGCCGCCCGCATGGAGTTGTCGTACCAGGTGTCGACGATCACCGGCAGCGGCAGCGACGCGAGATAGCGCTGCAGCGTGGTGGGCTCCACCGCCGGCGCGAACGCCTCGGTCATCAGGATCGAGACGGTCTTGCGCAGCTTGGTGCCTTCGACGTGCTGGGCCGCGGCCCACACATTGCCCTTCGCCCGCTTGGGCAGAGCCACCTTGGTGCCGAAGAAGGCGGCCAGCGCCTCCGGCGTCATGGGCACCGTGGTCCCGGACAGGGCAGTGAGGCCCGGGCCGAGATAGGGGATGACCTTGCCTTCGCGCAGCTGGCCGGCGGCCTTGGCCAGCACGGCCTCGGCGTCGGCCAGCTGCAGGATGCCTGCCCCGGGGATGGGCGCATTCATGGAACTTACTCCTCGTCGCCGCGCTTGCGGGCGTTCACCGTGATGGGAAGGGTCGTGTCGGGCGCCATCTCCGGGAGATCGAGCACCCAGCCGTTGGCGATGCGGATCCAGCCACCCCAGAGCGTCTCGTGTTCGAATTCGACGATCGGCTCCTCCAGGTCCTTCTTCGGCACATAGATCGACAGGCCGGTCTCCGGAGAGCGGCGGATCATCACTTTCATAAGGTCAACTCCTCGATCGAGACGGGGTTCGCCATTGCGACGTCTGCACTTTGACCGCCAGGGGCGGCGCTTGTTTCTCCCCCGGCCGGCGTTGCCGGTCGGGGCAGGCGTTCGTTTGGGCTTCACATTCCCGATGGACAGAACCTCACGAATGAGGCGCGGCCGCAAGATCGGAGTTGCGATTCTGCCACGCCGGGGACAGGTCCCGCAGCTTGGCGATGATGTCCGGAAGCACTTCGAGCATCCGGTCCACATCCTCCGTGGCGTTCTCCCGCGAAAGCGAGAGCCGGACCGCGCCATGGAGGGAGGTGGCCGGGAGATTCATGGCCCTGAGCACGTGCGACGGCTCGGTGGAGCCGGAGGTGCAGGCCGAGCCGGTGGAGGCGGCGATGCCCGCCCGGTTGAGGTGCATCACGATGGCCTCGCCGTCGAGATATTCGAAGGCGAGGTTGGAGGTGTTGGGCAGCCGATGGTCAGTGTCGCCGGAGACCGCGCAATGGTCGATCTGCTGCAGCACGCCCTGCTCCAGGCGGTCGCGCAGCTCGCGCACGCGGGTGCGCTCCTCCTCCATGTTGGCCAGCGCCAGCTCCGCCGCCTTGCCGAGGCCGATGATGGCCGGCACGTTCTCGGTGCCGCCGCGCCGCCCCCGCTCCTGGTGGCCGCCGCGGATCAGCGGGCGGAACTTGACGCCCTTCCTCACATAGAGCACGCCGATGCCCTTGGGCCCGTGCAGCTTGTGGCCGGAAAGCGACAGCATGTCGATGTCGGTGGCCTTCACCTCCAGCGGGATCTTGCCCGCCGCCTGCACCGCGTCGGTGTGGAACACCGCGCCGGCGGCCTTGGCCATCTTGGCGAGCTCCGGCACCGGGAACAGGGTTCCTGTCTCGTTGTTGGCCCACATGATGGAGACGACCGCGGTCTTCGGCCCGAGCGCCTTCTCATAGGCCTCCATGTCGAGCCGGCCCCTGTCGTCCACGCCGATCATGTGAACCGTGATGCCGCGGGTCTTCTCGAGATGCGCCACCAGGGACAGGATCGCCTGGTGCTCGACGCGGGTGGTGATGATCTCGTTGCGACCGTCGCCGGCATCGAGCGCCGCCTCCAGCGCCGACATGATGGCGGCATTGTCGGATTCCGTGCCGCCCGAGGTGAAGATCACCTCATGGTCCGCCGCAGCGCCGATCAGCGCGGCCACGCTCTTGCGCGCCTGCTTGAGCGACTCGGCGACGGACTCGCCGAAGGCATGGGTGGACGAGGCGTTGCCGAACTGGTCGGAAAAGAACGGCAGCATGGCGTCGACAACCGCCGGGTCGGTCCGCGTCGTCGCATTGTTGTCGAAATAGACCGGGCGCACGACTACCCTCCTCGTCAGGTCCGAAACCTGGAGATCACAGCCCCGAGATCACCCAGAATGAGATCACCGACGGGTCACTGCCCGTCGGTCGCGGCAGCCGCCGGAGCCGGCGCGGGAGCCGCCTTCAGGGGCTTGAGCTGCGCCATCGGCTTCAGGTTGGCGGCCACCGGCACGAGGCGCACCAGCTCGCCCAGCCGCTCCACGATCTTGGACTGAATGCCTTCCAGGGTGGCGCTGGCGAGGCTGCAGAAGACGCAGGCGCCGGTGAGCTTCACCATCACCTTGTTGCCGTCCACCTCGAGAAGCTCGCAGTCGCCGCCGTCGCGCTTCAGGTTCGGCCGGATCTCCTCGATGGCGGCGCGGATAATGGCGACGCGATCGGTTTCCGCTTCCGGGGCCCCGGATTCCTTCTGCTGCTCAGTATCGGCCAACATCATCTTGTCCTTTGTCGTGTGAGGCCCGCATGACGCGGGACAAATCCGTCACCAACTCCCGAGAGGCACGCCATCGGGCCGCTTCACCGGCCTCCGGCGCCGCGTGTCAGGCGCTGAACGACTTGCCGCAGGAGCAGCTCGAGGAGGCGTTGGGGTTGTCGAAGGTGAAGCCCGAGCCTTCGAGGGCGACCACATAGTCGATGGTGGTCCCGGCCAGCAGCTCGTGGCTCTTCATGTCCACGAAGACCTTCACGCCCTCGCGCTCGATCACCGTGTCATCGGGGTCGGGCTCGCCCACGAGGCCCATCATGTACTGGTTGCCGGCGCAGCCACCGGTCTCAACCATGATGCGGAGCCCACCCACGGGGGAGTCGGACCCTTCGATCGCGCTACGCACCGCCTCGACGGCGCTCTCAGTCAGGTTAATCATCTTCAGCCTTCTCCACAGAGAAACCGCATGACGCTTTCGAGGCTCGGTGTCGCAAGACCTATGCCAGACGCCAAATATTTGATTTGCATCAAACTTCCTGCCTCTAGCTGTTACCTTTGCGACGAGTGTTGGCTTTCGGACACGCCAGTTCCCATGCGGATTTCCGGCCCGCGGAACCTCTTGCCCACAAAATGAGCGGCGCTTTCGCGGGCAGCACGGGAACAGGCGCCGGACCCCGTTGGCGCGGATCGCAAAAGGCCCTTGCGGGCGTCCACCAGCGGCCCCGAGGCCCCGCGGACGCGCTGCGGCGCCGCTGTCTTACGCAGTCGGCTGCGACGGGTTAGGCATTGTGGGGTTTGCTGCAACACAAGCGGCAAAGCCCTTGCATGAGGACGCCGCCCGGCTCCGCCGGAAGACACCCGAGGTGCGCGTGTCGGGCACAGGACCAATTCTGGAGACAAGGTATGACTTCGATTGCTGAGACCCCGCTTGGCCGCCTCGACCAGGAGGGCCGCCTCCTCAACGCAGTGCTCAAGCAGGAAACCAAGGTCCCGGGCCGCTTCGGCTTCCGTGGCGATATCGCCCTTGAGTTCCAGGAGCAGTTCGCCGACGAGAAGCGCCCGCCGGAGACGGTGATGGAGCAGGTGATCACCTTCGCCGACAAGGACGGCACCACCATCCCGGTGATGGCGGGTTATCTGCAGAACTTCGCTTTCGCCGAGCAGGTGGCGAAGGTCCTCGACGGCCTGCTGTCGCCCGACGGCAAGTATTTCCTGTTCTGCAACAACATCGACCTGCTGGCGAAGTACCGCCTCGAGATCAATGGCATCGCCTTTTTCGTCCTGCCCTGCGACGAATCCACCGTGTGGAAGGAAATGCTCGAGCTGATGGACATCGACAAGAACGACATCAAGAAGTTCGACACGGCCGGTAAGACCGATGCGGTTCTTGATGCCGCCAAGGCGTTCAGCGCCGACTACGAGGTCATCGACCTCGCCAAGGGCCTGTCCGTCATGGAGCCGGTGAAGAACCGGAACGAGAACCGTCCGGTCTGACGACCCCGGAGGAGCCACCCCCGATCAGGCCTGGGCCTCATCGGGGTTGGGCTCGTCGTCGTCATCCACATCTTCGGCGAGCTCGACGCCGACCACGCAGATATCGTTGTCCAGAATGGCCAATTGAACCGGCTGGAGGGCGCGGCCCCTGCACGGGCCCTCCACGCACATGCCGGTGCCCAGCTCGAACAGCGCGCCGTGCTTGCCGCACATCAGGCGGATGCCGTTGGGATCCAGGAACTGCTGGCGCTCCCAGTCGAGATTGACGCCGTCATGGGGGCAGCGGTTCACATAGCCGAACACCTGCCGGCCCCAGCGCACCACCACGATGTTGAAGGGCTTCTTGGTGCCGTCGCTGTCGACGCGCTCCAGCTGGAAGCCCTTGGCGCGCTGGCTCGGGATCTCGGCCATCGAGCAGATCGCATAGGCGACGTCGGCGACCGGACCTTCGTCCTCGGCGTGCTGTTCCGTCTGATTCTCACTCACAGTGCACCTTTTCCTTTCACTGGGCCGCGGGAGCTGCGGAGGCGTCGCGCAGGCCCCGGGACGGCGGAGAGACAAGCCTGGTGGCGATGGGCACCCCGTCAGACCGGGGTGCGCTCCTCGTTCTGCGGCTGCGACGGGCGGGGCGGCTCCTTCGCCTTCGCCAGCAGCGTGCGGTTGGCGGCCAGGGAGAAGTCCTGCCAGGCCGCCGCGATGTCGCGCAGGATGGTCTGCACGTAGTCCTTGGACAAATGATGTTCGCCCGGGAAATTGGAAAGGGCGCAGGAGGTGCGGTTGAACGCCACCACGTCGTCGAGCAGGGTCTGCATCACGTTGCGGAATGGCTTCTGCACGTCGGTCATGAGGGCGCAGCGGCCCTGCTCCACCGGCACGTCGGACAGGTCGAAGTCGAGGCCGGCGAGCATGCCGAGGGCCTTCTCATAGACCTCCTCCATGGCGCCGAGCATGGCCCGCTGGGTGAGCTGCTCGCGCTGCTGCGCGGCGAGGCCCTTGTTCAACCGGATGCGGTAGCTGTCGAACGCGGCGTCGTTCTGCAGCGCCACCCAGCTCGCGAAACGGGCAATGCTCGCCTCGTTGACCGGCAGCCCGGCCTTGGCCTCGGGCGCCTCGGCCTGGCCGGCGCGGCCGCGGGCAAGCGAGCGGTCGATGCGGCGCGCCGCCTCCAGCGCCCCTTCCAGATAGCCGGCGCCCTGGGCCGCCGTCTCCGAGCCGCCAAGCTCCAGCCGTCCGGCCCACAGGGGCCGGCGCAGCATGGGGTTGGCGGAGCCGGAATGCTCGGCCGCGGGCGCGGCGCGATCGCGGCTGCTGCAGGTGAAGGGCTCGTGCGCCCAGTCCTGATAATAGATCTCGCCGCCCGCCTCGAGGGTGCCGCCGAACACCTGGGTCATCTGGCTGGTCATGAGGATGGGCAGACCGGCCTCGAAGGCGTCGCGCTGATCCGGCGGGAGCGCGAGAAAGCCGCCGAGGGCCGCCGCCGTGCCGGCCGCGTCGCAGGCGTCGAAGATCTCGCCCACCACGGCCTGCTCATGGGTGACGAAGGCGTTGCCCGACTTGTCCTCCTTGCGCCAATGGGGCGCGTCGTAGGTGATCACCACCTTGGCCTGGGCCGCCATCCAGGTGTCGGCGCAGCGCATGGCCTCCAGGGTCGCCTCGTCGAGGGCGGGCTCGAAGGAAATGGTCTCCTCCACCAGCCGCGGCGGGATGGCGAGCACCGCGTGGCGGGCCGGCACCTGGAGCTCTCCGCCGCCGGCGGCAGCCTTGAAGGTGAGCACCACGTGGTCGCCCGCGTCGCGGACCCGGGTCAACACGTGGCCGAGGTGGAACTGCGCCACCGGCAGGTCCGTCATCAGCGCGGTGATGAGGCTCGCCATGCCGCCTTCGACGCGGCGCGCGCCGCCGTGGACGCCCTGGTTCTGCAGCGGCTGCGCATTCTTGTCCGCCTCCTGCAGGTGGAGCACCGGGCCTTCGTCGTGCTGCAGGAAGGAGGTCAGCCCGAGGTCGCCGACCAATTGGGTGATGAGCGGCTGGGTGTCCGGCCAGAACCAGGTGGGGCCGAGATCGACCGTCACGCCATTCTTGGGGCAGGGCACGGAGAGAATGCGTCCGCCCAGGCGCTCACGCGCATCGTAAAGGGCAAAGCTGACATTCTGCTGCCACAGCTGTCGCGCCAGCGCGACCCCGCACAGGCCGCCGCCAATGATCACTGTATCGAGCATCGAGGGTCCTCGTAAGGAGATCCGTTTTCGGGACCCTTGCAAGATTCGCGCAGATCCAAAGCGGCTGCGGGGTCAAGCTCGTAATTTTCCTGAAGCGCCACGCTTCAGCCGGCCGGCGCCCGCGCCCCGCGGCCACCAGCGGCCCTCCGGGCGTGACAGGCGGCGGAACACCCGGTGCGCCGCGCGAGGGCGCGAGGGAAATGCGGCGAACCCGACGCCGCCGCCGGCCGCGCCCAAGTTCTTCTGCACAATCGGCGTTCGGTCGCCGGAAAAAAGGGCAGTCGGGCTGTCCGGCAGCGCCGGGCGGGCGCCTATACACGGGCCGCGTCGAAAAGCGCCCCTTGGCACGAAATTTGTTCGGATCGCGGCGCGACGCTTATGCGTATGGAGATTGGAATGATTGTGACATCTGAATTTGCGAGCAGCTCCCTGGACGACCTGAAGGCGGCGCTGGAAGGCGGTACTCTCACCGTCTATTCCGTGGCTCGTCCCGTCAGCGCCGACAAGGCTGTCGACCGCAGCGGCGCGCTCGCGACTTTTACCTTCGCCTCCCCCGCCTTCGGCCCCGCCGAGAACGGCCTGGAGTCCCCGAAGTTCGTGGCGGACGCGGTTCCCGCTCTTTCCGTCGGCACCCCCGGCTTTGCCCGCGCCTGCAAGGCGGACGGCACCGTGGTGGCTGACTTCTCCGCCGGCCCCGGCGACCGCGAGATCAAGTTCGCGGAAGTGTCCTGCTCGCAGGGCGCGCCGGTGAAGGTGGTGCAGTTCAAGTTCAACCCGGAAGGCGGCTGGCCGGAGCGTCCCGACTACTACGACGTGCATCCGCGCACCGGCTTCGCCCAGCCGAAGGTTCGTTGAGCTCGACACCCAGCTCTTTGCAGTGAACGCGGGACACGGACCTCTGCCCTCCGTGTCTCTCTGACAGGCGATGTCGGCTTTCCGACAGGGAGATCATGTTCTCATGAGCTTTGCGAATCCTGAAGCCCTGGTAAGCACCGAATGGCTTTCCGAACATCTTTCGGATCCGAACCTGCGGATTCTCGATTGCACCTGGCATCATGCGAGCACCAATCTCGATGGCCGGACCCAGTATCGCGGGCGGCATCTGCCCGGATCGGTGCATTTCGACATCGACAACGTATCCGACAAGAGCAATCCGCTGCCGCACATGCTGCCGTCGGTGGCGGATTTCTCCAAGAAGGTCGGTCTGCTCGGCGTGAGCAACGCCGACCGCGTGATCGTCTATGACCGCCTGTGCGGCGGCCAGGCGGCGGCGCGGGCCTGGTGGATGTTCCGCGTGTTCGGTCACGAGAACGTCGCCATGCTCGACGGCGGCTACGGCAAGTGGACGGCCGAGAAGCAGCCCACCGAGATGTCGCCGGTGCGGCCCGAGGTGGGCACCTTCGAGGCGGCCTTCAATCCGGCGCTGGTGCGCTCCATCGACCAAATGAAGGCCAACCTCGGCTCCCACGCCGAGCAGGTGATCGACGCCCGCGGCCCCGCCAAGTACAACGGCAGCCAGGAGGATGTCTTCCCGGCGAAGAAGCTCGGCCACATCCCGGGCGCCGTGAACATTCCCTGGGGCGACTTCATCCAGGAACAGTCCGGCGCCTTCATCGCTCCGGACGCCGTCGCGGCGCGCTTCGCCGCCGCCGGCATCGACCTTTCGAAGCCCATCGTGACGAGCTGCGCATCGGGCACCATGTCCTGCGTGGTGGCGCTGGCGCTCTATCTCATCGGCCACAAGGATGCCGCGGTCTATGACGGCTCCTGGGCGGAATGGGGCTTGGCGGAAGATACCCCCGTGGCTGCCTGAGGCCGGGGCCGGAGCGAGACTCTCATGGATCAGACGGACGGCACTCTTGGCGTCCTGGCGGACGGCCCCGAATTCGAACTTCGGGGCGCCGCCGATGGCTCCGCCTATGTTCTGCGCTTCAAGACCGATGCGCTGACGGCGAACATCGCCGGCGATGACGCCGAGCGTTTTCGCGAAGATTACGATACAATCAAGGCTCAATATCCGGAGTGGACTTCGGATCAGATGCTGGCGCAGCTCTGGGACCAAGGCGGTTACAGCTGGCTCGCCTCTCAGGATGGATGATGACCCATGGCCAGGACGCTTGTTAAAACCACCCAGGACGGACGCAAGCTGGAGGTCTCCGGCCTTGCGATCCTGCTCGATGGGCAGCTCGAAGCCTTCGACCTGATCGAGATCAAGCTGCATCCCAACGGCCGCAAGATCCACGAGGCCGCCCCCGAGGCGACCCACGTGGCCGGGCGCGTGACCCTGACCCGCGAGGAAGTTGCGATCGTCGAGAAGGCCTTCGAGCAGGCCCGGGCCGAGATCCTCGCCGACCCCAAGGCGATCAGCGAACGGTTCCGTATCGCCGCCATGTGGCGCGCCCGCGAGGAAGGCATCGAGTGAGCGTGGGGCATCGCTGACGCGCGGCCACGGGTGAGCCGGAAGGACGTTTTGCCTAGGTGGTTGGGGTTGGCCTCATCGGTGCCGGGCTGGCGGCGGTTGGCTCGTGAAGCCCCCAGGCTGGGTTCAGTAGAAATGAGACCGCGGCCGGGGTCCGGCCGCGGTTAAGTGAATGGGACACGAACGGCGAGCTGCCGGCTGGATGTTGCGCGATCCACACGGAGCAGGCACCTTTGTCCTCCGGAAAACACTGCTCATCGGACTACTTGGCCGTTCGTCCACCCGAGCGTTACTGCCATCTCCACTCACCGGCTGCCCCTCCCGACGATGCGGAGCGCGAGTGAATGGCGAGGGGTGCGGACCCTGTGCGTTCGCGCGCTGTTCAACACGGGGAACGTCGGGCTTACGCTGCCCAAATAGCCCGATATTTGTCCGGTTCAATAGCGCCCGCTCGTCGCGCTCCGGTCACGGCGCCCGGGTTATTGCCGTCGGCTAACACGGAGCGCCCCTATAGACCCGGCCTGGTGAAGAAGCCCATACATGGAGGCGGCGCACCAAGCGGCGAGACAATCCGCTGTCGTGGTCGGACGAAATACTTCGCGCGCCCAGATGCGCGAGCTCTTGGAGAGAATTGCCGAGCGACTTTTTGCGCACACACAGAAGGCCATCGACACCAGTTCAAGCGCGCGCCATCACTGCAGGACCTGTCTTATCGCGCCCGAATACCCCGAAAGCCGGCTCCGAAACGCGACAATCCCAGCGCCCGACGCGCGCCTACTCGGCCGCCCGAAGCCGCGTGCCATCCGCCGCATTGCGCGCCCAGGCGAGACGGGATTCACCGTCCTCCGCGCCGAAGCAGTTGGCGAAGTCCTCACATTCCGAGCAGACCGGCGCGGTGCACAAGGTGAACCCCTCGGCGCCGCACACCATGCGGTAGAGGAACTTCTTCCACTTCATGTCATTGCGGTTCTTGGCGGCGAGCGGCGCGAAATGCCGCTGCATCAGCTCGGAAAGCTCGCCCCGCTCGCGGAAGCCCAGGTCCTGCCACAGATGATGGGGCGCCTTGCATCGCCGCGCGATGAGCACGCACAGGTCCCGCTGCAGCAGGCCGGCTTCGCTGGAATACATGGCGAGGATGTCGCGCAGCGACTGCTCCTCGGCGTCGACCTCCGGCGCGAGATCCGGCACCGTGCGGTCGAGTTCCTCCACGGCTGCCGGAAAGAACATCCGCGCCAGGTCGAGCAGGCCGGCCTTGGTGAGGCCGAGCCCCTCGAGCGGATTGCGCCTGTCGGCTTCCGCATCGGCGAAGGCGAGTGAGAAAATGGCTGCGATCACGTGGCGGTCGAAGGCGTCGCACTCCGACGCTTCCGACCCGTGCATGAGCCAATCGTAGACCGCCTCCGCCGACATGGCCGACCTCGCTTCGTCAGGCGGCTTCCTGAGCCGGACCGTGAACCTGGCAATTGGCGGGGCAGACCCGGGCGCAGGCACCGCAACCGATGCAGGCGCCGGTATCGGCCATCACCATCACCTTCTTCTCGACCTCATCGTCCTCGTCGTCATCGAGCTCGACGACGTCGCCGTCCTCGTTGATCCCCTTGAGGGTCATGACTTCCCGGCCGCACACCTTGTAGCAGCGCCCACAACCGATGCACTTCTCCGCGTCGATATCGAGCAGATAGTCCGGCTGCCACATACGACCGTCACGGGTTTCGTTCGACATGACTGCAAAACCTTCCAGGTTCAGGCGGCCTCGAGTCCTTTCAAGTCCGCGCGCTTTTTCTCAAGTTCAGCGAAAGCTGCATGTGCCTTCGTGGCCACGTCCATGATCTGCTCCCAGTTCACCGGGAGCTCCTCGGAAAGGTCATGGAGGTCCATCTTCGCCTGCGTCGCCTTGGCAGACAGCTTCTTGATTTCGGCCTTCAGGGCTTCCAGATCGCTCATGGGTGTCCTCAGTATTTCGCGACGTCCGGGAACTTCTCGATCATCTCGATGCCGGACTTGACGAACTTCTCGCCTTCTTCCGCCAGCTTGCCGAGATTGTCGAAGCCATAGCGATGAACATCGCGCAGCTGCTTGTTCACCACGATCAGGCGGCCGCCGATGAGCACCATGCGGCCGAAGCCTTCGTGGCTCATCTTGAGCATGGGAGAGATCATCACCTTGGTGGCCTTCTCGATGGAAAGGCACACCGCGTTGAAGAACAGCTCCATCCGCCAGATGGTCTCCGGATCCGGGTCACCGATGATCGGCAGCGCGCGGCGCGCTTCCTTGTCGATGATATAGGGCTCGAGCAGTTCGAGATCGCCCTTGCTGTCCCACGCGCCATGGGTGTCCTGGGCGCGCCAGACCTTGATGAGCTCCTTGACGAAAGGAGATTCCGCGGCGGGATTCGCGGCGTCGAGGGTTGCAGCTGCAGTTTCGGCCATGGTGTCCTCAGTCCTCGAAATCCAGGGAGCGCTCCTTGCCCTTGGTCAGCGCCTTGCGCAGCCACGGCGGCGGGGTTCCCTGGAGAACCTCCTGGAGCTTGTCGATCAGGTCGGAAATCTCTTCCGGCTGATTGACCTTCATCGGGTGGATGTTGTTGGCCACCACGCGCGCGGCACCGGAGCCGCCGATGGCGGCCACGTAGAGAATGGCGCAATCCTTGATCGCGTCGATCTTCGGGGCGAGCTTGTCCTCGTTGCCGTCTTCCTTCAGGTCGCCGTCGAACTCGATGGCTTCGATGAAGTGATGACCGTCGGGGTTCACCTCGTAGATCGCGATGTTCTTGGCCCAGCCGAAATGCGCGTCGACGCGTTTCAGATCCTGGGTGGCAAAAGCGACTTTCATGACGTGTGCGCCTTTCCGCGCTTCTTAGTGGTGCACCACGGCGGCCCCGCCGTGCTCGGCTTGGCCATGGGCGCCGTGACCGTCCCCGCGCCAGGTATCTGGGGTCGGCTCGTGGTTTTCCTCGTGGTCCTTGATCACGAGGTTGGCGATGTTGAAGATGAGATCGCGCGTGCCGCGATATCCCACCGAAAGCTGATGCCCCGCGCCGAGCCGGTCGAACATGGGGATGCCGATGCGGTGGAAGGGAATGTTGAGGCGTGCGGCACCCTGGCGACCGTGGGAATGGGTCATGAACAGGTCGCAGCCACGCTCCTTGGCGAGGGTCTCGAGATCCTCGAGATCGCCGATGAGCACGTCGTCGATGGGCAGGCGCTCCAGCACCGGCGACTGGGTGGTGGTGATCGCCACCTTCAGCTCCGTGCCCATCTCGTGCAGCATGGAGGCCACATCGTAGAGCAGGTCCGGCTCGGCGCCGATGGCGAGCTTGCGCCCGCCGAGATGGAAGTGGGCGTCGAGCATGGCGTCCACCAGCTGGCCGCGCTGGCGGCGGTACTTGCGCGGCACGGCGTTGCCGGAGATCTCGCTCAAATACATGTAGAAGTCGTCGTTGACGGCGAGCCCGCAGAGCCGCTCGAACACCCGGCCCTTGGAGCCGGTGCGCTTCTCCATGGCGGTCACCGCGCGCTGCATCTGCGCGCCGATGCCGATGGTCCAGGCCGCCTCGCCCATGGTGGCGATCTCGTCCACGCCGATCCCGCCGATGGTGGTGGGCGTGAAGTCGTCGGGGATGTGGCCGTCCAACGAACCGGCGAGATCGGGCAGGAACGAGGGGATCAGCCCGAAATCCTCGCAGATGTTGCGCAGCTCATCGAGATCGCCGGGGGTGAGATGGCATCCGGGCAGGATGTTCACCCGCTTGGGATCCTTCGCCGCGCCGGGCTCCGGCTTCTTCACCAGCACCTCGACCATCTTCGCGACGGTCTTCTCCCAGCCGTCCTGGAAGGCGTCCTTGAAGTCCGGGGTGGAGACATAGACCATGGGGAAGTCCGCGAGCTGCGGATACTTCTCGCGGATCAGCTTGATGTAGCCGTCCACGTCGTCGCCCTTGGTCTCGGTCACGCCGGTGGAGCAGATGCCGATGATCTCCGGCTTGGCGCGGTTGTAGATGTTGAGCACCGCCTGCTCCACATTGTCGAGGCCGCCGAGAACGGTGGCGACCTCGCTCATGGCGGTGGTCTGCAGCGGGATGGCTTCCTTGAAATGGCGCACGAACAGCACCAGGCCGAAGGAGGTGCAGCCCTGCGAGCCGTGCAGGAGCGGCATGGCACCGCGCACGCCCATGAAGGCGAGCGAGCCGCCAATGGGCTGGCTCATCTTCAGCGGATTGACCGCGCAGGCCTTCTTGGTGACGGTGACGGTCGCCATGCGCCTCACTCCGCCGCCACGAGGGTGCTGCCGGCGTCGTTGCCGTGCGACACGCTGTCGAGGATCTCCTCGATGCGCTCGCCGCAGCTGCCGCAGCCGCCCGACGCCTCGGTGTGCTCCTTGACCTGGGCGAGCGTGGTGAGCCCATGAGCGCGGATCGCGTCCTCGATGGTGCCGGTGTCGACGCTCTTGCAGTTGCAGACCTTCTTCGCGCGCCGCGCCGCTTCGGCGGCCACAGGATCGGTGATCACCTCCACTGTGATCGCGCCCATCTGCTCCAGGATCTCTTCGACCCGGCCGGAGCAGGCGCCGCAGCCGCCGGAGGCGTTGGTATGCTCGCGCACGCCTTCCACGGTGGTCAGGCTGTGGGCCTTGATGGCGTCCTCGATGGTGCCGAGGTCGACGGTCTTGCAGTTGCAGATCTTCTTGGCGCGGCGGGCCTTCTCGGCCGCCACCGGATCGGCGGCGAGCGCGGCAGCCTCGGCCTCCATCTCGGCGATCGCGCGGTTCTGCCAGTTGTTGGCCGGATCATCCCACGGGGCGGGCTTGCGCACCTGCTCCCAGATGGGGTTGTAGAGCGCCTTGTCGATCTCCTCGACCAGCTTCACCATGCCCACATAGCCCATATAGGCGTGGTGGCGCTCCTGATTGATGTCGAGCCAGGGCATGTTGGCCTTGAGGGCGATGAACTGGGAGCGGCCGCCGGACAGCATGATGTCGGCCTTGGCGTCCTTCAGCATCTTGTACATTTCGCGGGGCGTCATGTCGTCGATCATGTGGGCGTCCTGCCCCATGAGCTCCTTAATGCGCTCCTTGTCTTCCTTGGTGGACTTCTTCACCGAGGTGCCGACCAGCTCGAGGCCGGCTTCCTGCAGCGCGGCCACCACCGACCAGGACTTCACGCCGCCGGTGATCAGCAGCACCTTCTTGCCGGCGAAGCGGGACTTGTACTTGGCGATGGCGTCCCAGGCCTTCTTCTCCTCGCGCTCGATCAGCGCCTCGGTGCGATCCATCAGCTCCGGGTCGGCGCCCTTCTGGATCAGCATGCTGGCGATCTCGCGCAGCGAATCGGAGGAGTCCTGGATGCCGTAGAACGAGCCCTCGAAGAAGGGGATGTCGTAGCGCTCCTCCATCTTGCGGGCCACGTTGATCATGGCCTTGGAGCACACCATCATCGCCGCCTTGGCGCGATGGGAGGAGGCGACGTCCTTGTACTTCCCGTCACCGGAGATGCAGGCGAGGATGCGGATGCCGAGCTCGTCGAGGAGCGGCTTCACCTGCCAGAGCTCGCCGGAGAGATTGTACTCGCCGATGATGTTGATGTCGTACGGGGTGGTGTACTCGGGCTCCTCGGTGCCGATGACGTGCTCGAGGATCGCCTCGCCGGCGAGCTTGTTGCCGAGATTCTTCGGACCCACGAAGCCGGGGGAATTGATCGGGATCACCGGCTTGCCGAACTTCTCCTTGGCCGCCTTGCAGACCGCGTCGATGTCGTCGCCGATCATGGCGGGCACGCAGGTCTGGTAGACGAACACGGCCGGCGGGTCGTACTTCTCGATGATTTCCTTGATGGATTTGTAGAGGCGCTTCTCGCCGCCGAACACCACGTCGGTCTCGTTGATGTCGGTGGTGAAGCCGGTGCGCCAGATGTTGGAGCCGGACGACTTGGCGCCGCGGTTGTCCCAGCTGTTGCCCTCGCAGGCGATCGGGCCGTGCACGAGGTGGGCGACGTCGGTCAAAGGCTGCAGCGCGATCTTCGCGCCGTCGAAAGCGCAGCCGCCGGCGGCACCGCCGGGCTGCAGCTGCTTGGTGCAACCCTTCTTCTTCTCGGCTTCGGACTTGTTCTGATTCTTGGCGCAACCGGGCTCGTTGAAAACCTGCTGGATGGTAGATGAAAGCGAACTCATCTCACTCTCCTGAATTCAGCTATTGCAACGAGAGTCGCGCAAAAAAAGCAAAATGAAAAGCCTTGAATTTCCCTCTGTGAGACCAGCCCGGGTAAAATTCCCGGGCTGGAGACACGTTTTGACAGCTTACGCAGCGATCAGCGAATGATGTCGTAGCTGTAGTCGGTCTTCGCCGGCACGATCGTGTTCTGATCGATGGTGTCGAAGATCTTGTCGAGGATCCAGACCAGCACGTTCATGCCGCCCTGATAGCCCCACACCGGGTAGCGGTGGTGGTGGTGACGGTCGAACACCGGGAAGCCGATGCGGATCAGCGGGGTGCCCGTGTCGCGCTCGAGATACTTGCCGTAGGTGTTGCCGATCAGGAAGTCCACCGGCTCGGTGAAGAGCAGGGACCGCATGTGCCACAGGTCCTTGCCGGGGTAGACCTTGCAGTTGCCGCCGAAGGGCGAGCTATCGAACAGGGCCTGCACCTTGTCCGCCCACTTCTGGTTGCCGTTGGTGGCAAGCACGGTGGTCGGCTCGGCGCCGAGTTCCAGGAGGAAGCCGGCGAGACCCAGGCAGAGGTCGGGATCGCCGTAGATGGCGAACTTCTTGCCGTGGATGTGGGCGTTCGAGTCGGCGATGGCGTCGACGAGGCGGCCGCGCTCCTTGGCGAGCTCCTCGGGGATCGGCTTGCCGGTGATGCGGGACACTTCCATGAGGAACTTGTCGGTCGCGGTCACGCCCACGGGGTGGTTGAAGGCCAGCACTTCGTGACCGTGGTTCCCGATGAAGGGAAGGGTCTTCTCGGTGCAGTACTCCTGCATGGAGATGGTGGCCTTGGCGTGCAGGGCGTTGGCAGCCTCCTCGAGGGTGGTGCCGCCGTCATACATGCGGAACTCGCCGTCGGTGGGGGTGTCCCACACGTCGGAATTGTCGGCGAGGATGGTGTAGTCCACGCCCATCAGGTTGAAGATGCGCTTGATCTCGCGGAGGTTGCCGACGGTGTAGCCGTCGAAGCCGCCGATGAAGTTGATCTTCTCGTTCGGGACGCGCTCGAGCTTGGCGGTGGTGCCGGCCTTGCCGTCCCAGAAGTGCTCGAAGATGCCCTTCATCACGTTGTCGTAGCCGGTGATGTGGCTGCCGACGAACGCCGGGGTGTGGGCGAAGGGAACGTCGTACTCGGCCGGAACCGAGCCCTTTTCCTTCGCGGTCTTGATGAAGGCGTTCAGGTCGTCACCGATGACTTCCGCCATGCAGGTGGTCGACACCGAAATCATCTTCGGCTTGTACATGTTGTAGGTGTTGGCGAGGCCGTCGATCATGTTGTTCAGGCCGCCGAACACCGCCGCGTCTTCCGTCATGGAGGAGGACACGCAGGAGCTGGGCTCCTTGAAGTGACGGGAGAAGTGCGAGCGATAATACGCCACGCAGCCCTGGGAGCCGTGCACGAAGGGAATGGTCTCTTCGAAGCCGACCGCCGCGAACACCGCGCCGAGCGGCTGGCAGGCCTTGGCCGGGTTCACGGTGAGAGCTTCGCGAGCGAAGTTCAGCTCTTTGTATTCCGGGGTCTTGGCCCATTCCCGCACGCGCTCGACTTCAGCCGGGTCGCGGGGGTTCTCGAACATCTTCTTCTTGTTGGCCAGCATCTGCTGGTACTCGGGACCACGGAACAGCTCGAAGTGATCGAGCACATTGTCAGCACTTTGTGGCATCTCGAACCCCTTTGGGTTTGGATCAGATCATATCCGGCTTACCGGCCCCTCCCGGCAGAGGGAGGGGCCGGAAGCGGACGCTCATTCAGCCGCAAGCAGCGTGGGCTTGGAGTCGGTCTTCCACGGGGTCTTGGCCATCTTCCAGATCGGAGCGTTGATGGCCATGTCCATGTCACGGGCGAAGATGGCGAAGCCGTCATAGCCGTGATACGGGCCGGAGTAGTCCCAGGAGTGCATCTGACGGAAGGGCACGCCCATCTTCTGGAAGACGTACTTTTCCTTGATGCCGGAGCCGACCAGATCGGGCTGGATCTTCTCGACGAACTTCTCGAACTCGTAGCCGGTCACGTCGTCATAGATGATGGTGCCATCCTTGACGTAGTGCTGGGCGGTGCGCTGATAGTCGTCGTTGTGGGCGAACTCGTAACCCGTGCCCACCACTTCCATGCCGAGGTCTTCGTAGGCGCCGATCACGTGACGGGGACGCAGGCCGCCCACGTACAGCATGACGGTCTTGCCCTCGAGGCGCGGACGGTACTTGGCGATGACCGCGTCCATCAGGGGCTGGTACTTCGCGATCACGCGCTCGGCACCTTCCTTGATCTTGTCGTCGAAGTACGCGGCGATCTTGCGCAGCGACTCGGCGATCTTGGACGGGCCGAAGAAGTTGTACTCGCACCACGGAATACCGAACTTCTCTTCCATGTGGCGGGAGATGTAGTTCATGGAGCGGTAGCAGTGCAGGACGTTGAGCTTGGCCTTCGGGGTGGCCTCGAGCTCAGCGAGCGAACCGTCGCCCGACCACTGGGCGATCACGCGCAGGCCCATCTCCTCGAGGAGGATACGGGACGACCAGGCGTCACCACCGATGTTGTAGTCGCCGATGATGGCGACGTCGTAGGGGGACTGCTCGAAGCGGGGAGCCGCATTCGGGTCCATCTTGTCGAACACCCAGTCACGGATCGCGTCGTTGGCGATGTGGTGGCCCAGGGACTGCGACACGCCGCGGAAGCCTTCGCACCGCACCGGCACGATGGTCTTGCCGTCGTATTCCTTGGACTTGGACTTCGACACGGCCTCGATGTCGTCGCCGATGAGGCCGATCGGGCACTCGGACTGGACGGTGATGCCGTTGTTGAGCGGGAAGAGTTCCTGGATCTCGTCCATGATCTTGGCGAGCTTCTTGTCGCCGCCGAAGACGATGTCCTTCTCCTGGAAGTCCGACGTGAACTGCATGGTCACGAAGGTGTCGATGCCGGTCGTGCCGATGTAGTAGTTACGACGGGCAGCCCAGGAGTACTGGCCGCAGCCGACGGGGCCGTGGGAGATGTGGATCATGTCCTTGATCGGACCCCACACCACGCCCTTCGAACCGGCGTAGGCGCAGCCACGGATGGTCATCACGCCCGGGATGGACTTGATGTTGGACTTCACGCCGCAGTCCGACTTGCCGGACTCGTGGACGTTCAGGTGCTTCGCGCGGCGCTTCGCGGTCTTCTCGGGATAGACCTTGAGCACCTCAGCGATGAGTTCCTTGTTACGGGCCTTGATTTCCGCAACGCTCTGCGTATTGGCCAAGCTCATTTCGCAATCTCGCTCTGTTGGATTTGCCAAAATGGCTGGCCGGCCCCCTTATGGGGACCGACCGCTTTTGTAGG
>OFTY01000289.1_pt1 | contig 44684 bp, 30 predicted proteins | sample 1775061 | NCBI WGS metagenome assembly OFTY01 (sample SAMN08195773, study PRJEB24354) | sludge metagenome | isolation source: sludge from phenol fed wastewater aerobic bioreactor B | place: India: Nagpur | collected 2016-09-16 | reverse complement strand
GACCGCGGCCCGCGCCGCGAGCGCAGCGAAGGCGGCAAGGACGAGGGCTCGGCGCCCGACTTCGCCCCCGCCTTCCTGACCGGCGACCGCGACTGATCGCAGCGCCGCTCAACGGAGCAAAAGGAAGGGCCCCGGCAGCGATGCCGGGGCTTTTTCTTTTTGGGGCGTCGATCGCCCGCACCATCGTCCCCCACCCGCCCCGCTTTCCCTCCGTCATCCCCGCGAAGGCGGGGGGATCCATTCGCGCAGTTGGTGGAAAGAGCCGCTCCACCAGCCACAATGGATTCCCGCCTTCGCGGGAATGACGGGGGGAAAGGAAGCGGAGTCGCCGCCCCCACCGCAATGTGGTAAATTTCGGCCCATAGGGTCGCCGCACAAGGAGAATCGAGCACACGCAAACCGAGAGGAGAGAATCATGCCGGCGTCGTTCGATGAGGCGAAGCTCCACGCCTTCGTAGGCAAGATGTTGGGCGATCTGGGCGGCGCGATGAGCGTGCCGACCGTGCGGCTGGGATTCCGCCTGGGGCTGTTCGATGCGCTCGCCGAAGGCCCCGCCACCGCGCCCGAACTCGCGCGGCGTGCCGGCGGGCTGCATGAGCGCTATGTCCGCGAATGGGCACTCGCGCAGAGCGCCAACGGCTATATCGATTTCGACCCCGCGACCGACAGCTTCAGCCTCTCGCCCGAACAGGCAATGGTCTTCCAGCATCGCGACAGCCCGGTCTATCTCGCCGGCGCGTTCGAGCTGGTCGCGGCGATGATCGAGGCCGAGGCCAAGGTCGAGGAATGTTTCCGCAACGGCCGCGGGGTGCGCTGGGGCGACCACGCGGGATGCCTGTTCTGCGCGACCGGCGCCTTCTTCCGGCCGGGCTATGTCAACAATATCGTCCAATCGTGGCTCCCCGCGCTCGACGGCGTCGAGGCCAAGCTGCGCAGCGGGGCGAAGGTGGCGGACGTCGGATGCGGGGTCGGCTTCTCCACGCTGCTGATGGCGCAGGCCTATCCCGACAGCACCTTCGTCGGGTATGACTTCCATGCCCCGTCGATCGAGGAGGCACGGCGCCACGCGGTCGCGCACGGGCTGCACGAGCGGGTGCGGTTCGAGGTCGCGACCGCGAAAGATATCGCCGAGCGCGATTTCGATCTCGTCACGATGTACGATTGCCTCCACGACATGGGCGACCCGCGCGGGTGCGCCGCGCATATGCGTCGGATCCTCGCCCCCGGCGGGAGCTGGATGATCGTCGAGCCGATCGCGGGGGACCGGCCGGCGCAGAATTTCAACCCGGTCGGGCGGCTCTATTACAACGCTTCGACGATGATTTGCGTGCCGACCTCGCTCGATCAGGAGGTGGGCGAAGGGCTCGGCGCGCAGGCGGGCGAGGCGAAGCTGTCAGCAATCGTCCGCGAGGGCGGGTTCGCGGAGGTGCGCCGCGCAACCGAAGGGCCCTTCAATATGGTGCTGGAGGCGCGGTAAACCTTCTGGTTCCGGCTTCGCGAGAATGGCGATTCCCTCGCCCCGTTCGGGCTGAGCTTGTCGAAGCCCTGCACTTTTCTTCCGCGGAAGAAGGACAGCCTTTCGACAAGCTCAGGGCGAACAGGGGGTTGAGTTGCGTGCCCCTCCCCTATTCCCGATAGCTCGGGTCGATCCGGTCGAGCTTGCGCAGCAGTGCGGGCCAGGCGAGCCGCTCGGCGAGCATCCCCATCCCCTTGGGGGCGGATTGGCGCGCGACCTTGTCCTCGACCCCCTGCGGCGGATTGTTGAGATGTTCCTTCCCCGCCGACAGCATCAGCACCTGCGCCTCGCAGGCGCGCTCGAGGAAATAGAGCCGCAGGAAGCACGCGCCGACGCTGTCCCCCACCGCGAGCGTGCCGTGGTTGCGCAGGATCATCGCATGCTTGTCGCCCATATCGGCGACGAGCCGCTCGCGTTCCTCCAGATCGGTCGCGATCCCCTCATAGTCATGATAGGCGATGTCGTGCCCCGCGATCATCGAGGTCTGGGTGTGCGGCAGCAGCCCGAATTCCATCGCCGAGACCGCCTGGCCGTGCGGGGTGTGGAGATGCATCACCGCATTGGCGTCCTCGCGCGCCATATGCAGCGCCGAGTGGATCGTGAACCCCGCGGGGTTGACCGGATGCGTCGTCGCGCCGACCGGATTGCCCTCGACATCGATCTTGACCAGCGACGAGGCGGTGATCTCCTCGAACATCATGTCATAGGGGTTGATCAGGAAATGATGCTCGGGGCCCGGCACCCGCGCCGAAAGATGGGTGAAGATCAGATCGTCCCACCCGTAGAGCGCGACCAGCCGATAGGCCGCCGCGAGATCGACCCGCGCCTCCCATTCGCCAGGGACGTAGTTCGGCTTGCTCTCGACGGACGCCAGCGTGGCCATGAGTCGCTCTCCTGTTTCGATTTGCAACGCATATAGCCCTGATCCGTTGCCGACTCCATCATGCTATCTGACTTGGATGTGCGGCCTTCGTGCACCTTCTCCCCGCCGTCATTCCCGCGAAGGCGGGAATCCATTCGCGCAGGTCATGGAAAGAATCGCGAGGCCAGCCGGAATGGATTCCCGCCTTCGCGGGAATGACGAGAGAGTATTCGGAATTCCAACCCGCCGCCCCTTGTGTGGCAAAAATGCCACATTACATCCTCGGGCATCTCAAGGGGAGCAATATGAACCTCGAAAAATTCACCGACCGCGCCAAGGGTTTCCTGCAATCGGCGCAGACCGTCGCGATCCGCATGAACCACCAGCAGATCACGCCCGAGCATCTGCTCAAGGCGCTGCTCGAAGACGAACAGGGCATGGCCGCCGGGCTGATCCAGTCCGCGGGGGGCGACGCGCGGCGTGCCGCGACCGAGACCGATCTGGCGCTGTCGAAGATCCCCGCGGTCTCCGGCTCGGGCGCGCAGACCACGCCGGGACTCAACAATGACGCGGTGCGCGTGCTCGATGCCGCCGAGCAGATCGCGCAGAAATCGGGCGACAGCTATGTCACCGTCGAGCGGCTGCTCGTCGCGTTGGCGCTCGCGCTCAACACCCCGGCGGGCAAGGCGCTCAAGACCGCGGGGGTGACCCCGGAGGCGCTCAACGCCGCGATCAACCAGTTGCGCGGCGGGCGCACCGCCGACACCGCCTCGGCGGAGGATCGCTATGACGCGCTCAAGAAATTCGCGCGCGACCTGACCCAGGCGGCGAAGGACGGCAAGCTCGATCCGGTGATCGGCCGCGACGAGGAAATCCGTCGCACCATCCAGATCCTCGCGCGCCGCACCAAGAACAATCCGGCGCTGATCGGCGAACCGGGCGTCGGCAAGACCGCGATCGCCGAGGGCCTCGCGCTGCGCATCGCCAATGGCGACGTGCCCGATACGCTCAAGAACCGTACCTTGATGGCGCTCGACATGGGCGCGCTGATCGCGGGCGCCAAATATCGCGGCGAGTTCGAGGAGCGCCTGAAGGGCGTGCTCGACGAGGTGAAGGGCGCCGAGGGCGATATCATCCTGTTCATCGACGAGATGCACACGCTGATCGGCGCAGGCAAATCGGATGGCGCGATGGACGCCTCCAATTTGCTCAAGCCCGCGCTGGCGCGTGGCGAGCTGCATTGCGTCGGCGCGACGACGCTCGACGAATATCGCAAATATGTCGAGAAGGATCCGGCGTTGCAGCGGCGGTTCCAGCCGGTGTTCGTCGGCGAACCGACTGTCGAGGATACGATCTCGATCCTGCGCGGGCTGAAGGACCGTTACGAGCTGCACCACGGCGTGCGGATCACCGACGGCGCGATCGTCGCGGCGGCGACGCTGAGCAATCGCTACATCACCGATCGCTTCCTGCCCGATAAAGCGATCGACCTGATGGACGAGGCGGCGAGCCGCATCCGCATGGAGGTGGAGAGCAAGCCCGAGGAGATCGAGACGCTCGATCGCCGCATCATCCAGCTCAAGATCGAGCGCGAGGCGCTCAAGAAGGAAAGCGATGCCGCGTCACGCGACCGGCTCGCCAATCTCGAGAGCGAGCTCGCCAATCTCGAGGAGCAATCGGCCGAGCTGACCCAGCGCTGGCAGGCCGAGAAGGACAAGATCGGCGCCGAGGCCAAGCTCAAGGAACAGCTCGACGCGGCGCGCATCGCGCTCGAACAGGCGCAGCGCGACGGCGATCTCGCGCGCGCGGGTGAGCTGTCCTACGGCACGATCCCCGGCCTTCAGAAGCAGCTCGAGGAAGCGCAGGGCGCGACCAAGGGCGCGATGCTGCGCGAGGAAGTGACCGCCGACGATATCGCCAGCGTCGTCAGCCGCTGGACCGGAGTGCCGGTCGACCGGATGCTCGAAGGCGAGCGCGAGAAGCTGCTGCGGATGGAGCAGGTGATCGGCCAGCGCGTGATCGGGCAGGATCAGGCGGTACGCGCGGTCTCGACCGCCGTTCGCCGCGCGCGCGCCGGGCTGCAGGACCCGAACCGGCCGCTCGGCTCGTTCCTGTTCCTCGGGCCGACGGGTGTGGGCAAGACCGAGCTGACCAAGGCACTCGCCGAATTCCTGTTCGACGATCCCAACGCGATGGTGCGGATCGACATGAGCGAATTCATGGAGAAGCACGCCGTCTCGCGGCTGATCGGCGCGCCTCCCGGCTATGTCGGCTATGAGGAAGGCGGCGTACTGACCGAGGCGGTGCGGCGGCGGCCCTATCAGGTCGTGCTGTTCGACGAAGTTGAAAAGGCGCACGGCGATGTGTTCAATGTCTTGCTGCAGGTGCTCGACGACGGGCGGCTGACCGACGGCCAGGGCCGCACGGTCGACTTCTCGAACACGCTGATCATCCTCACCTCGAACCTCGGCAGCCAGTATCTCGCCAATCTCGGCGAGGGCGAGGATGTCGAGAAGGTCGAGGGACAGGTGATGGAGGTGGTCCGCGCGCATTTCCGCCCGGAATTCCTCAACCGGCTCGACGAGATCATCCTGTTCCATCGGTTGGGGCAGACGCATATGGGGCCGATCGTCGATATCCAGGTCGGGCGGGTCCAGAAGCTGCTCGCCGACCGCAAGGTGACGCTGGCGCTGACCGATGCCGCGCGGGCGTGGCTCGGCCGGGTGGGATACGATCCCGTCTATGGCGCACGGCCGCTGAAACGCGCGGTGCAGCGTTATCTGCAGGACCCGCTCGCCGAGCTGATCCTGCGCGGCGAGGTGAAGGATGGCGCCACCGTCGATGTCGACGAGGGGGATGGGAAGCTCGTACTGACCGTCAAATGACGATAGTGTGACACGTAAACCACGGCGTCGCGTCAACTTTCTGGCGCGGCGCCGTTTCCCATTGCGACAGCAAGGCTACCGGGTTTAGCCGATCCCTCATGCGGCCTCTCACATCGTACGGCCGCACTAAGCGTATCACGGCCGCAGCGCCGTAGAGGGGTTATACATATGCAATTCCATGCGAAGAGGCGTGTGCTTGCTTCGGCTTTGATCCTCGGATCGAGCTTGATCGCGATGCAGGCGCATGCACAGGACACGACGCAGCCCGCGCCGTCCGCCACGCAGCCGGCGGACGAGACCGCCGACGTCGTCGTCACCGGTTCGCGTATCGCGCGGCCCGAACTGCAGGCTTCGGTGCCGATCCAGAGCGTCAGCCTCGAGCGGATCCAGCAGACCGGCGCGGCGAACATCCAGGACGTGCTCGCCACGCTGCCGCAGGTCGGCCAGAACTTCAGCCGCACGAGCTCGAACTTCTCGACCACCGGCAACGGCCAGGCGACCGTCAACCTGCGCAACCTCGGTTCGTCGCGCACGCTGGTCCTGATCGACGGCCGCCGCTCGGTCGGCATCGCCGGCACCTCGGCGGTCGACATCAACAACATCCCGACCGACCTGGTCGAGCGCGTCGACGTCGTGACCGGCGGCGCCTCGGCGGTTTACGGTTCGGAAGCGGTTGCGGGCGTCGTCAACTTCGTCCTCAAGGACAAGTTCGAGGGCCTGTCGGTCCGCGGCCAGAACACGATCTCCGACAAGGGCGATGCCGGGCGTCAGTACGTCTCGGTCACCGGCGGCAAGTCGTTCAGCGACGGGCGCGGCCATGTCGTCGCGAACTTCAGCTACGACGACGACCACGGCCTGCGTTCGCGCAACCGCAGCTTCTCGGCGAACGATTTCCCGGCGCGCAGTTCCTATGCGGCGCAGGGCCTGTTCGACGTCAGCAATGCCGATCAGACGGCGTTCTCCGCCACCAGCGGCCGCACCTTCACTTTCACCCCGAACAATACGTTGAAGGGTTATCAGGGCGCCAACATCGACGGCTACAACCGCGATCACGATCGTTACCTGTCGGTGCCGGTCGAGCGCTACATGGGCACGTTGCTGGCGAACTACGATTTCTCCGACGCGTTCAAGGTCTATTTCCAGGGCCAATATGCGCGCACCAACTCGAGCTCGTCGCTCGAGCCGTCGGCGATCGCCAACAGCGGGCCGGGCGCCGCGCTGAACTTCGACGGTTCGGCTTATGCCGGCATCCCGATCACCAGCCCCTATGTTCCGGACGCGATCCGTCAGGCCGCGATCGCGAACGGCGTCAACGTGATCCAGTTCCGCCGTCGGTCGAACGACATCTTCAGCCGCAGCAACAACAACAACCGCGATTACTGGCGCGGCGTGCTGGGCGTGAAGGGTGACATCACGAGCGACAGCAAGTGGAAGTACGATCTGTACTACGAACACTCGCAGACGCGCGACCACACCTATTCGCAGTCGATCTACATGCCGAACTACGGCGCGGCGCTGAGCAACGAGATCGGCCCGAACGGCCAGGTGCAGTGCAGCGACCCGGCGGCACGTGCGGCGGGCTGCGTCCCGATGAACATCTTCGGCTATAACACCGTCTCCGCGGCCGCCTCGAAGTTCCTGCAGACCTACACCGGGCCGACCCAGACGATCGCGCTCGATGGCGGCGGTTCGGTCAATGTCGTCAACGGCCAGAACGTGCTGTACGATTATCTGGCGAACGTGAAGCAGGACGTGATTTCGGGCAGCGTCACCGGCGAACTGTTCTCGCTGTGGGGCAAGCCGATCTCGATCGCGTTCGGTGGCGAATATCGTCACGAAAAGAGCTCGGAAGTGTTCGATCCGTTCACCCAGGCGGGTCTCAGCGCGGGCAACCAGCTGTCGAACACCAAGGGCAAGTTCAACGTGAAGGAAGCGTTCGTCGAAATCGACGCGCCGATCGTCGAGGACCGTCCGGGCCTCTACTATCTCGGCCTCGAAGGCGCCGCACGCTACGCCGATTATTCGACGATCGGCGGGATCTGGAGCTTCAAGGGCGGCGCAACCTACGCCCCGGTTCCCGATGTCCGCTTCCGGGGAGTCTATGCCCGCGCGACGCGTGCGCCGAACATCAGCGAGCTGTTCTCGGCGCAGAGCCAGACCTTCCTCGCCGTCTCCGACCCGTGCGATCAGGGCGGCGGCACGAGCAACGATGGCACGCCGACCCGTCCGCTTCCGGCCGGCTGCAGCGCGATCCCGGGCGTCGCCAACACCGTCGCCAATCGCGGCAGCTTCACCTATACGCTGGCGCAGCGGCAGACGATCGACGGCCTGGTCGGCGGCAACCCGAACCTGAAGGCCGAAACCGCCGACACGATCACCGCTGGCGTGGTGTTCACGCCGCGGGCCATTCGCAACCTCAGCCTGACGGTGGATTATTACCACATCAAGGTGAAGAACGCGATCGGCATCATCGGTCAGCAGACCTCGATCGACGAGTGCTTCACCGGCGGCAATCCGTTGTTCTGCAACAACGTCGTTCGCGATTCCGGCGGGTTCATTACCCGCGTCAACGCGATCAACCTGAATACCGGTTCGTATCTGGTCTCCGGTCTGGATATCCAGGGCCGTTATTCGGTGCCGATTACGGGCGAGTGGAAGCTCGACATGGACGTGATGTACAACCATCGCTTCAAGCAGGAGCAGACGCCGTTCCCGGGTGGTCCGGTGCAGGACGAGCTCGGCCAGGCCGATTGCTATAACTGCGGCCGCCTCGGCTCGGGCTTCAAGGACCACGTCGTCGGTAACTTCACGCTGGGTAGCAGCAACTTCCAGTTCAACTACCGCGTCGAATACCTCGGCCCGCTGTGGGATACACTGCCGTCGCAGACCGATGTAGCAACCCGCATTCCGGCTTACTGGTATCACAATATCCAGGGCAAGTTCCTGGTTGGCGATACTCGCAAGATGGAACTCTACGTCGGCGTGAACAACCTGTTCGACAAGAAGCCGCCGTTCTTCGGTGACACGAACACGGTCAGCTGGCCCGGTACCAACACTATTGCCAATACTTACGATCTGTACGGCCGCATGATCTATGCGGGTGCGACGTTCAAGTTCTGATAACGACGGTAACAACCTAATGACGGGCGGCTGTTCAACGAACGGCCGCCCTTTTCTTTTGCCTCCGGGGTCGCTGTCAGGCGCCCGAGCCGCGCGGCACCGTCAGATCGGCGGCAACACGTCGAACGCGACGGTCAGCCGCTCACCTGCCGGAAACGGCACCGTGCCGTGCCACATCGTCGACGGAAACAGCACCAACCGGCCGGGCTTGGGCTCGATCATGCGCGTCGGCGGCAGATCGAGGCCGAGCGCTGCCTGCGGGCTGCCGATCGTCAGCCAGCCGGCGTGCGCGCCGCCATCCGGGGGCGCTTCGGGCAACGCAACGTAAAGAGCGGAACTGATCCAGCCTTGCGGGTGAACGTGGTTGACGTGATGCCCCTGCCCCACCAGCCGCACCGACCACGAGCCCGCGAAGCGCGGTGCGCGGTCGCGCCGCTTCGACAAGGTGGGGTGACGCGCATCCGGCGGCGGCAATTGCGCGACATGCTGCGCGACCGCCTCGACCACCGCCGCGCGCAGGGCGCGAATTTCGGGATCGATACGCGCGAAGAGCGGGCCGTCGGTCTGCGTGCCGCCGCGGACCGACTGATCGAGATGCGCGCCCCGCGCGCGATGTATGCCGCGCAAGACCTCGGCGACGCGCTCGAGCGACGGCAGCCGATCGGCAAGGTCGACCACCGAAACGAGCCGCGGATCACCCTCAAGCCAGGCCAGCCGCGGATCGCCGGTCAACCGCCACGTAATCGCCGCATAAGGCCACATCGCACCGTCGGCAGCCTCGGGCCCGACTTCGACCAACTTGCTTGCCTCATCGAGCCGGGCCGCGCGAAGCAAGTGCCGTACCCGCCACACCGCCATTCCGGGCGCAGTGCGAACATGCGGCAATGCATAGAGACGCTCGGCGCCGGCGAGATCGCCGGTCTCGCCCCGCGCGATCGCCTCCTGCGCATCGAGATCGGGGTTGGGACCGAGCGCGGCACGCGCGCGCGCGATCGTCGCGAGCGCCGCGCGATAGTCTTCGCCGCGAATGTGCAGCGCCACCAGCCCATGCCACAATGGCGGATGACGCGGCGCAACGGCCAGCGCGCGATCATAGGAAGCGAATGCATGGGCGCGATCGCCGGCGAGCGCGCGCAATTGCGCGATCGTATCATGGCCTTCGATCCAGCCCGGATTGGCCGCGACGACCGGCTCCAACCCCCCGATCGCGGCCTCGATCTCGCCGACCGCGAAGCGCGCCGCGGCCTCGCCCAGCAGGACGCCCGCGTCGTTAGGCGCCAGTTGCCGGGCGCGCGCAAACAGCGCGACCGCCGGCGCCCCGGCTTCCATCGCGACGCGGGCGTGGCCGTGCGCGATACCGGCATCGCCGGGGGCATTGGCAACCGCCCGTTCGAATGCAGCGAGCGCGACATCATGCCGTTCGAGCGCGCGCGCGAGCAAACCGCTCCATTGCCACAATAACGGATTGCGGCCCGCCTGCCGCGCGGCAGGCAGCAGGCGATCGAGCGCCCGCTCCTCCTCTCCTTCCGCCATCGCCGCACGCGCGAGATCATCCAGCGCGTCCGGATCCGCGGGTGCGGCAGTGACTGCGGCAAGCGCCTCGGCGAAGGTCATCCGCGACGGCGCCGGGCGACGATCAGCAGCCCGCGCCCTTCTGGCACGAATTGACCTGCGACCGCTCGATCATCTGGCGCTCCTGACGATATTTATCGTCCCATTGCGCCCGCGTCAGGCATATCCGTTTTCCGCCAAGCCGGCTGCCGAGCACCGGCTGGTCCTCGCAGATCAGCCGGTTGGGATCCGCCTTCGGACGGGGCTTGGCGTCATCCGCCAATGCGGGGGCCGCGCTGCCAATAAGCGCAGTAAGTACAATTGCGTAACGAAGCGAACGCATATGCGGTATCTTTCGAAGTCCCTGCGGATTTGATAGCGCGATTCGGTTACCCGCGCAAAGCGGTTCGCGGGGTGTTCGTTACAGTCTCGCGCTCTCTCCCTTGCCTTCGGCCTCGATCAGCGCGGTTACTGCCGCGCGCTCGGTCGGGCTGAGATCGGGGTGCCAGACGTCGAAAATGAACACGACGCGTAGCCGGTCGCTGGGGTTCATCGCCTCATGCTCGATCGTATCGTCGAAGACGAACGCCTCGCCGCGCCGCCAATCGCGCCTCTCGCCGCCGACGCGGAACCAGCACCCTTCCGGCACGATCAGCGGCAAATGGCAAACGAGCCGGGCGTTGCTCACGCCGACATGCGGCGGGATATGCGTGTGCGGCGCGAGCAGCGAGAACATCGCATTGGGCGAGGCGCCCGGCACATCGGGTTGCGGCAGGCGATCGATCAGCGCCATCGTCCGCGGGCATTGATCGGCATTGCCGTCGATGCGCCGCCCGTTCTGGAGCAGATGGATCGCGCTCCAGTCGGGATTGTGGTTGAGCGGCTGCCACTGCCGCATCGGCAGATGATCGGGATATTGGATATAAGGCACCAGCTCGGCGCGGTTCGCGGCGAGCAGCGCCTGCAATTCGGCGGCGATCTCCTCGGTCGCGGCCTCCAGATCGGTGAGCCACGGGAAGCGCGCGCGCGGGTGGAACTCGCGCTCGGTAAGCTCGGGGAAGAAGAAATGCGTCGGCTCGCTGTGAAACGGGCGGGTCCGGCGCAGCGCGTTGCTGCGGAAGCGCGCGATGCGGCGGCGCTCGTCATCACCGGCTGTAGCCTCGACGGGGGCCATCGCCGCCGCCAGTCTCTCCTCGCGCGCCGCCAGCCATGCCGCGTGACGCGCTTCGGCCTCGGCCACCGCCGCCGCCAGCGGGGGCGGCAAGGCGCCCGCCGGGCGCTGCGCCAGCGCCTCTCCCCACGCTTCGCCGGCTTTTGCCTCGTCCAGTCGCTGCAGCAGGCTCGCGCGCAGCAGCAGCGCGGTGAAATGCAGCGGCGAGAGCGCGAGCGCGCGATGCACCGCGTCGAGCGCCTCGCGCGGCCGGCCCGCGGCGCGGCTTACCCCGGCGAGTTTGAGCAAGGTGTCGATATCGCCCGGATTTGCCGCCGACGCCGCGCGCAGCAATTCGAGTGCGCGGCCGAAATCACCCGCCGCCAGCGCCTGTTCCACCCCGCGATCTGCCCCCCCATTTGCCGTCATAGGCTGTAGCCGAACCTCTCTATCCAGGGTTGGAGCACGGGCAGGATCGGGGCAAGATGCTCGCGATATCGCTGCCACCGGCCCGCGGCGCGCTTGTAGATCGGCTCCGTCACCTGCGAATAGCTCGCGGTGGTGATGAAGCCGCGCTCGCGCGCCGTCCGGCGGTGATCGATCGCCGCCTCGTGCCATTCGAGCCCGAGATGCTCGAACAGCGGCCGCACCGTTCCTTCGACATCCTCGATCAGCCGCTCATAGACGATCGGATAGACATCGAGGGGAACCAGCGCACGCGCCGCCTCCCAATGGCGGAAGGTCAGATCGTAGAAATTCGCGGCATCCTCGAGCCGCAGGAAATTGGACATCGCCGAGTTGAGCTTGAAATTGCTGATATAGCAGCTCAGCACCACGTCGCACGGATGCCGCAGCGCAAGGATGATGCGCGCGCGCGGAAACAGCCGCTTGATCAACAGCGCCTTGTGCAGGAACAGCGGCGACTTATCGACCAGCGTCATTCCCGGCCGCAGCGTCGCCAGCTTCGCGACTTCCTCGTAATAATGCGCGCGCGCGGCGGCGACGCCCGCCTCATCCAGCGTCGGCAACGCCTCGGCGCCGCCGAGCCGCTCGTCGACCAGATTGAGTGGCGGCCGCTCCTCTAGCACGACCGTATCGGGGTGCCCCATCAGGATCGTATCGAGCAAGGTCGTACCCGAGCGCGGGAAACCGACGAGAAACACGGGATCGGCGGTGTCGGACAAGGGCGCCGGATCGAGCGGGCGCCAGCTCGCCGCCCATTCCGGGGTCATCATCGCGATTTCGCGCTCCAGCACGCCGCGCCACTGCGCCGCCCGTCCGAGCGGGTCGGACGCATCCTCGGCGTGCAATCGATTGGTCTCGCTGAAGCAGGCGAACGCTTCGTCGCTTCGTCCGAGGCGATCGAGCAAGGTCGCGCGGATATGCACGGTGCGTTCCGGTTCGATCTCGGCGGGGACATGATCCAGCTCGGCGAGCGCTTCGTCGAAGCGGCCGGCACGGCGGAGTTCCATCGCACGGATGAAGGCGAGCGCGCCCGCATCCACCCCGGCCGCCTCACCACGCGCGAGCAGCGGCGCGAACTCTTCCTCGCGATTGGTATGTTCATATTGGATCGCGAGCCCGAGATAGGCGTCGGTCAGCAGCGGATCGAGCGTGAGCGCCGCCAGATAGGCGCGCTCCGCCTCCTCGACCCGCGGCACGAGGCCATATTCGACCGCGGCCTTGAATTGCAGATTCGCATTCGCCGGATCGAGTGCGACCGCCGCTTCGATCGCCTCCAGCGCCGGCGGATCGCGGCCGAGTTCCTTGAACAGCACGTAGAGATCGTGGTGCGGCCGGGCATCGCCGGGGAAGTCGGCGATCGCCTGGCGCAGCACGGCTTCGGCCTCTGCGCCGCGATCGGCCGCGCGCAGCGCCGAGGCAAGGTTGAGCCGCGTCGGGGCGGCATTCGGATCGAGCGCCACCGCGCGCTCCAGCGCGGCGACCGCGCCATCGGTATCGCCCGTCGCTGACCGCGCATTGCCGAGGTTGTTCCAGCTTTCGAAATCGTTCGGCGCCAGCGCGACGATATGATCATAAGCCTCGACCGCGTCGTCGAAGCGTTCGAGCGACTGCGCGAGGAACGCGCGATATCGCGCCACGCGCAGGCTGGGGTCGGCGCGCGCCAGCGCCAGCGTGGCGACATCCAGCGCGCCTTCCTGATCACCGCTATCGGCCAGCGCAGCGATGAGATTGCATGCGATCGTCGCATCGCCCGGTTTCCCCTGATGCGCGACGCGCAGATGCCGGATCGATCCCGCCGCGTCGCCGGCGCGCGCACGCACCATGCCGAGGAAGGCGTTGAGCGGCACCACGTCCCCGCCGGCCACGAGCGCCTGCTCGGCGATCTGGCCGGCCCGCGCGAGATTGCCGGTGCGCGCCGCGGTCATCGCGTCGCGGAGCGCGTGGGCGGTAATCTGATCGGCGGTCATCGTGCTGGTCATCGCGGACGATTTTTGGACGTCGCCGCGGGCACAGGCAATCTCCATTTTGCGTCGCACGAAAAAGGGCGGCCGGCTTATCGCCGACCGCCCCGATTTTCAGGCTGATCCCCGGCTTAGAAGTCGAGGGTGAAGCCGGCGTAGATGTAACGACCCAGCGCGTCATAGACCGCCGGATAGGTGTTGCCGTTGCACGGACCGGTCGGGCACAGGTTCGACCCGTCGAGGCCCGCGTTACCCGAGGTGACGAACGGCGGCTGCTTGTCGAAGATGTTGTTGACGCCGATCCGGAACGTATAGCCGGTGCCGACCGTGGCCGTCGCCGAAAGGTCGAAGTAGCTGTACGACGGGATACGCAGCCCCGGGTTGAGCGGGTTGGCGCCCTGCAGCGTCTGGTTGTTGACCGTCGTCTCGGCGCGAACCGGACCGATATAGCGCCACTGCGCCGACAGGCCGATGCCTTCCGGCAGCTGCCAGGTCAGGCGGGTCTTGTGCCGCCAGCGCGGCATCGGCGAGCCGGCGTCGGTCGTGCCGCCCTTGCTGCAGACCGGGCCATAGAGACCGGCGCAATCATAGGGCTGGGTCAGGCCGTTGTTGACCTTATAGGCATCGAGATAGGTGCCGTTGAAGGTCAGCGACAGATTGCCCAGATTGCCGACGGGCTGGCTGTACGAACCGTTGACCTCGATACCGCGGGTTTCCTGCGTGCTGTTGTTGCTCGGCAGGTCGACCACATAGCCGCCCGGCGTCAGCCAGAGCGAGCCGCCCGCATCGCGATGCACGAGGCTGCACGATACCGGCGTGAAGGTCGCAGTCGCGTTCGTCACGCAGTCCGAAAGGACCGCATCAGGCCCGAGCGAGCGGATCGCATTCCGGATCTTGATGTCGAACCAGTCGACCGACAGCGCCAGGCGCGGCAGGAACCGCGGCTGAAGCACCACGCCCAACGACTTGGTGGTCGCCTTTTCCGGGGTCAGCGTCTGAACGCCGCCGATCAGGCCGTTATACTGGCCCGACGGATTGGCGGAAATCTTCTGACCGGCGAGGAGGCCCTGCGCAAGACAGCCATAATTGTTGGCGGCGATCGTGATGCCCGCGCACGGATCCTTCGATCCGTCGAGCGCAACGACCTGGGTTGCGAACAATTCCTGGATGTTCGGCGCGCGCGCCGCGCGGTTGAACGACCCGCGGAACTTGATGTCGCGGATCGGCGAGAAGTCCACGCCGATCTTGTAGGTATCGGTGTTGTAGGTCTTCCCGGCAGTCGTCTTATAGGCCGAATAACGGTAACCCGCGTTCAGCGTCAAATCGTAGATGAAGCTGTTGTGCGCGATCGGAATCTGGGCTTCGCCGAAGACTTCGTAGACGTGGAACCCGCCCTTGATCGGCAGGGTCGCGCCGCCTTGACCGGTGAGATCGCCGGTCTGGAATTCCTGATCGGTCTGCAGCTCGAGCGTTTCGTTGCGATATTCCGCACCGATGTTCACGCCGATGCCATCTTCCGCCCAGGGCGTCTTGAGCCCATATTCGCCGAGACGGCCGGTGAACGACACGTTGGCGACCTGCTCGGTGGTCTGGCCGTGCTGGAAACCAGTCGCGGACAGGTAGTTCACCGATGCCGGGCTGGCTGCGCCCGCACCACCGAAGACGTTGTACGGCACGCAGTTCGGATCCGACCCGTCGAGCGTCGAGCGGCAAACCGGGGTGCCGTTCGGCCCGGTCACCACGTCGAGCGCGCGCGCAAGGCGGACGGCCGAGAATTCGTTGCTGTAGATCTGCGAATAGTTGGTCTTGCCGTACTGATAATAAGCATCATACGACCAGGCCTTGCCCAGATCGCCACGCGCGCCGAGCACGCCGCGGAAATTGGTGTGCTGCAGATCGGCCTGACGCGGACCGCCCTCGACGTTGCGGCGCAGGAGCTGGAAATAGCCCTTGTTGTACGTCGCACCTGTCGTCGGATCGATGAAGTTGAGCGCCGGCGCGCCCGGATTCGGATTATAGGGAGCGCCGGCCGCGAGCGGGAAATTCCCCAGGAACCCGTTGATCTGGTTGATCGGCGCGCAGATGACATCATGTTGCGCCGCCGACATCAGCGGATTGTCGCAATTGACCGTCAGCGTGTTGCCGAAATCGCCCGACGGCGCGATCTGCGCGACGGTGCGATCGTCCATGAACATGAATTCGAGGTACGGCTTGAAGTGATCGCTGACCTCGTAGTTCGCGAACACGCCCGCGGTGTAACGTTCGTCCGGGCGCTGATAATAGTTCAGCGGCGCGAAGTTATACAGGCTGGTCGAATTGGCGAACCCGCCGTGCGGCTTGAACGTATAGACCGTCGACGAAGGACCGCCGTTGAACAGCAGCGCGTTGCCGTTATCCGACGTCGCCGAGCCACCGCAACGCGGTTTGCCGCTACCGGCGTTCTGCAGCACGCACGAGCTATAGTCGCGCCGCGACTGGAGCACCGGGTTGACCTTGCGATAGCCGAAATAGGCCGACACATGCCCGCGGTTGTCGTCGAACTTCGCGCCGATCGACATCGTGCCGTCGAACGAACCGCCGTCGGCGACCGAGCCGGTCGGATAGCCATAGTTCGACAGGCCGGCCTGCTGCCGCGCGTTGAGCAGCGGGGTCAGGAACTTGTCGCGGTTGTCGTGCTGATAGAAGCTGTACTGGCCGTCGAAGCGGACGCCGGTGAAATCCGTGTCCATGATGAAGTTGACGACACCGGCGACCGCGTCCGCGCCATACGTCGACGATGCGCCGCCGGTCAGCACTTCGACGCGCTTGATCATCGCGGCCGGGATGATGTTGATGTCGGCGGCCGAGCCGCTGGTGTTGCTCGGATCGCCCGGCAGCAGGCGGCGGCCGTTGACCAGGGTCAGCGTGCGGTTGGTGCCGAGACCGCGAAGGTCGATCGTCGCGGTGCCGTCAGCACCGTTCGACAGCGTGGAGGCCTGGCTCGCGAACACCGACGGAAGGGTGTTCAGCATGTCCTCGACGCGGCTCGTGCCCTGCAGCTTGAGGTCCTGGTTGCTCACCACCGTCACCGGGGCGACCGACGTGACGTTGACCGACTGCGGGATGCGCGAACCCGTCACGACCACGTCCGGGGTCGTCGCCTGGGCCGTTTCGGCGGGAGGCAGGGTTGCAGGAGCGCCGGGGGTGGTTTGTGCGAACGCAGGCACAGAAACCATCGCCAGAACAAGAACCGCGGGGGCGGAGCCGTTCATCAATGCCGAGATCTTCACTGATTTTTCCTCCTCTGTTTCGGCGGTCAAGGAGTGGTTTCCCCTGGCGCCGGCGCGGTCCCTGAACATGCCACGCTCAAATTATGTCTCTTCACGTAACGTTCCGTCACATTTTGTAAATTGAAACGGGCTTGCCGGTTTTTGTTTGTTATTCGGGTGTTGCGCAGGCGCCACAGAGCGTAGATGCTCCGCCCGGCTCGTCACGCAGGAGGGGTTCTTGACCAAGCATCGCGCGCTTCCGTTCATCGGTATCCCTTTGATTTTGCTGGCCGGAACTATGGTCGCGAACGCGGAGACGCCGCCTGGCCGCACCCCCGCGTTCCAGCATCTGATCGATTGCCGCGCGCTCAAGGACGATGCCGCCCGGCTCGCCTGTTTCGATCGCGCCGCCGCGTCGCTTGATGACGCGGTTGCAAAGAAAGAGGTGGTGATCGTCGACAAGCAGCAGGTGCGCGAGGCCAAGCGCGGGCTGTTCGGCCTATCGCTCCCGAGCTTCCATTTGTTCGGGCGCGGTGACGAACAGGATGCCGAGGAGGTGGCGCAGATCGAAGGCAAGATCGTCTCCGCGACGCCCGACGTCGACGGCTGGCGAATCAAGCTCGACGACGGCAGCGTGTGGACGCAGACCGACGGCAAACCGACCTTCAAGAACCCCAAACCGGGGGTGAGCGTCGTGGTGCGGCGCGGCGCGCTGGGCAGCTATATCCTGCGGGTCGACAATGCGCCGGGGGTGAAGGTGCGCCGGGTGATTTGACGGCGGCGGCGCGGCGATCGCTGCGCGGCGGTATTGTTTCCGCGACGTTACATACGAAAAAGGGCGGCCGGCATAACGCCGACCGCCCCGATTTTTTGCGGCTGGCGCTCAGAAGTCGAGGGTGAAGCCGGCGTAGATGTAGCGGCCGAGCGCGTCATAGACGGCCGGATAGGTATTACCGTTGCACGAACCGCTCGGGCACAGGTTCGACCCCGCGCGCCCGCCGTTGCCCGACGTAATTAACGGCGGCTGTTTGTCGAGCAAGTTGTTGACGCCGAACCGGAAGGTATAGCCCGTGGCAACCGTGGCGGTAGCCGCGAGGTCGAAATAGCTTTGCACCGGGATGCGCAGACCGGGGTTGAAGTTGTTCGCGCCCTTGAGCGATTCGTTATCGACCGTCGTCTCGGCCCGGACCGAACTGATGTACCGCCATTGCGCCGACAGCCCGACGCCTGCCGGCAACTGCCAGTTCAGCCGCGCCTTGTGCCGCCAGCGCGGCAGCGGTGCCGCCGAATTGACCGTACCACCCTTGCTACAGGTCGGCCCATAAAGACCGGCGCAATCATAAGGCTGGGTCAGGCCGTTGTTGACCTTATAGGCATCGAGATAGGTGCCGTTGAACGTGAGCGTCAGGTTACCCGCCGCCCCGGCCGGCTGCGTATACGAGCCGTTGATCTCGAGCCCGCGCGTCTGCTGGGAGCCGCGATTGCTCGGCAGGTCGATCACATAGCCGCCCGAAGTCAACCAGATCGAGCCGCCCGCGTCGCGATTGATCAGGCCGCACGTCTCCGGCGTGAAGGTCGCGGTTGCCTTGGACGTACAATCGAGGAGGATCGCGTCGGCGCCGAACCCGCGGATCGAGTCCCTCACCTTGATATCGAACCAGTCGACCGACAATGCGAAGCGCGGCAGGAAGCTCGGCTGGAGCACCACCCCGAACGACTTGGTTGTTGCCTTTTCGGGCTGCAGCGTCGCGACGCCGCCGAGCAGGCCGTTATACTGACCAGCCGGGTTTCCCGGGGTCGCCTGACCCACGGCGAGTCCCTGCGCGAGACAACCATAATCGGTCGCGGTGATCGTCATGCCCGAGCATGGATCGTTGTTCCCGGCAAGCTGCACGGTCTGCGCCACGAACAGTTCCTGCACGTTGGGCGCGCGCACCGCACGGTTGAACGATCCGCGGAACTTGATGTCGCGGATCGGCGCGAAATCGACGCCAACTTTGAACGTATTAGTGTTGTAGGTGTTGCCGGCGGTCGTCTTATAGGCCGAATAACGATAGCCGGCGGTCAGCGTCAGATCGTGGAAGAAATTACGCTGAACCAGCGGCACCTGCGCTTCGCCGAAGACTTCAAGGACACGGAACCCGCCCGAGATCGGCTGGGTCGTACCGCCCTGACCGGTCAGGTCGCCGTCCCGAAACGCCTGGTCGGTCTGCAGCTCAAGCGTTTCTTTGCGATACTCGCCACCGATGTTCACGGCGATGCCCTCCTCGGCCCATGGCAACATGATGCCATATTCGCCGAGCCGGCCGGTGAACGACATGCTGGCGACCTGCTCGACCGTCTGGCCACGCTGGAAGCCGATAGCGGAGAGATATTTGATCGCCTCCGGGCTGGCCGCACCGGCGCCACCGAACACGTTATACGGCGCGCAGTTCGGATCGGATCCGTCGAGCACCGAACGGCAGACCGTCTGACCCGCATAAGCGGAATTGGCCGGTCCGGTCACCGCATCGAGGGCCCGCCCGAGACGAGCGACGGAAAATTCGTTGCTGTAGGTCTGCGAGTAGATCGTCTTGCCGTACTGATAATAGGCATCATACGACCAGGCCTTGCCCAGATCGCCACGCGCACCGAGCACACCGCGGAAATTGGTGTGCTGCAAATCGGCCTGGCGCGGACCGCCTTCGACATTGCGGCGCAGGAGCTGGAAGAAGCCCTTGTTATAGGTCTGCCCGGTCGTCGGATCGATGAAGTTCGTGGCAGGGGTGTTCGGGTTGGGATTGTAGCCCGCGCCGGTCGCCAGCGGAAAATTCCCCAGCGCGCCGTTGATCAGGTTCGGGCGGGCGCAGATCACCGCACGCTGCGCCGGCGACATCAGCGGATTATCGCAATTGATCGTCAGCGTGTTGCCGAAATCGCCCGACGGCGCGATCTGCGCGACGGTGCGATCGTCCATGAACATGAATTCGAGATACGGCTTGAACCCGTCGCTGACCTCGTAATTGACGAACGCGCCCGCCGTAAAACGCTCGTCCGGGCGCTGATAATAATTCAGCGGCGCGAAGTTATACAGGCTCACCGCATTTTCGAAGCCGCCGTTCGGCCTGAAGGTGTAGAAGGTCGAACTGCCCGAACCGTCGACGAAAACCAGCGCATTACCGTTGTCAGACGTCGCCGAGCCGCCGCAACGCAAGGAGCCGCTGCCGGTGTTCTGTATCGTGCAGGCGCTGTAGTCGCGCCGCGACTGGAGCACCGGATTGACCTTGCGATAGCCGAAATAAGCCGACACGTGCCCGCGGTCATCGGCGAATTTCGAGCCGATCGCCATCGTGCCGTCGAACGCGCCGCCGTCCGCGACCGAGCCGTCGGGATAGCCATAGCCAGCTAGCCCCGCCGCCTGACGCACATCGAGGAGCGGTCGGATCAGCTTATTGCGGTTGCTGTGCTGGTAGAAGCTGTACTGGCCATCGAAACGAACGCCGGTGAAATCCGTGTCCATGATGAAGTTGACGACGCCGGCCACGGCATCCGCGCCATAAGTCGACGATGCGCCGCCGGTCAGCACTTCGACGCGTTTGACCATCGCAGCGGGGATGATGTTGATATCGGCCGCAGAACCGCCGCTGGGATCACCCGGCAGCAGGCGCCGACCGTTAACCAGCGTCAGCGTGCGGTTGGTGCCGAGGCCGCGAAGATCGATCGTTGCGGTGCCGGATGCACCGTTGGACAAGGTAGAACTCTGGCTCGCGAAGACCGACGGCAGCGAGTTCAACAGATCCTCGACGCGGGTCGTGCCCTGCAGCTTGAGATCCTCGTTGCTCACCACCGTCACCGGCGCGACCGAGGTGACATTGACCGATTGCGGGATGCGCGAGCCCGTCACCACGACGTCGGGGGTCGCCGCCGCCTCGGCCGGTGCGGCGGGCGTGCCGGGGGCGGTCTGCGCGTAAGCGGATACCGGAACCATCGCCAGAACAAGCGCCGCGGGTGCCGCGCCGCTCCTCAATGCCGAGATTGTCGCAAAGCGTTTCATTGATTTTCCTCCTCTATTTCGATGACCGGAGAATTGATTCCCTCGATCTCGACGCGGCCCCTGAAATGTCCGCTAGAAATAAAGAAAAATCGCAACAACTCGTTTTGTTTTACATAAGTTGACACGACTTTACCTTAGATTACATAAGTGGAATTCTTAGCTCCATTTACGACCTTCTAGGTGACGTCATGTTCGGTTCATGTAAATCGAATCTGTTACTTGATCCGACGTTCACAAATTCTGTGTTGCCTGTTCGCAACAGGCAGTCATGGATCAAATAAATTTACAAACCGCGGAAAATCCCACGATTAAAACAATTTGACATGAATTATGTGCAGCACTTCATGCGCCACATATTTACGACAATGATTGGATTCATTGCGGAATGATCGGCATAGCGGAGAGCAAGACGCCGTCCGTCATCGCCTGACCGTCGCGATTCTACATCACGGATGGCACAGCCATACTGAAGGACGGCAGGTGAAGCGGGCGCGAATACAGACCGCCGGCAGCCGCTGCGGGACCTGCCGACCGCCTTCAGTATCCGGCTATTGCGCCATCGCCCCGGCGACACGCATCGGATCGATCCGCCGGCCCTGCCACATCATTGCCCAGTGGAGATGCGGGCCGGAGGCGCGGCCGGTCGCGCCGACGCGGCCGATCTCCTGCCCCTGGCGGAGGTGATCGCCGACCCGCACCTCGATCTTCGACAGATGGAGAAAGGCGCTGTTGAGCCCCATGCCGTGATCGATCATCAGGAGGTTGCCCTCCAGCGTGAACGGCGAGGGCGCGGCGAGGATCACCACCCCGTCGGCCGGCGCCACCACCGGCGCGCCGGCGGGCTTCGCGATATCGACCCCGCCGTGATACGCCCCCGGCTCGCCGCGATAGATACGTTGCGCGCCGAACAATCCGGAAATGCGCCCGGTCGCGGGCCAGATGAAGCGCCGGCGCCAGCCGTCGGCATCGCTGTGCACCAGACGCGCGGCCTTGATCTGTTCGAGTTCGGCGGGGCGACGGCGCTCGAATTCCGCATCGGGCACCGGCGTCCTGGCGACGCGATCGAGCCGCTCGATCCGCCATTCGCCCGGCGCGACATCGAATTCCTTCGTCACGCGCCGCCCGTCGGCGAGGATCGCGACCAGCGACGCGTGCGGGCCGGCGTCACGATCGAAGGCGATCAGGAAACGTCCGTCGCGCGCCACCTCGATCGGCATGTCGTCGAGCGTGAGTTGCGTCGTCCCGGCGGGCGCGGTGCCGAGCAGCAATGCCCCCTGCCGTGCGACCCCGGTGAACGGGCCGAATGCCGCCGGGGGCAGCAGGGTCGAGGTGCGGAGCGGCTGGGCGTGTGCTGCCGGCATGCAGAGCACCGCCAGCGCGAGCAACGCCCCCCGCCCCGTGCGGATCATTGCGGCGAAAGCGCCTCGGTCGCCAGCGTTGCCGAGGCGAAGGCGCGCTGCCCCGCGACGTCCCAATAACGCAGATCCTCCAGCGCGATCCGCGCGCCGGAGACCGCGCAGACGACGTGATCGCCCGGCACCAGCACGCGGAAGCCGTTGGCGAGATAATGCAGCCGCGCGGGCCGATCGGAATTGGACATCAGCATTGAATCGACAAAACCTATAATAACGAAGGCTGTTCGGGCTCGGGCTGAGCATAAGCACGCGCGCGCCCGCCCTCAACCCTGGCATCGACCGTACCGTAGCGGAAATGGAGCGTCACCGCGCCCGCGGCGCGCGCCGCCGCCACGGTCGTCAGCGTCGCGCCGGCGCGGGCGGTGACACGGGCATAGCCGCGCTGCAGCGGGGCATCGGGATCGACCGCCGCGAGCAGCCGCCCGAAATCGGCGAGCCGCTGCCGCGCCGCCTCCAACCGGCGGTCGAGCACCGCGGGGCGGAGCGCGCCGGCGATGCGATCGAGGCTCCCGCGGGTGTGCGCGACGCGGCGTTCGAGCGCGCGATCGGCACGCATCCCGGCATCGTCGAGCCGCTGGCGCTGCGGGCCGAGCAACCGGTCGCGGGTCGGCATCAACCGCGCCTGCGCCTCGAGCCGCTCGCGTCCGCGCTCGACATAGCGGCGCGCGCAACGTTCGGCACGCTGGGCGTGCGCGGCGAGCGTCAGCCTGAGATCGGCGAGCACCGGCACCGCCAGCTCGGCCGCCGCGGTGGGGGTCGGCGCGCGCAGATCGGCGGCATAATCGCACAAGGTCGTATCGGTCTCATGCCCGACCGCCGAGATCGTCGGGATCTCCGACGCGGCGACCGCGCGCACCACCGCTTCCTCGTTGAACGCCCACAAATCCTCGATCGACCCGCCACCGCGCGCGACGATGATCAGATCGGGGCGCTGGGCCGCGGGCAAGGCGTTGAACCCGCGCACCGCCGCCGCCACCTCGGCCGCCGCGCCGTCGCCCTGCACCTTGACCGGCCAGACGAGGACGTGGCTCGGGCAGCGATCCTCGAGCCGGTGGAGGATATCGCGGATCACTGCCCCGGTCGGCGAGGTGACCACCCCGATCGTGCGCGGCAGGAACGGCAGCGGGCGCTTGCGGCTCGCGTCGAACAGCCCCTCGGCGGCGAGCGCGGCGCGGCGCTTTTCGAGCAACGCCATCAGCGCGCCGGCGCCGGCCAGCTCCATCCGCTCGATGACGATCTGATATTTGGATCGGCCGGGATAAGTGGTCAGCCGCCCGGTGGCGATCACCTCGATCCCGTCCTCGGGGCGGAAGGCGAGCTGCGCCGCCTGCCCCTTCCAGATCACCCCGTCGATCACCGCCGCCTCGTCCTTGAGGCAGAGATAGGCGTGGCCCGACGCGACGCGCTTATAGCCCGAAATCTCGCCGCGCAGGCGGACATGGCCGAATTCGCCCTCCACCACGCGCTTGAGGCGTTGCGAAAGCTCACCCACCGAGAGAGCGGGCGCGTTGCTGCCGGGCGCTTCGTCGGCTACCAGCCGGCCCGGCGGATCGAGAAAGGGATCGGACATTGAACGTTTTGCTTGTCGGCTCCGGTGGGCGTGAACATGCGCTGGCGTGGAAGCTGGCGCAATCACCCAGGCTCGATACCCTGTTCGCCGCGCCGGGCAACCCCGGCATCGCGCAACATGCGACGATCGCCGCGCTCGACGTGACCGATCATCGCGCGGTGATCGATTTCTGCCGCCGCGAAAAGATCGGGCTGGTGGTGATCGGACCGGAAGCGCCGCTGGTCGAGGGGTTGGCGGACAATCTCCGCACGATCGGCGTCCCCGTATTCGGCCCCGGCCGCGCGGCGGCGCAGCTCGAAGGATCGAAGGGCTTCACCAAGGATCTGTGTGCGCGCGTCGGCATCCCGACCGCCGCTTATGTCCGCGTGACGAGCAAGGACGGCGCGCTCGCCGCGCTCGACGATTTCGGCGAGCGCTGCGTCATCAAGGCCGACGGGCTCGCCGCGGGCAAGGGCGTGACGGTGGCGACGAGCCGCGCCGAGGCCGAGGCGGCGATCGACGCGTTGTTCGCCGACGGCCCGGCCGAGGCGGTGATCGAGGAAATGCTCGAAGGACCCGAGGCAAGCCTGTTCGTCCTGTCCGACGGCACCGTCACCGCCGCGTTCGGCTCGGCGCAGGATCACAAGCGCGTCGGCGACGGCGATACCGGACCGAATACCGGCGGGATGGGTGCCTATAGCCCCGCGGCGGTGCTGACCCCCGAACTGGAGGAACGCGCGCTGGGCGAGATCGTCCGCCCGACGATCGACGCGCTGGCCGAGGCCGGCACGCCCTATGTCGGGGTGCTCTATGCCGGGCTGATGCTGACCGCCGACGGCCCCAAGCTGATCGAATATAACGTCCGCTTCGGCGATCCCGAATGCCAGGTGCTGATGGCGCGCTTCACCGGCGATCTGGTCGAGCTGCTGCTCGCGGTGGCCGAAGGGCGGCTGGCCGACGAGCCCGAACCGGCCTTCTCGCCCGAGGTGGCGCTGACGGTGGTGATGGCGGCGAAGGGCTATCCGGGCACCCCGACAAGCGGCGGCGCGATCGGCGGGATCGACGCGGCGCAAGCGACCGGGGCGGTGGTATTTCAGGCCGGCACGAAGGACGCCGGCGGCAAATTGGTCGCGAGCGGCGGGCGCGTGCTTGCGGTCACCGCGACCGGCGCGGATGTGAAGAGCGCACAGGCCGCGGCCTATCGCGCGGTCGATGCGATCGATTTCCCGGACGGTTTCTGCCGCCGCGACATCGGCTGGCGCGCGATCTGATTGCTGGATAGAAGGAGCCGGGCGCGACAAGCTCGGCCGAAGCGAAACGGGAGTAAGCTATGCGTCCGGATACCGACACCCTGACGACGATCGCGCTCGCGCTGATCGCGGTCGTCGCGGTGCTGACGATCCTCGGCATCCTGTGGGGCGCGCGGCTCAAACGTCAGCGCGTCGCCGCCGAGCGGATCGAGGAGGAGGTCGTCGCGCGCGACCAGCAGGCCGCTGCCGCCCCCTCGCCCCCGCCGCCCCCTTCGCCTCTCCCCCCGCCGCCGCCGCTCCCGGTCGCGCCGCCGCCGCCACCGCCCGCGCCGAGGGCGAATGCGGATCCGGTGGTCGAGGCTGCGCCCGAGCCGAAACCCGCACCGAAACCGGCCGCGGCCACGCCGGCCGGGCCCTCGCCCGCCGATGGACCGGTGACCCAGCTCAAGGGGCTGGGACCGAAACTGGCCGAGCGGCTCGCCGAACTCGGCGTGACGACGGTGGGCCAGCTCGCCGCGCTCGATCAGGCGGAAGCCGAAGCGCTCGACGCGCGCCTCGGGCCATTCACCGGGCGGATGAACCGCGATCGCTGGCTCGAACAGGCACGCTTCCTCGCCGCCGGCGACCGCGCCGGGTTCGAGGCTGTATTCGGCAAGCTTTGATCCCAATCCTCCCCCGGAGGGGGAGGATTGGTCGGAATAGTAAGGATTGCGCTTGTATCGCCCGCGTCCCACATAGCCGCGTAACACACCAACGGGGATTCGATGGCCGATCCATATTCGACGCTGGGGGTCGCGCGCGGCGCGTCCGAGGCGGACATCAAGAAGGCGTACCGCAAGCTCGCGAAGGAGCTGCATCCCGATCGCAACAAAGACAATCCCAAGGCCGCCGAGCGTTTCAGCCAGGTGACGAGCGCCTATGACCTGCTGACCGACAAGGACAAGCGCGCGCGCTTCGACCGCGGCGAGATCGATGCGGACGGCAATCCCACCTCGCCGTTCGGCGCCGGATTCGGCGGCGCGCGCGGCGGCGGTGGCGCGGGCGGGTTCCGCTCGCAGGGGTTCGAGCCCGACGGTGTAGATATGTCCGATATCTTCGAAGGGCTGTTCGGCGGGCGCGGCGGCGGTGGCGGGTTCGCCAGCGGGTTCGGGCGGCGCCAGCCGCCGCCCAAGGGCGCCAATACCGCCTATCGCCTGCGCGTGCCGTTCGTCGACGCCGCCGCGCTGGCGCCGCAACGCATCACGCTCGCCGACGGCAAGACGATCGACCTCAAGCTCCCCGCCGGGGTCGAGGACGGCACGCAGATGCGCCTCTCCGGCAAGGGCGAGGAAGGCCCGGGCGGCGCTGGCGATGCGATCATCACGATCGAGGTGACCCCGCACCGTTTCTTTACCCGCGACGGCGACGACGTGCGGCTCGACCTGCCCGTCACGCTCGGCGAGGCGGTGAAGGGCGGCCCGGTGAAGGTGCCGACCGTCGAGAAAGCGGTGATGCTGACGATCCCTGCCGGCTCCTCGTCGGGCAAGGTGCTGCGGCTCAAGGGTAAGGGCTTTCACAAGAAAGGCGGCGGGCGCGGCGACCAGCTCGTCACGCTGATGGTCGACGTGCCGGCCGACGATGCCGCGCTCAAGGCGTTCGTGGAAAACTGGGACGGCGGCGGGAACCCCCGCGCCGCGATGGGGGTATAAACACGATCAACGCCTTTCATCGTCATGCCGGGCTCGACCCGGCATGGCGACATAGAGGTGCGGGGATCATGTGGCTGAGCTGAGGAACACCCGCTAATCAACGCCCGTTGATGCGCTATAGAGGCCAGCAACCAGGGGGAAGAGCCGCTTGACCGATGCCGCGACCGCACTGACCCCTGAAGCGCGTGCGGCGCGGCGCGACGGTGACGCCGATGTCCCCGACCTCCCCGAATCCGGCAGCACCACGCTCCGCGTGCTCAAGCGCGCCGCCACCGGGGTCTATACCGTCGGCTTCATGCATGCCGGCAACCTCGCCTATCTCTCGCTGATGACGGTGTTTCCGTTCTTCATCGTGGTGGCGGCGGTGTTGTCGGCGCTGGGCGAGAACGACCGCATCCAGTTCGCGGTCTCGTCCTTTCTCCACGTCCTGCCGCCCGATGTCGCCGATGTGCTGCGCAAGCCGATCCGCGACGTGCTGACCCAGCGTACCGGCGGGTTGCTGTGGCTCGGCGGGCTGGTCGGGCTGTGGACCGTCGGCGGCTTCGTCGAGACGATCCGCGAAATCTTCCGCCAGGCCTATGGCACCAAATCCTCGCAATCGCTCTGGCGGTCGCGGCTCAGCCTGTCGCTCGGCATCGTCGCGTCGGTGATGCTGACCTTGTTCTCGTTCCTGGTGCAGGGTCTGCTCACTGCGGTCGAGGAATTCATCTACCGGCTGGTGCCCTGGGCCGCGGACGTCGCGGGATGGATCGGGCTCAGCCGCATCATCCCCGGCATGGTGATGTTCGCCGCGCTGTACATGTTGTTCTATTGCGTCACGCCCCCCAAATATCGCTACACGAACAGCCGCAAATGGCCCGGCGCGCTGTTCACCACCGGCTGGTGGGTGGGGATGACGGCGATCCTGCCGTTCGTCCTCTCCCAACTTGGCGGATACAGCCTCACCTACGGCAGCCTCGCTGGCGTGGTGGTGATGCTGTTGTTCTTCTATTTGATCGGGCTCGGTTTGGTATTTGGGGCGCATCTCAACGCGGCACTGGCGGAACCGCCGGAAATGGCGTTAGGGGACGCAACAACGGAGCAAGAAGAAAAGGCGGGACCGTGAGCGGATTGATGGCCGGAAAGCGCGGGCTGATTATGGGCCTCGCAAACGACAAATCGCTGGCATGGGGTATTGCGAAGAAATTGAGCGAAGCCGGTGCGGAACTGGCGTTCAGCTATCAGGGCGGGGCGATGGCGAAGCGCGTCCGCCCGCTGGCCGAGCAGCTCGGCGTGGCGCGGCTGTTCGATTGCGACGTCAGCGACATGGCGGCGCTCGACGCGACGTTCGAGGCGCTGGCGCAGGAATGGCCGACGATCGATTTCGTCGTCCACGCGATCGGCTTTTCGGACAAGTCCCAGCTGCGCGGGCGCTTTTACGACACGACGCTCGACAATTTCCTGATGACGATGAACGTCTCGGCCTATTCGCTGGTCGCGGTGGCGAAGCGCGCCCGCGCGATGATGCCCGAAGGCGGCTCGATCCTGACGCTGACCTATTATGGCGCGGAAAAGGTCATCCCGCATTATAACGTGATGGGGGTCGCCAAATCGGCGCTGGAGACGAGCGTGAAATATCTCGCGGTCGACCTCGGGCCGGAGAACATCCGCATCAACGGCATTTCCGCCGGCCCGATCCAGACGCTCGCGGCGCGCGGCATCGGCGATTTCAACTATATCCTGAAATGGAATGAGCTGAATTCGCCGCTGCGTCGCACCGTGACGATCGAGGACGTCGGGGGCGCCGGCCTCTATCTCCTGTCCGATCTCGCATCGGGGGTGACGGGCGAAATCCATCATGTCGACGCGGGCTATAACGTGATCGGGATGAAGGCGGAGGACGCGCCGGACATCGCGCTCGCCTGATGACGATCGCCATCCGCCCCGCGCGCGCCGAGGACGTCGCCGCGATCGACGCGTTGCTGCGCGAGAGCTTTCCCGCGCCCGACGAGGCGATGCTGGTGCGCGATCTGTGCGCCGAGGGCGATATGGTGCTGACGCTCGTCGCCTATGACGAAGTTGCGGCGCGGCTGGCCGGCGCGATCGTGTTCAGCCGGATGGCGGTGACGGTCGGCGGCAAGCAAGTGCCCGCGGTCGCGCTCGCGCCGGTCGCTGTCGCCCCCAATTATCGCCGGCAGGGCGTGGCCGAGGCGCTGATCCGCGCCGGGCATGACATGCTGGAGAGCGCCGGGGTGGTGCTGAGCTTCGTGCTCGGCGAGCCCGAATTCTACGGTCGCTTCGGCTATGACGCGGCGGTGGCGCGCAATTTCACCTCGCCTTATGCCGGCGACTATTTCATGGCGCTGGCGCTGCAGGGCGGGCTGGTGCCGTGTGGCGTACGCGAAGAGGCGCACCACGCGCCGGCCTTCGCAAGACTGGGAACGCAATGAGCTTCAACACCTTCGGCCGCGTTTTCCGCTTCACCACCTGGGGCGAGAGCCATGGGCCGGCGCTGGGCGCGGTGGTCGACGGCTGCCCGCCGGGTCTGGCGCTGACCGAGGCCGATATCCAGCCGTGGCTCGACAAGCGCCGCCCCGGCCAGTCGCGCTTCACCACCCAGCGGCGCGAGCCCGACGAAGTGCGCATCCTTTCGGGGATATTCGAGGGTCGGACCACCGGCACCCCGATCAGCCTGATGATCGAGAATGTCGACCAGCGCTCGAAGGATTATTCGGAGGTCGCCAAGGCCTATCGTCCCGGCCATGCCGATTATGCCTATGACGCCAAATACGGCTTCCGCGACTATCGCGGCGGCGGGCGATCCTCGGCACGCGAGACCGCGGCGCGGGTCGCGGCCGGCGGGGTGGCGCGGCTGGTCGTGCCCGGGGTGCGCATCCGCGCCTGGGTCGAGGCGGTCGGCGGCGATGCGATCGACCCGGCCGCGTTCGACGATGCCGAGATCGACCGCAACGCCTTCTTCTGCCCCGATGCCGCCGCCGCGCAGCGCTGGGAGCAGCGCATCGATGCCGCGCGCAAGGCCGGATCGTCGCTCGGCGCGATCGTTGCGTGCGAGGCGACCGGGGTCCCCGCCGGCTGGGGCGCGCCGCTCTATGCCAAACTCGACAGCGAGCTCGCCGCGGCATGCATGTCGATCAACGCGGTCAAGGGGGTGGAGATCGGCGACGGTTTCGCTGCCGCCGCGCTGACCGGCGAGGAAAATGCCGATGCGATGCGCCCAGGGAATGGCGGCCCGCGCTTCCTCGCCAATCATGCCGGCGGGATCGCGGGGGGCATTTCGACCGGCCAGCCGCTGCGCCTGCGCGTCGCGTTCAAGCCGACCAGCTCGATCCTTACCCCGGTGGAGACGATCACCCGCGACGGCGAGGCGAGCGAGATCATGACGCGCGGCCGGCACGACCCGTGCGTCGGCATCCGCGGGGTACCGGTGGTCGAGGCGATGGTCGCGCTGGTGCTCGCCGATCAGGCGCTGCTCCACCGCGCGCAATGCGGGTGAACCCTGCTCCTTACCACCCCGGCGCAGGCCCAGCATCGGGCCGATCGTGACTGGACCCCCGCCTGCGCCGGGGTGGAGCGCGTTTCTACAAACGCTGGTGTGTTGCCGATACGCCACCCACAAAACGAATCACGCAACCTGAACAGATCGAAAGAATCACTTCACCCTTCGATCGACACACTTCACCGTTGCAGCAATATTTCATCACCCAGGCTTAATGGACGAGCCGTTGCCTCATCGGGGCCAAGCGCCCCCGCTCGCCGGATTTCTCCCCTATATTGTTCTCACAACAGGGAACAGACAGGAGAAGATCTAGTGAAGTTCCTCCCACTCCTCGCCGCCACCGCGCTGATCCTGCCGACCGTTGCCGTCGCCCAGTCCACCCCGGACGATCAGGCCGCCGCCCCCGCCAAGAGCAAGCACGGCAAGAAGCACAAGGATACGTTGCCGGCGCCGGACAGCTCGGCCGCCCCGGCCGACACGACCGCGACGCCGCCTGCGGCGAGCGATCCGTCGAGCGCCCCGTCGGCGCCGAGCGCGTCGCCGCCGTCCAGTGCGTCGCCGTCGAGCACCGATCCGTCGGCCGCGCCGACGCCGCCGCGCTTCTGATCGGCACGGCATAACGCCCTTCCCTTCCACGGGAGGGACCGGGGGTGGGGGCAGCCGATAGCGGCTGTCCCCACCCTAATTGTCGTCGCGGCTCAGTCCGCGAACGGATCGCGCACGAGGATCGTGTCCTCGCGCTCGGGGCTGGTCGACACCAGCGCAACCGGGCAGCGGATCAGTTCCTCGACGCGGCGGATATACTTGATCGCCTGCGCCGGCAGATCGGCCCAGCTCCGCGCCCCGGCGGTCGATTCGCTCCAGCCTTCGACCGTCTCGTAGATCGGCTCGACCTCGGCCTGATCGGCGGCATGCGCCGGGAAATAATCGAGCGTCTCGCCGCGCAGGCGATAGCCGGTGCAGATCTTCACTTCCTCGAACCCGTCGAGCACGTCGAGCTTGGTCAGCGCGATCCCGGTGATCCCGCTCACCGCTGCCGACTGGCGCACCAGCACCGCGTCGAACCAGCCGCACCGGCGCTTGCGCCCGGTGACGGTGCCGAATTCATGCCCGCGCGTGCCGAGCCGGTCGCCGGTTTCGTCCTCCAGCTCGGTCGGGAACGGGCCGGAGCCGACGCGCGTGGTATAGGCCTTGGCGATCCCCAGCACAAAGCCCACGCCGCTCGGCCCGAGGCCGGAGCCGCCCGCTGCCTGCCCCGCGATCGTGTTCGACGAGGTGACGAAGGGATAGGTGCCGTGATCGATATCGAGCAGCACGCCCTGCGCGCCTTCGAACAGGATGCGCTGTCCCGCGGCGCGCGCGGCGTTGAGATCGCGCCACACCGGCTTGGCGAAGGGCAGGACGAAGCCGGCGATTTCCTTGAGCTCGGCGAGCAGCCGCGCGCGGTCGATCGGCGGTTCGCCGAAGCCGGCGCGCAGCGCGTCGTGATGCGCGGTGAGGCGATCGAGCTGCGGCCCGAGATCGTCGAGATGCGCCAGATCGCAGACGCGGATCGCGCGGCGGCCGACCTTGTCCTCATAGGCCGGGCCAATCCCGCGCCGCGTAGTGCCGATCTTGCCCGCGCCGCTGGCATCCTCGCGCAGCGCGTCGAGATCGCGGTGGAACGGCAGGATCAGCGCACAATTGTCGGCGATGCGCAAAGTGTCGGGGGTCGCCGTCACGCCCTGCGCGGCGAGCCGCGCGATCTCGTCGCGCAGCGCCCAGGGATCGAGCACCACGCCATTGCCGATCACCGACGGCGTGCCGCGCACGATGCCCGAGGGGAGCAGCGACAATTTATAGGTCTTGTCCCCGACGACGAGCGTGTGGCCGGCATTGTGACCGCCCTGAAAGCGCACGACCATATCGGCGCGCTCGGCGAGCCAGTCGACGATCTTGCCCTTGCCCTCGTCACCCCATTGGGCGCCGATCACCGCGACATTGGCCATGGATACGAAAACTCCCCTGCCGGGGCTGACCCACGCGCCCTTCGACAGGACTCGGCACGCGGGCTTTCTCAAGATTTCGCCGCGCCGGTAGCCGTGCGCGGGTCAGGCTGTCAACCGGCGATCAGGCGCCGAGCGGTCGCGCCACCCCCGCATCGAGAATATGCGTGCAGAGCTGCGCCTCGGGCGTGTCGCCCGGTTCGAGTGCGGCGACCGTCACCCAGCCGGCGGCGCGCATCCGCGCACCCTCGGCAGCCGGGGTGGCATAAGGCAGGAACAGCCGGCGGCGCTCATGGCTGGCGCTTCCGCCCAGCCCGTCGGCGTACAGGGTGAAGCCCGTCGCCATTTCCTCGGCGCCATCCTCGCGCATCACGCGATAGGTGCCGCCACGCCCGACCTCGCGCGTCGCGCCCGCGACGAACAGCGAGAAGCCGAGCCAGGTCTGATATTCGAATCCGTGGCGCTCGGTCGGGTCGAGCGTGAGCTGGACGCGATCGCCCAGCGCATCGACGATATCCGCCAGCCCGGCGATCCGCGAGGCGAGGATGCCGGTCGTATCGAACGCCTGCAGCCGCTCGAGCGCCTGCGGGAACGGCCCGGCGGCGGCGATCAGCGGGAGATAGGCCGGCGCCAGCGCCGCGACCCCGCCGGCGTCCTTGGCATCGAGCCGCTCGCGCAGCGCGTCGACATCGGCAACGGGCAGCACCGGGGCGAGCGTGTCGACCAGATCGGGCAGGGTGAAATCGATCGTGATCCCGGTGGCGCCGGCGGCTTCGAGCGCGTCGACCGCGACCGTCACCACCTCGCGCGCCGCCGCAATCGAATCGAGCCCGATCAGCTCGCACCCGAGCTGGCGCATCTCGCGCGACGGATTGAGCGCGTCGCCGCGCAGCTTGAGCACCGAGCCGGCATAGCTCAGCCGCACCGGGCGCGGGTGGTGCGCCATCCGCGTCGCCGCGATCCGCGCGATCTGCGCGGTGAGATCGGGGCGGATCGCCATCGTCCGCTGCGAGACCGGATCGACGAAGCGCACCGCGTTGCGTAAGCCGCCGTCCTTGAGCCGCGAGCCGAGCCCGTCGGCGAATTCGGCAAGCGGCGGATCGGTGCGCTCGTAACCGTGGCTCGCCGCCGCCGCGAGCACCCGCGCCTCCACCGCCGCCGCCGCATCGGCGAACGGGGGCAAGGTGTCGCGGAAACCTTCGGGGAGCAATGCGGTCATCGTGGCGCTGTCCTGATCTGCATCGCGCGCTTCGTCGTTATGCGTCGCGCCGTCAACCTATCCCCGTTCGGGCTGAGCTTGTCGAAGCCCTGCACTTTCTTCCGACGAAGAAGTGCAGCCCTTCGACAAGCTCAGGGCAAACGGAGGGAGGGCTGGTGCGCCCTCCCCCCTTACCTCAGAACGCCAAACCCATCGCGGTCTTGACGCCCGGGAGCGCCTTGACCCCGGCGAGCAGCTCGGCGCTCACTTCGTCGTCGACCGAGAGCAGCAGCACCGCCTCGCCGCCCGCCTGACGCCGGCCGAGGTGGAAAGTGCCGATGTTGACCCCGGCCTCGCCGAGCAGCGTCCCGATCCGGCCGATGAACCCCGGCGCGTCCTCGTTGACGACGTAGAGCATGTGCCCGGCAAGATCGGCCTCGACCTTGATCCCGAACAGCTCGACCAGCCGCGGCGCCGAATCGCCGAACAAGGTGCCGGCCACCGAACGTTCGCCGGCCTCGGTCTTGACCGAGACGCGGACGAGCGTGTGGTAATCGCCCTCGCGCTCGGTGCGGATCTCGCGCACCTCGATCCCGCGCTCGCGGGCGAGGAACGGCGCGTTGACCATGTTCACCGTGTCGGTCTGGGTGCGGAGGAAGCCCGACAGCACCGCCGAGACGATCGGCTTGGGATTGAGCTCCGCCGCGGCGCCCTCGGCGTGGATCGAGATGCGCGGGATCACGCCGTGCGACAATTGCCCGACGAGGCTGCCGAGCTTTTCGGCCAGCGCCATATAGGGCTTGAGCTTGGGCGCTTCCTCGGCCGACAGGCTCGGCATGTTGAGCGCATTGGTGACGCCGCCGGTGACGAGATAATCCGCCATCTGCTCGGCGACCTGGATCGCGACATTGACCTGCGCCTCGGTGGTCGACGCGCCGAGATGCGGGGTGGAGATGAAGTTCGGCGTGCCGAACAGCGGGCTCTCCTTCGCCGGCTCGGTGACGAACACGTCGAGCGCGGCGCCGGCGATATGACCCGAATCGAGCCCGGCCTTGAGCGCTTCCTCGTCGATCAGCCCGCCGCGCGCGCAATTGATGATGCGCACGCCCGGCTTGGTCTTGGCAAGATTTTCCGCCGACAGGATGTTGCGGGTCTGGTCGGTCAGCGGGGTGTGGAGCGTGATGAAATCGGCGCGGGCGAGCAATTCGTCCAGCGTCACTTTCTCCACGCCCATCTCGACCGCGCGCTCGGGGGTGAGGAAGGGATCGTAAGCGACCACCTTCATTTTCAGCCCGTGGGCGCGATCCGCGACGATGCCGCCGATATTGCCCGCCCCGATCAGCCCGAGCGTCTTGGCGGTCAGCTCGACGCCCATGAAGCGGTTCTTCTCCCACTTGCCGGCCTGGGTCGAGGCATCGGCCTCGGGGAGCTGGCGGGCGAGCGCGAACATCAGCGCGATGGCATGTTCGGCGGTGGTGATCGAATTGCCGAACGGGGTGTTCATCACCACCACGCCCTTCGCCGACGCGGCAGGGATATCGACATTGTCGACCCCGATCCCGGCGCGGCCGACCACCTTCAAATTGGTCGCGGCGTCGAGGATCTCCTTGGTCACCTTGGTCGAGGAACGGATCGCCAGGCCGTCATATTGGCCGATGATCGCCTTCAATTCCTCCGGGGTCTTGCCGGTGATCTCGTCCACTTCCACGCCGCGCTCGCGGAAAATCTGCGCGGCCTTGGGGTCCATTTTGTCGCTGATAAGTACCTTGGGCATGACGTTTGCCTTTTTGCAAACGTCATCCTGACGAAAGTCAGAATCTCATGCGGCAAGCGAACAGCGTGCCGCCTGAGACCCCAGCTTTCGCTGGGATGACGGGATTAGTTGGAAGCCTTGGCCGCGGAATAGGCCCAGTCGAGCCACGGCCCGAGCGCCTCGATATCGGCGGCATCGACCGTCGCGCCGCACCAGATGCGCAGGCCCGCGGGCGCGTCGCGGTAATGGCCGATGTCGAACGCCACGCCTTCCTTGTCGAGCGCCGAGACGATGCCCTTGGCGAAAGCCGCCTGGGCGTCGGCGTCGAGCGAAGCGACGTCGGGATCGGTGAAGGTCAGGCACACCGAGGTGTTGGAGCGGGTGGCCGGCTCGACCGCCAGGTGACCGAGCCACGGCGATGCGTCGACGAACCGGTCGAGCACCGCGGCATTGGCGTCCGCGCGGGCAATCAGCGCCTCGAGCCCGCCGATCGACTTCGCCCAATGAAGGGCATCGAGATAGTCCTCGACGCACAGCATGGACGGCGTGTTGATGGTCTCGCCCTTGAAAATGCCTTCGATGAGCTTGCCGCCGGAGGTGAGGCGGAAGATCTTCGGCAGCGGCCAGGCCGGCTTGTAGCTTTCCAGCCGCTCGACAGCGCGCGGACTGAGGATCAACATGCCGTGCGCGCCCTCGCCGCCCAGCACCTTCTGCCAGGAGAAGGTGACGACGTCGAGCTTTTCGAAATCGAGCCGTTGCGCGAAGGCGGCCGAGGTGGCGTCGCAGATGGTGAGGCCCTCGCGATCGGCGGGGATGAAATCGCCGTTCGGCACGCGCACGCCCGAGGTCGTGCCGTTCCAGGTGAAGACGACGTCACGATCGAAATCGACCTTGGCCAGATCGGGCAGTTCGCCGTAGGCGGCCTCGAAGCGGCGCACGTCGGCGAGCTTCAGCTGCTTGACCACGTCGGTGACCCAGCCGGAGCCGAAGCTCTCCCAGGCGACCATGTCGACGCCGCGCTCGCCGAGCAGTGACCACAGCGCCATCTCGACAGCGCCGGTGTCCGAAGCCGGCACGATGCCGATGCGGTAGCCCGGCGGCACTTGCAGGATTTCGCGCGTCAGCTCGATTGCCTGCTCGAGCTTCGCCTTGCCGATCTTGGCGCGGTGGGAACGTCCGAGCGCGGCCTTCATCAGCGCCTCGACCGACCAGCCGGGGCGTTTTGCACAGGGACCTGAGGAAAAATTGGGGTTTGCCGGACGGAGTCCGGGCTTCGCAGGTGTCGTCATCGTGGTCTATCCTTCCAGATAGTAAGCCCCTCGGTGGGGAGGGGTGGCCCACGGACGGCGATAGGCGTTCAGGGTTCGGGCGTCAAGAGGAAAGTTTTTGTCGCTTGCGGGATACCCGCGCCACGGCAGGCGATGGCGCAAAAGCAAACGGCGGGCCGCAAGACCCGCCGTTTCCGAGTTTTCCCGGCTTGTGCGTCACCAGAGATCGTAGCGCAGTCCGAGCTTGACGGTCTGGTAGTTGACGCCTTTGTGAACGTCGAAGGCGCCATTGTCATAGGCGACGTACTCGGCGCCCGGCACCGCGAAATATTCGTAGCCGAGATCGACCGACAGGTTCTTGGTCACCTGGTAGGAAAGGCCGGCGGCAAGCGCGTATGCGAAATCGTAGCTGGCCTTCGAACTCACCTGCCCGTCATACCCGGCGGGATCGTCGCAGTTGAACTGGGTGTTGATGGTGCTGCCGTTGCTCACCACGCTGCTGCTCGTCGGGACGCAGTTCTTCGCGCCGACCGTGCTGCTGCGCTTGCTGTAGACGACGCCGGCGCCGGCGCCGATATAGGGCGTGATGCCGACATAGGTGCCGAGATCGACATAGCCATTGGCCATCAGGCTGTAGGCTTTGTTCGACGCGTCGCTGGACCCCTTGCAAGGCTGCGAGGTGGGCCGGGTCGTTATCTGGCTGGTGATCGTATTGGAAATGTTATCGGTGGTGGTTGTCGTCGTCGACCCCGCGCAGGTGGTGTCGATGCTGTCGCCGAACTTGTTCGACGGCAGGATGCCGAAATTCAGGTCGGCGCGGAAGTAGTCGTTGAAGTGATAGCCCATGCCGATGCTGCCGTCGAAGAGCGTCTGGCTGGACGAGAAGCCCGGATTGTTGCTCGTGTCGTCGAACTTGTGGCTGAAGGCATAGCCGACATCGCCGCGCAGATACCATCCGGAGCCCACTTCGACTGGCTGATAGTCCGGCGCCTGGTCGACATAGATCGGCGGGTCATAGTCGGCCGCGCCCGCCGGCGTCAGCGGCAAGAGGAACGCGGCGGCCACGGCCAGCGCGATACGCGATTTGATTGTCATGCTTCCCGACTCCCGGACTTGGCGCCGTCGATCATGGCGGGCACGGCTCCCGTTTCAGGGTCATTGTTAACCATAGTGGTTAAGTGCCGGTTAAGGATAACAGGTGGTTAGCGAATTGATTTCGAAGCATTTTCGCTGGAGCCTTCCCGAGGGGCGGACAGCCTCCGGCGCTCGACAAGATGCGGCTCAATCAGCCGACCAGCAGGAAATGACCGATCCGGTCCAGGCGGGCTGTCCGGATCATCCGCCTGTGTCGAGCGGCGGAGCGCTTCGGCGCAACAAAAAAGCCCGCCGAACGGCGGGCTTTTCGAAGCTACGGAAAATTATGCGGGATCAGGCAGCGTTGCGCGCTTCCGAAATGACGCCGACGATGTCGTTGACCACGTCCTCGACCAGTTGCGGATCGTCGCCTTCCGCCATGACGCGGATGAGCGGTTCCGTGCCGGACGGCCGGATGACCAGTCGGCCGGCCTTGCCGAGGCGATTTCGGGCCTCCTCGATCGCCGCCTTGACGGGCGCCTCCTCGAGCGGCTTGCCGCCGGCGACGCGAACATTCTTCAGCAGCTGCGGCACCGGCTCGAACTTCTTCGAAAGCTCGCTGACCGGACGGTTCTGTCGCTTGATGCAGGCCAGCACCTGCAATGCCGAGACCAGGCCGTCGCCCGTGGTCGAGAAATCCGACAGCACGATGTGACCGGACTGTTCGCCGCCGACATTGAGCCCGTGCGCGCGCATATGCTCGACCACATAACGGTCGCCCACCTTGGTGCGATGCAGTTGCAGCTTCATGTCGCCCAGGAAACGCTCGAGACCGAGATGGGACAGCACGGTGGAAACGACGCCGCCGCCGGCGAGGCGCCCGCTCTGGTGCCAGGACTCGGCGATCAGCGCCATGATCTGGTCGCCGTCCACGATCGCGCCGTTCTCGTCGACGATGACCACTCGGTCGGCGTCGCCGTCGAGCGCGATGCCGATGTCGGCGCGCACCTCGTGCACCTTCTTCTGCAGCTCGGCCGGATGGGTCGAGCCGCACTCCTTGTTGATGTTGAAGCCGTTGGGCTCGGCATTGATCGCGACGACGTCGGCGCCGAGCTCCCACAGCGCCGCCGGCGCCACCTTGTAGGCGGCGCCATTGGCGCAGTCGACGACGATGCGCAGGCCCGAGAGCGACATCGAGCGCGGCAGCGTGCGCTTGGCGAATTCTATGTAACGGTCATGGACACCATCGACGCGCTTGGCCCGGCCGAGCCCGTCGGAATCAGCGAGCGCCAGCTCGATATCCTTGTCCAGCATGCTCTCGATACGCTCCTCGATCTCGTCGGAGAGCTTGTAGCCGTCGGGGCCGAACAGCTTGATGCCGTTGTCGTCGAACGGATTGTGCGAGGCCGAGATCATGACGCCGATATCGGCACGGAGCGCGCGCACCAGCATCGCCACCGCCGGCGTCGGGATCGGGCCGAGCAGGAAGACGTCCATGCCGGCGGCGCACAGGCCTGCCACCATCGCGTTCTCGATCATGTAGCCGGAAAGCCGCGTGTCCTTGCCGAGCACGACGCGGTGGCGATGGTTCCCGCGCTGGAAGGAGAGGCCTGCCGCCATGCCAACCCGCATGGCGATTTCGGCGGTCATTGGAAACTTGTTGGCGCGACCGCGGATACCGTCGGTGCCGAAATACTTTGCTGCCATACTAGCCCGTGTCCCCGGTGGTTACCCGGTACGTCCTGCCATAACCGGCAGCCGCGCCGTCATCACTTTGTGTAATTGTATGTTACCAATTCTTAGGAAATCATTGTTGCTGGCCACGCAGTTGGAGCGCGCTTAAGCGCTTCCGCTAGGCTTTGCCCCCACAATAACCAGTACCGGCACTTCTTGGCCCTATTTGGGCACCGGTGCACCGCACCTTGTTCCGGCCTTGCCGGCTTCGATTTCATCATTTGTCGCGAGCCGCCAGCTTCCCGTCGATGTATACGCCACTTAGCATCTGGCGCAACTGACTGTTGAGCGGTATTGATGCGCAGGGACGTATCATGGGCTGCAGCAACGGAGAAACGCTATGCTCATCCACCGACTTGCCACTTTGACCGGCCTTGCGGTCGCGACATTCTTTTTCGCGGCGCCAGCCAACGCGCTGACAATGGCCGAATGCAGCACCAAGTACAACGCCTCCAAGGACGCGGGGACGCTGAACGGCCAGACCTGGAACCAGTTCCGCAAGGCGCAGTGCGGCACGGACGCGACAAAGACCGACGCCAAGGCGACAGCGACCGACACCACCACCGCCAAGCCTGCGAAGAAGGCTGCCGCGACCACGGCAGCGGCCGCCGACACTTCCGGCAAGGCGCTCAGCTCCAAGGAATGTAGCGCCAAGTACCAGGCCGCCAAGACCGCCGGCACGCTGAACGGCATGAAGTGGAACGACTTCCGCAAGACCGAATGCGCCGCTGGCGCCACCGCCGCGGCTGCCGGCGCTTCGACCACCACGACCAAGGCGGCGACCACCACCACCGCGCCGGCCGCGGGCGGCAAGGGCCTCAGCATGGCTGAATGCAGCACCAAGTATCAGGCTGCCAAGACGGCCAACAAGCTGAACGGCATGAAGTGGAACGACTTCCGCAAGGCCGAGTGCGGCGCCGCCGCCGGCGACGATGACAGCGTGCCAGCTCCGACCGAGGCGACCTACACCAGCGAGCCCGAGAAGCCGACCGCCGTGGCGCCCAAGGGCGTGACCTTCCCGAAGGCGATCTCGCCCAAGTTCGCGAGCGAGACCCCGGCCAAGGGCCGCATGCATACCTGCCTCGAGCAGTACTATGCCAACAAGGACGCCAACACGCTGAACGGTCTGAAGTGGATCCAGAAGGGCGGCGGTTTCTACAGCCTCTGCAATGCCAAGCTGAAGAGCTGATCGCCTAGCTCTCAATTCCTGGAAGAAGGCCCGCGCATCGCAAGATGCGCGGGCCTTTTTTGTTGCCATCCGTGCAGCAGAGCCGAAACAGGCGAAACCGAGAAGGCAGCCGAAGAAACTTGCAAGGCGACTGCTACTGGCGCCGGCTCTTGTCTGGCTGGCGGCATCCGTCTCCCCGTGAACGGCCCCTTGAGGACAGGACAATCACCTATCGAGCACGCCCCCCACTCCGGTCGGCTTGCCGACCACCTCTCCCCCGAACAATGGGGAGAGGAACAGCGTGCGCTCGCCGAACCTGGCTCCTTTTCTCTGCCTCCGGAGGGGAGGTGGCGCCGCGCGGCGGCGACGGAGTGAGGGACACCGTATGCGATTGCCCTGTCGTGAACGGGGAGAAGGACGCCGTCACCACGGATCGCGCCAATTATCAACGTCTCGGAACGAGCACCAAGGTGGCGGCCAGCCTCTTTCTCCCCGTTACGGAGAGAAATGCCCGGCAGGACAATGCGGGGCGACGCGGACGTCCAAAAGACGGAGCACGCGAGCAAAGCCGGCCGAGAAATCGCGCGGCCTGCATCCCTCACCCTTAAAAACAAAAACGCCGCGGTGAGAGCCGCGGCGTTTCCTCGATCTTACCAGCTGCTCAGCCCAGCGGCTGGGGCTCCATGCCGCCTTCCGGCTCCGGGCCTTTCTTGCGGCGGCCACCGGACTTCGGCACGGCCGAGCCACGGCTCGGCGGCGTGTCGTCGCCCATGTCGCGGGCGGGCTTCTGGCCGGCGATGAGCTGCTTGATCTCGTCGCCCGACAGGGTCTCGTATTCCAGCAGGCCCTCGGCCAGCGCGATCCAGTCCTTCTTCTTCTTGGTCAGGACGGCCTTCGCGGTGGAGTAGGCGTCGTCGATCAGGCGGCGCACTTCGGCGTCGATGATCTGCGCCGTCTCTTCCGAGATGTTCTGCGTGCGCGCCACCGAATGGCCGAGGAAAACCTCTTCCTGGTTGTCGCCATAGGCGACGTGGCCGAGCTTGTCCGAGAAGCCCCAGCGCGTGACCATGGCGCGCGCCAGCTTGGTCGCCTGCTCGATGTCGGAGGAAGCGCCGGAGGTGATGTTCTCCTTGCCGAACTTGAACTCTTCGGCGACGCGGCCACCCATCATGATCGCCAGACGCGAGATCATGTACTTGTAGCTCATCGAATAGCGGTCGCCCTCGGGCAATTGCATGACCATGCCGAGCGCGCGGCCGCGCGGAATGATGGTCGCCTTGTGCAGCGGGTCGGCCGTTGGCACGTTGAGCGCCAGGATGGCGTGGCCGGACTCGTGATAGGCGGTCAGTTCCTTCTCGGCCTGCGTCATCGCCGACGAGCGGCGCTCGGCGCCCATCATGATCTTGTCCTTGGCGTCCTCGAACTCGGCCATGGTGACCAGCCGCTTGTTGCGACGCGCCGCCATCAGCGCGGATTCGTTGACGAGGTTCATCAGGTCGGCGCCGGAGAAGCCCGGCGTGCCGCGCGCGATGACCTTGAGGTCGACATTCGGCGCCAGCGGCACGTTGCGCACATGCACCTTGAGGATCTTCTCGCGACCGACGATATCCGGGTTCGGCACCACCACCTGGCGGTCGAAACGGCCGGGACGCAGCAGCGCCGGATCGAGCACGTCGGGACGGTTGGTCGCCGCGATCAGGATAATGCTCTCGTTGGACTCGAAACCGTCCATCTCGACCAGCAGCTGGTTCAGCGTCTGCTCGCGCTCGTCATTGCCACCACCGAGGCCCGCGCCGCGATGCCGGCCGACCGCGTCGATTTCGTCGATGAAGATGATGCAGGGCGAGTTCTTCTTGGCCTGGTCGAACATGTCGCGCACGCGGCTGGCGCCGACGCCCACGAACATTTCGACGAAGTCGGAACCCGAGATGGTGAAGAAGGGCACGTTCGCCTCGCCGGCCACCGAGCGGGCGAGCAGCGTCTTGCCGGTGCCGGGAGGGCCGACGAGCAGCACGCCGCGCGGGATCTTGCCGCCCAGCCGCTGGAACTTCTGCGGGTCGCGCAGGAACTCGACGATCTCCTCGAGATCCTCCTTGGCCTCATCGACACCCGCCACGTCCTGGAAGGTGATGCGGCCATGCGCCTCGGTCAGCAGCTTGGCCTTCGACTTGCCGAAGCCCATGGCGCGGCCGGAGCCGGACTGCATCTGGCGCATGAAGAATATCCAGACACCGAGGATCAGGATCATCGGCAGCCAGGAGATGAGATAGCCGAACAGCGAGTTGGAGCCGTCGGTCTCGGGCCGGGCATTGATGGTGACGTTCTTGTCCTGCAGCCGGGAAACCAGCGAGGGGTCGCCAGGCGAATAGGTCTGGAAGCCGGTCGAATTGTCGGAATAGGTGCCGCTGATGCGCGCCCCGGCGATAGTCACTGTCTTGACCCGGCCGGCCGCGACGTCCTGCAGGAACTGCGAATAGGGCACGTCCGTGGAGGCACCGCGCGTCTGCGGCGTCTGGAACAGATTGAACAGGGCGATGAGCAGGACCGCTATGATCGCCCAGAGCGCGAGATTGCGATAATTCGGATTCATCAATTGTCCCGTTGGCGTCCGTGGTACGGACACGCGTCATGAAGAGAAAACGTGGCCCTAACATAGGGAGAGCGCCTCCCCTTGCCAAGCACAACAGCACGTCTGGGTTAAGCTTTCGCCCCAGGGACGCCGGCGTCTCCGCCACCGAAAGGCGCGACCGGCAGGGGCCGCGCCCCGACCAGTTCCGCGACAACGCCGGCCGGCGCCAGATCGAAGGAGGGCAGGAAGCGGGCGAAGGGCGCGACCACCGGTCGCGCCACGAGGTCGGGCGGAATCCCGCTTTCATGCATCAAATCGGGCCAGCCAAGCACATTTCCGCCCGCGTCGAACAACGCCGGTTCGGCCGCCAAGGCGGCGCGGATCAGGCTTTGCGGCGTTTCGCCGTCGATAGCCGCGTTTCGCCCCGCCGCGGCCGCGCCGAGCGGCGCGATCAACAATGAGACATCGCTGTCGCTCAAAGTGATGCGCCGGCGCCCGTCCCAGACCGTGTCGCTTGCCGCCGCGACGGCAGCCGGCAGATCGCGCGCCTCGCGATGGAGGAAGATGCCGGACCGACGCGCGTCGACGACGCTCCGCGACAATGTGGCGCGAAGCAGGCCCGCCTTGAGCCGCTCGAACAGGCCCGCGACCCGATCGCGGTCGGGCAGGAATACGGTGCCCCCCGTCGTGGCCAGCAGGATGCGTAGCGCGTAGACGGCCGCCGCCGCATCCTCGTCCGCAGCCAGGATGCCCGGATCGAGGCGGATGAGCCCGGCACAGGGCCGGCTGGCAAAGGCCCCGATCAACCGCGCCGCCGCCTGCCCGAGCCTTTCGCGCCGGCTGGCCGCCTCACCGGCCATGGCGATTGCCTGGGCGCGTAGCGCTTCGCCTTGCTCGCCGGAAAGCGCCGCGCGGATGCGTGGCCGTTCATAACTGGCGTCGGCATTGGTCGGGTCCTCGGCCCAGACGACACCGCGCCGGCGCAGCAACGCGCGGAGCGCAGCGCGTCTCGCACCGAGAAGCGGCCGGACGATCCAGACCCGCCAGTCGTAAAGGGTGGCGGGAGCCATGCCGGCAAGGCCGCGGCCTTCGTCGTCCGCGCCGTCGTCATGTCCGTCACGCGCGTGCCGCATCAGCACGGTCTCGGCCTGGTCGTCGGCCGTATGGCCGGTGAGGATCAGGCCGATGCCTTCGTCGGCGGCCAGCGCGGCAAGCAGCCGGTAGCGCGCTTCGCGTGCCGCTGCCGGCAGGCCGCTCGACGGTTTGGAGCCGGACCAGACGAGGATGCGATGGGCAATGCCCAGCGTGCCGCACAATCGCGCCACCGCTTGCGCCTCGGCGGCGGAACCCAGCCGCAGATCATGGTCGACGGTGACGGCCAGCAGCCGCGCCTTTGGCGCGAAGCGTTCGAGATGGCTTTTAAGGAGAAGGAGAAGGGCGGTGGAATCGCTGCCGCCGGACACGGCCGCGATCACGCCGCCGGAAAAATCGATCTGCGAAAAGAGGTCGTTCGAAAGGTCTGGGCCGGTCTCCAGCGTCAGCACGCCGCGAGCGCCCTTTCCTGCTTCACGCGCTCCTTGAGGGTCGCGGAAATGTCGGGGTAACGCTTGCCGACCTCGCTGAAGGTGGCGCAGGCAACGTCGCGCTGCTTGAGGCCGACCAGCGACACGCCGAGCTTCAGCAGCATGTCAGGGGCCTTCTTGGCCGTTGGGTGATCCTGGCTGGAGACTAGGAAGACGTCGGCCG
>OFTY01000288.1_pt1 | contig 45081 bp, 34 predicted proteins | sample 1775061 | NCBI WGS metagenome assembly OFTY01 (sample SAMN08195773, study PRJEB24354) | sludge metagenome | isolation source: sludge from phenol fed wastewater aerobic bioreactor B | place: India: Nagpur | collected 2016-09-16 | reverse complement strand
GTCGCGTGTGCTTTTTGATAAACGTGTGATCAGCCTCGACCTCGCTGCACTGGTAGCCGGTACCAAATATCGCGGACAGTTTGAAGAGCGTATGAAAGCGATCATGAATGAGCTCGAAAAAAACCGCGATGTCATCTTATTCATCGACGAGATACATACAATCGTCGGTGCGGGCGGTGCCTCGGGTTCGCTCGATGCTTCCAACATCTTTAAGCCCGCATTGGCCCGCGGCGATCTGCAATGCATTGGCGCTTCAACCCTCGATGAATATCGTATGTACATCGAAAAGGATGGCGCTCTGGACCGCAGGTTTCAAAAAGTAATGGTGGATCCGCCGAGTGTGGATGAAACCATCACAATACTCACAAACATCCAGTCGAAATACGAAGAGTTTCATAATGTGGCCTATAGCGAAGATGCCATAGAGGCCTGCGTAAAGCTCAGCGACCGGTACATGACCGACCGTCTGCTGCCGGATAAGGCTATAGATGTAATGGACGAAGTAGGTGCAAGAGTACACCTCAAGAACATCAACGTGCCGCAGAATATACTCGACCTCGAAAAGAAAATTGAGGACATAAAACAAGAGAAGAATAAGGTAGTAAAAAGCCAGCGCTTCGAAGAGGCAGCCGCCCTTCGGGATAAGGAAAAAAGACTGGGTGAAGAACTGGAGCGTGCTAAGGCAGAATGGGAAGAAGAAGCAAAAAATAAGCGATACCCTATACACGAAGAAGATATTGCCGAAGTGGTAAGCATGATGACGGGCATACCGGTCATGAGAATGGTAGAAGCTGAAAGCGAAAAGCTGAGAAGAATGGGCGACGACCTGAAAGGTGCCGTCGTAGGGCAGGACGAAGCGATAACCAAAGTGGTCAAAGCCATTCAGCGCAATCGTGTAGGGCTGAAGGACCCTAAAAAGCCAATTGGTTCCTTCATCTTCCTCGGACCTACGGGCGTCGGCAAAACAGAACTTGCGCGTGCGCTAGCCCGCTACATGTTCGATAGTGATGATGCACTGATACGGGTGGATATGAGTGAGTACATGGAGAAATTTTCGCTCTCCCGCCTCATTGGCGCACCTCCGGGTTATGTGGGTTACGAAGAAGGCGGACAGCTTACCGAAAAAGTACGCCGTAAGCCCTACTCTGTAGTGCTGCTCGACGAAATCGAAAAAGCGCATCCCGATATTTTCAATATTTTGCTGCAGGTCCTTGATGATGGACAGCTTACCGATGGGCTGGGCCGGAAAGTGGATTTTAAGAATACCCTGATCATCATGACCTCCAACATTGGCGTTCGCCAGTTGAAGGATTTCGGTACCGGAGTGGGATTTGCCACATCTGCTACGCAAAATGCATCTGAAGATGTGTCGCGCGGCATTATCGAAAAAGCGCTCAAACGCACTTTCTCGCCGGAGTTTCTGAATCGTATTGACGATGTAGTGATCTTCAATGCCTTGGGTCAGGAGCATATCAACCTCATCATAGATATCATTATGAAAGATGTGATGAAGCGTTTGAACACCCTGGGTTTCACTTTGGAGCTTACCGACAGCGCAAAAAAATTCATCTCCGAAAAAGGTTACGATCAACAGTTTGGTGCACGGCCCTTGCACCGCGCCATACAGAAATATCTCGAAGACCCGCTGGCAGAAGAAATTTTGGGTCAAAATATAAAACAGGGAGACAAAGTAACCGCAGACTATAGCGAAGAAGACAAAAAGATTTTCTTCACGATAGACAAACAACGTAAGAAAGAGTCGGCGGCAACAGAATAGCTTTTTGAATGGTTATGGTAGAAAGGCGGCAGAAAATTTCTGTCGCTTTTTTACATTTATTGAAAATATCAGCCCTGCAATGCAAAGGCTATTTCCGCTAAGCGCGGAGGAACGAGACCATCTGCGCCATATGTTCCGCATCAGGTTGCGCGTTTTTTCCGGGGGCTATGCTTTCTTTTTTCTCTTTCTCGGCCGGCTGCTTGTGCCGTACGCGCAAATGGATGCAAGCCAGTTGAATACCAAAGCGGGAAAATCCTACAACTTCGAGATGTTCGGCCATGTTTTTACTCACAGAGACATGTTTTATACGCTCCTCTGCTTTTTTCTGCTTATCATTTTGGGCACGGCCATTCCTTTGTTTTATTTTCGGCTTTATCTCCTTCTAAAAGATCTGCGCTCCAACCAAAAAGAAGGCGTTGCCATGGTAGTGCGGAACAAATGGCAGATGGACCACACCAAAAACTATTTCCTTTGCTTTGACGATCCCAGACTCATGCATTATGAAGTGGCTCCTGAAACCTACTACAGCACGAAAATTGGAAGCGAGTTTCTGATATTTAGGGGCAGGTATTCGCGGTATGTATTTCAAAAAGACTTTAGGTTTACAGCCTTTTAGCCCCAACCGCTGTACCTATGAAAGGGTCTTATACTAGTACCTTTCAAAACAACCGCCACTTTATGAAGCTGGCCGCTTTTTGCTCTTTTTGCCTTACCCTTCTTTCGGGATTTTCACCCCGGGCACAAAACCTTGTGCCTAATCCGGACTTTGAGCTTTACAATAACTGCCCTGTCAATCTTGCGGCAATGCCCTTTAGCAACGATCTGACCTACTTTCCCACCGTGCTCTCCTGGAGCAATCCGGTACTGCTCTCTTCTCCCGATTATCTGGCTGGCTGTGCTACCCCGGCCAGCCAGCTTCAGGTGCCCAATACACTGTTTGGGTATCAGCAGGCAACGTCGGGCAGCGCTTATGCGGGCATTATCGCTTTTCAGGGACAATGGCAGGGCGGGTCACTGATTTACGATTATCGTGAATATCTGCAGGCAAGGCTGCTGCAACCGCTTAAAGCAGGTAGCCAATACTGTGTCCGCTTTTTTGTCAGTCCCACTATTTCGCCATCCTTCCATTTCAACTATATCGCTATCGATGAAATTGGAATCAATTTTTCAAAACAACGGCAGATAGATACCCTGCACAATAATCTTTCTCTACCCTATTCTGTACGAAGCACGCCCGGTGTTTATTTTGCGGACACAAGCAAATGGTATGTCGTAGAAGGCGTTTACACGGCCAGTGGAGGCGAAGAATGGCTCACACTGGGAACTTTTAAGAACGCAAACCCACCCGCCTTCCAACAGATATGGCCGCAGACGCCAAACCTTGCACAGACGTTCTGGAACTACTTGTTTATTGACGATGTTTCAGTGGTGGAAATGACCAGCGCAGACACGATACTGCGCAGTGCCGATACCTTTGTCTGCAAAACCGGAGGGCTGGGCATCCTGCTGCAGGGCAATCCTTTAGCTTCTTCGTATCTCTGGCAAAATGGCGCTACCGCGGCGCAGATCACGGCAAACGATACTGGACTGTATTGGTGTACGGCGCGACAAGGTTGTCAGTTGATTGCCGATACTTTTCACATTCGTTATGCAGCCACCAAGGTTTTGAGCCTCGGTCCTGATACTTTCAACTGCCTTTCTCAACCCATGCACATCGGTGCCAACCATCCTTATGCATCTTATCTGTGGAATACGGGTGCTACTACCCCTGATATCACCGTTAGCCAAAGCGGCACTTATATCCTGACCATTTCAGACACCTGTGGCGTGCAGGTGGATACCATATCTGTAGCCATACAAGACCCTACTCCGCCACCGGTGGTGCACGATACCACTGTTTGCCAGTTTGCAGCGCCTCCTAAACTTAATGTTTCCGGCAGCAGACTTACATGGTGGTTTCCGGGCATTTCAACGGGTTTTGCCGTGCAGCCTTATATTGAAACCAGCCAGACCGGCGTACAACGTTTTTTTGTGTCGCAGACTGTTGGCCACTGCCAAAGTCCGAGGGTGCCGGTGGACGTCACCATTCGATACACCCCCAGTGCATCTATCGGCGATTGGTTCTCCTTTTGTGATGAAGCGGATACGCTGCTGGGCGAAAGTATCCCCGATGTTCAATACCGATGGAATACGGGTGAAGACGTATGTTGTATCCGTCCCCGGCAAACCGGCTGGTATGCGGTCACGCTGTCTAACCCCTGCGGCAGCGCTACAGACTCGGCCTTTGTAGAAGTTACACCCTGCGACGAATGTCTGGTTGTCCCCACGGCTTTCAGTCCTAACAACGACAACAAGAATGATGTATTTGTGCCGATTGTGCGTTGTGATGTTTATAACTATCTGCTTAGGATCTATAACCGCTGGGGCGAACTTGTTTTTTCCAGCACAGATGTGCGCAAAGGATGGCATGGCGATCAGGGTGGAGTCAAGGCAGACCTCGGTGTCTATGTTTTTTTACTGGAATACAATTCCAGTCATACCCACTCCCGAAAGCAAATACGGGGCAACCTGACCCTCATCCGTTAGCCCAGTTACAAGATCCGGAAAATTAGAACGCTGGCAGGAACATACCTTTCAGCACACATCATCTATTTGGTAACTTTGCGCCCTGTTCATGCAGCGGCCGTATAAGATAGCACTCGTCGGAAATCCTAACAGCGGAAAAAGTTCTCTGTTTAATGTCCTGACCGGATTAAACCAGAAGGTGGGCAATTTCCCTGGCGTCACCGTGGACAAGAAAACCGGCACCTCGCGCATTCATGCCGATCTGGTTGCGCATATTATAGATCTTCCGGGCACTTACAGTCTTTATCCCAAAAGCGCCGATGAACAGGTGACTTATGAGGTTTTGCTCAATGCCTCAGGCCCCGACCGACCGGATCTTATCATCGTCATCGCAGATGCTGCCAACCTAAAGCGTAATCTGTTGTTCTGCTCGCAGATCATGGACCTGAACATTCCGGTGCTCATAGCACTGACCATGAACGATATAGCGCGGCGCAAGGGGATCATGATTGACGTAGATGGTTTGGAAAGAATGATGGGCGTGCCTGTGGTGGCCATCAATCCCCGCAAAAACAAGGGTATGGCACAGCTCAAAAAAGCCATAGGAACGCTGCACGCTCATCCCGCGCCGGCAGCACGAAGCAGTTTCATCAGCGTAGAAGGTCTCACCGGGGCGTGGATCGAAGAGGTGCAGGAAATAGCCCATGCGCAGAGTAGTTATCAGGCCTTGCATGTGTGCTGCAATTATCTGGAACTTGGCTACCTCAACGCTGCTCAGCGTATCCGCATCGCCGCATTGCTTGATGTGAACCACTTTCATAAGTCGAGGGTGCAGGCAGAGGAGATCATGCAGCGATACAAGAAAATTGCGCAGATCATGCAGCAATGTGTGGCTGAAGAACATCCGCTGAAAAAGACGATCCGCAGCGAAAGGATTGACAAATTATTGCTTCATCCGCTCTATGGCAACCTGATCCTGCTGTTCGTATTGTTTCTGTTATTTCAAAGTATTTTTTGGCTTGCTGAATACCCCATGAACTGGGTGGAACAAGGCTTTCAGCTACTGAGCGAAACGCTGGACCATGCCCTGCCCGGAAACTTTTTTAAAGACCTGCTGATCAATGGCGTGCTTGCCGGTATTAGTGGCATTGCAGTTTTTATACCGCAGATCATGATCCTGTTTGGTTTTATTACCATACTGGAAGACAGCGGATATATGGCTCGTATCAGTTTTCTCACCGACAGGCTGATGCGAAGTGTGGGTCTGAACGGACGCTCTGTGATGCCTCTGATCAGTGGAATGGCCTGCGCGGTACCCGCAATCATGGCCTCGCGAACCATACAGAACAGAAAAGAACGGCTGATCACCATTATGGTGACTCCGCTGATGAGTTGCTCGGCAAGACTACCGGTTTATACAATACTCATAGGCTTGGTGGTACCCGACAAAAGCCTGCTGATCTTCAATCTTAAGGGGCTCGTGCTTATGGGCCTTTATCTGCTCGGCTTTTTTATGGCGCTGCTGGTAGCATGGGTGCTCAACTTTATTGTAAAGGTGAAAGACCGCACCTTCTTCCTCATGGAGTTGCCGGTGTACCGGTCGCCGCGATGGAAGAATGTGGGCATTACCATGCTCGAAAAAGCCAGGGTATTTGTTTCCGACGCCGGAAAAGTAATTATGGTGATATCGCTGTTACTATGGCTGCTGGCTTCCTTTGGTCCCTTGTCGGATATGAAGGCAGTAGAAAAGCAATACGAAATGGCGCTGAAGGCTAACCCTGCACAGGCGGATGAGATTGTGGTGGCCCGAAAAGCAGCCATGCTCGAACATTCCTTTGCCGGCAGAATGGGTCATGCTATCGAACCGGCCATCCGGCCTTTGGGTTTCGACTGGAAGATCGGCATTGCTTTGATTACTTCTTTCGCCGCCCGCGAGGTTTTTGTCGGCACCATGGCCACGCTCTACAGTGTTGGAAAAGACGATGCAGAACTTACCCTGCGTGAAAAAATGCGGGATGCAAAGCGAGAAGATGGCACGCCAGTATATACACTGGCAACCGGCCTTTCCTTACTGGTCTTTTATGTCTTTGCCCTGCAGTGCATGAGCACCCTGGTCGTCGTAAAACGCGAAACCAGAAGCTGGAAGGTCCCGGTTATACAATTTGTTTACATGCTTGGGCTTGCCTGGCTTAGCGCCCTGCTGGTGTATCACCTGTTTTCTTAGTTTTTGTTATCGTCTTCCCAAGTGCTTGCGAAACGTTCGTTAACAGTGCTGCGATTTCTTTTGTAAATTCGGGGCGCTATTACCTTCGCGTCTGTATATAGGTTTTTTTTAGAGAAAGGAGTATGGTTTCACCACTAAACACCATACTGATTTATGGACCAGGTAATCGAATTTTTAAGCAGTCTTTTTACATACTCGGATTTTCATTCCTTCTGGAAGAGCGGCAACTGGACCAGCTTTCATGGCTGGTTGCACATTCTAAGCGATTTGCTGGTGTGGAGTGCATACTTTGTAATACCGGCTCTTATTTTCTCCTATCTCCGCCGGCGCGGAAAGAAAATCAACTTCAATGGAGTGTACATCCTGTTCGCCATTTTTTTACTGATCAGCGGGCTTACTTATCTCGTAGATGCGGTCATGTTCTGGGTACCCCTGTTCCGAGTGAGTGCGCTGATGCGCCTGGCTACCGGCATCGTAAGTTGGATAACCATTTACTACCTGTTCCGCATACTGCCCACCGCTACTGCGCTTAAGTCGCCGCTGGCGCTGCAGGAAGAAATAGACAAGCGCATACAGACCGAACAGGAATTGAAACTCCGCAACGAACGCCTGCTGGAGGCAGAACGCACGGCTCGCCTCGGGTATGGATCCTGGGATATTTTCCGAAAGCATGTGGAACTATCGGAAATGGCTTGTGAGATCATGGGGTTGCCGCCAGGCTGTGTGCCCTCTTACGAAATGCTTGCCGCGCAGGTTCATCCGGCAGATATCCGTTTTATCGAAGACTGCATACAGAAAAACCTTCGGGCCGAACACTTCAGGCAGTTTTATTTCCGGGTGCTGACCGACAGGATGGTGATAAAGCATGTGCTGGTGAAAGGTGAGGTGCTGCGCAACGCTGCGGGACAGGCCATTGCCATAAAGGGAACCCTACAGGACGTTACAGAGATCAGGATGCACCTGCAAAGGATAGAGCAGCAGAACAAGCGCCTTAAAAAAATTGCCTGGGTACAATCGCACCGCATGCGAAGCCCCGTGGCCACTATTCTGGGTCTTGCAGAAATTTTCAACCATGCCGACCCGAGCGATCCGATGAATGCAGAGATCATCAGCAGTATCAAAGAGCAATCTCAAAAGCTTGATGAAATGATACATGAGGTGGATGACCTCACCCGCGAAAAAGTACGTGAGACTATTTAATTTTTATCACCCGCTCATTTCCTTCTAAGAAAAACCTGCAGGAAGAAAAATCCCCCATACAGGGGTGACTCCTGTGTGGGGTGCAATCAGGTAACTTTGCCAGCGAAAGAGCAGTCCCTTGCACTGCAGTGATGAGTTCATTTTATCAAACAACCACTATGAAAAAGTTTTTACCAATTGCCGTTGCCATTCTTTTTGCCACACCAGCATTCGCTCAGAGTTCCTTTAGCAACACCGGTTCAGGACTCAACGACCTGAGCGGTTATATGGACGATAGCGTTGCTGCTGAGCCCATCACTCCTACAGTTTCAAATGATGCAAGGGTCTTCGAAAGCATTACCCTCGATGCAACCGACTCTTTACTTCGCTTTTCCAACCTGCCACAAAAAATGAGGATCGCCCTGCGGATCACCGATGCCTATGGTCAGGAGCTGGTAGCGCGGATGGTCAATGACAAGCGCGCAACACTCGGTGTAAAAAACTTGCCACACGACTTGCTCTACATAACTTTGCTGCATGGCACGCGGCGCAAGACCTTCATGCTCGACAGGTCGGTGAAGGCAGAAGCCCGGCCTACGAGTAAGAAAAAGCAGGATGCCTGATCTGGAACACGAAGTTTTTTACCGCACCGCCCGCAGTGGAGGCAGTGGCGGGCAGCATGTCAATAAAGTAGAAACTATGGCCGAGGCCTGGTGGCAGGTTTCCGCCACGCGATGTTTCGACGCCGACACCCGCGAACGTATCGAAGACAAACTGAAAAACCGGATCAATAAAGAGGGCTATCTGATTGTGCGATGCAGCGAAACACGCTCGCAACTGGAGAACAAGACGCTGGCTTTGCAAAAGCTGAGGGATCTGGTAGCCCTGGCCATTCACAAGCCCAGGCCCAGAAAGCCAACCAAAATTTCCCGCGCGGTAAAAGAGCGGCGACTGGAATCTAAACGACTGGAATCCGCAAAAAAGCAAATGCGCCGGCGCGACTGGTGATCTGAAAAATTATCTGGCGTCGAAGTCTATAAATACACGCGCCGTTTTCGGATGCGACTGGCAGGTGAGTACATACCCCGCCTGTACTTCGTCTTTTTCGAGCGCGTAGTTTACTTCCATCTCTACCTCGCCTTCCACCACTTTGGCCCGGCAGGTGCTGCAAACACCGCCCTTGCAGGCATAGGGCAGATCGGCTCCATGTTTCAGTGCGGCATCGAGAATGCTATCTCCTTTGTAGGAAAGCTCCATGTCAAACATCACTCCATCCAGCCGTACGCTTACCTGGCTCGTTGCATCATTGTCGCTGCTGTGTTCCTGCACCCAGTGCTCATGGGTTGCCTTGGGCTCGTCGGGTGAGGTAAATAGTTCGATGTGAATATGATGCTCGTCCATGCCGAGCGTTTTCAACTGCTCCCGTACCGACAGCAGCATTTGCTCCGGCCCGCAAATAAACACCTCGTCGGTTGTATCGATATCAATCAGCGTGCCCGCGAGTGCCGACACTTTTTCGGCGTCAATGCGCCCGTTGAAAAGGTCAACATCCATCTTTTCGCGGCTTAGGATATGATACACCCTTAGTCTTTGCATAAAGCGGTTCTTCAGCGCCTCTATAGCTTCGCGGAAGATGATCGTGTTGCGGTTTTTATTGCCATAGACCAGCGTAAATTCACTCTGGGGCTCGTTTTCCAGCACGGTTTTCATGATGCTCATGATCGGCGTAATGCCGCTTCCGGCTGCAAAAGCAAGATATCTTTTGTTGATTTTTTCTGAAGGTCTTGGAGAAAACTTCCCCATGGGGGGCATCACCTCAAGCTCATCACCGGCTTTTAGCCCGGCATTTGCGTAGCTGGAAAATCGTCCCTGTTCTACTTTTTTGATCGCCACCCGCAATTCATGATCATTGGGGCTGCAGCAAATGGAATAGGATCGGCGCAGCTCTTTATCATCCATGTGCTTTTTGAAGGTGAGATACTGACCCGGAGCGAAACGAAAGACTTCCTTCAGCTCTTCTGGTACTTCCAGCGACACAGACACGCAGTCTGAGGTTTCCGGTCTTACTTCTTTTACTTTAAGTGGATAAAATTTTAATGAAGACATGCTTGTGTGGCGATCTTGAATAGTGGCGCAAATTAGAAAAATAAAAAAAGACGCGGCTCCTGATATCGGTCAACCCAGCAAATCATCGAGGGCTTCCTTGCGTAGCATCGAAAATATTCGTTTGCCGTCGGGCGCATATTCCGGCTGCGTGCAGGCAAAAAGTTCGTCAATAAGGGCCTGCTGTCCTTCGGGTTGTTGCAGGGCATGCTTGTTTCTCGAGAGCCTCTTGGCCAATTGCATCAGCAGGCGGTCGGGCCGCTGTGCCACGGCATCGGGCGCTTCGTGTCGCAACTGATCAATAACCTCATCCAACACGTTTTTTTCTTCGCCCGATGGGAGGGCTGCGGGTACACCTTGCACAACGAACGTGTTTGCTCCAAACGGAGCAATGTCGAACCCGATGCGCGACAGGTCTTGCAAAACGCCGGAAAGCAGCAGCGCATCGTGTGGCGGCAATTCATAGGTGACGGGAAACAGTAATTGCTGTGATGGCGTCTGACCGTTGTTCCACTCCTGCAGCAATCGTTCGTACCATATTCTTTCCTGGGCACGGCGGATGTGAATGACCATTAAGCCGCTCTTTACCGTTGTGACCAGCAACGACCCCTGCACCAGCAGTATGCCGGCCCCGTTTCCTGGTTTGTGTTCAAAAGCCTGATCCAGCAGGTTATCCCCACGGGATTGTTCCGGTGCAGACGGACTTCCCGCAGCCGGTTGATGGGCTATAGCATAGAGTTCTTTCCATCGCTGAAGTCCATCGTTTCGATCTATAAAATGCGCCTGATTTTTATGGGCAAAGGCATTGAAGAGATAGTTGCGCTGGGTCTGCGTTACCTGTTCGTCGGTTTGCGGCCGGTTGACAGACTCAAGCTGCGTAATCTCTCTGTTCAGGGAAAAATCGAGCGAAGGTGCAATGTTATACCGTGCCAGCGAGTGTTTTACAGCAGCGTTCAGATAGGCATACATCATTTTTTCATCATCAAACTTCACCTCCTGTTTGGTCGGATGTACGTTTACATCTACCCGCCCGGGGTCTGTTTCAAGAAACAATACATAGAAGGGAAAAGACTCCTTTTCTATCAATCCTTCGTAGGCCGCAGCTACCGCATGGTGCAAATAAGCATTGCGGATAAAGCGGTTGTTGATGAAGAAAAACTGCATGCCCCTGGTTCTTGTTGCCGCCTCGGGCTTGCCAATAAATCCGTTGATGGTCAGCAGGTCTGTTTGTTGTTCGGCTGGCACCAGATTTTTTTCATAGGCATTACCCAGCAGTCCCACAATGCGGGTTTTCATATTGCCAGGTTCCAGATGAAACTGCTCGGTATTGTTATTACGAAGCCGGAAGCCTACACCAGGGTTGGCGAGCGCTACACGGGTGAATTCGTCAATGATATGCCTTAGCTCGGTAGTGTTACTTTTCAGAAAATGCCGCCGCGCCGGTACGTTAAAAAACAGGTTTTTTACGAGGATGTTTGTGCCCGTGGCAGTGGCGCAGGGCTCCTGGAGCTTCACCTCAGTGCCTTCAATGCAGATGCGGCTGCCTAGCTCCGCATGTTCTGGTTTGGTTTTCATTTCCACCTGGGCTACGGCAGCTATTGAGGCAAGCGCCTCGCCCCGAAAACCCATGGTGCGGATGGAAAACAGATCTTCAATACTTCTGATCTTTGAAGTGGCGTGCCGCTCAAAACTCATCCGGGCATCGGTTGGGCTCATGCCTTTTCCATTGTCTATCACCTGTATCAGCTCCTTACCCGCATCTTTGATCACCAACTGAATATCTGTGGCGCCGGCGTCCACTGCGTTTTCGAGCAGTTCCTTCACAGCCGAGGCGGGCCGCTGGATAACTTCGCCGGCGGCTATCTGGTTAGCAAGATGATCGGATAATAACTGTATAACGTCTGACACGGCTCCTTCCTCAAAAAATTTCAGCAAAGGTACAAGGCGACAGTAACATCAGCGCTCCAAATGCCAACAAGCTCAACAACTGCCTTTGCATGACGACGGTCATATTGCTTTGTGACAAAAGTCATAGGGCAGATACAAATGCCGATAGATATTTGTGATGTATTAAGACTTTGTTTTTAGGTTAATACAGTGCACATAGTGGGTCATAAACCGCAGAACCTTTCCAGGATTTGCGGTTATTTTTTTATATCCTTTGCCCGAGCTGTCCTCAGTTCGGTCGTCATAAAAAAAGGGACAGATAGCAATGGCGCTTCTGTCCCGTTTTTCTCAAAAGATGTTCTCAGGCGGTTTGCTTATCCGGATAGACCAACGGCATGCCTTTAATCTGCTTTATTTTGCCAAAGCCTCCCAGTACATTTCTCAGGTTGTGGTAGCCTTGTTTTTTCAGGAGTGATGCCGCTATGACAGAACGATATCCGCCGGCACAATGGATGTACAGATTTTTTTCGTCGTCAATATGGGCAAGGGTCAGTACATCGTTCATGGTACTTAACGGAATATTCTGTGCACCTTTTACATGTCCGGCTTCAAATTCAGATTCTTTGCGTACGTCAATGATTTCAAGGCGGCTGTCGTGCGGTATGTCCATGGCCAGTTCATCGGCTTCTATATCGATGATCATATCGATCGGTTCACCGGCATCTTTCCATGCTGCGAAGCCACCCTGCAGGTAGCCCTGCACGCTGTCTATACCCACCCTTGCCAGCCGGATAACGCTTTCTTTTTCTCGTCCCGCCTCCGTCACCAGGATCAGCGGCTGATCGAAAGGTAAAAGACTTCCTGCCCATTCGGCGTAGCGGCCATCCAGTCCGATGCTTATGGCGCCGGGAATGAATCCCGAGGTAAACACGGTGGCATCGCGCGTATCCAGAATCCATGCTCCGTTGCGTGCTTTTTCGCGAAAGGCTTCTACCGTCAAAGCTTCGGCTGTATTCAACACACTGTCGAGGCTGTCATAGCCTTGTTTGTTGATCTTTGCATTTACTGGAAAATAGGCCGGCGGTGCAGAAAGGCCACGGGTTACCGTCTCAATAAATTCTTCACGGCTCATATCCTGCAAGGCATAATTGCCGGCTTTCTGAGCACCGATGCTGCTGGAGGTTTCCGGTCCCAGGTTTTTGCCGCAGGAAGAACCGGGACCATGAGCCGGATAAACAATCACATGATCCGGCAAAGTTTTTATCTTTTCATTGAGCGAATCGTAAAGCATGCCTGCCAGTTCTTCTTTGGTCAGGTTGCCGCTGAATAGGTCGGGCCTGCCCACATCTCCCACAAAAAGTGTATCGCCGGTAAAGATGCAGTAGGGTTTTTGCTCTTCGTCGCTCAGCAGGTAGCAGGTGCTTTCCAGCGTATGGCCCGGTGTATGGAGGGCTTTGATACGGATGTTGCCCAGTGCAAATTCCTCATGGTCTTTAGCCATGTGTATAGGAAAACCCGCCTGGGTCTGCGGGCCGTAAATGATCGGCGCACCGGTTTTTTTAGAAAGCTCCAGATGCCCGCTCACAAAGTCTGCATGAAAATGGGTCTCGAAGATGTACTTGATCTTCACACCTTGTTCTTCGGCCATTTTGAGGTACACCTCTACATCGCGCAGAGGGTCCACTACTGCGGCTTCGCCCTCACTGCTGATGAAGTAAGCAGCTTCGCTCAGGCAGCTTGTATATAATTGCTCAATTTTCATTTTTTGTTTTTAGGAGGTCAAAAATACTTCTATTCCCGGCAACTAATCATCGCGCCGGTTGAGGAAGATCATCAGGTAGTAGATGAGCGTTGCAACAGAGGCCACGGCGGCCACCACATAGGTGCGGGCAGCCCACTTCAGTGCGTCTGCAGCTTTGTCGTGTTCGGCACCGCGGGCCACCTGTGCTGTTTCCATCCACCGCAGCGCTCGGGCGCTTGCATCGTATTCTACCGGCAGGGTAATCAATGAAAAAAGTGTGGACACGGCAAACAGCGCAATGCCGATGAGCAACAGCGTCTGATTGCCGCCGCCAAAGCCCATCCAGCCAATGCCCGCCAGGATCACCCATTGCGAAAGACTGGTACTGATCTGTACGATGGGTACCAGATTGCTGCGCAGTTGCAACATGCTGTACGAGCGGGCGTGTTGAACGGCATGTCCGCATTCGTGCGCCGCTACGGCGGCCGCTGAAATGCTACGACCCGAGAAAACATCCGGGCTCAGATTGACCGTCCGGGTGGCCGGGTTGTAATGATCGCTGAGAAACCCCGGTGTAGATACTACCTGTACATCGTGGATACCATTGTCGAGCAACATTTTTTTGGCCACTTCGCTGCCACTCATGCCTGAGCTGAGCGGTATCTCGCCATACTCTTTAAACTTGCTTTTGAGCCGTGAGCTTACTGCCGCCCCCACCAGAAACATAATGCCGGCAAGCAAATAATAACCTAACATACTAAATGAATTGTGTGAGGTATCATCAAATTGCTTACCAATGATAAAATGGCAGTTGGCACCGAAAATCCTGGTGCGGCATCACTATATTTTACCAATTCATGGTCAGCCCCACCATCCAGTTTCGACCAGCCTGAGGATAGTAGTAGTTCAGCGCACTGAGCATACCTCCGTTTATATAGCTGTAAGTGTAGCCATTACTCTCATACTTTTTGTCGAGCACGTTCAGAACAGCAAAAGTGGCCGTCACTTCGTTGAATGGTCGCAGGGAAAAATGGTACCTCAGACGAAGATCGCTCACGCTGTATGGGTCAATGGACCGCGCTACATTAGACGTATTGTCGAGGTACTGCCTGCTTACATATTTGCTGTGCCACTCCAGTTCCAGCCTTTGGGCGTGCTGTTCATTTTGGTAGGGTGCGATTATGAAGCTGCCCGCTGCAATGAGTGCTGGAGAAAAGGCAATGTCGGTGTTGCCGTGGTTCACTACCTGCTGTGTGCCATCGTCCCAGTTGTCAATATACTCTACTGCATCTTTGATCTTGTTTTGCGCATAGGTAGCATTGCCCTGCAGGCTAAGCCAGGAAGCTGGCCGGGCGGCAGCCGTCAGTTCCACTCCTGTGCGGTAGCTGGCCGGCACATTGGTTCGGGTATAAGCTCCCACGTCATTGATCTTGCCTGTGAGCACCAACTGGTCTTTATAAGACATATAGTACAGATTTGCAGCCACGCTCCACTTGCGTCTGTTCCATTCATAACCTGCCTCTACGTCGTACAAACGCTCTGGCCGGGGTAATGATGACGGCGAGGCTTCAAAATCGTCGCGGTTGGGTTCTTTATTAGCTACGGCAAAGGAGAGATAAGCTTTTTGGCGTTCCGCATTCGTATTACGCAGCATCCAGGTGATACCTACTTTCGGGTTAAAAAAAGTGTAGTTCGCTTCGGGTTTGAGGTCCGGGTTTTTACGAAATCCGTTGATCTGGTATTGAACAATACGTGCCTGCAGGTCTCCGAATAGGATCAGCTTACCCACAGTGTGTTGTGCTTTCAGGTACAGATTCGCATCGGTTTTTTCGGCATCGAGCCGGTACCAGCGGTAGTTGTCCGGCACATTCAGTTGTGCCCAGGTGATATAGCCAAAATGATTTCCTTCATATCGGGCCATTCCGCCGCCGAAGCTGATTTTTGTTCCGGGCTTTTCGTAGAGCAGCGAAAACACGGCACCGTAGTGGTTGTTGTCCAGCCAGAGCTGTCGTATCAGATCAGTTTGTCTCACGGTGTCTGCCCCGGCTACAAAGGGCGCAAGACCGTAGTCAGAATAGGCCTCGCCGGTTTTGTACTCCTGATAGTATCCCTTGCCCGCGGTGAGGAACAAAGCCACATTGGCGGTCCAGCGGGTACCGAAGCGCTTGTCGAAGAAGAGTTGATAATAATTTTGCTGGTAGTTGTCGGTCTGATCGTCATAAAACGAACCATCTGTTTTCTTGCCCAGTTCATTGTACGTCCGGTGGGTTTGTAAAGAGTCTTCCGGCACGCCGTTCCAGGCCTGGCCTGTTTTTTCGGCACCCGTCATCAGCAAAAAGCGCAGAGAAGATTGTTCCGAAATTTTCCATCCGGCTATAAGCTGCAGCGACCGTAGCCGGGAAGCCGAACGATCGATATACCCATCTGATCCGATGCCGGAAAGCCGCACATCGAACTGAAGACCGTTTTTCAATAGTCCTGTACCGGCCTTAAAAGTATATTTCCGCGTGTTGAATGAGCCCAGGCTAAAACTACCGGAGCCGCCTGCCCGCTTCATCTGGTCGAGCGTACTGATGCTGATGGTGGCGCCAAAAGCTCCTGCGCCGTTGGTGCTGGTGCCCACACCGCGCTGCACCTGCACAGAGCCTGCCGAGCTGGCTACATCCGGAAAGTCAACGAAGAAGGCGCCCTGCGATTCTGCATCATTTACGGGAATGCCATTGAGCGTAACATTGATACGGGTGCCATCCGTGCCCCGTATGCGCAAACCCGTGTAGCCTACGCCGGCCCCCGCATCGGAAGTGACTACTGCAGAAGGCGTGTATTGAAGCAGATAGGGCAGGTCCTGACCCAGGTTCAGTTTTTCCAGGTCCTGCTTACTCAATTCGATTTTGGCAAAAGGCGCCTCCGATCCGGCCCGCAGCGAACGTATCTCTACCGGTTGCAGATTTTGCTGCCCGATGCTGTCTTTGGCAGGTTGCTGAGCCTGAGCGGTGATTCCCGCGAGGAGCGGTAAAAGAAAAATAAAAGGTTTGCATGTACACATGGCTAATCAAATTTTTTTGGTTTAGCCGGTGCGCCAAAGCAGCAAGGTATCGAACAGCAAACGTTGCCGTTGCCAAACATCACTGCCATATATAGCTGATTTGCTATTCCCTAACCGGCATTACCCGGTCCAGGTTCAGCGGGTATGATCTCAGCCCTAAGTGTTTCAGGCACCCCGTGCGAAAAATGTTCGCCGGACAAAGATAGTACAGCACATCCATCATTTTCAAAAACTGTTCTTTTTTCTTGGATTCAAGAGGCTGATTTATTATTTTACAAAATTCACTTTCAAAGAAAATTGTTAAAACATGAAGAAAACTTTTCTCGTCTTAAATGCACTTGCCCTGAGCCTGCATGCTATGGCTCAGCTACCGGAGCCGCGTGTTCCCGTTTTTGAAGTATTTACAAGTTCTACCTGCGGTCCGTGCAAGCCGGGCAACGCGGTGTATGAAGGGGTGGTGGGCCCTAAGCCCGCAACGGAATATGTGTCTGTAAAATTCCAGCAAAACTTCCCCGGAACGGGCGATCCTTACTGCACGGCGGAAACACAGTCCAGAAGAGGCTTCTATTCTATCAACTCCATTCCCCGGATGGAAATAGATGGTGGCTGGGATCAAAATGCGCAGTCTTTTACCAACGCGCTGTACACTTCTGCCAAGGCTGTGGCCGCACAATATCGCCTCTCAGGAGCTTTTACCCAATCAGGCAAGACCATTACCGGAAAGATCAAATTTACACCGCTCACTACTGCTGCTGCTGCTGCTAACACACGCTTGTACATTGTGATCGTAGAGACCAGAACGGTGAATAATGTAAAGTCGAATGGAGAGACGGAATTCTTTAATGTAGCCAAGAAGATGATCCCCAATCAAAACGGCACGACTCTGAATACACATACGATCAACGTTATGGATTCCATGACTTTCACGTACACATTCAACGGAAACTATAGGCTGCCCTCTAATGGTCTGGATACCTCGAAGATTAATCATGCTATCGAGCATTCGGTAGAAAATTTCGCCAACCTACGGGTAGTGGCCTGGGTGCAAGCCAGTGATAAAACTATCTATCAGGGTGCAAATCTGATGAAAGTAAATGCATTGGATGTGAACGATGTGGTCAGCAATATTTCTGCATTGGGTGTATTCCCCAATCCCGCCGACAAATCGGTTAATATTGATTACAACCTGGCTAACGCCGATGACATTACCGTGTCTATTGTAGATATGCAAGGAGCGCTTGTAGCCCGTAAAGTGGTGAATGGCACCGCAGGAGCTAACCATGTCAATATGGCGACGAATGAGCTGCCCTCAGGTTACTACACCCTTATCATGACCGATACTAAGAACGGTGTTGCAGTAGAGAAGTTGTCGGTAGTGCATTAGTTGCCGTCACATAATAGAACCTTAAGTATTTAAATTCAAGCCGCGTAACTAGCAGTTTACGCGGTTTTGTGATAAAAAAGCGTTAGGCCGGTTTCGCGAATGAGACAATTTTTAAAATCAAAGTACTACCAGGTTATTCCACCCTGAAACTGAGGATTCTGACATGCCGCGAAAAATTGGATTTATAGGTTTGCATCGAAAAAATCCCCCTTTCAGTCATGTTCCCGTAAAAAAAATTTATTTAACTTAGACGATTCTAAATTTGAAATAAAAATGAAGAAGTATCTACTTGCCTTGTGCGCATTTGCCGGGCTAACTAATGCTAAGGCCCAGCTGGCGCTTGAGACCTTCAACGGTGCAGGGATGCCTGCAGGCTGGACTATGATAAAAGTTGACAATAACACTGTCTCCAGCATTTTTGCAGCACCCATCCCAACTACGCTTACTGCGCAGGGCTGGATGAAGCGGCTGCGTGCCACCGGAGATTCTGCGATGTTGACGGCGTCGAATTTTACACCTGCGGGCACAGCGGACCGATGGCTAATAACGCCCTCTTTCTCTGTGAACAATGCGAACATGCTCATCACCTGGGAAGATTGGGAAAGCACAGGCTCAAACTACAACGATAGTGTACAGGTCTGGGTCTCCACTTCCGGCGGAGCAACTCCTTCTTCATTCACAACTAAGATTTATGACGGTCCAACGACCTCTTACTCTGCCACTCCTTACGGATTGCATGGTGCATCCTTAGCTGCATTTAACGGACAATCTATAAAAGTTGCCTTCCGCAATCACAATACACAGCAGGGGGCATTTCGAATAGATAACGTTCAAACGCAGATCGTGCCTGCAAACGATATTGCGCTCGTAAGTGTAGCTCCTGCACAAGGTTCTCCGCTCGCCTATGGTGCTGTTGGTTCCAACGTTACCCTCAGCGGGGTGGTTGAAAACAAAGGATCCACCAACATTACTTCCTATACCGTAAAGTATCGTCAGGGAACAGGTACTGTAATCAGCCAAACATTGAGTGGAAATATTCCGGCATTTGGACAAGCTAATTTTAGCTTTACTACGCCATTTAACATAGCTTCAGTTGGTAACTTTCCAATAAAGGTTTGGGCCGAAAAGACAGGTGACGCAAACCATACTAACGATACGTTGAACACACAGGTTGTCGGTGTGTCGTTCATGCCAGCTAAAAAGCTCGTTTTTGAAGAAGCAACCGGTACCTGGTGTGGTTGGTGTCCACGTGGTGCGGTTTACATGGATTCCATGTATAAAGTGCATCCAGTACAAACAACTCTGATAGCTGTTCACAATGCTGATCCTATGGTAGTGACGGCGTACGACAACCTTATCGGTGCGACACCCGGATTTTCAGGCTATCCTTCGGTGGTAGTAGATCGCAGAGAGATCATTGATCCTTCAGAAATGTTCCTGGCTTATAATGCAGAGAAAAACTATTTTGGTTTTGCAGACGTAAGCTTTACGAAGCCTATAATTTCCGGAAACAATCTCAGTACGACCGTTACCGTGAAGCCTGCGATTGATATGAGTGGCGATTACCGTCTGGCTTTGGTACTTACCGAAGACAACGTTCATGGAACAGCAAGCGGATATAATCAATCGAATTATTATAGCTACACATCTAATAACATTGCGTTGACCGGAGCAGGTCACAATTGGCAGACTTCTCCAAACCCGATTCCTGCTGCTCAAATGAGTTATGAATTCGTAGCCCGGCTCGCCCACCCTTCACCATCAGGTCAATCCGGTGCACTCCCTGCATCAATGACTGCAAACACAAACTACACGTACAGCTTCACAAACGTTCCGCTTGATCCCACATGGGTTAAGAATGAACTGCGTGTTGCTGTATTACTTATCCGTGGTTCCGATGGTCAGGTCCTTAACAGTGCAAGTACTGTATGGCCGACCGACGTTAAACAACTTGTTTCGGTAACGGATGCTAAGCTTTATCCCAATCCGGCAAAGGATCAGACAAATCTGAGCTTCAATCTTGAGAAAGCTGCACAGGTTAACATTAACGTTGTAAATGTCCTTGGACTATCCGTTTGGTCCAACACCGAAAGCATCTCATCTGGAAATCATACCGTTTCAATTCCAACATCGGCTTTAGCCAGTGGTGTTTATAATGTCAACATAACCACAGAGGGAAAGATGGAAACAGTGAAATTGACCGTGATTAAGTAAGCCCAGCATCGTTAAGCTGACAAAATGAAGAGACTGTCTCAAATTTTCGAGACAGTCTCTTTTATTTTTTTAGTTGTGAATAGGTGTAAACTGCTTCGATATTAATTAAATTCTAACTATTAAAGCAGCGCATGTATTCACTTTTTGTTGAAATTCCGTTAACTTGTGCGTTCCTTTTTTGACACTATAAAAAAACGAAGAATGAAAAAATTATTACTCGCTATGGCATTAGCGTCAGTAACAACAGGCGCTCAGGCTCAATTGCCAGTTGGTTCGGTTGCTCCGGATTTTACCTTGAAAGACATCAACGGAGTTACTCACCATTTGTACAATTATTTAGATTCCGGATACGCAGTGATAATTGATGTATCCGCTGCATGGTGTGGGCCATGCTGGAGTGCACACCAAAGTGGGGTTTTTGACAATCTGGTTAGTCATTACGGTACTAACGGAACCATTACTCCGGGTAAGGTAAAGGTGATTTTCATTGAGGGTGAGTCAACCAATACAACTGCACAATTATATGGAACAAGTACTGGAAGTACACATGCAAACTATTCTCAGGGCGACTGGGTGACTGGCTCCAATTATCCAATCATTGACACCACTGCCCTAAATTCTACTTATTTGTATGGAGGTTTCCCATCCTTTACTGTCATTTGCCGCGATCGTCTTGTAGCAATGTCAACAGCCGGTTATGGCTCAGCAATGGGACAAGAAAGCTGGTGGCTAAACTATATCAATGCTGAGTGTCCAAGCTATGCCCCGCCTACCGGTACTGATGTAAAGGCAGTTAATTATTACGGCAGCAATACTTTCTTGTGTAGTGCAAACCCCACGCTGAAATTTTTGAATTATAGCCAAAACACACTAACAAGTGCAACTGTGAAAATGTATAGCGGTGCCAGCTTAGTTGGCACTCAAACCTGGACTGGATCTTTGCCAACATATGGCGTAGGCAGTGTAACAATGCCGGCGTTCACACCAACAGGAAGTCAAACGATTGATAGTTTTACTGTAACCGCTACAGGTGACATAAATCTGGCGAATAATTCACGTTCAATGTCGGGCGTTAGTATCATCACTCAAACGTCTTCGAGCACTGTACCAGTTTCGCAAGATTTTGAAAGTACCTCAGCAATGCCTGCAAAGTATGTCGTGGATGATGCTAATGGATTTTTCTGGGCTGATGGCACTGGTTCTACTACCATCACCGGCACAAACGGACAAGGAACAAAATGTGTCGTTGCAGATTTTTATGATCTCGGACCTGGTACAACTTCTGAAATCCTTTTAGGTAACTATGATAATGCGAACGTTGCCAATTCATCATTTGAATGGGATATGGCACATGCGCAATATGTGACTTCTGGAACCGGCAGCGCTGACAAACTTGAATTATTTGTTTCTAAGGATTGCGGTGCAACCTGGACTTCTCTGTGGTCAAAACAAGGTGCTACCTTGTCAACACATAGTGCAGTTGGATCCGGACAGTTTATACCAGCTTCGAGTTCTGATTGGAGACACGAGGGTGTTTCTCTGAACAATTACAAGAGCAATAATCTCTACATCAAATTTAAGTTGACATCTGACTATGGAAACTTTGGTTTCTTAGACAATTTCAAAATCACCAATACCACTGACATTAAAGACATCGTTGCTAATAACAGTGTTGCCGTTTATCCAAATCCAGCAAAAGACGCTGCTACACTTTCCATTGAATTGCTAAAATCTTCTGACGTTTCTGTTCAGATTTATGACATGGTGGGAAGACTAGTGGTTGATGGCGGTAGCCAGACTCTTGCTTCAGGAAAGCATAACATTCAACTTTCAGTTGCAAACCTTCCAGCCGGACTTTACAACGTAAAAATCCAGACCGAAGCAGGCAATCTAACTGAGCGTCTTACGATTGCTAAATAGTTTCGAGTGTTTTTAGCTCTTTCAATAAAAAACCTCCGTCACACACGGAGGTTTTTTTATGCTTCAAAGTATTCAACAATGCATTCTTTCAGCAGTCTTTCCTGCGATTGCAGGCCGGATTCAGCCACCGGTTTCACTTCCACATAGTGAGGCCAGCCCTCAGAGTCATTGCCGGCAAATTCATAAAAGCCGCGCTGGCTCAGCAGTTTGCATACCGCTATATGCATCAGGTCCTGTTTCTGCTCCTTGCTCCATTTTTTTCTCTGCGGCATTTGCCCCAGCTCGTTGATGCCAATGAGAAAGAGGATGGCTTCCATGTCGGGTAGTTTTTCAAACCGCTCCTGCAATTGCAGCTCCACTGTTTTCCACCGTTCTTCAAAATTTTCCATGCCGCAAATCTCCGGCTTCCGGCGCCAAAAATCAAAAACCTGTGTACTGTCGCTATCCGGGCAGTCCGGACCGGGTCGCCAATCTCAGCGGAAACTTCTGTGGCAGATTTTGTGCTTAGCGCAAAACCTGGTCTATGAGCTTTTCCTCACCCACCACCCAAAGCAGGTCATTCTCTTCAAGCACCACACTGCTTTCCGGGTTCAGGCGGCGGCGGTTGTTTCGTTCCAGTCCCACTACAAGTCCATTGGTGCGTTCGCGAATGCCGCTTTCGCGTATAGATTTTTTACACAAAAAGGAACCGTTCTTTACCACAATCTTTTTGAGCACAATCTTTTCGGGCCCTTCGCTTTCCACAAGTGTATCGCCTGTGGGCTCAATATAACGGCGCAGTTGGTCGAGCTGTTCATCCGTGCCGATCACAAACAGCACATCGCCGGGATAAACCCGCTCGAACCGGCTGGGGGCATTGATGGTATAATGTTCTCCGCGTCGTATCATAGCGATATTGACGCCAAAACGTTCGCGAATGGCCATTTCTTCGAGGGTCATGCCGGTTACCGGTGTTCCGATTTCCAGACGAAACTGAGCAATGTGTGCATCCCAAGGTGCAAGCTCCACACGATTTTTTGCGGCTTGTTCCCGCTCGCGATCGTGAAAATTGTTGAAAAACCGGGTCTCCAGCCGGATATAAAACGCATGGATCCGCCTTGTAAAAATGAGGCCTGTAGCCACCAATATGAGCAAGCCCGCCAGGGCTACCGAAAATGAAAAGAAGCTGAGCAAAAAGATGCTGACATACACAATGGCCAGTGCCCCACGAACCACCCTGAAGAAAATGAGTGGCGCGCGAAAGCGCTTATTGGCCCATAGACTGGCAAAGGCCGCCGTCTGAAATTTGCGCGTGACCAGCGCCCATAAAAAGGGAGCAATACTGGCAAAGCAGAGCGTGGCCGCAACGAGGTTTGCTGCCTGCACATCGTCCATAAGTCGCAGCACAAGGGGTTGCACATAGCTCGAGAACAGCAGGTTGACACCGAGGATGATGAGGCTAAACAGCAAAACATGCGAGAAGAATGCACGGATGACCAGTTGCCAATCGCTGGCCTGCGTGATGGTTTGAGTGCCGGCACTGTAGCGCTTCAGCGCCTTAGTCCAGCGCAGAGGCAATTTGTTTTCCACCCAAAAGTAAAAGGCCCCCGACCCGCGTATCATGTAGGGCGTAGTGAAGGTGGTGATGGCGGACACGGCCACAGCCACGGGATATAGAAAGCCTGAGGTGACCTTGAGCGTAAGCCCCAGCGTGGCGATGATAAATGAAAACTCACCGATCTGCGCCTGGCTCATGCCGGCCTGCAGGGCTACCTTGAGCGGCTGCCCGGATATGACCGCTCCCAGGGCTACATTGAAGGTCTTAAACAGAATGAAGACCACCGTAATGATGGCTACGGGAAGCCCGTAGTTGGCCAGCACGCGGATGTCAATAAGCATGCCTACCGACACAAAGAACACGGCACCGAAGAGATCCTTCACTGGTTTTACAAGATGCTCAATACGCTCTGCCTGTGTGGTTTCTGCAAGGATAGAACCCATAATGAAGGCACCAAGCGCCGGAGAAAAACCTGCATTGGAGGCCAGGATCACCATCATAAGACAAAGACCGATAGACATGATCAGCATCGTCTCGTCGCTCAGTAGTTTTTGTGTGCGTCGCAAAAAGGTGGGGAGAAAAAAGATGCCGGCCACAAACCAAAGCATGAGAAAGAAGGAAAGCTTCAGAATGGAAAAGAGCATATTGCCTCCCTCAATCTGCCGGCTGACGGCAATAGTGGAAAGCAACACGAGCAATACTACGGCTACGAGGTCTTCGATGATCAGCACACCAAAAACCAGGTTGGCAAAGCGCTTGCTTTTTACACCAAGTTCGTCGAAGGCGCGCAGGATGATGGTGGTAGAAGATATGGACAATATGCCGCCGAGAAAAATGCAGTCCATGAGTTGCCAGCCCATAGCCTTACCCAGAGAAAAGCCCACCAGCAACATTGCCGATACTTCCACGAGCGCGGTGACAGAGGCCGTGCCGCCAATGCGGATCAGCTTTTTGAAACTAAACTCCAGCCCCAGTGTAAAAAGCAGAAATATAACCCCGATCTCCGCCCAGATGCGAATGTCTGCAGCATCGGCTACGGAGGGCATCAGAGTGAAGTTGGGGCTCACCAAAAAGCCGGCAAGGATATACCCCAGCACCAGCGGCTGTTTTAATTTTCTAAAAAGTAACGTGGTCACTCCGGCCACAAAGAGTATCAGCCCAAGGTCTCTGATCAGTTCCGGAAGATGATTCATAATGACTAGGATAAAAATAGGGCAAAGCAGCAGTAAAAACGACAAAGCCCTGCAATCGCATTGTTGCAGGGCCGGTAGCACGCTATCACTTCAGACTACATCCACTCTATCGCAAAGCGGTTAAACTCATGTCGCAGTTCATTTACGGTTTTCTCTTCCGTTATATAGGCATCTCTAAGATTGTGATGTTGGTCGGAAAGTTCGCCATCCACATAGCCGCCCTTTGCTTCTGCCTGACGGCTGAGATCTTTTACGTTTTCGCGTATGCGGTGCGCCAGTTCGTCAATATTGTTGCGCTGTATAGAAAACTGATTTTCGTAATGCTCTACACCTTTCGCAGCATCTGCTCCGGTATTCTTTCCTGCAATTTCTGTAAGCCTGTCCTTCAGGGTTTTGATTTCCTGTTTGTAAAAGTCCAGTGCGCGCAGCCAGTCATTGTGCTCGTTGGTCACATGTTTAATGCTTATTTTCTGCATCGTGTTGTTGTTTTGTACCCTTCAAAATTACCGGCGGCACCTGCCTCCCGGGATGACGCCTGTCAATGATTTTACTGCATTATCCCATTGTTTTTTTATCGGAAACTGTTAGGTTTCTGACTTATTTTTGCGCCACTCATTTTTCAAAAAAACCATAGATGAAGAACACGCCTTTTACAGCAAAACACGTTGCGCTCGGAGCCAAAATGGCTGAATTTGCAGGCTACAATATGCCGATTTCTTACAGCGGCATCAACGAGGAGCACCATACCGTAAGGCAGAATGCGGGCGTTTTTGATGTAAGTCATATGGGCGAATTCATATTGCGCGGACCTAAAGCGCTCGACCTCATTCAACGCGTTACCAGCAATGATGCCAGCAAGCTTACAGCAGGCAAGGCGCAATACTCCTGTCTGCCCAATGAGCAGGGCGGTATTGTGGACGATCTGATTGTCTATTGCCTGAAGGAGAATGAGGAATACATGCTGGTGGTGAATGCTTCGAATATTGAAAAAGACTGGAACTGGATCAGCGATCGCAATACAGATGGCGTGGAGATGACCAATATCTCGGACAAGACTGCATTGCTGGCGGTGCAGGGGCCAAAAGCTGTAGAATACATGCAGCAGCTTACCGACATGGACCTGAGCAACCTCAAATACTACACTTTTGTGCAAGGAACCTTTGCCGGAGTGGATAATGTGATCATCAGCGCAACAGGTTATACCGGATCGGGCGGCGTAGAAATATACTTTGAAGACAAGGGTGATAGCGCCGAAAAGATATGGGATGAGATTTTCAGGGTGGGTACGCCAAAGGGTCTCAAGCCGATAGGTCTTGGTGCCCGCGATACCCTCCGCCTCGAAATGGGTTATTGCCTCTATGGTAATGACATTGACGACCGTACTTCTCCACTCGAAGCAGGACTGGGCTGGATCACTAAATTTTCGAAAGACTTTACTGCAAAGTCTATTTTAGAACAGCAAAAAGCGGAAGGCATCAAGCGCAAGCTTGTGGGCATCGAGATGATAGACAAAGGCATTCCCCGCCACGACTATAAAATTCAGAATGCAGAAGGCGAAGAAATAGGCTATGTTACTTCCGGCACACAGGCACCAAGCCTGGGCAAGGCTATTGGCATGGCTTATATCCGCAAAGACTTTGCACAGGAAGGCAGCGATGTATTTGTCATGATCCGCGACAAGGCAGTGAAAGCGCAGGTAGTGAAAATGCCGTTTGCCTAAGTCGTTTGCTGGTGTAACCCTTCGTGAATCAGGTTTGATCTTGTCGTGATGTAGCTTTGAATTAATGAAGGTTGGCCCGCGTACCCAAGAAGTTGGCTAAAACTTTTGAATCCCATATAACCGATCCCCAAAGAGTCCTTCCCGGACTTTTTGGGTTTTTACGAAATGAAAATCTTTCTAATCCTGTCAGCACTCTTTGAGGGACTGCTTATCACTTTCTTTTCCGGATGGGCGGGCCCGTATTGGAGCCCCGTTATTTTGCTGGCCAATTCTCTTCTACTTTGTTTTTTGTTTTTGGCAGTAGCGCGAAAGCCAAAGGCATACAAACCCCTACCAAAGTACGCTAACCTGCTGGTGGTGTTTGCTTTTTTGCTGCTCAGCGCGGCGATGTTTTATAAAATGGGCAGGATCATCCGGCTTAGACCCGTGTCTATGTATGATACCGGTAGTTCGGACGTTATCCCAACCATCATATTTTTCGTTAAGCGGTTTCTGGCGGGCGAAATGCCCTATACCATCATGCAGTTTCCGAACTATTCGATTTTTCCTACCTACCTGCCTTTTACCTGGATGCCCTACAGTCTTGCGGACCTACTACAAATCGACTATCGATGGGTTTCGTTGGGTTGTTACTGGCTCGTTGCTCTTTATCTGGCCCTGAGCAGCTTTAATCAGGCTTATGGGTTCAGCAATGTCTTGTACAAGCTATTTGTAGCCACCTGGCCGCTTGCATTGTGGATCATGATGGCGAAAGATGATGATGTGATGATTAGCTATCTGGTGGAGTCGCTGGTGGCTGCTTACTATCTGCTCGTTGCTATAAGCCTGTCAAAGCACAAGAGTTTTTTACTGGCCGTTTCGATCTCTATGTGTTTGTTGTCCCGCTACAGCCTAGTTTTCTGGGTGCCATTACTGATGGTGCTGTATATGATGAACGGTAAGTCGGTACAGGCTTTTTGGATGGCTGCGGTGATGGTGCTGTTTATCCTGCTGTTTTATGCCTTGCCCTACCTGCGCGTTGATCCTGATCTTTTCAAAAAAGGGTATGACTACTACACCCAGGCCACTATAGCCGAATGGAAAAATGCGGAGCAGGGCGGTTTCTGGCATTTGGGAAATGGAATGGGTTTTTCAAAATGGATCTTTGATGCCACACGTCCGCTACCGGTAGAAGAGACGGTGAACGTCGTGCGCAAAATCCATTTGGTGGCCTGCCTGCTGACGGTCTTCGGACTCTTACTTCTTTACCTGCGCCTACGTAGAAAAACCACGCTCCATACCTATCTGTTGTTCTCGCTGAAGATTTATCTCTCCGTATTTTATGCCTTTGTACAGATACCCTACAAATACCTGTTTTTGCTTCCTGTAGCCGTCACGGCAGGCTTGCTGCTACATAGCTTTCGGGCGCCGGCGACTGAAAATCCTGAGTTGGCCTGACAAAAAAGCTTATGGCTTAGTATGGAGCCGATATACCTGCACCTGCTCATCGTCGTTAAGTTTTTGGAAGGAAGCGAAGGTAAGACTGTCTTTGCCTAACAGCATATCGCGCTTTCCCTTGTCCACCACCAGATACTGCAGATCATGGTCCCGCATATAGTCCACCAGATAACCCTTACTATGCCACCAGCGGCCTTCGCTCAGCACATGTCCTTTCCGGTCGAAGTAAACCAGAGAAAGATTGGGAGCATCTTCCTCCAGAACAACGATCTGCTCTGACTTTGGTATCAGGCGGTCCACCACCTTTTTGCCATTCTCCATCCAGGCTGTGCGGTAGAATTCGCTGTGCGGAGGATAGTAGTCGGAGAACCTTCGGTAGGTATGAAAGTCTGCAAAGAAAAACATGATGAGCATGGAGGCCACCAGCGCAACGTTGAGCAGCCGGACGGCCAATGATGTGCCGAGCACCGAGTTCAGCGCCAATACGGACTCCAGCAAAAGAAATCCAAAGAAGGGCATCCAGATCGCAATGAAATAGTAATCATGGACAGGAAGATTTTCTCCCATAAGCCAGAAAATGATGGCCGCAAAGACATAGTAAAAGATGAGCAACAGCCCGTATTGCCAGGGTAGTTTTTTGATAAGATAGACACCCGGTGCTGCCAGGGCTGCCAGAAACAAATACTGAGGCAATTCAAAATACTCGCGCAGCCATAGCGTTTTAAAACCGGATTCTATATAGCTGTTAAACGCATCCCAGTTTTTGAAGGGGTGTGTTGTACTCAGAAAAAGATCTGAATCGTATGCCTTATTGAGATGTTGTATTTGCAGGTAGTTAGCTACGATCATGGCGCAGCTCAACACGACAATCAGTGCGGTACGGATATTTTTTCCGGAAAGCGCAAAATCGCGCGCCCGAATCTTCTCGATAAACACCACCCCGAAAAATCCAGCGAGGTAAGTGATGAGCGACATCTTCATCATAGTGCCGATGGTGAGCCAGAGCGCTGCATAGAAAAGGTCGCGGGTCTTCTTTTGTTCAAAGTAGTTGGCAATAAAATAGAAGCCGACGAACGCCAGCGATACCGCTGCAGGATCGGGGAGGTAGCTGCAGGTGTAATAGATAAAAACAGGTGAGCAGAAAATGAACACAGGGACTGCCAGAGACAGGACAAAATTCTTACTACGCTTGTAAACGGTTAAGAACAGAAACGATAATCCGAGGCCCGTCAAAAAGCAATCGAGGGATTTGAATATAACACTGATGTGCTCGCGACCAGCAAGTTTTGCGATGGCTGCAGCGATGTAGGCTTGTATGGGAAACTCAACGCCCACCACCCCTTCTTTAGAAAACTGTGCGAGTGTAGCCGGTTTGAAGAAGTTCATGCCATTATCGTAAAAGGATATGGCCAGCGCCAGACGGTCGGCCTGCGCCCACGAGTGAATGAACATTGGCGGCAGAAACAACGCCTTTTCGAAGTACGTGTAGCAGAAAAAAAGAAAAATAACTGCAAAGCCTGAATAGGCGAGCGCCGTGTTATTGCGCAGTGATGGACTGCTCATTGTTTTTTCTTTTTGTCGAACCATAAAACCAGCATAGCAGGAAAGCCAGCGGAAACACCCAGCTCAGGCGGCTTCCATATCTTGCATTTACCTGCGCAAAGGTCGCACACACCAGCACATTAAAAAGATAGCCTGATGTGAGCATGCCCGATATTAAGGCCGGCGTCCCGCGAAGCTTTCCCTTTATCCATACGTAGAGTAGTAATAATGCAGCTCCTATCAGGACAACGTAATTGATATTATTCATAGCATCGATGCGCTCCACAATATTATGTTGCTGCTGCCATGCGTTGCGGTACATGGTGGTATCGCCGGGCGCTGATTCCTGCACTGCAGCGTCCACATGGGTACCCGCGGGGAAGGGGTAATTTCCTTCTGCAAGGTGACACTCGAATATTTGTCGCCAGGCACCCTCGAGCGACTTTTGCAAAAACAGGAATAAATATTTTGGCGAAGTGTAGATATCATGCAGTATCAAATCATAATCCTCTTTAGTTGCATCCCAGCCTCCTTGCTGGTACAACGGGCTATTCTGATCCCAAATAAAAACATTGGGATCCGTTGGCAATGACTCTTTGAACCTGCAGAGCTGATAATTCTTTTGGTCGCAATTTTCATCAAGGTATTTTTTTAGCACCCCCTTTTCCAGCATAGAAGCCATCAAAAAGACATGCTGAGATTTTTGCGAAGCCCTTCCGATCACAGGAACCGTGAGCCAGCTTGCACCCAGCAGCAAAAGAATATTGATCCAAAATCCCTTCCGTATCATTTCATCTTTTACAAATGACTTAGCTAACATCAGCACCAGAAAAACGCCGGTAAATATGAGGATGTTGGAAAGATGGGTGGCTACCGCGCAGAAGTAAATGAGTAATAAAAAAAACTTCACTAACCTTGTTTCCCGATTGAGGAAAATAAGAACTGCAGATAGCAAAGCTATTCCGGTCCAGATATCGGGAATAATTTCACTTACAGTCCAGGAAAGTGAGGTCAGCGAAAGAACGATGAAAACAGTCAACGCATTTGCGAACAATCTTCGTCCACCAACTAAACGTTGAATCAACTTTACAATCAGCCAACTTATGATGAGCGCTTGTACAAACGCGGGAATCCAAAACGAAACACCATTTAAACTGAAGAATCGAAGGAAAAGCCCGTAAGTAATAGGGCGATCGCCCGGTTGCTGCATTCGAAAGCCCGACCAGATATAGGTGCCATCGTCGGAGTTGACCAGTGGATATCCGTTATACAACGCGGGTAATAAAAAAAGGACTGCCCCTAAAAGCACGGTCAGCGCGTAGGGCCAACCTTTTACTGTTCGTGGAGTTTTCAAAGTGTCAACAATTGCTGCGTGAAGTTTACTACTCAAATGTATTCAATTCTATGGCTTGCTTTGATTCGCGATGCTTATAGATATGATAGGCGCTGAGGGTATCGTTAAAGCGGAAGTAGGGCTGTGGCAATACGCTATAGGCATCTACTGCAAACCGTTGCACGAATACATTGCCTTCGCCCCCGTAAGCCGGAATGTGCTGAAGGCTGTCTATGATCATCAGCGAAGCCGATCGGTCGTTTTCGAGGGTAGAAAGAAGCCAGAATTCGTAGGGGGTGGCCCAGGTAAGTTGTAGCGCCCTGCGGGTAGTCTCTGTCTCTTCGTCTATCCTTTTCTCCGCCGGATGTTGTGTCAGGTACGTACGCAGCCAGGCCACCCTTTGGGTAAACGGGTAGTGTGCTGTAAATATTCTGGCCCAGGCAAAGAAGGTGATAAGTCCAATGATGGCTACGGGTCTCAGTTTGTTTCTCTCCCCCGGCAATACGTCGAACACAAAGGGCAGCACAACATAGACCGGCAAGACCTGATAAAGATTCTCGCGATAAAAGTCAGGCGTTCGGGCATCGGGAAAGCACACATGGATAAAACCCAGCGATGCGAGCGAATAGCCGGCCACGAGGGCGAGCCTTTCCCAGCGCTTTGTCTTGTAGTAGTGAACCAGGCAAAGGATCAGCAACACAGTCCAGCCTGCGTAGTCCGTAAATGCTTTTTTTAGAAAATGGCTATTGGCGTACAGTCGGAAATAGTCGGGAAAAAGGCGGATGAAATTGCGTAAGCCTCCAAGCGATCCTTTATCATAGGGGTCGCGGAACAAGCTGTATTTTATCAGCAAAATCAACAAAGTAAGCACAGCCAGCGTCAGGGCCTGCCGCTTGTTCAGTCGTCCGTCCTGCACAAGAAAAATTACTGTAAAGCTGAGCGGCAGCACAATAAGCGGATGGGCAAAAAGCAGTGTAGGAAGAAAGAGCAGTGACAGTACTAAAGCAAGGGATCTGTGGGGTAGAAAGCGCAGCAATGCCGCAAAATACACCAGCATCAGGCTTTCACCGAGCATGAGTTCCGACAGCGGCCAGTAGAAGATCTGCGTGGTCATCAACACAGAGCAAAGAAACAGGCACAGCGCCCATTGCGCACTACGGTCGGCCAGGCCGGCTATAGCAAACATGATGAGGGAGTAAAGCACCAATGAAGATGAAAACACAAGCGACAATGTCTTTAGCGTAGCCTGCATATGGATGGCCGTTACCACCGGAATTTGCGGCAGGGCGGCTATAAACCGATCATGAAAAATGGCAAAGGAGCTATCTCTTGCCATGCCGTACAGGTAGAAAGCCATATCTGAAAAGATGACCCTTTCTTTGTAGAACAGCAGGGATAGCAGCAGCAACCCAAGGAAACCAGCATAGGATATGAGCTGCAGTAATCGTTTCACAAGGGCTAAAATACTGATTGGGCCGCATTTTGATGACCAAATCCCATGGCAAATGCCGCAACTTTTTTCTTTCTTTGCACTCGCAAATCTTCAATCCTCTTTTCCATGCTGCCAAAATATAATCGTGTTCTGTTAAAGCTTTCCGGTGAGTCGTTAATGGGCGACCGGACCTTTGGTCTTGACCCTAAAATGCTGGAAGCTTATGCGACGGATATCAAAGCCATCACCGACCTTGGCGTACAGGTGGCGGTAGTCATTGGCGGCGGCAATATTTACCGCGGAATGAACGAAGCCGAAACCGGCATTGAACGCGCGCAGGGCGACTACATGGGCATGCTCGCCACCGTGATCAACGGAATGGCGCTGCAGGCCGCTCTCGAAAAGATCGGCGTAAAAACACGGCTGCAAAGCGCCATAAAGATGGAGCAGGTTGCCGAACCCTACATTCGCCGCCGTGCCATTCGTCACCTCGAAAAGGGCCGTGTAGTAATCTTCGGGGCAGGCACCGGTAACCCATACTTTACCACAGATACCGCAGGTTCACTCCGGGCTATTGAGATCAATGCAGCCGTGATTCTGAAAGGCACGCGCGTAGATGGTATCTATAGTGCCGATCCGGAAAAAGATCCGAACGCAAAACGATATGAGCAGCTAAGCTTTAATGAGGTGATCACTCAGGGGCTGAAAGTAATGGACATGACGGCCTTCACGCTTTGTCAGGAAAACAACCTGCCCATCATCGTGTTCGATATGCACCGTGCGGGCAACCTGCTCGATGTGGTTTCAGGCAAAAAGGTCGGCACTATTGTGAGCTAACCTCTGCACAGCGCATCGGCATCAGCGGTTTACGAAACTTACCCGAACACCGGGAACAACAATTTCTTTACCGACGAGCGCAAGGGTAGAGGCGGAAGCCTTAGCGTTATCATCCATAGTTTTCCAGTAGAAAAGGCAATATATTTGACCCTGCCATTTGGCAAGCCCTTTCAACATTTTCACGGCTAAGCTGTTATAACGGGAAAATCAGGAGTCGTGCCCGAAACTTTAAGAGCAGAAATGAATCGTTTCAGTATCAAAGATATTGAGAACCTCACAGGCATTAAGGCCCACACCATTCGCATATGGGAGCAGCGTTACGGCATTCTTCAGCCCAAGCGCACCCCCACCAACATCCGGTATTACGATGCGGATGATCTGAAACTGGCTCTCAGGGTGGCGCTGCTCAATAGTTATGGCTACAAGATCAGTCGTATCCACCAGATGAATCACGACGAGATGAACAGTCTTATTGGCAAAGTGGGCGACAAAGATTTCCGCCTGCAGGCCCTGGTCAATGAGCTGCTGGAAGCTACGCTGGAACTGAATATCGACCTTTTCGAACAGTTGATAGATCAATATATCCGTCGCAACGGTGTGGAAGCAGCAGTAGAGCAGTTGATTTTTCAGTTCCTGGAAAAGATTGGACTGATGTGGCTTTCCGACCGTATCTATCCCGCTCAGGAACACCTGATCAGCAATGTCATTTATCGAAAGATAGCCGTGGCCATCGAAGGCCTTCCTCCCAAGCAGGGAGATGAAGGACCCTCCATTCTCCTGTTTTTACCCGAGGGCGAAATTCATGATCTGGGCTTGTTGTATGTACATTACCTCTTGCGTAAATATCACAAAAACCCGATTTACCTTGGCCCTAATTCGCCGCTCAAAGAAGCCGCCTATGTGTTCCATTCTCTGCGGCCACGCTTCGTGTATCTGCACCTTACTTCTATAGCCGAAGAGTTCGATGCGGTGAGATATCTGCAAAAAGTCTCCCGGCAGTTTGAAGGAGCCACCGTATTCGTTTCCGGCAGCATGCTTCGCGCCAAGAAGTTTCAGCCGCCCGCCAACATGATTTTTCTCTACAACCTCACCGAAGTAAAGGACGCATTTCTGGCGCTCTGATCGCTTCCGGGTCCATGCTCATAAGGGGCACTCCTGGCGATCATGGTGTTTTGTTTAATGCTGACTATACCAACTATAAACAAAATAAATAGCGCTGCGCGGATATAGTGTTTAAGTTTGACCTACTAAACACTAAACAAAATGACGACTGCGGATTTTAATTATGTGGTGTCAAGGCACAGCGATTTTTTGCATCCTTATGCTATTTCGCTGACCAATAATTACGAAGATGCCCGCGATTTGTTTCAGGAAACTATGCTCAGGGCCTTACTGAACAGAGATAAATATCAGTTTGGCACCAACCTTAAAGCCTGGCTCTACACCATCATGCGAAACATTTTCATCAACAGCTACCGGCGGAACAAAAAATTTTCGAAGGTAGCCAATGAGGAAGCTTCGGAATACTATCTGATGAACGCCCAACCGGTGGATAACCATGGCTGGAGTCGTCTGCGCATGGCAGAGATCCGGAAGGCAATGGACGAGCTTCCCCCAGTATTTCGACTATCTTTCGAACTTTACTACACCGGTTATAAATATCAGGAGATATCGGAGTTACTCAGCGAACCGCTGGGAACAGTGAAAAGCCGGATACACTTTGCAAGGAAAATGCTTACCCAACAACCTGACCGCTAAACAACAATCTGCAACATGTCGGCACGAAAAGACCATGTAATACTGGTGAACGAAAAAAATGAATGGCTGGGTACTATGGAGAAGATGGCTGCGCACGAGCTTGGCCTGCTGCATCGCGCGTTCAGCGTTTTTATCCTCAACGAGCATGAGGAAATGTTGCTGCAGCGACGCGCACAGTCCAAGTATCACTCCGGCGGCCTATGGAGCAATGCTTGCTGTTCGCACCCCTATCCCGGAGAGAGCACAGCCGGCGCAGCCCAAAGACGCATGCAGCAGGAGCTGGGCATCACCTGTTCGCTCACGCCGTTGTTTCAGTTTCGTTATCGTGCGGTTGTAGGCAATGGTCTTATCGAAAATGAGTACGACCATGTGTATGTCGGTGAATATTCCGGGTCATTTCAGACGGATCCGGAGGAAGTGGAGGAGTTGCAGTTCGTAGCACTCGACAAAGTTCAGGACTGGCTTCGCGAGCGACCCGAAGATTTTACAGCCTGGTTTCGCCTCGCTTTGCCGCGTTTTCTTGACAGCCTTAAGGCTTCGCGTGTTGCCGCTTAAGGTTGAAATTCATAACAACCCACATCTATGGCCGTACCCTGAATTCTGGGGTTATCATCAAGGTCATTGCCAATGCTTACGGCCATGCCGGCATCAATGAGCGGCGACCCTTCTTTAGAGCGGTAGTTTTGCTTTTCAGCATCTGCAAACCCTGGTTCTGTATTCAGCAGACAGTTATTCATCTGCAGCTCTGGATCGGTGAAGCCGGGTTTATTCGGCTGGCTATGTTTCAGCAGACAATTATTGAATACAGCCTTATAACTGGCCGTCTCAGTTTTATAAACGTACAGTTCATTTTCCAGCGAGCCATAGACCAGGCAATTGGTGAAAACCGCATCAAGATCTCCTGCTATAAGCTGCTCATTGCTCACGGGAAAATAATTGAGCACGGCTACGGTGGGTTCGTCAGTATGCGCAACCTTTTTCGTAAAATAATTGATGAAGTCGCAGTTATAGAAGCGATAATATCCCCCCTGAAAGGTAACGAGTGCCTGAGCGCCGCAGTCGTGGATCAGGCAGTTTTCTGCTACAATACTTCCGCCGAAGCTCAGAATGCCGTATCCCAGCGAGTTTTGGATCAGGGTATGGCGTAGTGTGAGCGGGGCCTTATAGCTTTCGAGGGCAAAGGGAAGGCCGCCGCCTGCATTGTTGCCGCAGTTTTTGAGTACACACCAATCCATCTTGTTGTCGGTGCTGGCGCTGTCGAAGTAAATGCCGCCCCACTCGCCGGGGTACCCCTCGTTGCCGAAATAACCCCTGTCGAGGCGGTCGCCCTGAAAGATAATGCTGTCCTTTTTGGTGCCCAGCGCATGCAAGGTGCCCAAAACGATCAGCCGAGAGTCGGCATGCATATAGATTCTGCAACCGGCAGGGACGGTAAGGGTTTTGCCATAGTCTATGCCCGCACTGTGCAGAATGACGTAGGGCTTGTCCGTTTTCCAGGTTGTATTCTCTGAGATCAGACTATCGCGCAGGTAGTATGCATTTTGCCCAAAAGCATAAAAAGGGACCGAAAATTCGTTGCCATTAAGTGTTGCGATCAGCCGGTCTTCTACAATGAAGGGAATGGTATCATTGTTAGGGTCAATGTTTACCGTAGCAAACACATAGATGCTGTCATTTGCTGCCACCTCTATATCGCCCACATTATTGCCACTGATTCCGTTTACATTGAGGTGGAAGTAAGAAGCGCCCCCGTTTGCCAGTCGTACAGAGCTGATCACTACTTTTTGGTCCTGCGGGTTAAAGATTTTAAGCTGTACGGTAAAGCTACCCAGTGAGGTAAAGACCGTATCGAAGTTTACCGTATCGGTAGAAAAGCGCAGTTCGCCGCCCGACGACAGCAGCGTTTCCTTTTTGCAGGAGGCACTCAGCAGGGTCGAGAGTACGAAGAGAAAAAAAATGAAAAAGCTTTGCGTCCGCATGGATATCTCCGGTTGATGCGTAAAGTTAATTAAGTGAAGCTATAACGATCTTTCTTCAAAAATATTTCCCTTTGTGCCGCTGTGTTGTGCCGGCTGCGCCGGTGTTTTCACTTTGCAGTGCGGCATGGGTCTGCTACATTTGTCGGGGCTTATGAATTGTATTACACTACTCTCAGACTTTGGGCTGTCGGATGCGTCTGTGGCCGCCGTTAGGGGTGTGTTGCTGCAATATTTGCCCAACGTGCCGGTGATAGACATAAGCCATATGGTGGCGCCTTTTCATCTTCATCAGGCAGCCTATATACTTGCTGCTTCCTACAGGCATTTTCCTCCGGGCAGCGTACACGTCATTTTCTACGATCTGTTTTCAGAAAAGCAGCCGAGGATGCTGCTTTGCCGGAAGGACGATCATTATTTTCTGGCCCCCGACAATGGTGTGCTGGCCCTGGCCTTAGGCTCCGAATATACTGAGGTGTGGAACTGCCTCGATTTGGAAAAGGAACATACTTTTTCCGACTGGCTGCACACCGCGGCGAAGGTTGTGGTGCGTCTGCAGGAACAGTCCGTTTTAGACTTCGAGCCCTGTGCGCTCAGAAAGGTGCCGGCGCGGTGGTTGCCCCTGGTGGAACATGCCTATGTAGAGTGTCATGTCATCCACATTGACCGTTTTGAAAACGTAGTGGTCAACTTTACCCGTCAGCAGTTTGAAGAAATGAGACAAGGACGCAAATTCAGGGTTCAGTTCATGCGCAATGAAGAGATTGACACCATCAGCAACCATTACAGTGACGTACGTGAAGGCGAAAAGCTATGTCGTTTCAACGGCACGGGTTACCTTGAGATTGCCATTAACCGCGGTAAAGCTGCCAGTCTTTTTGGAATGCGGTTGCATCAGGATCAGCATCTTATTTACAATACCATAAAAATCTTCTTCGAATGATCGTTCGTATCGTCAGGATGCAATTCCGGGCCGGCGAAGTCGAAAACTTCCTGTCGTTGTTTGAGGAGCGTAAGCAACAAATCCGGCACTTTGAGGGCTGTCAGCACCTGGAGCTCTGGCAGGATACACACAACAGCCATATATTTTTCACGTACAGCATCTGGCAAAGCGAAGCCCACCTCAATCATTACCGTTTTTCTCCCTTGTTTAAGGACACCTGGAGCAAAACGAAGGCTTTGTTTGCCGACAAACCAGAAGCCTGGAGCCTTAGCCGCAGCGTAGTGCAGGAGGCATAGGGCCGGCTACCGCAGGCGATCCATACTTTTTACCAGCTTCTCATCCCGGCTGATGCCTCTTATGGCCAGGATCAAAAACAGGATGACGAATACCGGCACCACCATGCCCGCCTGATAACTTCCATTTTGCGGGGCCGGTGCGGTGGTTTCGTTAAAATGGTTGATGCGCATCAGATTCACACCTATAAAACTTATCGAAGCAAGAATGGAAAACAAGGACAGGCCTCTCTGTTGTTTTCTGTCTTTGTACCGAAATACGGCCACGACTGGCAGGGCAATCATCATTACTGCCAGTATCAGGGAAGGATAGTGTTGTAATACGGTCAGTTTTTGCACCACCATGCCAAAACCCTGTGCCATGTCAGCTTTATAAACCCAGCCTGTGTACCAGTTCAGCAGCAGCGTCACACTGAGCAGCGAAGCGATGAACAGCCATAGTGTTTGTTTTCTCTGTATCATAATGTTTCAAAAATAAAGATTATTCAAAGGCCGGCCGGGAAGCCGCAGTCTGCATACCGAATCATGCAATGGCATCAGCCCCAAAGTAAGGTTGCAAGGCCGCGGGAATCTTTATACCCCCGGGCGTCTGATGATTTTCGAGCAGGCAGGCCATGATGCGCGGCAGCGCCAGCGAGCTGCCATTGAGGGAATGAACAAGCTGTGTTTTGCCGGAGCCGTCCCTGAAACGGATTTTCATTCTGTTGGTCTGAAAATTTTCGAAGTTCGACACAGAGCTCACTTCCAGCCAGCGTTCCTGTGCTGCGCTATACACTTCAAAATCGTACGTGAGGGCGGAGGTAAAACTCATGTCGCCGCCACAAAGCCTCAGGATACGGTATTCCAGCCCGAGCGACTGCAGCAATTGCTCTACATGCAGCACCATTTGTTCCAGCACGGCATAGCTCTGTTCCGGATGTACCAACTGCACAATCTCCACTTTGTCGAACTGATGCACGCGGTTCAGGCCCCGTACATCCTTGCCATACGATCCCGCCTCCCGGCGAAAGCAAGGACTGTATGCGGTCATTTTTACGGGTAGATCTGCCTCGGCAATGATCACATCACGATACACATTGGTTACCGGCACTTCGGCAGTAGGGATCAGATAGAACCCATCTGCGGCGACATGATACATCTGTCCTTCCTTATCGGGCAGTTGGCCGGTGCCATAGGCTGTGGTTTCGTTTACCATGTAGGGCGGGTAAAACTCTTTATATCCTGCCTGTGTATTGTAGTCGAGGAAATAGCTGATCAGTGCTCTCTGAAGCCTTGCCCCTCGGCCCGTATAGACCGGAAACCCGCTGCCCGTAATTTTATTACCCAGTTCGAAGTCGATCAATTCGTATTGAGCGGCAAGGTCCCAATGGGCTTTTTTCTGTGCGGAAAGATCGGGGCGTTGGCCACCGCTGCGTACTATTTCATTTTCTTCGGGTGTTTTGCCCACAGGCACCGAGGCATGCGGTAGGTTGGGTAGCCGCACGATCAGATCGTTCAGTTCTGCTTCCAGCTCGTTTAGGCGCTGCACCTGCTCCTTCGCTTTTTCTTTGCTTTGCGATACTTCGGCTTTGTGCAGGTCGGCTTCAGCTTTCTGGCCCTGCGCCATGAGTTGCCCAATCTTTTTTGAAGCGGTATTGATGGTTGCGGCTAAAGTATCACTTTCCACCTGCACCTGCCTGCGTTGTTCATCTACGGAAATGATTTTTTCAACAAGATCGAGGTCTTTGAAGTTTTTTTTCCTGAGTCCTTCTATCACTCTTTCTTTTTCCTGTCTGAACAAATAAATCGGAAGCATTGCATTGATTTTTACCGGGCAAATATAGACCGGATTTGCGGGCAAAGAAAAGACCTGTGCGCTTTTCGGAAACGTACAGGTCTTTCGGTATTGGAAACCTTTGCTTTTTTAAAGATCAGGGCACTTCTACCACGTTCAGAATTTCATTGATGATCTGCTCGCTCGACACGTTCTCAGCTTCTGCCTCATAAGTGATGCCTATGCGGTGCCGCAATACATCATGACAGACGGCCCGGATATCTTCCGGTATTACATAGCCTCTGCGTTTGATGAAGGCATATGCTTTTGCTGCCAGTGCCAGACTGATGCTGGCCCGCGGAGACGCGCCATAACTTATCAGCGGTTTCAGTTTTGACAGTTTATACTCCTCCGGAAAGCGAGTGGCAAAAACAATATCGAGGATGTATTGCTCAATCTTTTCGTCCATATAGACCTCGCGCACAAGATGTCTTGCATTGAGAATATCTTTTGGAGTCACCACGGCGTTGATGGAGGCCATCCCTGCCGGATTGAGGTTATGCCGGATGATTTGTCTTTCCTCTTCTTTTTTCGGGTAAGAGATCACCACTTTCAGCATAAAGCGATCCACCTGGGCTTCGGGTAGTTCATAAGTGCCCTCCTGCTCAATAGGATTTTGAGTGGCCAGCACCAGAAAAGGTTCTTCCAGTTTGTAGGTATAGTCGCCAATGGTCACTTGTCTTTCCTGCATGGCTTCCAGCAGCGCACTCTGCACTTTTGCAGGTGCCCGGTTGATCTCATCTGCCAATATGAAGTTGGCAAAGATGGGCCCTTTGCGCACGGCAAATTCATGAGCCTGCGGATTGTACACCATCGTACCTAAAACATCAGCGGGTAGCAGGTCGGGCGTAAACTGAATGCGTGCAAAACGGGCATGTATAGCCGAGGCCAGCGACTTTATGGCCAGGGTTTTGGCCAGTCCCGGCACGCCTTCCAGCAGCACATGTCCATTGGCCAGCAAACCGATCATCAGCCGTTCTACCATATGCTTTTGCCCCACCAGTGTTTTATTGAGCTCCATAAGCAGCAGGTCAATAAAGGCGCTTTGCTGATGTATTCGTTCATTGAGTTCGCGTATGTCCACGGAAGAAGCTGTTTGCTCCATTGCTATTTTGTTTGCTTTCAAAAGTAGATACTGTTGCAAAAAAAGAAACAGGCGCACGGAGCTTTTAACGTTTTTTAAAAAGACACAGCGACTGCGGGAGGCATCACTCCTTTAGTATTTTTCCTTGTAGCAGCGCTCCCTGTTTGTTTTGTATGCGGTAGAGGTAGATGGCCGGCGCGAGATGCCCGAGGTTGAGCGGCACTTCTGCGGCTGCTGAACTTGTTTTAATTAACACCCTTCCGGTAAGATCGAGTATAGAAATATCTATGGGCTGTGCAGCAGGATTGGTTACCCACCACTGGTCATGCACGGGGTTGGGATGCACGGTAATGCCAGGGAGCGCAGTTATTTGAGGCACGGAAGTAGGCCAGCACTGCGGGTCTCCGGGACCAAGGCAGCCATTGCTATCCACTTTTACCAGCCAGCCGCGCTGAGTGGGTGGTGTGTAAGGATAGCAATTGTCTTGCGACTCTCCGCACATCACGAAGCCGCCATCGTCTGTTTGTTGAGCATCATAGAAAAGGTTTTTGTCGTCGCAGCTGTTTACATTACTATAGATACGCTCACGCAGGCTGTCTCCGTTTGGACTCAGGGTCATAAACCATCCGCGTGTATGCGGCTCCCAATTATTGGGCCCAATGCTGTCAGGCAGGTATTTGTTGCCAAAAAGATAAAGGTTACCATTAGGCGCCTCGATGATTTTTTTAAATTCCGTTTGACCCAGATAGCGATTGTACGTGTGATTCCACAGTACATTACGGTTACTGTCCAGTTTCTCTACCCATCCTCTAAAGTACAAGGTGCCGTAGCTTCCATCGGCGCTCAGATGCTCTACACCGCTCCCCTGTCCGCAATAGACATAGCCACCGTCCTGTGTGCGAATCACGTCTTTTGCTTCAAATGTTTTTTTGGCAGGATCGCTTAGCCACTCCCATTGCACATTGCCGGCAGTGTCTGTCTTCATCAGCAGGGCACGTAACGTAAAGTTTTTCTGTACCTGCGAAATATTGTTTCGCCCCCCGGCAATCAGGTAGCCATCAGGTTCTACCAACAGCTTCCATCCCCCGTCGTCCATATTGCTTACACCATATTGCTTTTCCCAGATAATATTGAAACCAGCATCCAGCTTGGTTAGTTTCATATCTAGCTGTAGAGCGTTGGCTGATGCACGGCAGGAGATTCGGGATAGTAAGAGCAAGTTGCCGTTTTCGGCTGGTTTCATATCCACTATTTTGATCCAGTAGTCGTTGAATGAAGTGCAGAAATTTTTATCAAAAGATTTTTTCCAGAGCATCTTTCCCGTGGTATCAAATCTAACAAGTAGTACCTTCTGTACACCGCCAGTATCAAATTCCTCCGACGCCAGTAGCAGAGAATTATTCGACATTATTTGGAGGTTATTGCTCCACGGATCAAAGTTTTTATAGTTTTCCTGATACACAGTATCCTGCAGTTTGTTCCCATATTGATCAAAAACTGCAAACTTAATCCCGCTAATAAGTAGGGCTTGCCCACTTCCAACGTAATTGACGCTGTCAATGCACGGGCCGGTACAATAGTATTTATCGTTGTAAGGGATAACAGAGGTAAGAATAGAAGTGAAAGAATGAAGAGGATTTCTCACATTAAAATACTGCTGTGCAGGGGCTTTGATCCCCATACACAGCAGTAAGATTAGCAATAGATTTTTCATCATTACTTATTAAAGTTAATGCACTATTGCTTTACAAATTTCCCGGCATTGTCAAACCCCGGGCAGTTTTTTTTGGAGGCCATGAAACTAAAAAGCACAAAAAAGCCCCGCAGGTTTTGCGAGGCTTTCTATAAATAGTTTATGCTAATCCCTATGCGGTCTCCATTACTTTGGGGGCAGCGCTGAGAATTTCATCATTTGCCTGATCTGCATATTTGGAGAAGTTCTTTACAAACAAGCCAGCCAGTTCATTTGCTTTCTTATCGTAAGCTTCTTTATCATTCCAGGTATCGCGTGGATTCAGAATTTCATTGGGCACATTCGGACAAGTCTGAGGTACCAATACGCCAAATACAGGATGTGCAGCGTACTCCACATTGTTCAGTTCACCATTCATAGCTGCCGTGATCATGGCGCGGGTATATTTAAGACTCATACGGCTACCTACACCATAAGCGCCGCCGCTCCAGCCGGTGTTGATGAGCCATACATTCACATCACTATGTTCTTCGAGTTTTTTACCCAGCAGCTCCGCATACTTTGTAGGGTGCAGGGGAAGAAATACACGACCGAAACATGCTGAGAAAGTAGTCTGCGGTTCTGTAACACCCACTTCTGTACCTGCCACTTTTGCGGTGTAGCCAGAAATAAAATGGTACATAGCCTGTGCCTTTGTCAGCTTGCTGATAGGAGGCAGAATGCCGAATGCATCGCAGGTGAGGAAGAAGATATTTTTAGGATCGCCGCCGTAAGAAGGTTCCTTGGCATTGGGGATGTGATATATGGGATACGCCGCACGGGTATTTTCCGTAACGCTGCCATCCGCATAATCTACCGTTTTGGTGCCTGCTTTAAAGACAATGTTTTCGAGCAGCGCATTGGGCTTAATGGCGGCGTAGATCTGAGGTTCTTTTTCAGCAGAAAGGTCAATAACCTTGGCATAGCAACCCCCTTCGAAGTTAAACACCGATCCGTGTGCCCATCCGTGTTCGTCGTCGCCGATGAGTGCGCGGTTAGGATCTGCAGAAAGTGTTGTTTTTCCTGTGCCGGAAAGACCAAAGAACAAAGCCACATCACCGTTTTTACCTTCGTTGGCAGAGCAGTGCATGCTCAGTACGCTGTGGTTGTGCGGCAATACAAAATTGAGTACGCCGAAAATGCCTTTTTTCATTTCGCCGGTATAGGCGCTGCCACCTATAAGGATGATACGGCGGGTAAAGTTTACAGCCGTAAAGTTTCCTTTACCATCGGCACGTGTGCCAAATGTGCCCGGAGTAGCAATATAGCCCGGCGCCTGAAGGATCAGCCAGTCGGGATTTTGAGTAGTTATTTCTTCTGCTGTAGGACGCAGAAAAAGATCGTTGCAGAAAAGATTAGCCCATGGAGCTTCGTTCACTACGCGGATGTTGAGGCGATATTGAGGATCGGCACAGGCATAAGCATCACGTACCCACACTTCCTTGCCCTCAAGATAGGCGCACACTTCTTTGTATAAACCGTCAAAGTCTTCGGAAGACATCGGGAAGTTGGGTTCGCCCCAGCTTACGCTGTTTTCGGTGATGGCATCCTTTACGGTGAATTTATCTTTTGGAGAACGGCCGGTAAATTTCCCGGTGCTGACACAAAGAGCGCCGGTATCATTCAATTCGCCCTGGCCCAGTTCAATCGTTTTGTTTACCAGTTCTTCGGGGGAAAGATTCCAATGAGCAACTGCTACGTTAAGACCCAGATCCGCGAGATTTGCCGATGGGTTTTTATTACCAAATTCCTGCATAGAAGAGTTCTTTATTTTTACAAATGAGAGGGCAAAAATAGTATTAAAATCCTTCGATGTACATTAATTTTCAGACTTTACTACAAAAAATCCTAATCATTTCCTATGTATCGCCCAACATTTAATTATTAAATAATTTCCCGCTTGTTTCATGCATTCCCAAGCTATTTTTGTGATGTTGATTTCCACGGGCTTAGCAAGCATACGCCCGCTATCAAGCCATGAGGCGTAACAAGATCCTTTACATTTTTCTAATCACTTTTTTCGCTGCCGCATCCCTCGCGGGGCTTGTGGCCGATGGTCACCACTGGAAGTATGGGTCGTTGTTGTCCGCAGCGGCAAACATCGGGTTTTTACTTTCCGTGCTGCTCTACTTCGTCATACCCTTAAAACGTCGATAAAAGCGGGTTTGTAAACACCTTGTTAACCGCCTGTAAAGACAGCGTTAACGAGCGTGCTTTGTTTGCACAGCCTTGTGCGCGGTTTCATCTTTGCATCATCAAACAAACAAAACAAACCAGTCATGAAAAAGATTATCATCGCAGCAACAGCCATCCTCGGTTTCGCATCAGCAGCCCACGCACAGATCAACAGCAGCAATGCATCGGGTACCGCACAGCAAACCGTGCAACTGGCCCTGAGCAATGCCCTCGAA
>OFTY01000286.1_pt1 | contig 46293 bp, 46 predicted proteins | sample 1775061 | NCBI WGS metagenome assembly OFTY01 (sample SAMN08195773, study PRJEB24354) | sludge metagenome | isolation source: sludge from phenol fed wastewater aerobic bioreactor B | place: India: Nagpur | collected 2016-09-16 | reverse complement strand
AACAAAGACTCCATGCGGCTGAAACTCCATAATTGTTTTAAAATCTGTACGGGCAGGAAAGACTTTGAGATATGCGTCTTTGCCCGAAAGGAAACGCAGCATGCTTTGCTTTACGCCAAAATCGAGCACAGCAATACGGTATTTTGCAGTTTCTTTACCCACCGTGTATGCCTCCTTCGTAGATACCTCCGAAGACAGATCCAGCCCTTTCATATCTGGCACCTTTCCCAGTTCTGCCGCCAGCGCCGATTCGTCCATCAACTCTGTCGTCACAATGCCGTTCATTGCGCCCTTACTGCGAATATGCTGTACCAGTGCGCGGGTATCTACATCGTAAATGGCGACAATATTGTTTTGAACCAGATATTCTTCGAGGCTTTCATCTGCCGTCATCCGGCTGTACCGATGTGCAATATTCTTACATACCAACGCCTTTATCTTAACGGTCTCCGACTCTACATCGTCCTTCTTCACACCATAATTGCCAATGTAGGCGTTGTTCATGATCAGCACCTGCCCGAAGTAAGAGGGATCGGTAAATACTTCCTGATAGCCGGTCATTCCTGTGTTGAAACAGATTTCGCCGCCGCTGGTTCCCTTTGCGCCAAAAGATTTTCCTTTAAAAAGAGTTCCGTCTTCGAGCAGAAGCCAGGCAGGAGCGTGTTGATATTGTGATGCAGGCATAAAAACAAAATTGTGCAAAAGTAAGGGAAAGGAACTAAGGGTAAAAGCGATGTTTATAGTTTTAGGATTTCTTCCAGCCGGTCGAGAAAGGGCAACTGTGCCGTAAGAATCTTTTCGCGGGCAACGGGTATGGCATACCACTCCGCCCGATCAATCTCCGGAAAGTCAATCCATTTTCCCGAACGCGGAGGATATTCCATGCGAAAGGTATTGCTTCTGATCTGCGAGATATCGGGTGCACGTTCTGCCGCCCATGCATGCACACGCTTTCCGGATTTCTGACGCACACTACCCAAATCAACATATTGCAGACCTGGCGGCAGCGCAATGCCCAACTCTTCTTCACACTCGCGTTTTGCAGCCGTAAAAATATCTTCACCATCTTCTACCAGCCCTTTGGGCAGCGACCATGCCCCGTTATCCTTATGTCGAAAAAAAGGCCCACCCGGATGTACCAGTAACACCTTGCAATTTCCGTCCGCAACGCGGTAAAGGAGCAACCCTGCACTGACAACCATTACGCGATATTCGAATTTTTTGGAGAAATGTGAGTACTGATGTATTTTTGATATCAAATTGATATCATCAAATCAAACGCAACATGGAAAAAATTAAACAACCCATGAATGGGTATTTAGCACTGGTTATTTCACTGCTTTTATTGTTAGGGAGCATCTTCAGTTTTACACAAGTGGAGGCGACGCCTGAAGTACTTTGGTTCAGCATTCCCGCGCTCTTTGTCACTTTCTTTATCTGGAAAGGGCTGATGATCATTCAGCCGAATCACTCGCGGGTGCTCAACCTTTTCGGAAAATATGTTGGCAGTGTAAAGGCAAACGGACTGTTCTTTGTCAATCCTTTCTATGCTTCGCAAAAGCTTAGCCTTCGCGCACAAAACCTCGCAACACCTACGCTGAAAGTAAACGACAAAATGGGAAATCCCATCGAAATCGGCGCTGTGATTGTATGGCAGCTTCGTGATACTTATAAAGCTGCCTACGAGGTGGTGGACTATCTCGCATATGTCCGTACGCAAAGCGAGGCAGCCGTGCGCAATCTGGCCACCAGCTTTGCCTACGACAATATTGAGGACGAAACGGCAACCATCACCCTGCGCGATGGCGGTCAGCGGGTGAACGAACTATTGGAACAGGAACTTAACGAACGTCTTTCTACCGCAGGTATTGCGGTGCTTGAGGCGCGCATCAGTCACCTTGCCTATGCGCAGGAGATAGCGGGAGCCATGTTGCAGCGCCAACAAGCCACTGCTATTGTAGCCGCCCGTTTCAAAATAGTGGAAGGCGCTGTGGGTATGGTGGAAATGGCACTGGAACAACTGAGCAAGAAAGAAATAGTGGAGCTCGATGAAGAACGTAAAGCCGCGATGGTAAGCAACCTGATGGTAGTGCTTTGCGGCGAGCGCGGAGCACAGCCCATACTGAACACCGGAACATTGTATCAATAACAAAAACGAAAGATTTGGCGGCGAAGAAAAGTTTTGTATTGAGAATGGACGAAGAAACGTTCAAGCTACTGGAGCGCTGGGCTGCAGATGAATTTCGCAGCGTAAACGGGCAGATCGAATGGATTGTGGACGTGGCACTGAAAGAGAGCGGCAGAAAGAAAAAAGAAACCCCTGCCAAAAAAGAAGAAAAAAACTGATCCGCAGGACTCCGGCAAATGAAAGCCGGAGTCTTTTTTGCTTTGTACCAACAGAAGAGCTAAGCCGTGGCCTGCTCCTTACAGTCCTGACGGTTGACGTACAGTTGTTGCACCAGCAGCATCACAATGACCAAAAGTGGCGTAGCAAGAAGTACACCCCACAAACCCGTGAGTGTCCCCATAACCAACTGGGAAATAAGGATGAGCGCAGGCGGCGTGTTTACAAGCTTTTTCTGCACAAAAGGCGTAATGAAATTACTTTCCAAAGCCTGTACCAATGCGTATAGCCCTATCACCAAACCCGCCGTGACCGGACCATCCATAAAGCCCAACAGCACAGCAGGAATAACCGACATTACCGGCCCAAAATTAGGCACGAAGCTGAGCAGCCCTGCCAACAGCCCGAGCGCCAGCCAGGCCGGCAAGCCGAGTATCAGCAGCCCAACTGCGGTAAGCACTGCCACTACAAACATGGAAAACAATTTTCCCTTCAGCCATTTCTTGAGATGATCGCCCAGCATATTTGTCAGGCCTGCCGCACGCTTTCTACCCTCCGCTGGCACCAGCGAGACCAAACCCTTTCTATAGAGTCCGGGAGAAGCCGTGAAAAAGACGCCGAGAAAAAACACAATGTACACATCCCCCAGCACGCCAAAAGTGGATTGAAAAAAAGTCCGTATAAATCCACCCATTTTGTCTGAAGAATCGCCTCCCTGCATCTGATGCAATACCTTTTTCCCCACACTACTTTGTTGCAAATAATGCTTGGCATGATCGACAGTTTTGGGAAGCATCTCCTTCAGGTCGCTGACCTGCTGCTGCACCTGGGCGCCGATGAGCCAAAACAGTAAACCCAGCAATAAAAAACTCCCAAGGGTGGACAGCAGCAAACACAATGTGCTGTTCCATTTTGTCTTGCGCCGAATTAAACCACTCAGTCCGTGGAAATATACCGCCACAAGGCTTCCAGCAAGCACCAGCAGCAGCACATTGAAGACCTTGGCCAACAACAATAGCAGCACTACCAGCAGACTTGCGCCGCCCAGCACCTTCCACATTTTTCTGGTAAAGTCATTTTCCCCGGGTTTGTTCGCATCCGTCATTTTCTTAAACTTATGGGTCGCAGTTCAGGTAATAAGATCGTTCCGGCACGAGATCAGCCAGTTTTTATTGCCCCCACAATCGACTACAGGCATAAGCCACACCCTTGCCGGCTATCAATTGCCTTCTATCAGTAACTTTGCGACTTATACATTCTTGTTTTGTTCAGGCATCGGGGAAAATCACGTACACTAAGCCACAACCTTAAAATTGCATCACTACTTTCCTTCGTTGCAGGCATGGTGAATATTGCCGGCTTCCTCGCCATTCAGAAGCTCACCACCAATGTTACCGGGCACTTTGCCTTTTTTGCGGAAGAGGTCTTTAAGTTGCATTTCCGCACGGCTATGGTCTATAGCTTTTACATTCTGTCGTTCTTTTTGGGTTCTTTTGTGTCAGGTCTCCTCATCGAAATCACGGTAAGAAAAGGCGAGCGATTCATTTACATCTTTCCTGTCATTATCGAAGCGATCATTCTCACCACCGTCGGAAGTCTATTTTTTTCCTTTGTGGTTCGTCATCCTGATTTTGTTGCTTTCAGCTTGCTGTTCGCTATGGGACTTCAGAATGCTCTGGTTACCTCTATTTCCAAAGCCACGGTAAGAACCACGCACCTCACCGGTCTGTTTACCGACCTCGGCATTGAGCTTTCGCAGTTGTTCTTCTATGTTCGCAGCCATCAAAAGGAAAAGTTGCTTTCTTCGATCCGATTGCGTTTCACTATTATCATCTTCTTCCTTTTGGGCGGCATCGCGGCAGGAATTCTTTACCAGCAATGGCGGCTTCACACGCTTGTTGTGGCCGGACTACTGCTGATTGCCGGACTTTTGTATGACAGCACGAAACTAAGCCTGCTGTTAGCCCGAAGAAGACTACGGATCCATAGCAAAAAGACAAACGAGCTATAGTCTTCCTGCTGCATCATCTACTTTTACCAGATAAAGTACAAAAGTTCATGAGTGATATGAGCATTTTTACCGACAAAGAGATACAACCTTCCGATGCATTGCTACAGCAAGGTTTGGGTTCGGGTTTCATTTATTGGAAGAAGGTAGAAGAGCTTGTGATGGAAAAATATCCTGAGGGCAAAGGCACCTGGAACTTTTCGGGTAAAAAGTTCGGCTGGAGTTATCAGATCAAAGACAAAAAGCGCGCGCTCATTTACCTCCTTCCCCGGCGGGGCTATTTCAAAGTGGCGTTGGTCTTTGGCGAAAAAGCCTTTCAGGAAATATTGAATAGTACAGTGTCGCAGCAGATCAAAGCAGAACTAAGCACTGCGCCGAAATACGCCGAAGGCAGAGGCATCCGGATAGACGTTCGGGACGAACAATTATTGGGAGACATCGGGCAACTGATAGCAATAAAGATTGCCCACTAAATTCTTACAACTGCAAAAAGCCACCCGGAAGTGGCTTTCATGGTCCTACGTTCTCAAGGACAAAAAGATTGATTCAGAAAAATTTGCCCCGACGAATGCTAAGCTCCCGATATAGGTCAAAACAAGAAGGTCGCACGCATGTTAGTGTACCTAAGGAAGCTGTTACTTCACCAATTTTATCCATTTCTTTTCGGAATCATCAAGCTGAATGGCCATAAGATAAATACCCGGAGGTATGTCGAAGTAACTGGTGATGGTCTTACTATCGTTGAATACTTTTTTCTGAATCAGTTGACCTGAAACATTGAATAGCTCTGTTCGTATTTCATGATAAGTCTGATCGAAAGCTATTACCACATGGTCTTCTACGGGATTGGGATAATATTTCAACACCGGGTTTTGTTGGACGGAATTAACATCTGTTGCATATACATAGAAGCAACGGGACGTGTCCACGCAACCATTTTTATTGAGCGCTACAGCAAAACTTCCATTTACACCAGGGTGGTAAAGAGCGTTTGTAGCACCCGGTATGGCGCTCATTCCGTTAGCGCAGTCAAGCCATTGATAAGTACATCCTGTTTCGTTCGATTTTAGGGTTGTAAAAGTCCAGGTAATGGTGGTATCCGGATTAATGGTAAGATTTAATGTAACGGTACTGTCGCAATTATCCACCGATGAAAGTAGTACCGTATAAGTTCCGCTGTGGGTGTACGTAGTTCCATTAAACGTGAAGTTATTGCACGCAGTTTGTGTCAGCACAGAACTCGTAGGCGTACACTGGCCCATCTTGTGCACATATGCGGCAATGTCCGGATTGCCCGCGTTGCTATCCGGAGCATAAAGGAAGAAGTTGTTCGAACCAGGATCCATATCTACGGTATCGGCGAATGTTCCGGTGGTGTACACATTGCCAGAAAGGTCAACTGCAATCGCTAGTCCCTGATCACCGCGCTGCATCGAGCCGAGCGTTCTTACCCATCCAAGGCTACCATTTGCGTTCAACCGGGTAATGAAAATATCATAATCGTAAATTCCGAGGGGAAGTCCCTTCGAAAGAATGTTAAGAGTTGCCGGACCGGGATCGAAATCTCCGTTCGTAAAAATTCCCGTTGTATATAGGTTACCATTGGTATCTGTGGCAATATCCATATTGGACTCACAAGTAACGGGAGGCAATACATACGACGTTCCCCATACATAGCCGCCGCCGGATGCAAGTTTTGTAACAAAATAATTTCCACAGGTATAGTTTATTGCATTGATGAAAGAAGTACCCGAATTCGGGTCAAGATCCACTTTATTGAAATACTTACCGGCAATGAATACATTGTTAGCCTTGTCAAGTGCCAGGGAATAAACAAGCGGACTGTCCAGATTACCCCCTATTTGCTTTGCCCATAGCACATTGCCTGCATTGTCGAGCTTTGAGACAAAAACATCCCTTGTTCCCATTGCCGCCATCGTATAATTTCCAAAGACGCCAAAACCGCTAAAGCGTCCGGTAACAAACGTATTGGAAGAAGCATCCACAGCAATATCGCTGGCATCATCGTATAAATTTCCCCCGAAATTTTTAGCCCAAACAAATGCACCGCCCGTACTAAGTTTCAAGACAAACGCGTCAGAATTGTAGCCAAATAAAGAATAGGTTGCAAGACCAGGATCGAAGTCAACGCTGCCCGTAAAATTACCGGTTACATAGACGTTGCCTAAGGCATCTACAGTCAACGCCTTAGCCTGATCTGTTCCAGTTCCACCAATAGCTTTTACCCATAACAAGTTGGCATTGCTATCAAGTTTTGCCACAAATATATCGGTGCTTCCTCCATTGGAATTCATACTCATGGTACCCACACCCGGATCAAAATCGGCAGAATTTGAAAAACCGCCAGCTATGTAGATATTACCGGCACTATCTGTAGCAACGCCTGCAATCTCGTTTATCCCCTGTCCGCCAATGGCCTTCGCCCATACAAATGCACCGGCTGCATCGAGTTTAGAAATGTACAGATTTTGCGAGCCGGGGGCAGGGATGAAGTAAGTACCGGGTCCGGGGTCGAAATCTGAAATAGCCGGCAAGCCCAGATATCCAACCGTTATTACATTGCCAGAAAGATCAGTGGCTATGTCGGCAGGAATGGTGCTGTTCACGCCTCCTATTCTACCCGCCCACTTAAAGGAAGGTGATTGTGCAAAACTTAGTCGGGAAATAAAGAATAGAAAGGCAAACAATATGGGTAATGATCGGCTGAAGAGTTTCTGTACCATAGTTTTCTTATTAAGGTTGAATAAATATAGGGAACAGCGACCAACAGGCAAATAAAAAATTCAATATTCAGAATGGTCTATTAACTCTTTTGAGTGTTGAATATTGTAGAAAGTGCCTTCTTATTTTACGGTTGGAATTGTGCCCGGGAGAAGGACTTTGCCAAAAATGATAATTTGTTTATACTTAAGAGAATAATCTGATGTCGCAAGATGGTGAACTTAGAAGCATTAATTGGTGTGGAGATTTCAAGTGATTTAATTGAACGAGAAACTTGTCAGGTCGCAAATATCACGCTGCAAAACGGGCTGAAGGTTGAGATCACGGTGCAATACGATGTGTTTGAATGGTTTGTAAATATTTACAGTAAGGATGGCAACGTTGTTGCTACTATTTGGTACGACCACTATGGAGACAAAAAGGAAAATTTGGAAGGTGAAATGAGAGGTGCCATTTTTGAATTTATTGATGATGTCACTAAGAATGAAAGTCGGATAATACCAAAACAAAAGTCTACTGGTAACATCTTCCAAATAATGAAAGACAACCAGTGGCAAGACTTCATTTAATTGGTTCGATTGCCGCAGCGGTTGACATGATGGTATTCGAACCAGTTTGGAATTGGAAATAAGTTGATTGTAAAAGCGAGAGCATTAAAAAAAACAAAAGCCACTGAATATCAGCGGCTTTCATTTTCAGTGATCCTGCCTGGGCTCGAACCAGGTACCTACAGCTTAGAAGGCTGTCGCTCTATCCAGATGAGCTACAGGACCTTTTTGCCTTTCGAAAAGCGGGTGCAAATCTAAATAATATTTACAGAACCCCGTCAATTATTCTGCCGGTTTCAAGGGCTTGGGCGAAGGAGCTTCACCATCTTTAAAATTCTGTACTGGAATAAGGTCCGTGATATAATTCCACTGGTCCGACTCCCATCTTAGTCCATCGTATTGCCCGCTTGGCACATAAGTATATTTTCTGTTGGGGTCGTTCACCTGAGAAATCAGCCGGTCGAAGTAGATCATCTTCAGATTATCGTCCCAGTTAAGCGAGGCCTGCACTTCCTTTTTATACTCAAGCACAAAGCGATTAATCTTTCTGTTGGAGCCACCGGATGCTATATTGAATATCGGAGCGCCGAACACCGCACCCTCATCAGTAAACTGCAGGGGATCAATGACCTTTTTATTGCTGATCAGACTGCTGGCATTGAGTCCGAAAAGATTGTATATCCTTTTGCCCTGATATTCAGACGAAATAATCCGGTAATAAAGTGCTCCATACCAGTTTGTGTTTGTGAGTACACTGTCGGCCAACCCGGCAATCTCTTCCGAATGGTCAATGAGCGGGTAGAGCTTCAGATGCTCTTCCGGCATTTGAATGGCGCCATAATAACGCACATGATTATCCGCACCGATAACGAGCCAGTTGAAGATGCGGAATGCATTATCATTTGGAGCAATAATGTTGATCTTCTTCTGAAGTTTTGGAAAATCGTATCCATACGACCCGTCGGTCTTCAATGCTCGTACAAGTTGCTTTACAAATTTCTCGCAATATACCGGACGCTCATCGGGCAGGTAGGCCGTGTACATGGAATCGGCCACTACCATCAGCGAGTCTTCCATCTTCTGCAATTGGCTTATTCCTTCAGACGATGGCTGCTGCGCCACAGCCCGCCCGGCAAACAAGCACAAACAAGAGAGTACAGAGACTAAAAAAATGCTTCTCATCATGCTGCAAACAGGCTTTTTTCAAACCTAAACAATTTATTGTAAACGGGTGCATCTGCTTACGTTAAACTATGTTTTTACTGCAAAACAGACTACTTTCGGGCTTCAAACCAAGCGTTTCATGCATTTGATTCAGCAGATCATTTTTATCATTTGCCTCGGTATCGCCATTTACCTCTTTGCAAGAAAAACAGGCGAGATCCGCAGGAATATAAAATTGGGACGAGACGAAGACCTGAACGATAATCCCGCACAGCGCTGGCGCAATGTGTTGTTGCTGGCGCTGGGACAAAAAAAGATGTTTAAACGTCCCATCCCTGCCATCCTGCACTTCTTTGTGTATGCGGGCTTTTTGCTCATCAACATCGAAGTGCTCGAGATATTGATAGACGGCGTATTCGGTACCGAACGCGTATTTCAAAGCACACTTGGCGGCTTTTACAATGTTGTCATAGGCTTTTTCGAAATACTGGCAGTACTTACTCTTGTGGCGGTTATCAGTTTTTTGGTTCGCAGAAATGTGATGAAAGTACGTCGGCTCGCCATGCCAGAACTGGATGGTTTTCCGAAGCGCGACGCCAACATGATCCTTTACATCGAAATCGTACTGATGACCATGTTGCTGATCATGAACAGCGCTGAAGGAGCCATCCGGGTGCAGGAAGGTACCGGCAACGGCTTTCTGATCAGTGGTCTGCTCACGCCGCTCTTCAGCGGAGTATCCATAAAAACATTGCTGATCGTGCAGCGGGTGTGCTGGTGGGGACATATTCTCGGCATTTTGGCATTTCTCAACTATCTGCCTTACTCCAAACACTTCCATATCATACTGGCATTTCCCAACGCGTATTATTTACGTCTTCGTCCGCAGGGCGAGATGGCTAACATGAAGGAAATCCAAAACGAAGTGCTGTATATGATGCATCCAGAACTTGCTCCTGCTGCCACCGGCGAACAGCCTGCACATCAACGCTTTGGAGCAAAGGATGTAATGGATCTTTCCTGGAAAAATCTGCTCGACGCCTATTCCTGTACCGAGTGCGGACGGTGTACGGCGTCGTGTCCGGCAAACATTACCGGCAAAAAACTATCTCCGCGCAAAATCATGATGGACACGCGCGACAGACTGGAAGAAGTAGGAAGAAACATCAATGCGAACAAGTCGTTTGTGGAGGATGGCAAAACTTTGGTACACGATTATATTTCGGTAGAAGAGCTGCGCGCTTGCACCACTTGTCAGGCATGTGTCGAAGCCTGTCCCGTAGGTATTGAACCGCTGTCCATCATCAACCAGTTGCGCCGCTATCTGATCATGGAAGAAAGTAATGCACCGCAGGAGTGGAATATGATGAGCGGAAACATTGAAAACAATATGGCGCCCTGGAAATTTAGTCCGGACGATCGCGACAAATGGGCGGAAGAGCTTACCGCGCAATCTTAAACTTCAAACAGCAACAAAAGATTTTATGCAGATAAAAACAATGGCGGAATATGCTGCCAATGGCGAGAACCCCGAAGTGTTGTTTTGGGTTGGCTGCGCCGGTAGCTTCGACCAAAGGGCTCAACGCATCACAAAAGCTTTTGCTCAGATACTCGACAAAGTAGCTGTAAAATTTGCCATACTCGGCAAGGAGGAAATGTGTACCGGCGATCCGGCTCGTCGCTCAGGAAATGAGTTCCTTTTTCAGATGATGGCCTACAACAACATACAGACCCTGAATGGCTATGGGGTAAAAAAAATTGTTACTGCCTGCCCGCATTGTTTCAATGTCCTGAAGAATGAATACCCCAACCTCGGTGGCCAATACGACGTAATCCATCACACTACATTTTTGCAACAGCTCATTAATGAGGGCAGAGTGCGCCTGAAAGACGGTGGTAGCTTCAAAGGAAAAAAGATCACCTATCATGATAGCTGCTACCTTGGTAGGGGCAACAATATTTATGAAGCGCCGAGAGAAGTACTACAGGCGCTGGATGTAGAACTGGTAGAAATGAAACGATGCCGCACCAACGGGCTTTGCTGCGGAGCGGGCGGTGCACAAATGTTTAAAGAGGAAGAACCTGGAACTACGCGTATCAACTTCGAACGTGCGGAAGAAGCACTTCATACCGGCGCCAACATTATAGCCGCCAATTGTCCGTTTTGTACCACCATGCTTATGGATGGTGTAAAGAACAAAGAGAAAGAAGACGACGTGAAAGTGATGGATATTGCCGAAATGGTGGCAGCCTCACTGGCGGATTAACACGGCCAGAGGTCAGCGGCAGCGTCAGTTGCTCAGTTTTGTGTTGCCTGACTTTGGCCTGGCTATCACAACATTTTTCAAAAAATCTTCTGCCGTGCAAACCGGTATATCAGCAAAATAAAAACCATCGGTATCCTCCGTTATCAATACGGAACATCCTGCATTTTTTGCGGCATAGTATTCAAGTCCATCCTCAAAGTCAAGAACCCGTGGGTCGGTAGCTGCCGCAATTGATTCTTTCTTACTGCAGCCTGCCACATCAATATGTTGTAGGAGAAGTGAAATCTTTTTCTTCGCCAACTGCGTCCCATGCTTTTTTTCAGCGAAATAAAAAGCAATAGCAAGACACACCGGTGAAGTGAACAATTGGAAAACGTCGTTCTGAAGGCTCATCACTTTCGCCGCCGAAGTAAAGACTGGGTACTCTTTATTGAGTACTGACACTAAAATATTAGCGTCCAGAAATACCTTCATTTTTTGGAACTAAAATATTCGTCTTTTATTTCCTTGCGGGATCTCTTGCGGGTTTTGTACTCAACTTCGCCTTCTGCTACCTGCATTACCCACTCAGAAATCGGAAGATCTTCGATATTCCGGCTTTGTGTATTGATGGCTTTGCGCAGCATTACTTCTATCAGGCGACTAAGACTGATACCTTGCTCTTCGGCAAATATCTTTGCACTTTCAATTACTTTGGCGTCAAGACTTAATGTGAGCTTTGCGTCCATAAAACTGTTTTACACGTCAAAGATACAATTTTATTACGTACTATAGATTTTGTCCCGGCTCCACAAATTGTAATTTATCTGTCTGTCCAAATGCCGCAGATACACGATTTGCATGGGTGTCGGTCAGAAACACCTGTTCAAAAGCTCCACCCTCCAGAATCCTGAGCAGCGCCTCCATTCTTTGCTGATCCAGTTTTTCGAAAATATCGTCCAGCAGAAGGATTGGCGAAAAATGCAATTGATTGGTCAGAAAGGCGTGCTGCGCAAGTTTCAAAGCGAACAGATAGGTTTTCTTTTGTCCCTGGGAGCCGAACGTCTTTAAATCTTTGCCGTCGAAGACAAATGTAAGATCGTCTTTGTGCGAGCCCCTGGTTGTGCGTTGCAGGCGGCAGTCATTGTGCATACTGGCCTCCAGCGCCTGCAGCAGTGGCTGCGCGTATTGGTCAGACTGATAATGCAGGGAAATACACTCCATTCCGGAGGATAATTTTCGGTAAAATTCTTCCAGCAAGGGCAGGAACTCCCGAACGAACCGATCTCGCCCATCGTGCAGGTACTTTCCTAAAAAAGCCAACTGAGCATTATAATATTCCAGCTCTGCAGTGGCTGAAGGCGGATTGAGACCATACATTTTGAGCCATGCATTTCTCTGAATTAAAACCCGTTGATACTGCAAAAGATGATCAAAATAAGTTTTGTCTGTCTGGCAAAGAATTCCATCCATCCATTTACGCCTTACGTCGCTTCCGCCGTTCACAATTTCCAGATCATCAGGCGCAATCATCACGGCGGCATAGCGACCGATATGGTCGGTTACCTTTTCGTAGGGAACATCATCATGAAAAACTTCCTTTTTTCCGGCTTTCCATTTACACACTATTTCCTCAAATCCATCCGTAGCATGCTCAAAAACACCTTCAATCCTAAAACCATCAAACCCTTGCTGGGCGCTGTTTTGCTGGGTTGCCGTAAAATAACTTTTGGTGTAGCACAGATAATAAATGGCATCCAGAAGATTGGTCTTTCCACTTCCGTTTGAGCCGGTGATACAGACTATGGGTGCGCTGAATGTAAATGCAGCCGAAGGATAATTTCTGTACTGTGTAAGTCTTATTTTTCTTAGAGTTGCCAAGCGCGCCGTAACCAACGAAAGTTTTTATATTTTCGCACAAATTTAGAAAAACAGTGCAGACTCCATTCGGGAAGGAAACCTATTTATATTGGTACGAGATCATGCTGCTGCTCCGCCGCTTTGAAGAAAAGGCGGGACAGTTGTACGGTATGCAAAAAATCCGGGGATTTTGTCATCTATACATAGGTCAGGAAGCAGTAGCCGCCGGAATGATGACGGCTATACGTGATGATGATAATGTAATTACCGCCTACCGCGACCACGGATTGGCAATAGCCAAAGGCATTTCTGCCAATGAGTGTATGGCAGAGCTTTACGGTAAAGCTACCGGATGTACTAAGGGAAAGGGTGGCTCCATGCACTTTTTCTCCAAAGAGAAGCGCTTTTTCGGAGGACACGGAATTGTGGGCGGGCAGATTGGTTTGGGAGCGGGCATTGCCTTCGCAGATCAGTATTTCAACAACGACCGGGCTACCATCTGTATGTTCGGAGACGGAGCAGCCCGGCAGGGCTTGCTGCACGAGGCGTTCAATATGGCCATGCTTTGGAACCTGCCTGTAGTTTTCATTTGCGAAAACAACCATTATGCAATGGGCACCTCCGTAGCCCGCACCTCTAAAGTGCTGGATATTTACCGTTTGGCAGATGCCTACGATATGCCTGCAGACAGTGTGGACGGCATGAACTGCGAGGAAGTTCACAAAGCCATAGAACGTGCCGTGCGCCGCGCAAGAGAAAAAGGCGGACCGACATTTCTTGAAATTAAGACCTACCGCTATCGCGGACACTCCATGAGCGACCCCGCAAAATACCGCACCAAAGAAGAGCTGGAAGAATACAAAGAGAAAGACCCGATCAACCAGGTGCTGAAGAAAATAATGGATAACAAGTGGGCAACAGAAGCACAGATAGAAGCCATCAACGAAAAAGTACGGATCGAGGTGGAAGAGTCTGTTCGTTTTGCGGAAGAAAGTCCTTTCCCTGACGATGCGGAAGTATATAAGGACATTTATGTAGAAGACGATTATCCTTATATTGTTGACTAAGTCCTACCACCGTAGAAAAATAAAATCGCACATATTTTTACCTTTTAATTTTTTTCGAATTTCAAACATAACATGGCAAATACCGTAAGAAACAAGCCGGGCTCCGAAACATATACCGTTGTTGAAAAAGAAAGCAATCCGCTGGAGAATCTGCAAACCAGGTACGAGCAGAATAAGAAAAATGTAAACACCGCTATAACCGTTGTTGTACTGCTTATTGCCGGATATTTTGGCTATCAGAAGCTGATCAAAGAGCCTAAAGAAACCAAGGCGGCAAATGCGATTGCCTATGCGCAGGTTTACTTTGCTCAGGACTCCGTTAACCGTGCGCTGAACGGCGATGGCCAGCACCTGGGTTTTTTGAAAATCGTAAAGAAATATGATGGAACCAAGGCAGGAAATCTGGCCAACTATTATGCCGGCGCCTGCTACCTGCAGATGCATGATGCAAAAAATGCGATTAAATATCTTAAGGATTTTGACGCACACGGCACAAAGCTCCAGTATGTAGCAAACGGCCTGCTCGGAGACGCCTACATGGAAAACAAAAACGTGAAAGAAGGCATCGACCATTACAACAAGGCGGCAAGTGATAAAAACAACATGTTGCTGACACCGCTCTACCTCTATCGCGCAGCACTAGCCTACGAAATGAACAACCAGAGCGACAAGGCCAAAGAAAATTATAAACGCATACGCGACGAATATCCGCAAAGCATGCAGGCGCGGGACGTGGAAAAAAACCTGGCTCGTCTGGGTACTATAGATTAAGTAATCTGCAGAAACGATACCTTCGGAAAGGCAAAAGGCAACAGCTTTTTGCCTTTTTTCTTTGGTTAATATGCCAGTATCCATCTGGCTTTCTATTTTTGCCGGATGGCAAATGCGCACAACAGTAATGCTCTCTCCGAGACCAGCCACCTGCAGCAACTTGGCGAGGCCAGAGTAGCCGTGGTACACACCGAATGGAATGATGCCATAGTCACAGAACAAATAAAGGGCTGCCGGAAGATACTGGATAAATTTTCTGCGGTCTGTACGGATGTGGTTGCAGTGCCCGGCAGCTTCGAGCTGCCTTTCGGATGCCGGCACCTCTACTCTTCCTGTCTGAGCCTGCCGCCCGAAAAACAGCCGGAGGCCATCATAGCCTTTGGCGCAGTGATCAGAGGCGGAACACCACATTTCGACTACGTTTGTAAAGCAGTAACCGACGGCCTTACCTCACTCAACCTTACCCTTCCCATCCCGGTCGTCTTTGGTGTGCTGACACTCGATACCGAAACCCAGGCCTGGGAACGCCTCGGTGGGCCTCACGGTCATAAGGGTGAAGAAGCAGCACTGACCGCCTTGAAAATGATTCATTTTTGCCGTACAAGAAAATCATGAGCTTACCTTTGCCGCAGTTCATCCGCAACTTCAACATCTAATTACACATGCACGTACAGCTTTTTATCCCCTGCTTTGTAGATCAGCTCTATCCGGAAACCGGAATGAACATGGTAAAGGTGCTCGAAAAACAGGGTTGTACGGTGAGCTACAATGCGAAGCAAACCTGCTGCGGACAGCCGGGATTCAATGCGGGGTACTGGGAAGAAGCGAAAAGCGTTGCCGAAAAATTTCTCAAAGACTTTGAAGGCGATGGATTTATTGTAGCCCCAAGTGGCTCCTGTACGGGATATGTTCGCAATTACTACGAAAAAATGTTTGACAACAGCGCCGACCACAACAGGAGCAACAACGTGCGCCGGCGCATGTATGAATTCACCGAATTTCTGACGGATGTTCTCAAGGTGGAAGACATAGGTGCCTCGCTCAGCGGTAAAGCCACCTATCACGATGCCTGCGGCGCTCTAAGAGAATGCGGTATAAAATCGGGCCCCCGCAAACTGCTCAGCAAGGTAAAAGGCCTGGAGCTGGTGGAAATGAAGGAAGCCGAAACCTGCTGTGGGTTTGGTGGCACCTTCGCCGTAAAATATGAGCCCATATCCATCGGTATGGCACAAACCAAAGTGATGAGTGCCCTGGAGACCGGCGCTCAGTACATGATCTCTACGGATGTAAGCTGTATGATGCACCTGCAGGGATATATACGCGAGATGAACTACCCGATCACTACGATGCATATTGCCGATGTGCTGGCCAGCGGCTGGTAATACGATGATCAGGCTCGTCGTCCCACCCATACCAGGGGTTCATCCACTTTCGGTGGCTTTGCTGACTTAAGCTGATGATAACAGATCGCCATTTCGTCCAGGAGCGCAGAAGAATCGCTACCCCCGAAATCGAGAAATCCATCAAAGCCCAGATCTCTGGCTATAAACCGCGCCATTGCCTTAGCCTTACTGCTATCACCGGCTACAAATACCGTATGGTCGTCAGCGTTCTTCCCGCGTGGAATAGGTTCGAAACCCAGCCCCTGAAAGCATTTCACAACATAGGGCGACCCCGTGATGGCCTTTACCGCATTGATCGTATTCAGATAAACATCACTGAAGCGATAACTTAAGTAAGAGTTGTCGATAATCACTTTGCTCCGTACATCGTCGAGCAGGTAAGATGCCTCACGTACATCCTGCGGCGCAGTGGCCAGAATGATTACATCGGCTGCTTCGGCTGCATCGGCTATCGTGGTGACCATAATATTCTCGAATTCATCAGCAAAGAAGCTGAGCGTAATCTGCTCGTCTTCTTTTATGCCAATAAAAACCTGATGGCCCGCCAACGCAAGTGATTGCGCCCAGACCGATGTAATTTTCTCATTGCCGACAATAGCAATATTCATGCTCGCAAAAGCCTTGTACCCCCGTTTCAATGTTTAAGATCGATTTATGTGAATAGTAGTTTGTCAGAGTGATGGTGATCCGGCCGAAACGAGTAAAGCTTCAAATTTATGCTCGTTTCATACATCAAAAATCAGATGGCAAATTGAAATAAACAATAGCCAGAATCATGGGCCCAACAATAGTTTCAGAGGGAAAATCTTTGTGCCGAATAACAATCTGAGAAGCAAGCAGGCTACAAATTTTATTTTGCGTAAGATCAATACGCCATTGACCGATCAATGATAAGGATCATGTTTTCGGGCATAAAAAAAGGGTGGAAAACCACCCTGAATAATCCTCTAACCGTGCTCTACACCAGACTTGCATCCAGTGAAATCTCAAGATTATAGGCTTTCGACACCGGACAATTTGCCTTGGCCTCCTGAGCACATTCCTGAAATTTTTCCGCATCGATACCCGGCACCTTTGCCCGTACAACTAATTCGCTTTTCGAAATAACACCGTTCTCGAGTGTGATGTAACAGTCCGTGTTGATCTCATCGGCCGTAAAGCCTGCAGCGCCCAATACAAAGGAGAGCTTCATAGAAAAGCAGCCCGCATGAGCAGCCGCCATAAGCTCCTCGGGGTTGGTGCCTGTTCCGTCTTCAAATCGTGTTTTGTAAGAGTACTGAGTAGTATCTAAGATTCCACTCTGGGTCTTCATGGTTCCGTTTCCTTCCTTACCAGAACCCTTCCATACTGCAGTTGCATTGCGTTTCATAATTTTTATTGTTTTGGTTAATACAGTTCTTTCAAAGTTAGCTGAATACCGTCGTAATCACTGCTGAAGAGATCGCTGCATTTCTTCCACCTTTTCGAGATTGCGCTGCTTAAACTCAGCGAGCAGACCCGCAAGTCGCTCATCGGTCGTTGCCAATATCTGCACCGCCAGCAGACCGGCGTTATATGCAGCATTGATTGCCACCGTGGCCACCGGCACGCCATTGGGCATTTGCACTATAGACAGCAGCGAATCCCACCCATCAATGGAGTTCGAAGATCGGACAGGTACACCAATCACAGGCAATGTAGTCAGGGAGGCAACCATACCAGGAAGGTGCGCAGCGCCCCCTGCCCCTGCTATGATCACTTTCAGGCCGCGATCCCTGGCAGTAAGTGCATAGTCATACATCAGTTGCGGACTACGGTGTGCAGAGACCACATCGAATGCAGAAGGCACTCCGAATTCTTCCAGCAGTTTTTGAGCAGGGCGCATTACCTCTGCGTCAGAACTGCTACCCATAATGATCCCTACGGTTGCTGTCTTACTCATATCAATCGTTTAAAGTTTTTCTTACGGAAGCGGCAGTGTTCAAGGCCAGTGTTATATCCGCATTCTTTATCGTTACATGCCCCAGCTTCCGACCCGCACGTTCTTTCTTTCCATACCAATGCACGTGTACATCCTTCAACGAATATAACGACCTGACCGACTGACTGAGGTTGCTGCCTATATCTGCTTTACCAATGATGTTCACCATTACCGAGGCCGCCTGTGTGTCCGTGTCGCCAAGAGGTAAGCCCAACACAGCGCGTAGCAATTGCTCATATTGAGACGTAATGCAGGCTTCTATGCTATGATGACCACTATTATGCGGCCGTGGAGCCAGCTCATTAACAATTACTTCGCCTTGCTCTGTCACGAACATCTCTACTGCTACAATCCCTACAAGATCCAGGGCTTCTGCTACGGCTATAGCGAGGTCGCTGGCCTTGCGGGAAACTTGCTCACTGATGCGGGCAGGACAAAGCTGGTAGTCGAGGATGTGCTTTTCCTTATCAAACACCATGCTGACGGCATCATAAAAACGAACCTCACCTTGTTCGCTCCTGGCTACGATTACCGAAATCTCTTCGCTGATCGACACAAATTCCTCCAAAACCGAAGGTGCGTCGAAAGCATCACGGATGTCGTCCTGATTTCTGATCATCATCACTCCTCTGCCATCATAGCCATCTCTGCACAACTTAAGGCATGCGGGAAGCGACTGTACTGCAGCAGCCAGCTCTGACTTTTCAGCGATTAGCACACCCGGCACTACAGGGACTCCGTTCTGCTGTAAAAAGGTTTTTTGCAGGTATTTGTCCTGCACCATACCAATGATCTCCGGCGAGGGAAAGACTTTCTTACCCTGATCGCGCAAAGCTTTCAGCGCCGCTACGTTTACCGCTTCTTTTTCGATCGTTATTACGTCCACATCCTGTCCAAAGGCTATCACATCTTCATACCGCATGGGGTCGCCGTGCACAAAGCTTGTTGCATAAAGTGCACAGGGTGCATGGGCGTCTGCCTCAAGCACCGAGATGGAAATTCCCATACCGATACCGGATTGAATCAGCATAGCACCAAGCTGCCCTCCCCCCAATATGCCCAAACGTGTTTGTATCATGAATTCGAAATGTGGTGCAAATGTAATAACAGCCTGCGAGGTTTGAACGTCGCGAAACACACCTGCGACATACCCACCCGGCAAGCATAAAAAAAGCCGCCCCGCAAATGCAAGCGGGACGGCGCTATTCCGTAGTGATAGTTTAGAATAGTTATTTGAGAATGACGAGCTTTTCGGTGTGAACGCGACCAGCCTGATGGAGGCTTACAAAGTAGAGCCCCGGAGAAAGCTTTTCTACGTTGACCGCTACACGTTGAACACCGATGCCAAGACTTACCTGTTGCTTTGCAATTACCTTACCGCTCACATCAGCAATATTCAGCGTAGCCTCCGAGGCTTTTACTGCATTGATCTGGGCGTAGCACATTCCCGAGGCCGGATTTGGATAAAGCGTAAAGTTTCCGTCTTCAAAACCACCGGGGTCCGTAACATTCACGGGTACACCGAGCGTGTTGATTGTAGTATTAGTCATCACCGGCTCATTGTAGTCGAAATAGATGGAAGCACGGTTAGTAAATTGTGTTCCCAGCGGCGTGTTCGACTTGCGATGGATGGTATAAGTAAGCATACCGTTGCTGCCGGCCTCATTCTGCATCTTTGCCGGCAGATGTATATTGTTGAACGTGAATTTTACTACTCCGTTTTCATCCATAGAAACCTGACAGGCATGCGATTGATAAACCGGGCGCAGCGTGCTCCAGTTCAGATCTGCATCGAGCGTGTCTATCACCACCACCTTTTGCGCATAATAGGTTCCGAGGTTTTGGAAGTGCACCATGTACTCCAATACCGAATCTTTAGCGTAGATCGTTCCGTTGGCGCCTATACCCCGCGGTGACACGTCTTTGAAGTTAGGATCGTAAGAACCCACGGTGGTGGCGTTGGCCATACGGACATTATTCCAGGGAGAATAGTCGTTGAGCCAGTTAGAAACAGGCGAGATGTGGGCTACGGTGTCCTTAAACACGAGGCTGGTATTAAGCGGCATGTTGGCGGGCACAGAATAGTTTGTATAAACGGCCGTAGCACCACCAGCGGCGAGGCTAAGCGCTCCCGTATTGATGGAATAATGACCGGCACTACCTGTATATACTGAGGAAGGATTGAACGTGGGAGCCGTAAGCTGGTTGTCGGGTTGCATACCCCCTACTATTCCGGCTTCGGCCACAGTGCCGTCGTTACTGATAATATTGATGCGACTGTAGTTGAATCCAGGGATAGGAAAGTTAACGTCCCAGGTGCTTACATGAAGGTCATGAATCGGGTTCATGGAGTTGGCGAAATTCACCGTTTGGGTGCAGCCGGACGAAGCCGTTACATTTTGCACAATGCCATTGGACTGGCACGACGAAAGCGGATAGAATGCCAGCACCTGCTCACTGATCGTGTAGTTGCCGCTGGGCACTTTAAAAGAATACACGCCATTGGCATTGGTGTATGTATAGCCGAAATTGCTGCAGTGGATCATGATGTTGGGAATACCTGCTTCGCCCGGATCTTTAGTGCAGTTTCCGTTCGCATCATAATAGACCGTTCCTGTGATGGTACAAAAGCAAGCATTTCCTGCCGTGTTGTATGGGATATTGACCATACCCGACTTGGTACATCCATTCGCGTCATTCACGGTCACCCAATAGTTTCCGGTTGCAACGCCGCTGATCTGCGCTGTGTTCGCGGCATTGCTCCATGAGTACGTGTAGGGTGAAGTACCACCCACAGGAACCACGGTTGTGGAGCCGTCGGCGGTATAGATACAGGAAGCTGGTGTTGTATTGAACCCAAGCGTTATCGGCGTAGTAGATTGCAGATGCTGGCCCTTGGTGATGGAACATCCGGCAGCGTCAGTAATCACCACAGAGTAGTAGCCCGCGGCAAGGCCTGAAGCTGTGGCCGTGGTGGCGTTGTTGTTCCAGAGATAGCTGTAAGGGGTAGCTCCGCCCGACGCATTTACAGTAAGTGAACCGTTGGCTGCAGTACATGTTGGGGGCACGGCGCCCAGGTTCGCAGAGATTACATTTACAGGAGGCACATGAACCGATCCGTTAGAGACACAACCATTTGCATCGACCACGTGAAAGGAATAATTCCCCGATGCAAGGTTGGAGGCAGTGGCGCCTGTTTGTGCCGGACTTGTCAACCAGTTGATCGTATAAGGTGCCGTACCGCCCGAAACAGACAGTGTAGCCGACCCTGTGGGGCTGGTGCAGGAGCTTGGCGTGGCAGACTGTGTAACTACGATCGGTGAGGTGCTACTTACATTGCCGTATCCGGTTCCTGTACAGCCGTTGGCATCAGTCACGTCAACGGTATAGAATCCGGCGGATAAGCCGCTTTGCGACTGTGCATTCACATTGTTGTTCCAGAGATAGCTATAGGGCGGCGTACCTCCCGATCCAAAGGCGATGACAGCCCCGTTGGACTGTGTACAATTGGCTGGCGTGGGAGTAACATTCACCGAAATGTTAGGATTCTGTGCTACGTAAACATAACCGTTGGCAGTGCAGCCATTTGCATCCGTCACGGCCACAGAATAGTTACCTCTTACAAGATTGTTTACCGACGAAGTGGTAGCTCCGTTCGACCAGAGGTAGGTATAGGGCGGACTCGTCAGATTTACTGCAGTAACAGAGGCCGTACCGTTTGTACAACTTGCCGGTGTCGTGTTGAGCGTTACGTAAAACTGCGTTGAATTACCCACATACACGGAATCCTTGTAAAAAGAACAACCATTTGCGTCGGTAACATACAGTTTATAGGCACCAGTTGGTAAGCTTGCAGTGCTCGCGTTCCCAACTGTGTTTTGGTTCATATCCACCCACTGATAGGTGTAGGGCGCAGCTCCTCCTACCACGGCAGCCGCCGCCAGGCCGGGTGCAGGACAGGCCGCGGGCGACGTAGTAACTGATATGATAAAAGGCGGTGCAGAGAAGTTGTTATACGCAGTGACATTGTTGGCGCCGACGGCAATAACATACATGTCTTCGCCTGAATAGTTGCTGATCACATCGGTAGTACCAGCTAAGGTATGATTGATGGAAGGAGCATTCGCGAAGTAATAAGAGACATTTATCGGTGTCGTGAGACCGGCGAATGTTACATTGACGATACCATCATTATTGCAAGGCGCCTGAGCAAGCGAAAAACTAACCGTTTGCGCCTGTATCAGCCCTGTAAAGAGCAGGAGGCATAGTGATAAGTACAACTTTTTCATAGCAGAAAATTTGGTTGGTAAAGGAAATGATCTGGTAGAAAAAGACGTACGCCATGTATTAATCGTTAGTGCTATCTGGATTTTTTTTTCGAAACAAGAGCGACGACGAGATCCGGAGAAAGAGGAGATGGGAAAAAAAGACCTTACGCCGCTGCCAAAGCAGGCTATAACCGGTAGCACACCCCACTGCTCAAAGAAATTTGCCGGTTCGGTTCATAAAAGTCGCCATCCGCGCGGCCCATCCGGTCGAAGGGCTTCATGCGAAAGCTAAGGCAGGAAGACAACACAAGCCGATCGGTAATCGGAACAAAATGGGTGTAGTGCATGCCAATGAAAAAATCCAGACTGTTCGACCGAACCCAACCCTGGGGCATTCCGGCCTCAACGGGCTCTACCTTGTGGAAACCAACGCGGGGTGCGGCGGAAAAGCCGATATAGCTTTTCATCTTCGAAAGCACCGGAAACATAAAGGCCGCAAGCGGATAGGTTACATCATACTGCAACACAAAGTTCAATTCAAGAAAATTGGATTGCCAGTTGTCATAGGTGCCGATGCTGTCTCCCCGATCTACTTTTTTATAACGATGCTGGTAATGTACAAGATCAAATTCGTATGCCCAGTTGCCTGAAGCATGCCTGCGAATGAAGAACTCTTTATTCCAGGTAAAATGATTGCCGGGCGCATATTGCAGAGAACCCTTCCCTCTTCCGTTTTTTGTAAGCCAGAAACCAACACCCTCCCGCACACCCGCATACGTTTGTTGTGCATTCCCAGACACCCAGATAAGCAAGGCAGCAAAGACGATCGTAACAATTCTGGCGGTGTGTTTCATGACCGAACGGTTATTCCTCCCTGGGTTTGAGCGCCTCCTGCGACCATTGCCTCAAAAATCCGGCGACTTTTTCTACACTGTACCCTTTACCGCTTTCAAGATATTCTGTATTCTGTGTGTGCAGTCTATTGCCGTTGGTATCGAGAATGACAAACACCGGAAAGCCAAAACGTTGCGGATTTCCAAGGTCTGCAAGCACTTTGAGATTTTTGTTCTCCGGACTATAATTGATATGCGCTACTACATAGTCCTTTCGTAGTAGATTGAGGATAGTATCGTTGCTGATGGAAAGTTCATAAAACCGGCGACACCAGCCACACCAGTTACCGCCGATTTGCAGTAATACATGCTTATGTTCTGCTTTGGCTTTCGCCACCGCATTTTGTATCTGCTGGCGTGCATCTGCTTCAGGGTGGTAAATCAACGTGCTAACGGACGTCTGAGCCCTAAGCGGCTGAAACGTAAGCGTACAAATTAAACCGGTGAGGAGCAACCTGAACATATACCTTATTGAAGTGAAACTGAATTGCCTCTTCCTAAGGCTCTGAGCATTTTTCCATGCTCCCAAATGGCTTGTGCAAACGTCTTTTGTACGTTATACGGCAAACCATATTCCTTTGCAGTCTTCTCCACAATAGGCGCTATTCTTGAATAATGAATATGGCAAACCTGCGGGAACAAATGATGTTCGATCTGATAGTTGAGCCCGCCAATAAACCAGGCTGTAATCTTACTATCTGGTGAAAAATTGGTGGTGTTCAGCAACTGATGTATCGCCCAGCTATCTTCCACTTTTCTATCAGCACCAGGCACCGGAAAGGTGGACGTCTCCATCACATGCGCAGGCTGAAAGATACATGCCAGCCCAAGTCCCGCCATCATTTGCATGGCTATAAATCCGAAAACTACATGATACCAGGCAACCCCTGAAAATATCAGTGGCAACACAATAACATAGGCAACATAAATGACTTTGTAAAGGCTGAGCTCCAGAATAGCCTGCGACTTTGTAACTTTTTCTTTTTTCAAAAGCCCGTTCTTATCATAGCGCAGTATCTGACGAAAATCTTTAACCGTCACCCAAAAAAGGTTCATGATCATGTAAAGAAACCAGGCGTACAAATGCTGGTACTTATGAAACTTTTTATAGGGCGCATTGGGTGTCATGCGAAGTAAACCACCTGCTTCAATGTCTTCATCGAGCCCGTCGAGATTAGTGTAAGTATGGTGGAGAATGTTGTGCTGAATTCTCCAGTTGCGCGAATAGCCACCGAGAATATTCAATACACCACCAAACAAATCGTTCACCAGTTTATTATTCGAGTAAGACCCGTGGTTGGAATCGTGCATCACCGATGTGCCAATGCCTACAATGCCCAATCCCATCAGGACCCAACACGCATAATAAAGCCAGATAGATGCCGATGCCAAACTGCTGACAATCGCTATGTATGGAACAAAATAGATAGCGAACATCACGACTGCCTTAACGCGCATGGAATTGTTGGCACTCCGGGCGATTTTCTTGTCGGCGAAATAGCGGTCCACCCTTGCTTTTACGGTATCGTAAAAACTATCTACGCCTTTGGGTGCAAACTTTACCAACGGTTTTGCTGCTGTAATTGCCATTGACTTTTTTATGTAACTGGAAATGAATTATTTACTGGAAAATATCCGGCGCAAAGATGGCGGAAATTATCCGCATTGCCGATTAATTTCGATAAAAATTTTGTTATATAATCTACCGTCCACGAATAACGGCAGATAGAATTTTCCCCTTCCTTTCGTTTTCCGGATTACCGAAAAAAAACTGAAAATACAGCGGTTGATATTTTGGTTTTGCTAACAGCTTGGTTTGAATAACTTTGCAGTCCATTTCCAACCAATTTTCATGCAGCCATCTGTAAAAATCTTTTCGGGTACTAACTCGCAATACCTCGCAGAGAAAATTGCCAAATCGTTTGGTAAAAACTTAGGAAAGCTTGACATCCCAAAGTTTAGCGATGGCGAGTTTCAGCCCGTTTTTCAGGAAAGCATTCGAGGCGATTATGTTTTTCTTGTTCAATCCACCTTCGCTCCGGCAGACAATCTGATGGAGTTGCTGATGATGATAGACGCAGCCCGGCGTGCGTCGGCAGGATACATCACCGCTGTTATTCCGTATTTCGGTTTTGCCCGGCAAGACAGAAAGGACAAACCACGGGTATCCATAGCGTCTAAGCTGGTAGCCAATCTGCTGACTACGGCAGGTGCCGATCGCGTCATCACCATGGATCTCCACGCACCGCAAATTCAGGGGTTTTTCGATATACCGCTCGATCACCTGGAGAGCCTTGCTATTTTTATTCCATATATAGACCAGTTGAAACTCGAAAACGTTATCTTTGCGTCCCCCGACGTAGGAAGTACGAACAGAGTACGCGAAGTGGCTAAGTATTTTGAGCTCGATATGGTGATTTGCGACAAACAACGCAAACGGGCAAATGAGGTAGCTGAAATGACTGTGATTGGTGAGGTGAAGGGGAAAAATGTAGTTCTTATTGACGATATCTGCGATACAGCAGGCACTTTGAGCAAGGCGGCACAGGTACTTAAAGACAAGGGCGCTTTATCCGTTCGTGCATTTTGTACCCATCCGGTACTGAGCGGAAAAGCCTATGAGAATATTGAAAACTCGCTGCTCGAAGAATTGGTGGTGTGTGATACCATTCCGCTAAAGCAAAAAAGTCCTAAAATAAAGGTGTTGCCTACTGCGGAACTTTTTGCCGTGGCTATTCGCAATACTTTTGAAAATAAGTCTATCAGCTCTTTATTTCTTCACAACAGAAGGAAGTAACTGTAGCTGCAAGACAAAAGCTATTTGAAATTTATACGACTGTTTATACAACAAAATCCGTCCCCCTCAGCGGGCAACCTTTGTAAAAAATGTTTTCAACGACACGGACGTTCGACGGATATTACGACCGGCGCTGAAAACGAGAAAAAACAAAAAAATGAAAAGCGTAAAAATTGAAGGAACACACAGAACCGAACTTGGCAAAAAAGCTACGCGCCAGCTTCGCTCTGAAGGAAATGTACCCGGAGTAATCTACGGTACGGAAAATGTTCATTTCTCAGCCCCGCAAATGGACTTCCGTCCTCTGGTGTACACGCCGGAGTTCCAGCTTGCTGAAGTGACTGTGAATGGCAAAACACACAAATGCATTTTGAAAGACCTGCAGTTTGATGTGGTAACCGATGAACTCAACCACGTAGATCTTTTGGAGCTCACCGACGATCGCAAGGTAATCGCTGATCTTCCGCTGAAATTTACCGGCACATCGGAAGGCGTGAAGGCAGGTGGACGTTTTGTACCGAAGCTGAAGACGCTAAAAGTGCGTACTTACCCCAGGCATCTTCAGGAAGCTATTGAGGTGAGCATCGACAATCTGCAAATCGGTGAAAACATTCGTGTGGAGGACGTGAAGGCAGAAAACATGGAAATCATGAACTCTCCTCGTATTCCCATTGCCTCTGTAGTCACTACACGTGCGCTGCGTCAGGCAGAAAACGAAGAAGCTGCAAAAGGCAAGAAATAATCTTCACTCATTTTTTTCACAAGCCACTTCGAGAGAGGTGGCTTTCTTTTTTGTAAAAAAAAAATAGAGAGTCGCGGTTGAGGCAACTCTCTTCTAAAAACTTGTTGGTGGACGACTATTTTCTCAACGCCTGCGCGCCTGGGTTAAGATAATCATCGAAATAATCGGTAATTTTTTGCATCAGATGCACCCGGTCTTTGCCGCGTACATTGTGCTCGTAACCGGGATACACAAAGTAATCCACCTGTACATTCTCATCCACCGCTTTCTTTAAAAATTTAATAGAATGCTGCCAGACCACCGTCGCATCGTCGGTGCCATGTATAAGCAGCAGCTTGCCTTTCAGGTTCTTTACTTTATCAAAAAGCGCTGAGGTTTTGTAGCCTTCCGGATTTTGCTCAGGAGTATCCATATAGCGCTCGGTGTACATTACTTCATACATACTCCAATCCATTACTGGGCCTCCGGCAACTGCTACCTTAAAGACGCCCGGATGCCTGAGCATCAGTGATGTGGTCATAAATCCTCCAAAGCTCCAACCATGAACACCGAGCCTGTTTTTATCCACATAGGGCAACGAACGCAGGTAGGCCACACCTTTCAACTGGTCATTCATTTCTACCGTTCCCAATTTGCGAAAAGTAGCCTGTTCAAATTTACGTCCCCGGTTGGCGCTGCCGCGTCCATCCATGGTAAATACGATGTATCCGCGCTGCGCCATAAACTCGTACCAGAGATTGCCACTCTCGGGAAAGCTGTTGCGCACAAGCTGTACATGCGGCCCGTTGTAGAGATAGACGATAACGGGATAGGTACGGTTAGGATCGAACGGGGTGGGCAAAATCATCTTGGCATAAAGCGGGGTTCCATCATCTGCTTTGAGGGTTATGTTCCTGATTTCCGGGCGCTGATAACCGGCAAGCGGGTCCGGAGCCTTGAGCAAGGTTTTCAACACCTTACCCGATTCCGCGCGTACAACGGCCACCCTCGGCACTCCGGCGGCGGTATAACTGTCATAGAGAAACTGGCCATCATCGCTGGGCAATACTGTATGAACACCCGGCTCGTCGTCAATGCACTGCATATTTCCATTGTCCCAATCCACCGTATAACTGTGCTTTTCCAACGGACTCTCCTTTGCTGCAGTAACAATCAGCTTCCGGCCTTTTTCGTCAAACCCTGTTATTTCGTTCACATCAAAATGACCTTTGGTAAGTTGTCTCAGTTCCGTACCCCTGGTATTATACAAATAAAGGTGCTGAAAACCGTCCTTATTGCTCCACCAGATAAACCGTTCATTACTACCCGGCAGAAACTCAAGAGGATGCTGAGGTTCTACATAGGTGGCTGAAGATTCTTCAAAAAGTGTTCTGATTTTCTTACCGGTTGTTACGTCATATTGATTGAGCCAGGCGTGGTTCTGATCGCGGTTAAGCACAGCAATAAAGAGGTACCGTTCATCAGGGCTCCAGGTTACTGCTGTAAGGTAATGATCGCGGGGTTCGCCGGTCTGCAATTCTACTGTCTTGTTTTTAGCAGGATCAAAAACGCGCAAGGTCACTTCGTGTGAAGTGCCACCAGCCATTGGATATTTAACCATACGCACTGACGCGGGCGTAACCGACCAGTCAACTACGGGATAGTCATTCACCATAGTCTGGTCCATATGGTAGTAAGCCAGAAAATGACCTTTGGGCGAAAAGAATATCCCTTTCTCAATACCAAACTCATTACGGTGTACCGCCTGGCCATTAATAATGTTGGAATCAGCATCATTTGTGACCGCCCGCAGTGTGCCATCGCTTGCTGCAAGCCAGAGATTGTTTTCAAGGGTGTAGGCCACCTGCATGCTTTTATCTACCGTCACGTTCGCGGCTCCGGCTGGTAGTTTCACCCAGGTGTTCCAACGAAACTGATTTCCGGTAAGCGTTCCGCGAGCGATGGTATTACCGTTGTTAAAATAAGCATAGTCGTGGTCGATCCAGTTGAACAGCGGCAAACCCTTCAGACTGTCTTTGCCATATAAAGAAGTGTTGAGGTGAGGCAAGGTCTCAATCGTATCAGATGTCCCTGAAGGGAAAACCGTACGGACAAGGTATTCGTCCCTGCCCTCTTTCACCACCTGATAAAAACTGTGAGAACCGGGTTGCCATGATGGCTGGCGAACAGATTTCACCGCAAGTGTGGTGGACAATCCATTTGTGGCCTCTGCGATGGTAAACTGCTTGTTTTGCGCAAAAGAAAACACAGAAAGCACAAGTCCACCCGTCAGCAGCAGGCATGTTTTTTTAGAAGACATCAGCACTTAAAATTGATAACGGCAACAAACTTAAAACGAACATTCTGTTATTTCATACAACCAAAAGGGTGATTTGCGCGTTATTTTCGAAAACCGATTATCTACTTTAAGGCAAAACTGGTCATGCGGCGCTTTCTTATCATCATGCTTTGTTTTCTGGCGGCAATGTCCTCCAATGCTCAATTCAGTTACTTCAACAGCGAAGCCTTCTGGCAACGATTGCAGCTTTGTCCGCCTGCCGTTGTCCCGGTTGTGAGCGCCGAAGACACGGTCCTGATCGTTGCCACCAACAGGGCTCTGCACAAAAATGAACTACGCTACCTTCCGGAAGAGCGCGATGGCAGCCAAATTCGCTACTTCTTTGTTTTCTCCGCCGGGGGAATGTGGAAGGTACTGCCCGTAGCAAGCCTGCAGCAAGCCGTTGGTCTGATGCCCCAACCCGATCGGGACTGGGTGATCTACACCGAAGGAATGGGAAAATTTTTTACTTCAGATGTGGACAGGGGTATGAACATGGCTGCGCAATATGGTGTCAACATCATTCTGATGGACTACCCAAGCATTACCGCGCATAAAAAACGACTGGGCAACTACTTCTTCGCCCGAAAAAACGCAACCATCGCGTACAAAGATTTTCTGCCGGTGCTTGATACGATAGAACAATTGAAAGTGAAGGGAGCCCTTGGTACCGGCCATCTTTCTTTATTTTTTCATAGCATGGGAAATATCGTGTTGCAACAGATAATCAAAACCCGAAACATCAACCGATATAATGACCAGGTGTGGGCCGACAACCTGATTCTGAATGCGGCCTGCATCCCGCAGCGACGACATGCAAGCCTGCTCAATAAAGTCCTTTTTAGCCGAAGGATTTTTATCAACTACAATCCCGGCGATTTCACACTTGGCGGAGCTTACCTGATGACGAAACGCTACCAACTTGGCAAGCAGGTGCGCCGGCCTTTATGTTCGGCGGCATCTTATGTCAACTTTAATAAAATAGCCGGTGAAGGGCATAGCAATTTTCTAAACCTGCACGACCGGAAGGACATACCCGGACCGGCCCGTCAATACTACCAGAAAATACTGCACGGTGAGGCGGTAAACTTCCAATCAACGGATTTTGAATCTACAACCTACCGTCACATCGGCTACGACCTGCTGCCCTGATGCTTATGGGTTGCTGCCACGAAAGTTGCGCTGAGACACGGGAAGGATAATCACAAAAGTGGCACCGGATCCCACAACTGACGACGCCGTGATGCTGCCGTGGTGTATATCTATTATCTTTTTACAGATCGCCAGTCCAATACCTGTTCCCTCGTATTCGGAACGTGTGTGCAGGCGCTGAAAAATATTGAAGATCCGGTCAACATACGCCGGGTCGAAACCGATGCCGTGGTCCTGAACATAGATCTTCACAAAACGTTCGTGCTCCCAGAACTTAGGATTACTCAACACACTGAAAGGAGCGGATTTGAGTAAATCACCTGAGAGTTGGTTTCCGGTCAACATTTCTGAAAACACAGAAACCTGCGGTGGTACATCGGGCTGATGAAACTTAATGGCATTGCTCAGAAGATTTTGAAAGAGCTGTCCGATCTGACTTGCGTTGCCTTCTATTGCCGGTATTCTGCCAACTTCAATCTTAGCTGCGCTATCGGATATCTGCACTTCCATATCCGACAACACCTGATCGATCACTGCATTGATGTCCACCCGGGAAAACTGAACATCCTGCGCATTGAGGTAAGAGAAGTTGAGAATATCCTCAATGAGCTGCTGCATGCGTACTGCCGAGCCCGAAATTTTACCGGAGTACAGCCGTGCTTTGCTTTCCGGGTCTTCAATCTCTTTATCCAACATGGAGGCAAAGGTGATGATCTTGCGCAGCGGTTCCCTCAGGTCGTGCGACACTACCGATGCAAACTTCTGAAGTTCCACATTGGTCGCCTCAAGGTCCTGAGTTTTCGACAGCAGTTCCTGTTCCACAAGCTTTTGTTCCGTCACGTCTTGTGCAGTCCCTATCATTTTCACCACTTCCCCTTGTTCATTCCTGAGGAGCGTGCCTTTACTGTGAATATTGCGCACCTGTCCGTCGGGCAACAAAATGCGATGATAAAATTCTTCGAACACGCCCTTATCCAGGGCCGACTGTATATTTCCCAATACAAATTCCCGATCTTCCGGATGTACTATGTTGAGATATACCTCGTAATTGATGTCCATACCCGGGCGAAGGCCGTACATCCGATACAAATTGTCAGACCAGGTAATACGGTCATGGAGTACATCCCACTGCCAGTAGCCCATACGGGCAATTTCCTGAGCCTCATTCAGCATTTCGTTCTGCAGCCGCAGGCGTTCTTCGGCCCGCTTACGTTGTTCTACCTCCGATTCAAGTTCTTGTGCACTTTTGAGGCTGAAAGCCGTGGGGAGCAGCTTTACCAATACGATGACGGTAAGCCAGCTCACTATGCCGGTCACAAAACGCACCAAAGCCGAAAACCGGTAAACAGGGTGCCAGAAGATGATAACATCAACAAGATGGGTGGTGCCGCAGGCCAGAATAAAGCTTGCGAAAAGAAAATAAATCCTGGTAAAACGCGCATCGTGCCGACGGGTGATATACCGGATAATAATGAGCGGAATGGCAAAATAAGCGGCCCAGATGGAGAAGTCGCTCAAAATATACAGCCACCCCGTAAAATCGTCCCAGCCTGTGCCACAGTGCCACCTCGGCGGGAAGCCGGTAGGATCGAAAAGCTTTTTGAAAAAGTTGATAACCTGCTCCATTATCTGGTTTTCACAGTGCAGTTAGAAGCGGGTAAATTAGACTATTTCGCTAATTATGCCACAAAAGGCGCAGGCGTTTTTTCAACATCGGTTGGTCCCGGGCTACAATGCCATCATTCTCAAGACCTTTTCAATATCCTCGGGGGTATCAATACAATGACTGTCCACGTCGGTCACAGCGCACTTTATCTTGAGTCCATGCTCCAGCCAGCGCAGTTGCTCCAGCGACTCTGCTTTTTCAAGAGAAGAAACCGGCAGGTTCGTGATCTTTCTGAGTACATCCGCACGATAGGCATACATGCCGACATGCCTGAAATAGTGATGATGCAGATGCCATTCTTTTTGATCGACGCCCTTAATGTAGGGAATGACCATCCGGCTGAAGTATAAGGCTTCAGACTCGGTATTGAGGACCACCTTCACCTCGCCCATGTCAAAGAGTACATCATGATCATTTACAGGAATGATCAACGTTGCCAGCTCTGCAGTACCATCCTCTAAAACGGCGGCCAAACTATCGATTTGACCGGGCGAAATAAAAGGTTCATCGCCCTGTATATTGATCACATACCGCCAGTCGCCTTCTGTTCGTTCCATGGCCTCACGACAACGGTCTGTGCCGCTCGGATGGTCCGTATCAGTCATCACCGCCCTGCCACCAAAAGCGAGTACATGCTCATAGATCCGTTCATCATCCGTGGCTACGACAACCTCACTGAGCGAACGGCTCTTTATGGATTGTTCATACACTCTTTGCACCATTGATTTCCCTCTGATGTCTGCAAGCGGCTTGCCGGGGAAACGGGTAGAGGCAAACCGGGCCGGTATAATTCCTAAGATCATGAATGTGACTGTTGTGTAATGACGCTGTTTTCGCTAATGAAAAAGTTGGAGGCCACAGCGTTTCGCTTCGCAAGATAGCTCTGATAGGTTTCTGTGAAATTCATTCGATGGGTAACGGTCTCATGGTAATCACCACTCAATCCCATCAGTAGCTCCACGCTTTCCCGCACCGCTCCCCTGCCCCCTTCACAGCCGGTAAGATAATCGGCCATATTGCCTGCAACGGCAAAGTCCAGCAACAAAGGATTGGCAGCACGGCTTACCATGATGCGTACGCCGACTTGTTGTGCAACCGAAAGATCAAGTACATCATCAAAAAAGAAGGCGATCTGGTGAGGTTTCAGATTTTGTTCTTTACAAAAATGCAGCAGCGCTTCATTCTTAAACTTCATACCGGAGTACACGGCATGAAATGCCTCACGTTGAGCCAAATATCTTGCAGCCTGATTGTTTTCACCGGAGATAATGGCCACGGAAGGAAGTTCATGGTGAACTAAAGAATGGTGAAAGCGCAGCAAATTGGTGCCCATCGAGTCCACTTCGCTAAACGGGCTACTGCCACCGGCGTCTTTCAATCCGCTATTGAAAACGCCATCCCAGTCAAACACATAAGCTTTGATGTCTTTCAGCTTGCGGGCCATCTCTGCCGGCGCAGTGATAAAATGCCCCTTAAACTGTTCGGCTATATAAACCAGTCTGTCGCTCATACCCTTTTTTTATGCTTGATGGATACTGACTTTGTCTGCCAGCCAGCTTTCCCTCAGGGGGACCAGCCAGTTTTGTTCCAGGGCTTTTTTGGTCGTTGCAATGTTGTTAAACACAGGGGTATCGGGGTTGATATATCCTTTGTCTAAAGCGTATTGCACCTGAGCAAAAGGGAGCATCTGCGCTTTTCCTTCCACCAAAAAAGTCAACATCATCCGGTCAAAAAAATTAACCTCGTATTGTCTTTCGAGACTTTTGATGAGGCGCATCATCCCGTCGGTACTGCATCCGCTCACGTGGGTTCCGGTCTCATCGGCCATCACAATAATGAACTGCTGAAAAAGCAGCTTTGCCCAACCTTTTACCGGCGCTCCATGAGCCTGCCACTGGGAATAAAACTGATGAAGTTGTTCGTCAATCTCTCGTTGTTCCTTTGCTACAAATGCCCTGCCCGACTGAAAAATCCAAACCCGTGATTCATCGGCAAAGTCTGCCGGCAGCAAGGTGCTTACCTCTTTCGAATACATGTTGCAAAGGTACCCTTCCGAAACGAAATTCTGATTTCCCGATAATATCCATGCTGTTTGAAAAGTGGTAAAAAAAAACGGAGCAAGATGGAGCGAACACGGCTCCTGAGGCCTTTAGAAAGGTAAAAGAATGGCACGCACACCATCCGTCAAAGAGCAATAGCGCTGCAAAAGCACCTGTGCATTGAGAGAAACGACCAGCAGACCCTGGCATATTTATTTTGTCTCAGAGCTATCATGGACGTTCAAAAAGCCTGGGCGCTCGTATCCGGCAAAGTAGAAGATTGGCTAAGGGAAGTGATACGTATGCTTCCCAACCTGGCACTGGCCTGCCTTGTACTCGTGCTCGGATTTTTTCTGGCGCGCATGCTGAAAAACACGGCGAGGCGCTATCTTCTTCGATCGGTGAAGCATCACACGCTCAACCGGTTGTTCTCATCGTTTGTACATCTGTTTGTTCTGGGCGTCACGATCTTCATTGCTTTGCGCATTCTGCAGCTCGACGATGCGGTGACTTCGCTCCTTGCCGGAGCGGGTATCGTAGGCATTGCGCTGGCTTTCGCGTTTCAGGACATTGCCGCCAATTTCATGTCGGGAATTTTTATTCTCCTCCGAAGGCCTGTGCGTATTGGCGATATCATTTCCACCAAGGACCATATGGGCAGTGTAGAAGAAATCAATCTGCGCGATACCGTACTGAAGACCTTTCAGGGACAAATGGTGATCATTCCCAATAAGGATATTTTGCAAAACCCTATTGCCAACTTTTCACTGCTGGGCAAACGACGCATGGATCTGGAAGTAGGCATATCCTACGGCGACGATCTCGAAAAAGTAAAATCGATAACCCTCGAAGCCGTGAACAATATCAGTGGCCGGACAGACGATGAAGTAACACTTTTCTTTAGCAGTTTTGGCGACAGCTCCATCAACTTTGAAGTACGTATCTGGATCGATTCGTCCGATCAGCCCGCCTTTTTACGGGCGCGCAGTGAGGCAATAATCTGCATCAAGAGCGCTTACGATGCTCAGGGCATTACGATACCCTTCCCGATACGCACACTCGATTTCGGCATTAAGGGAGGAGAAAAACTGAGTGAAATGGATTTGCATGTTTCCTCCAAAAGCTCTGCCCACGCTCCGTAGCCCGGGCTGTCGTTCCGACAAATACATTGTCGATCAAGGCCTAAGCCCGGCATTTGCGTCACATGGGCCGGATGTACTATTTTTGAAGAATGGCAGACCAGCTGGCTAAAATCAAAGCGTATTACTTTGCGTTATTGCCCTCCATCACCGAAGAGCAATGGTGGTTTTACGAGCAGAAGATCAGCATCAGAACTTATAAAAAAGGAGACCTGATTCTGCGGCCGGGACAGATCTGCGATACGGTTTCTTTCATCAATTCCGGACTGGTTCGCTTTTATCACCTTTTAGATGGCAAGGAGCTTGTTGCTGGCTTTTTTGATGAAGAGCAGCCCTACTTTTCCGACTATGAGAGCTTTCTTACGCGGAAGCCTTCTCCCATGTACATCGAGGCTATTGAAGCTACAGAAGTGGCAGACATCAATTATGAAGGCGTGCAGTTGCTGTACGATACCGTAGAAGCAGCCGATCGTCTGGGACGGTATATTGCCGAAGGATTATACACGATGTTGTCTGCACGCAACAATGCTTTTTTGCTGGATAGTCCTGAGCAACGCTACCAAAAGCTATTGGAGCAGCGACCCGGACTTTTTCAGCGGGTACCACAATACATGATCGCTTCCTATCTTGGTGTCACTCCCGAGGCTTTGAGCCGCATCCGTGCACGGCTGAGCAAGAAAGCCAGTGGCTCTGCTCATTGATCCAGATCAATAAAATCAGAACATAAAAGCTTATTGATTCAGGTCAATGGGCACATGCGTTTTGCAATAGAGCTTTGCCCCTGCAAAATTCAAAAAGCATGAGAAATTTATTTTCCCTCTTAATGTTACTCACCGGATTTGTCGCACAGGCACAGGTGCAAACCGTAAAGGGTACTGTTTATGACGATGCATCCCGGGCGCCGCTCACCGGCGTTACCGTGGTGCTGGTCTCGGACCCCAATATCGGCGCTGTAACGGATGAAGCGGGCGTTTTCAGGCTGCCCAATGTACCGTTAGGCCGCCAGTCTTTTCGCTTTTCTTATCTCGGATATGAAGACCGTATGGTGGCCGATATTGTGGTGACAGCGGGCAAGGAAGTGGACCTCAACATCAGTATGCGGGAATCGCTTCGCACACTTGACGAGGTTAAAGTGGTGTACAAGAAATCTGCCGACAAGACCCGAACCGTGAATGACATGGTGCAGGTGAGCGGACGCTCCTTTAATATTGACGAAACCAAGCGCTATGCCGGTGCTTTAGGCGACCCTTCGAGAATGGCCGCAAACTTTGCCGGCGTGGTGTCGGGCAATGACTCGCGAAATGACATCGTAGTGCGCGGAAACGCTCCCACCGGCATGCTTTGGCAGGTAGAGGGATTGAATGTTCCCAATCCTAACCACTTCGGCGCGCTGAACAGCACGGGTGGCCCGGTAAGCATGCTGAACAATAATGATATCGATAAATCCGATTTTCTGACCAGCGCTTATCCCGCTCAGTATGGCAATGCATTGGCCGGCGTTTTTGACATTCGCATCCGGGAAGGTAATAAAGACAAACCCGAGTTTATGGGGCAGGTAGGATTTAACGGGTTTGAAGCGGGAGCAGAAGGCCCGATAGGCAAACAAAAAAAGACTTCCTACCTGATCAACTATCGCTATTCCACACTTGGCGTGTTCAAAGCTCTGGGCATCAACTTCGGAACCGGAAATGCGGTGCCTGTATATCAGGATGTGAACTACAAACTGAGTTCGAAACTGAGTACCAAAAGTAAGATCACATTTTTCGGAATTGCCGGAAACAGCAGTGCTGACTTTCTGGGCGAAGACGTAGATACAACAAAACCCGATCTCTATGGTGGCGACCCTTTTAAAAATCTACTCACCAAATACTCAAGCACCATTACCGGTGCGAGCTACGATTATCAGTTTTCTGCCCGCACCTCTGCCAAACTCACCCTCGGTTACAGCACCACTTTCGAACAGTTTGCACAGGATTCCATTGCAGAATCGGATGCGGCAACGACCCGTCAGGTAGATGCCCGGTTTAAGACAGGCAAAGCTTCTGCCGTACTTACTCTCTATCACAAATGGAATGCAAAGAATAATATGCAGGCAGGCCTCATCTACGACCGCACCAGCTTCAACCTCAACAATCAGCGCTATTACAATGATGGTACAGAACGCGTATATATAGACCAGCAGGGAAGCATTGGCCTGGCCCAGGGCTATGTACAGTGGCGCCACCGTTTCAATAACAGCCTTGCTGCTGTAGCCGGTCTGCACGCGCTCTATCTCGATGAAAATAACAGCGCCGCACTTGAGCCGCGCGTCAGTCTGAGTTATGCCATCAATGCTCATCATTCCATTAGTGCAGGGTACGGTCTCAATCATCAGCAACAAAGCATCTACACTTATTTTGTTCAGACTCCGGTATCGGGTGGCGTGGCCTATACCAATAAAGACCTTGGCTTCACCCAAAGCCACCACGTAGTGCTGAGCTACGACTGGAACATCAACAGTAATATGCGGGTGAAAGCTGAAGGCTACTATCAATATCTGAATGGCGTGCCTGTGGAAAAACGTCCGAGCTCCTTTTCTGCGCTCAATGTTGGCGCCAGCTTTGCGCCATCGAATGTGGACTCTCTGACCAATAGCGGTACGGGGCGTAATTATGGGGTTGAGCTTACCGTCGAGCATTTTCTTACCCGCGGTTATTACTTTCTTGTAACCGGCTCCCTCTTCGACTCAAAGTATAAAGGCAGTGACGACATCGAACGCAATACGGCTTTTAATACAGGATATGTACTCAATGTTCTTGGAGGCAAAGAATTCACCATCGGAAAGAAAGGCACTGTGCTGGCACTCAATATCAAAGGCTCGCTCATAGGAGGCCGGTATCTTACCCCCATTGATCTGAACGCCTCACGCCTGAGTGGAGAAGCCGAATATCTTGACGCCCTGGCTTATTCAGAAAAACAACCCGACTATTTTAGGGTAGATGTAAAACTGGCCTACCGTAAGGAATATAAAAAGAGCACGCTTGAATTTGCCATTGACCTGCAAAACGTAAGCAATCACAAAAACATCTTCAGTCAGACCTATGACCAGCGTACCAACAGAATCGTCAACAATTATCAGCAGGGATTCTTCCCGGTGCCCATGCTCCGTTATACTTTCTAAATTTTTTAAAACCTAAACATGATGAACAAGACACTTTTCGTGGTGATCCTCCGCTACATCCGCCCGATAACAGAAATCGAGGCGAAGATTGCCGAACACAATCTCTTTCTTGAAGAACATTACAACGCCGGAAGATTTATCTGCTCTGGCAGACAGATACCCAGGGAAGGTGGCGTGATCCTGAGCTGGGCGCAAAGCCGGGAGGAACTGGAGAAAATTCTGGATGGCGATCCCTTCCGGAGCAACGGTCTTGCCAGCTACGAGCTCACCGAGTTCTACCCTACAAAATATAGTGCGGCCTTCGAAAAGTTTTTGCAGCAGGACTAAAACCCACTCGCCTCAGGTTTACGAATGCGTAAACGAACTCACTATGGCACGGGGCTTCCAAATGAAAAAAGCAACGTCTTGCACGACGTTGCTTTTTTCTATCAAGCTGTTTTTAATTATTCGCCTTCAGCAGGTGCAGCAGCCTCTTCTCCTGCCGAGCCTTCCTCTACAGTTTCTGTAGCGGCTTCTGCAGCACGGGCAGCGTTCTTTTCTTCTACACGACGAACCGACTCACTCACCACGGCAGCACGTTTCTCTGCCTTGTGTTTGCGGTGGGCTTCCTGGCGGCGGGCTACTACTTCTTCGTGCTCGCCATTCCAGTTTTCAAATTTTTCCCATGCGGTCTTCTCATCAAACAGACCAAGGGATACGCCACGCATCAGATGTTTCAGGTACAATACCCCTTTGAAAGAAAGGATACGGCGGCAAGTGTTAGTGGGCTGTGCGCCTTTTTGCAACCAATGCAGGCTGCGCTCGCGGTTCAGACGTACGGTAGCCGGCACTGAAAGTGGGTTGTACGTACCAAGCTTTTCGATGAATTTACCATCGCGCGGTGCTGCGCTGTTTGCAACTACGATAAAGTAGAAAGGGCGCTTCTTAGAGCCATGGCGCTGTAAGCGGATCTTAACTGACATAAATAATAGAAATTATTTCTGTTGAACAAAAAAGTTTTTAGGACTGCGAAGATAATGTGTATTGACTAAACAACAAAAGCCGTTGCAAAAAATGTTTTTGTTTAAAAAATTACTGGAAATGCCATCGGCTATTTTTTACCGAAAGGCATTCCGCCTCCCATACCCGGCATACCCATTCCCGGCATCATACCTTTCATCTTTCCCATCTGCCCCATCATTTGGCGCATCTGTTCAAATTGCTTCATAAAAGCATTTACCTCCGATATGTCTTTACCACTACCGGTTGCAATGCGCTTACGGCGGCTTCCGTCAATGACGTCGGGGTTCTTTCTTTCAAAGGGCGTCATTGAATTAATGATGGCTTCAATGCCCTTAAAAGCATCATCCGATATGTCTATATCTTTAATGGCCTTGCCGATACCGGGTATCATACCCAGAAGATCTTTAAGGTTCCCCATTTTCTTGATCTGCTGCAATTGTTCTTTAAAATCTTCGAAGTCGAATTTGTTCTGACGAATTTTCTTTTCGAGCTTTTTAGCCTGCGCTTCATCAAACTGTGCCTGGGCCCGCTCTACAAGGGTTGTGATATCGCCCATACCAAGAATCCGTTGCGCCATCCGCTCGGGATAGAACACGTCCAGGGTATCCAGCTTCTCACCCATGCTCACAAACTTGATGGGCTTTTCTACCGTGTAAGAAATTGTAAGAGCCGCACCGCCGCGTGTATCACCATCGAGCTTGGTCAATACAACGCCCGAAAAATTGAGTCGTTCGTTGAAGGCTTTGGCGGTATTAACGGCATCCTGACCGGTCATGGAATCCACAACAAACAGAATCTCCTGCGGGTGGACAGCCGATTTGATATTGGCCACCTCTGTCATCATAGCTTCATCCACGGCAAGGCGGCCTGCCGTATCAATGATGATGACCCTGTTGCCCTGCTGTTTGGCATGGGCTATGGCGTGTTCCGCTATTTCTACCGCATTCTTGTTTTCGGGCTCGCTATAGACCGGCACCTTGATCTGCTCTCCAAGCACCTTGAGCTGATCGATCGCCGCAGGACGATAAATATCGCCGGCAACCAGCAAGGGATTTAGTCCTTTTTTACTTTTCAGAAAATTAGCGAGCTTACCGGAAAAAGTAGTCTTTCCACTTCCCTGCAAACCTGCGATAAGAATAACAGAAGGTTTCGCGCTCAGGTCCAGCTCCTTCTCCGTGCCGCCCATCAGTATGGCCAGCTCATCCTTCACAATCTTCACCATCAACTGACCGGGAGAAACTGACGTAAGCACTTTTTCACCCATGGCCTTATCCTTTACCCTGTCGGTAAATTCCTTGGCAATCTTATAGTTCACATCGGCATCCACCAGGGCCCGACGTATTTCCTTAATAGTGGTGGCAACATTAATCTCGGAGATTCGTCCCTCGCCCTTTAGTTGCTTAAATGCGGAGTCGAGCCGCTCACTGAGGTTATCAAACATATTCCTTTCTTAAAACGGAGTGCAAATTTAGACAATTCGGCGAAGCTGATTTGAAAAATTGACTTCCGCCCGATTTACCTCCGGCACACTCCTTCGTCATTTGCCAACAAGGTCTTCATCTTCACGTCGCTGTTCATCCACGCCAGAACGCTTAGAGCGTTTCTTCACAATGCAATAAGTTTGCCAGCGAAACAAGCAGCGGTCATGACCTTATTTGTAGATCATTGCAAAAAGGCCCGGAACGAAAAAAAATTCAACGAAACGCAAGGTTTCTAATTAAAAACAAAAAACAGAAGATGTTTGAGAGCAGACCGAAAATAAACATTGAACCAGAACTTGCCGACCGGCAATTAGACACAGTTTCGAAAATCTTTCTGCTCACCCTTTGGGTGGCAACCCTTGGATCGTGGTTTTATCTTCCGCACACCATTCCTGTTCATTTTGATACTTTGGGCAAACCAGACAACTACGGCGACCGATCTGTAATCTTTATTATGGCGGCTCTATGCAGCTTTGTGTTCGTCATTCTGTCCGTCATCGGAAAATATCCCTATGTCCTCAATTTCCCGGTCAAGATCACAGAAAAAAATGCCCGCTACCAATACACATTAGCCTTACGTATGCTTCGCTGGCTCAGGCTTTCCACCTGCATGATCTTTTTGATCACGCTGTTTGAGACCGTGCGTGCGGGTCTTGGCGGTGCCCCAATATTTGGCGCAGGCTTGTGGATAGCAGAGGTGGTACTCATCATTCTTCCTGTGGTTTGGTTTCTGGTAAAGATGCTCAGGCCAGAAGGAAAGCCCTGACTATTCCTCTATGAAGTTGAGGTCTTTACCAAAGGTCTCTTCCGTAAAGATCGCAGCAATGACTGTCACCGCCATCACGATGACCCCTGTGGTTGCCGCAGCGCTGACATAACTCTGCTTTGTTTGCAGCCATTGGAAGAGCATGGTGATTAAAGGCAACGATCCGCGCACCATGTTGGGTACCGTGGTGGCCGCGGTGGCCCTAAGGTTGGTACCGAAATGTTCAGCAGCCATGGTGACGAAAATGGCCCAGAAGCCGGTGCCGAAACCGAGCAAGGCGCAGATGGCATACATCTGCGTGGAACTTCCACCCTGTTGGTTGAAGAACGTGAAAATGCCGACAGCAGTGATTCCATAAAAAATATAAAGTGCCTTTTTACGGCTCTTGAGCACCTGGCTCAGCAAGCCCACCAGCACATCGCCGATGGCAATAGCCACATAAGCCACCATTACCCCCTTGCCCGGATCTATTTCGCTAGTGATACCGAAAGCCTTGCCAAATTCTCTGGAAAACGAGACCAGAATGCCGATAGCATACCAGGTAGGAAGGCCAATAAGAATACTAAGGATATAAGTTCTGAAACGCCGCCAGTTGTTGAAAAACATCAGGAAATTTCCGCGCTTGACGCCTTTCTTTTCCATCTCCTGAAACATTCCGGACTCAAAAACACTGATGCGCAAAACGAGCAGCACCAGGCCAAGACCACCGCCTATGAAATAACAAACCCGCCAATCGAAAGCCTGAGCAATAAAATAAGCCAGGATAGCACCCGTAAGGCCCACACCAGCTACTACCGAGGTCGCCACGCCCCTCCTTTCCTTAGGGATCAGTTCGCTTACCAGCGTTATGCCCGCGCCGAGTTCGCCGGCGAGCCCTATGCCGGCAATGAAACGGGCAATACTATATTGATTGGCATCCTGCACAAAGCCGTTGGCAATATTGGCCATAGAATACAGCAGAATAGAACCAAACAACACAGATAGCCGACCCTTTTTATCGCCCATCATGCCCCAAACCACACCACCGATCAACAGCCCCAGCATCTGGTGGTTGATGATCCGCAAGCCCTGGTCTCTGATCATCTCGTCCGACAGCCCAAGATCGCGCAGACTCTGTACGCGCACGATGCTGAACAGCAACAGATCATAGATATCAACAAAATAGCCAAGCGCAGCTACTAGCACGGGAATACTGAGAAGGGACACTACTTTTTGCTGTTGCATAAAAAAGCGCCGCTATTAAACGGCGCATAATAATATAAAAAGCTGCGAAAAATTTCGAATGTACGGGAGTAAACCCGCTATTTTTCGTGAAAGGTATCCTCCAGAATATCCTTACCAACTTCCAGCGTCGGATCTTTCTTTTTGCCGAAGAACATTTTAAACAATACCGGAAAAGTAGTCACCACAATAAGTCCGATAACGATCTTCTCAAAATTGTGTTTCACCCATTCATTTTCTCCAAGAAAATAACCGGAAAGTGTCATGCTGGCCACCCAGGCGATGCAGCCTAATATATTGAACAACAGGAATTTTTTACGATCCATAGTGACCACACCCGCAACGATGGGTGCAAAAGTGCGGACGATGGGCAAAAAGCGGGCAAGTATGATGGCGCTGCCTCCTTTTTTGTCGTAAAATTCCTTTGCCTGAATTACATGCTTTTTCTTAAACAGAAGCGTGTCTCTGCGCTCAAACAAGATGGGACCCGTCTTGCGTCCGAACCAGTAGCCCACCATGTTTCCGATAACGCCGGCAATGGTGATCAGCAAAATCCAGTAAGTGAGGTTAGCCACATCGCCGCTGAACGGGCTGGGCGAATTTGCGATCATCAAACCCGTTACAAACAAGAGAGAATCGCCCGGTAAGAAAAAGCCGACAAAGAGGCCGGTCTCAGCGAAAATGATCAGGGCAACCAGGTAGAGTCCACCGTATTCCGTCACCAACGAAGCCAGCTTCTCGGCGTTCATTAGTTCTTTGATAAGCTCCAGAAATTCGTGCATAATTAACGGGAAAAGAGCGGTGAAAATAGGAAAAAAGGGTCACAAAAATCTGTTACAATCATGAGCCCGCTCACAGCCGCTTAGTTCTCCAGCGCACCTTCCATTTTACTGACCACCACGGTAGCCACGCTATTGCCGACCACATTCGTCGCACTTCGCCCCATGTCGAGCAGCGGATCTATACCCAGCAGCAAGGCCAGCCCGGCCTCGGGAATGTGAAAGGTGGCCAACGTACCGGCTATGACCACAAGAGAAGCACGAGGTACACCCGCTATACCTTTGCTGGTGAGCATAAGCACCAAAAGCATGCTCATTTGTGTACCATAGTCCAGATGAATGCCATAGGACTGCGCGATGAACAAGGAGGCAAAGGTCATGTACATCATAGAACCATCGAGGTTAAAAGAATAGCCCAGTGGTAATACAAAGCTGACGATCTTATCCCGGCATCCGAACCGTTCAAGTTCCATCATCGTTTTTGGGAAGGCAGCCTCACTGCTGCTGGTGCTGAAAGCCAGCAGAATGGGTTCTTTTATTCTCTTTACCAGGGTAAAAATCCGTTTTTTGATGAACACAGCGCCCGCCAAAAGCAGGAACACCCATAGGAGCAACAGACCAAAATAAAATTCTGCTATGAAGACCGAATAAGTTCTCAATATGCCCAGTCCCTGCCGCGCAATAATGGCGGTCATGGCGCCAAAAACGGCCAGAGGCGCGAGTTTCATTACATAGCCGGTTACTTTAAGAATCACGTGTGCCAGGGCATCCATCGCCCGGATGACAAGATGACCCGGTTCGCCGATGGCGGCCGTAGCCACACCAAAAAAGAGAGAAAACACCACGATCTGCAGGATTTCATTCTTAGCCATAGACTCGATGACACTAGAAGGGAAGACATGATAGAGAAACTCACGCAAGCTAAGCGCCACATGACTGATTCCGGTTTCGTTCACTTCGGGTACCGGCAAGTGCATCGCCACACCGGGACGGAAAAAGTTGACCAGGGCCATACCCAGCAGCAAGCTGAGCAGGGACGCAGAAAAAAACCAGAGCAGTGTTTTTCCACCTATTCTGCCCACAGCCTTGATATCGCCCAACTTGGCAACACCAGCCACCAATGTGGTAAAGACCAGTGGGGCAACAATCATTTTTATAAGACGCAGAAAAATATCGGCAATGAGCGAAAACGGATCGAGTTTGGAACTGCGCGCTTCCATAGCTGTGGCTCGTACGGTGCCAAGCCTGGCTTTCGCCTCCATAAGCTCGTGATACTGAGCTACTGTGGAATCGTTCAGTTGCTCCAGTCTCAGATTCACCGTCTGAAGGCTATCTTCCGCGACAGCAATGGACGAATTTTCCGCCTGTACATAAGAATTATTGAGAACGAAGCCCAGCAGGATGCCGGCCACGAGGCCAAGGACGATGTACAGGGTGAGTCTGTTCGGCTTTGCCGATGTAGCGTGTTGATGCATGCAGGGCTAAAAATAACAAAGAGTTCCTAAGTAGGAAGTGCCAGCCCGATGCATGCTGCCCTCATCAAACTTTTTTTGGAGGAAGATCGAACGCTACTGCTTCATGTTCAAAATGCCCTTTGTGCGAGCCGTCGCAAAAAGGCTTATTGCTTGATTGACCACAACGACAAAGAGACACAATCTCACGTCCGTTTAGTCCGTACACACGACCTTCTTTATCAACTATTTCAAAATCACCCTCAATCTTTACTGATCCGTTGCTGTTGATCGTTAGTTTGGTTGCTGCCATACCTTGTATTTGCAGTAAAGCTAAGGCATGCAAACTGTTTTGCACAACATAGGGTTGCATGGTGCATCCTGAGGCTAGTACCGGGCTTGCGTTTATGCAAGGTCATGTATAGTTTAGCAATATGAGAAACATTGTCCCACTGATGCTTGCAATGATTACCTTGTCCTGCACGGAGCAGGTTCGCGAACTGCAGGAGGAAGAACCGGCTGTTGTGACAACAACGCCAGAAGCGCCAAAACTGAGGGCAGATACGGTCGCACTGTTCCAGCGCAACATGGCTTATGCAGATTTCCGGTTTGGGATGACACCTAATGAATTCTATGAGGCCAAAACCCGTAACAAAGACTATTTCTATAAAATTGGCCATCACCGTTATGCTGTTCAAGGTGCCTTCGACGACAGTGAAGGGCTTTATCAACTCCGCCTCGAAGGGATGAATACCGACCCAAATAAATTCGATCCGTTGCTTCGCAAGGAGATAGAAGCCCTCTGCAATGTGGTCTCAAAAACCTATGGTGAAGCTTCTCAAAAAAACAGATTCCCCTCCTGGTCGGCGCTGCGCAGTGAAGAAACCTATTGGATCAGCACCTGGCAGGTAGCCGAAAAAACTGCCTCAGTTGGCTTGAGCAAAACCAACTCGGATTTATGCTTTGCTGTAGCCCGGTTTCGCAATCGCCCCGAAATAATTACCGATTCTTTATCCACCTACCCTATTGATTCTACAAATACCTACTGAGCGCAGCAAAACGGACGGTTCCCGGGACCAAGTGTCTTATCTACCTCGTCAGGAGGCCTGCAGCGCATTCCCTAAAACGACCACAACGAAAAAAGCCCCCGGTCGGAGGCTTATTTAGGTTTTGAAGATCGAAGCTGATTATTGCTGCGTAGCAGTGTACACCACATCGGTTGCATATACGCCTGCAGGGTAAGCGAAGCCCGGTGTAGCCTTATACTTTACGGTGAAGTTTTGGTTGCCACCATAAGTAGCTGCTGT
>OFTY01000281.1_pt1 | contig 46695 bp, 44 predicted proteins | sample 1775061 | NCBI WGS metagenome assembly OFTY01 (sample SAMN08195773, study PRJEB24354) | sludge metagenome | isolation source: sludge from phenol fed wastewater aerobic bioreactor B | place: India: Nagpur | collected 2016-09-16 | reverse complement strand
GGAGTCCCGTCGAAAAACCCCGGAACCCGCCCGCGCACCCGCAGGGCAGGATGCCCGGAGGGCGCGCCATCGGGGTGCCGTTTCTCTTTGGTTCCTTTCTCTTTGGGCACGCAAAGAGAAAGGAACTCGGGCGCCGGCAGGCGCACGAAAGCCCGCCGCAGGCGAGCCAAGGTGCAGAATCGAACGGTTATCGCGAGCAACGCGCCCACATCCCACCGCGCAAACGGCGCCCACAAGCGCCCGATACAATCCCCCTCATGATCAACAACGACATCCTGCGCAGCGTCCGCTACATGCTCGACCTGCCCGACGCAAAGCTCGTGGCGATCACCGCGCTGGCCGGGCTGGACGTGCCGCAAGCCGACTTCGATGCCTACCTGGAGAAAGACGACGCGCCCGGCTACCGCGACTGCCCCGACAAGGTGATGGCGCATTTCCTCGACGGCCTGGTGGTGCACCTGCGCGGGCGCGACGACAGCCGCCCGCCTTTGCCGGTGGCAAAGCGCGTCACCAACAACCTGGTGCTGAAGAAACTGCGCGTGGCCTTCGAGCTGCGCGACGACGACCTGCACGCGATCCTCGCCAGCGCGGGCTTCCCGCTGTCGAAATCGGAACTCACCGCGCTGTTCCGCAAACCCGAACACCCGAACTACCGCCCCTGCGGCGACCAGCTGCTGCGGCATTTCCTGCGCGGCTTGACCCAACGTCTTCGCGGCTGAGGCCAGAGCCATGTGGTTCGACATCGTGTTCTACACCCTGGGCGCGCTGCTGATCGCGGGCGGCCTGGTCGGCGCGATCCTGCCCTCGCTGCCCGGCATTCCGATGGTGTTCGGCGGCATCTGGCTGGTCGCGGCGGTGGACAACTACCGCCACCTCGGCCTGTGGTGGCTGCTGCTGATCGGCGCGCTCGGCGCGCTGGGCGTGCTCGTGGATTTCGTGGCCGGCACGTTGGGCGCCAAGCGCGTGGGCGCCAGCAAGCGCGCGCTGTGGGGCGCCTCGCTCGGCACCCTCGTCGGCATGTTCTTCGGGATCCCCGGCATCCTGATCGGCCCGTTCGCCGGCGCGCTGCTCGGCGAACTGTCTTCCGGCACCAGCGTGCTGCGCTCGACCCACGTCGGCGTCGCCACCTGGCTCGGCCTGCTGTTCGGCGCGCTGCTGAAGCTGGTGATCTCGCTGGTGATGGTGGGCTTGTTCGGGGTGGCGATGCTGTTCGGCTGAGTTCCAGAGGGCTTCGAACGCCCTGAGGCCGTAGCACACCCGTGCTACAGTCGCCCCATGAACACGCGCGGGAGCCCGCCATGAGCACCACCACCATCCGCCTGCCCGACGCATTGAAGACACGCGTGGCCGCGGCCGCGAAGCAGGCGGGCACGACGCCACACGGCTTCATCCTCGATGCCATCGCCGAAAAAGCGGAGCTGGCCGAGCGCCGCGCCGATTTCGACGCCGTGGCGGAGCAGCGTTACGCACGCATCGTCGAATCCGGCAAGTCCATCCCCTGGGAGGAGATGCGCGGCTATCTGGAGGCGCGGATCGCCGGCAAGGCAACGCGTCGCCCCTCGCCGCGCAAGCTGGCGAAGCGGCGGTGACCCGCATCGAACTGGCGCGCGAGGTCGGCGAGGATTTCGAACGCATTCTCGATCACCTGCTGGCGCACGAAGTCGCACAGGCCACCTCCCGCTTGCGCGAAATCATCGAGGCGATCGACGTACTCGCCACCAATCCACTGATCGGGCGCCCGGCCCGCAACGACAAGCGCGAGCTGGTGATCGGCCGGGGCTCGCATGGTTATGTGGCGCTGTACCGCTACGTGGAGCAGCTCGATACCGTGTTCGTGCTGGCTATCCGCGCACAACGCGAGGCGGGGTTTGCGCGGTGACCATCTGACACGCCTGCCTCACGCTGCCGGCAACACATACAGCAGTACCGCGAAGTAGTGCAACACGCTGCCGGCGAGCACGAAGGCGTGCCACAGCGTGTGCTGGTAGGGCAGCTTGCGCCAGAGGTAGAACGGCACGCCCAGCGTGTAAGCCACGCCGCCGCCGATCAGCAGCGCCATGCCGCCGGCCTGCAGGTGCGCGGCGAGCGGCTTGAACGCGAGCATGCCGATCCAGCCCATGCCCACGTAGAGCAGCACGGCGAGCTTGCGCCAGCGGCGGAACCAGCCCAGCTCCAGCACGCTGCCGATCAGCGCGAGCGCCCACACCGCGGCGAACAGGCTCCAGCCCCACGCGCCCTGCAGCGCAAGCAGGGTGAACGGGGTGTAGGTGCCGGCGATCAGCAGGTAGATCGCGATGTGGTCCAGCGTGCGCAGCAGCGGCTTGGCCGCGGGCGCGGAAACCGAGTGATACAGCGTGGAGGCGGTGTACAGCAGGATCAGGGTGACGCCGTACACCGCGCTGGCGACCACCGCGCGCGCGTCGCCGCGCAGGGCGGCGAACGCCACCAAGGTAGCGAGGCCGCCGATGCTCAACGCGATGCCCAGGCCGTGCAGCAGGCTGCTGGCGAGCTCGTCCCCGCGGCGATAGCGCGGCAAGGCGGCGATGGCGGTGGTCATGACGACTCCAGGGGACGGGGCACCGATTCCGTACCATAGCGGCAGCACCCGCGCTTGCCTACTGCGGCAAGGGCGCACAGCCGTTTGATACGCGCCCGCTGTCGCGTGAATCCGGCCTTCACCCGGCCTGTACGCCGCCTCCATGCCGGTATGCCCATGCTGCGCAGGCGGATGCACCCCCCATCCCTCGTCATCCGCATTCCACCCCGCCTCCCCGCGGGGCTTTTTTTGGTTTGGACGTCCACTTGCGCAGGCACCGGCGCAGGCATACGCTCGGGTCGCGCTTGCGACATTCCCCTCTGCACCGCGTGCAGCATCGCCGGCGCCACAACCCGAAAACCGCAAAGCCGTCAGGAGGTCGCCCATGTCGTCCGCTAGCCTGGCTGTTGCTGCTCGTCCCCACCCCGAGGCCACGCGCGTCGCCGCGCTCAGCGCGGCCATTGCGCTCAACCTTGCCGCCCTGCTGATCCTCACCCGCCCGCTCGCACCGCAGGCACTGGCGCTGGCGCACAAGCTGGTTGCGGTGCCGCAGGTGACGCTGATCGAACCGCCGCCCAAAGTACCGCCGCCTCCGCCGATCGAACTGAAGCCGCTGCCGCATCCGACGGTGGCGCCGGTGCGCGTGCCGCCGCAGCCCAGCGTGGTGCCGCCGCCGGCCGTGCCCAGCGTGGACGGCACGCAGGCGATGCCGCCGGAAGCGCCGCCCGGCGCGACGCTCGACACCGCCGCGCCGGCGCCGGTCGAGGCCACCCTGGCCTATCGCACGGCGCCGTTGCAGTTCCCGTCGCAGGCGCTGCGCCGGCACATGCAGGGCACGGTGCTGCTGCGCGTGCTGGTGGACGAGAACGGCACGCCGGTGCAGGTCGAGGTCGAACATGGCAGCGGCTACGCCCTGCTCGACCGCAGCGCGCGCGAACAGGTGCTGGCGCACTGGCGCTTCCAGCCCGCGACGGCGAACGGCCACGCGGTGCGCGCGTGGGCGCGGGTGCCGGTGAGTTTCGTGCTGCACGATTTGTGACGCGGCAGGCCCGGCGACGTGCGGCGTCGCCGGGTCGCGGCATGCCGCAACGCCGCACACGCCTTACGGCCGTTTAACGACACGCATGCTCCACTTGGCCGCCTTCGCTACGCCGGGTGCCTTCCGCATGGGCAAGTACACGCACAGCTTGAAGACCTTGCGCGACATCGCGCTCGAATACGGTCGCGTCGAGCATCCCGACCTCGCCTCGATGGCGCGCGAACTCGGCCGCGTGGTGCACCTCGATGCGCCCACACTGCCTTCGCGGCTGGCCGCGCTGCACCGGCGCCACCACGACCGTGGCCGCTGGCTGCTGGCCGAGCGCCGGCAGCCGGCGCTGCGCGTGCTGGTGTGCGCGTGGCCACCGGGCGAGCGCATGCCGCTGCTCGACCACGCCGACCGCTGGGGCTTGGAGCTGGCGCTGCACGGCGCGCTGGAGTGGCACGCCTACCGGCGCGACCCGCACAACGGCGAACTGGACGCGCAGGGGCGCAACTGGCTGGGCCCGGGCGACGCCCACTGGTTCGAGCGCGACGCGGGCCGCGCGCACCGCTGCCGCAATCTGTCGCGGCACGACACCGCGTACACGCTGCACGTCTACGGCGGCGAGCTGCCGGACCTGCGCACCGGCGAACCGTGCGAGGATGTCCCCGCATGGATCGCGCAGGTACGACGCGGCGCGCTCGCCGGCCAGCTGGCAACCTGATCCGCCCCTCCCGTTCCGGAGCAACGCATGCATCGACGTGTCGCCATCATCGGCGGCGGCGCCGCGGCCGCCGCGCTGCTCGGCGAACTGCTGGAACGCCGGCCGCCGCAACCGCTGCACCTGGACTGGTACGCCGGCGCCGGCACGCCGGGGCGCGGCGTGGCCTACGCCACCCGCTCCGAGCGCCACCTGCTCAACGTGCGCGCGGCCTCGATGAGCATGTTCGCCGGCCGGCCGCAGGGCTTCCTCGACTTCGCGCAGCGCGCGGATCCCACCATCGCCGGCAACGACTTCCTGCCGCGCCGGCGCTACGGCGACTACCTCGAGGCCGAGGTGGCGCGCGCGCTGGCGCTGGGCAAGGTGCACGGCCACGACGTGCAGGTGCTGCCGTTCGCCGCCGACGCCGTGGTGCCCGAGGCCGACGGCGTGACCGTGTTCCTCGGCGAGGAAGCGCGCCGGGTGGACGCCGCGGTGCTGGCGATCGGCACCATGCCGCCGCAGCCGCTGCCCGGCGTGGGCGCGGCGGCGCTGGCCAGCGGCCGCTACGTGGTCGATCCCTGGCCGCTGCTGGCCGCGCCGCCCGCCGCGGCACCCGGGCACGTGGCGGTGATCGGCCTCGGCCTCACCGCCGCCGACGTGCTGCTGGAGCTGGCCGCGCGCTGGCCCGACACCCGTTTCACCGCGATCTCGCGCCATGGCCTGCTGCCCGAGCCGCACCTGCGCAGCGCCGCGTTGCCCAGCGGCGACAGCGCGGAACTGATCGAGGCGATGCTGGACGCGCCCGAGGTGCGCCGCTGGCTGCGCCTGCTGCGCGAGGCGATCGCGCAGGAAGACGACTGGCGCAGCGTGATCGACAGCCTGCGCCCGCACACGCCGGCGCTGTGGGCCGCGCTGTCGCTGGAACAGCGCGAACGCTTCCTGCGCCATGCGCGCTGGGCCTGGGAGCGCGCGCGCCACCGCATGCCACCGCCGGTGCACGAGGGCCTCGCCGCGCTGGAGCGCGCGGGCCGCCTGCAGCGCCTGCGCGGCCACCTGCACGAGGTCGCGGCGGATGGCGACGGCCTGCGCCTGCTGCTGCGCCCGCGCGGCGGCGGCGCGCTGCAGACATTGCAGGCGGGGCTGGCGGTGCAGGCGGTAGGTTTGGATTTCGACGTGGCGCGCACGCCGCACCCGCTGATGCGCCAGCTGGTGGTGAACCGGCACGTGCTGCCCGATCCGCTGGAGCTGGGCTGCCAGGCCACGCCGCAGGGCCGGCTGCTGCACGAGGGCGGCGCCTGGCCTCGGCTGTTCGCCATCGGCAGCCTGTTGCGCGGTACGCTGTGGGAATCCACCGCGATGCCGGAAATCCGCCAGCAGGCGCGCGCCGTGGCCGACCAGTTGCTGGCGGAGTAGCGTCGAGCATCGCGCAAGCATGAGCTTCAGCCTGATCGGCACCGTCGTCCTGCTGCTGCACGCGCTCGGTGTCCTCGCCGCCGCGCACGCGCTGATGCACACGCGCACGCCGCAGGGCACGATCGCCTGGGTGCTCGGCCTGCTGCTGCTGCCCGAGCTCACCCTGGTGCCCTACCTGTTCCTCGGCGCCAGCCGCTTCCGCGGCTACCTGCAGACCCACCACAGCGCCGCGCCGCGCGCACGCCCGGTGCCGTCGGACGACGGCGCCGGCCGCTTCGCCGCGATGGTGGCGATGCAGGGCCGGCCGTTCCGCGCCGGCCACCGGCTGCGCCTGCTGATCGACGGCGACGCCACCTTCGACGCCATCCTCGGCGCCATCGCGCAGGCGCGGCACAGCGTGCTGGTGCAGTTCTTCGTGTTTCACGACGACGGCCTCGGCCGGCGCATGCAGCAGGCGCTGCTGGAGCGCGCGGCCGCCGGCGTGCGCGTGTGCGTGCTGTACGACGGCGTGGGCAGCCACGACCTGCCGCGCCGCTACGTGGAGACGCTGCGCGCGGGCGGCGTGGCAATCCACCCCTTCGCCACCGGGCGCTGGCGCAACCGCTTCCAGCTCAACTTCCGCAACCACCGCAAGATCGTGGTGGTGGACGGCGAACGCGCCTGGATCGGCGGCCTCAACGTGGGCGACGAATACCTCGGCCTGAAGCCGCCACTGACCCCGTGGCGCGATACCCACCTGGAGATCCGCGGCCCCGCGGTGGCCGACTTCGCGCAGCTGTTCGCCGACGACTGGCTATGGATCACCGGCGCGCCGCCGCCGCTGCACCCGGCGCCCGCCACCGACGGTGAGGCCCGCGTGCTGGCGATCGCCAGCGGTCCCGCCGACCCGCAGGAAACCGGCTCGCTGTTCTTCGCCGCCGCGATCAACGCGGCGCGCCGGCGGCTCTGGCTCGCCACGCCCTACTTCGTGCCCGACAACGCGGTGCGCGCCGCGCTGCGGCTGGCCGTGCTGCGCGGCGTGGACGTGCGCGTGCTGATCCCGGCGCGGCCCGACCACCGCACCGTGTTCCTCGCCTCCACCCTGCACGCCCACCAGGCGCTGCGCGGCGGCGTGCGCCTGTTCCGCTACCAGCCCGGCTTCGTGCACCAGAAGGTGCTGCTGGTCGACGAGGACTGCGCCGCGGTGGGCAGCATCAACCTCGACAGCCGCTCGTTCCGGCTCAACTTCGAAGCCAGCGCTCTGGTGCTGGACCGCGACTTCGCCGCCCAGGTGGAAGCGATGCTCGAAGCCGACTTCGCCAAGGCCCGCGAAGTGACAGCGAGCGAATACCTCGACGCGCCCTACCTGCGCCGGGTGGCGATGCACGTGGCGCGCTTGTTCGATCCGCTGCTGTAGGAGCGCACCCTGTGCGCGAATGATTTTGCTTCGATCAGCGCCAGAGCATTCGCGCACAGGGTGCGCTCCTACGCCGGCATTCCGACGCCTTCAGCGCCGGCGCCAGTGCCCGCCGCACACCGCCCAGGCCACGAACACGCCGACCCCGGCGCCGACCAGCTCGCACAGCACGCGGGTGCCGATGCCTTCGGCGTCGTGCACCTGGGCCAGCTTGGCCTGCAGCAGCTGCAGCGACTGCAGCGGCGCGTAGTTGAAATAGAACAGGTTCCACGCATCGGCGCGGGCGGTGAGCACCAGCGCGAGGAAGTAGGCCCAGCCGATCTGCCGCGCGTCGCTCCAGCCGTTGCGGCGGCCGATCCAGCGGCAGGCGGCATACAGCACGACGCCGGCCGCGAGACTGATCGCGCCGGCCTCGATGCCGCCGACCCAGCCATAGCCCATCCACGATTGGTCGTAGTTCATCGCGCCCTGCCCCCTGTGCCGAACCCCATTATGCCTGCGCGCTAGACTCGTCTCGCCTTCCCCAACCTCCGCCGCCATGCCAAGCGCCTTCAACGAACGCACCGCCCTGATCGTGGTCGACGTGCAGCCGGACTTCATGCCCGGCGGCGCGCTGGCCTGCCACGAGGGCGACGCGATCGTGCCCGGCATTGACCGATTGTTGCGCGCGCACCGTCTGCGCCACGTGGTGGCGACGCAGGACTGGCATCCGGCGGGCCACGCCTCCTTCGCCAGTTCGCACCCGGGCGCGCAGCCGTTCCAGCAGATCGCGCTGCACGGCCAGCCGCAGACGCTGTGGCCGGACCACTGCGTGCAGGGCACGCCCGGCGCGGCGCTGCATCCGGGCATCGACTGGTCGGCGGCGGACCTGATCCTGCGCAAGGGCAGCGATGCGCAGGTGGACTCCTACAGCGCGTTCCGCGAGAACCACGGCCCGCACGGCATGCGCCCCGCCACCGGCCTCGCCGGCTGGCTGCGCGAGCGCGGCGTGGAGGAAGTGCTGGTGTGCGGGCTGGCGCGCGACGTCTGCGTGCTGTGGACCGCGCAGGATGCGGTGGCGGCGGGCTTCAAGGCCGGCCTGCTGTGGGAGCTTTCGCGCCCGGTGACGCCGGCCGCCGACGATGCCACCCGCGCGGCGCTGGCGGCGCAAGGCATCGCGCTCGTCCAGCCCTGAAGTTTCAGCGCTCGTCCTCGCGCGCCGCCTGCACCCGCGGCACGCCGTCCGCGTCGAACGCCACCGCCAGCGCGATCGGCCGGCAGCACACCGCGCAATCCTCGATATAGCACTGGTCGGCCACCGAATCGTCCAGCAGCAGCTCGATCACTTCGCCGCAATACGGGCAATCGATGCGATACGGTACGGGCATGGCAGGCTCCGGCAGCCGCGACGCGCGCACCCTCGCACAACCGCCGTCGACGCAGCGCGTACACTGTCTGCCCCCTGCCCGATCCCTTCGGACGACGACGATGGCCGAACGCGAATTCCCGGATTACACCGTGCGCTCCGGCGCCAGCCTCGAAGGCTCGCGCTACACCGCCTGGCTGGCGGTGCTGCCGCACGGCCACGGCTTCCCGACGTACTACGCGATCTGCGAGAACCGCAGCTTCCGCCAGCATGAGGTGGCCGAGCGCGCCGCCGCCGACGCGCTCACCGCGGTGCTGGCGCTGGAGGAAGACGGCACGCCGGTGTTTCCGGAGAACTACACCGGCTTCAAGGACGAATCGCCCGCCGCCGAATAGATCTGCGCCCACGCCTGCGGCGTGAGGATGTCGAAGCCGTGATCGCGCCGTGTGCGCCGCGCCAGCTTCAGCAGTTCGTTGTCGCGGCTGAGCAGCCATTGCGCGCCGCAGGCTTGCGCCAGTTCGAGGAACTGCTGGTCGTCGGGATCGGCGCAGCGCGGAAGCTTCGAGAGCCCTGGCGCGGCAGGCTGCGCAGCATCGATGACTGCTCCGTTACTTCTGCAATAGTGCATCGCCGCCCGGGGTGCATCGCTGGCGGCTTTCTCCCCTCTCCCTCCGGGAGAGGGGTCGGGGGTGAGGGTTCGGGCTGGCTGCAACGCCTCGCCCTGCCCGAACCCTCTCCCGGCTGGATTCGCGCCATCCATGGCGCTCACCCCTCCCGGGGCCGGCTTCGCCGTTCCGCAGGCGCTCCCGCGCCTGCAGGTCGCCACCCTCTCCCGAGGGGAGAGGGACTCGACAACGGGCGCTCGGGTAAATCCAGGGTGCTCGGTTTCGCTGCCCGCAATCCCGGAAGAGTCACTTGACCCCAGCTTTCGCTGGGGTGACGGCAATAGCAGGTGCAACTGCGCATCGAACGCGGCGACGGCCGCCTCGCGCCGTGCCGCATCCAGCCCCAGTTGCGGATAAGCCAGCACGCGCCGCCATTCGGCGCGGCAAGCCGCGTCGGTCACCGCCTGCACCGCGCCCGCGCGCAACGCCTCGCGCAGCGTCGCGCACGACGCGTCGCCGAAAACGAACAGGTCGAGGCAGACGTTGGTGTCCAGCACCAGTCGCGGCGGATGCGCCATCAGGCGGCCGCCAGCGTATCCAGTTGGGCGAGTGCAGCGGGAATCTCCGCCGCGTTCGCCACCGCGCGCATGCGCGGCGCGTCCTGTGCGTCGAGGCCGTTCTCCAGCTCGTGCGCCCAGGTCACGTGGTAGGGCATGTGCACGCCCCAGCCGCCGAGGCGCAGCACCGGCTCGATGTCCGAGCGCAGCGAGTTGCCCACCATCGCGAACTCGTGCGCGGCGATGCCGAACTCGTCCAGCAGGCGCCGATACGTGCCCGTGTCCTTCTCCGAAACGATTTCGATGCGGCGGAACAGCTCGGCCAGGCCCGACTCGGCCACCTTCTTCTCCTGGTGGAACAGGTCGCCCTTGGTGATCAGCACCACCGCATGCCGCTCGGCCACCGCCGCCACCGCGGCGCGGATGCCGGGCAGCAGTTCCACCGGATGCTGCAGCACGCGCTTGCCCAGCGCCACGAGGCGATGGATGTCCTGCGCGCTGATGCGGCCGTCGCTGAGCGCGATCGCGGTTTCCACCATCGACAGCGTCATGCCCTTGGCGCCGTAGCCGAACAGCGCGAGGTTGCTGCGCTCGGTGGCCAGCATGCGCTCGTGCACCGCGGCGTCGGCGAGGTCGGCATAGGCGCCCACGATGGCGGCGAACTCGGCGTTGGCCTCGCGGTAATAATCCTCGCTGCGCCACAGCGTGTCGTCGCCGTCGAAACCCACCATCTTCAACATGCGCACCTCGCGGCGTTCGCGTCACGGACAAGGGCGGCATTGTCCGACAACGGGCGCGCAGCCGCGACGTCGCCGTAACGCGCCGCATGGCATAAGCTCGCCAGCTTGTCAGTGATGCTCAATCAGGATTCCGTTCACGCTGAGCGTAGCTTGCGGCAGCAAGCGGAGTCGAAGCGCCTACTGCCGATACCCTTCGACTTCCTCGCTCCCCAAAACGTGGCCATCCTTGGCCGCTCCCCGCATCGGCCCGATGTGCCTACGCTCAGGGCGAACGGAAAGTGTTTCGATCTTGCCTTGCCCTGGCAGCTCGCCAGATAAGCTGTTCCGACCGCGCCCTCACGGAGAACCCGCATGCGCTTCCACCTCCTGCTGCTGCCGCTCGCCCTCGCCGCCTGCGCCTCCGCCCCGACCGCCGACGGCAGCCAGGCGACGCCGCCGGGCAGCACCGCCGCCGCGCCGGATGCCACGCTGCTGCCCGCCTACCACTGGCAGCTGACGCAGGCCACCGACCGCAGCGGCCAGCGCATCGACGCGCTGTTCGTGCGCCCGGACAAGCCGCTGCAGTTGGACTTCGGCAGCGACCGCCTCAGCGTGCGCAACAGCTGCAACGGCATGGGCGGCAGCTACCGCATCGCGAACGGCCAGCTGGTGGTCGGTCCGATGATGCACACCATGATGGCGTGCGCCGATCCCATGCTGAACCGGCTGGACAGCCTGATCGGCGAACGCCTCAGCAGCCGGCCCGCGATCGCGATCACCAAGCACGGCGACACCCCGCAGCTCGAACTGCGCACCGCCAGCGGCGACACCCTGGTGTTCACCGGCGTGCCCACGCCGCAGACGCGCTATGGCGGCCCGGGCGTCACCGAGTTCCTCGAAGTGGCGGCGCAGACCGTGCCCTGCCGGCACCCGCTGATGCCGGACGCGCAGTGCCTCGACGTGCGCGAGGTGCATTACGACGCGAACGGCCTCAAGACCGGCACGCCCGGCAAGTGGCGGCCGCTGGCGTCCATCGAGGGCTACACGCACCCGGCCGGCGTGCGCAGCGTGCTGCGGGTGCAGCGCTACGACGTGAAGCATCCGGCCGCCGATGCTTCGGCGGTGGCCTACGTGCTGGACATGGTGGTCGAGTCGGAAATCGTCAAACACTGACGACGCGCGCGGCTCACGCGCCCACGCGCCGGCGCACCGCGTCGAAGTCGCGCACCGGCCGCACCTCGATGCAGCCGGTCTGCGCCCACGGCAGTTCGGCGGCCATGCGGATCGCTTCTTCTTCGCTGTCCGCCTCGACCAGGTTGAAGCCGGCGAGGTATTCCTTGGTTTCCGCGAACGGGCCGTCCAGCACCACGGTCTTGCCCAGCCGGGTGCGCACCGACTTCGCGGTGGCCGGCGCTTCCAGCTGCTGCGCATCGATCAGCGTCCCTTCCGCACGCAGTTCGTCCGCATGCGTGATGCAGGCATGCATGCGCGTGTCGAACTCGCCCGGCGGCAGGGCGTTCAGCAAGGCGTCGTCGACGTAGACCATCAGCAGGTATTTCATGGCGGATTCGCGTCGCTGGGTGGGGAGCGCAGATGCTCGCACAGATCGCGGGGATCGTCCCGCACGCAAAGGAAGCCCTGATTTTGCTCGTCACCCCAGCGAGGCGCTTTTCAACAGCCGAAGGCTGGTCAAGCTGGGATCCAGTGTCTGCAGGCCATTGAACGCAAAGGCACTGGATTCCTGCTTGCGCAGGAATGACGAACGAGAAGCCGGATTGATCAGGCCTTCCCAAATGTGGCGGCTGGCTCAGCCGTAGCGGCGCTGGCGCACCCATTTGGTGGCGATCCATTTCTCGCCCGCGGTCACCGGCGCGCCGCCGTGCAGGGTGCGCGCGTCGAGCTGGCCGCGGCTGTTGCAGTACTCGAAATACACCGCCGAGCCGGGCTGCGGCACCACCTCCAGCCCCAGCTCGGGGAAGATCGTGGCGCCGCCGCCCTCGACCGCGTTGAGGTACATCACGAGGCTGGCCACGCGCTGGCCGCCGGTGGCCATCGCCGCCACGCTGCCGGGGTCGTCGGGCGGGAAATAGTCGTGGTGCGGCCGGTATTCGCCGCCCACGCCGTAGCGCAGGACCTGCAGGCCCTCGCCGTGTTCCGGCGGGCAGCCCATCAGTTCGGCCAGCCGCCGTTCCAGCCCGGCGATGAACGGGTCGGCCGCGCGCGCGAAACACATGCCCTCGCTGCTGCGCTCGGCCACCACCTTGTAGCTGCCGCCGGCCGGGTCGATCGTGGTGGAGCGCGCCAGCTGGCCGGCCGCACGGCGCAGCAGCTCGGCGCACTCCGCCGCGCTGAGCACGTCGTGCAGCACCGCCACCACGGGCCTGGCGAGGCGCAGCGCCACGCGCACCTCGCGGTCGTGGGTGCGGACCACGTTGCCGGGCGGCAGGCGCGGCGTCTCGTACACGTAGGCCCCCGCCGCCGGCGCGCGCTCCACCGCGAAGCCGTGCGCGCCGAGCTGCTGCACGCTGGCCTGGGCGAAGTCGCGGTCGTAGTGCTTGCGCACCATCTCCTCCACCAGCGCCTGCGGCGCGCAACCGCGGGCGAGGTTTTCGATGATCCAGTCGCGCCATTCGGGCGTGAGTTGCCTGCTGGTCGGCATCGCCACTCCTCGCCGCCGCGTCGGAACGGCGGCCTCAGTCGTGCGCCAGTGCGTAGTCTATCGCCGCGCGGATCGCCGCCGCCTGCGCATCGTTGCACTGCGCGGGCGTGGCGCGCGGGCTGTCGGGATAGACCTCGGTGGTGGTGCGGTAGGCGGCGTCGGTGATGCCCGCGCACAGGCCCAGTTCGCGGCAGGCGTATTCGATCACGCCGTGCGCCACCACCGGCGAGCCGATGATGGTGCCGTCCGGATCGGCCGGCGCGATGTGGGTGACCTTCGCCACCGCGGCGATCACCGCCTGCTGGAACGCGGGCTCCGGCCGCGCGCTGTCCGCGCACAGGTAAAAGCCGTCGGGGATCGTGCCCGGCTCGTACGGCTTGCCGTCGCGCGCCGCCAGCGCGGGGCGGAACTCGCTTTCGTCGCTGTCGGTGGTTTCGTGCAGGTCGATGTGCATGCGTGGGTGCAGCGGCGACAGCAGCCGCCACAGCGCGGCCGACTCCTGCGCCGGGCTGTGCTCGCGGAAGTTGCGGTTGGGATCGAGCGCGTCCGCGTTCCAGCGGTGGATGCGCTCGTAGCCCCAGGGGCTCACGCAGGGCACGCACAGCAGGTTGATGCGGCCGGCGTAGCGCGCGGCGTCGCGCTCGAGGAACTGCAGCGCGCCGTGCACGCCGCTGGTCTCGTAGCCGTGCACGCCGCCGGTCACCAGCATCAGCGGCAGCGCCGCGTTCCAGTCGCGGCTGCGCACCGCGTAGAGCGGATAGCTCTCCGGCGGGTAATCCAGCCGGCCGTACTCGCTGACGTCGAAGTGCGCGCGCAGCGCCTCGATGCGGCCCTGCACCTCGTCCGCGTAGCTGCGCCGGCGGCGCTGGCGCGCGCGCCACTCGGCCACTTCCGCCGGGCCCCAGGGCGTGCCGGGCGTGCCGATGGGGTAGAAGGCGTCGTTGGTCATGGCGGGCTCCGCGGCGGATGTCGGCCGGCCACTTTAGCATCGGGCCCGGCGGGTTCCGGCGTTTGTGCACGGTTCCGCGCCATCCGCGGCGTCATCCGGCACAACGCCCCGCACGCGAAAACGGCTGCCGCGCACGATGCGCGCGGCAGCCGTCCGGGTTCGCCGCATTGCTGGGTGGCGCTTACTTGCCGGCGGCGGCCGGCAGCGGTTCGAGGTTGAAGTTCAGCGTGGTGAGCTTGCCGTCGAGGCCGCGGATCACCTCGCCGGTGAGGTCGTTGGTGGTGTTGCCGCCCAGCACCGCGTCGCGGTTCAGCAGCAGGCCGCAGTGGTGGCTGGTGTAGGCGCTCTCCACCAGCGGTTGCGCCTGCTGGCCGATCTGCTGCATCACCTTGCTGCGGGTCAGCTGGATGCGCTGGTCGAGCTCGTTCACCTGACCCTGGAACGCCTGCATGCGCTGCTGCAGCGCCTGGCCCTGCTGCTGCCGCTGCGCCTCGGTGAGCGTGGACGCCTTCTGCTGGAACGCCTGGATCTCGGTATCCAGCGGCTTGCGCTGGCTCTCCAGCTGCGACTGCTGCGTGGTGGCCAACTGCTTCAGCCGCTCGCTCGCCGCCTGCCCCACCTTGGACTCGGCAAACACCTCCTCGCGCGACAGCATGCACACGCCCGGCACCGGATTGCCGCCCAGCGGATTGCTGGCCGCCGGCGCGGTGGCGGCCAGCGCCGGCGTCACGGGGGCGAGGGAAAGGCCAGCGGCGGCGGCCAAGGCGGCGACAAGCAGGGGACGATGCAGGTTCATGGAAAGGTCCGATGGCAGGTTGGAGGATTCCGCGGGCCACAACGGCCCACGGCATCGCATCATCCTACTCGCGGCAAGCTGTCTGCTGGATGGCTGCGGGGTGGAGTGCAAGGCGACCGGCGCAAAGCCTTCCTCGCCGACATGGTTCAAGCGAACCTGAACCATTTTTGCTACGCCTCTTAATTTCCTTCGCTCCCTGGCGGCTCCTCACCGACTTTTAGTGCACGCTTCACAATTTCACCTCCCTTGTGTCCCATCTCAAGGTATCGCTTGCGCATCTCCAAAAGATCATCTTCCGATTGAGAAAAGAAGATGTGCGACGCACCATCGTCATGAGGCCGCATGACAAATGCCTCACCATCAACACCTATTGCGTGGCAACAGTATTCATAATCATAAAAACCATACTCCCTAACCTTCACAATCCTTATAACACTGGAGCAGACCACCTCAAGCTCACTTGTACAAACTGGACTTTTGATACAAACATTCATTCCAACATGATCTTTCACGCTTGGATAAAAGATGCCATCCAAGTCAGGCGTCTTAAAGAAGATCGACGTCATCAGCGCTCGCGTACGAACATAGTCTATATCAGACGCACTTTTATCAGAAATAACACCGGACAAAAATGCATCCACATATGTTCTAAGCGTTGCCGCCTCGCGCCCCATGTTATTAATAATACGAGTCAACGCTCTTCCAGGCTCAGTGCCACCTACAATTGATTGCCCCGTTTTGTAAACGTGAAAATAATCACCAAGAAAACCCAGTCTTAGCAAGCCTCGATTTACAACTCGATAGCCGACTAGATGAACATAGTCGCCAGGCCCCACATCTATCTCGCTCAGAGTAGTAACTTCTCGCGTCGCCGCATAAAGAACAGGGTCATTGGCATCATTCAATCGACCTACCGTACACAGCGCCCTAGGCGGAGGGCCTAAATCCTTAATCTTTGCAAACCCTGCCGAAGTATCACACCTCCTTGCACGCCAATAGATACTCCCAGGTCCCAGTTGAAAATTGAGCACCTCGTACGCAGAAAGCAACTGGACGAAGCATCTCTGCAATACGTCAAACTGAGTTGCAGTCCTGACGGAGTGAAACAGCTCCTCACATTCATCCAAGGTCATAGCTTCTCACTGACCATTTTTGTCAAAAAGAAGGGCAGCATCTCTGCCGCCCTTTTTCTAGCTCTCAAATGCAGGCTTCTAACCGCACTTGCTATACCCACAATTCAAGCAAGTCTGGCACCCGTCCATCAGCACCAGCGCCTGGGTGTTGCACTTGTGGCACAGCGTGGCGCCGGGCGGGAAGCTGCCGGCTTCGGAGTCGGCCGGGGCGGTCGCGGCTGAAGCCGCTCCTACGGGTGCGGCGGGGTTGGCGTCAGAGTTTTTTTTTGCGCTGGCCTGCTCGTAGGCGGCGCGCTTTTCGGCGATCAGGGCGCGCTGGCTGTCGCTCATCTCGGGGTCGTGGATGAGGCCGATGTTCTTCATGTGCTGCTCGATCACCGCGCCGATCTCGGCGACGATGCTGGGCATGTAGACGCCGCCGGCCTTGAAGTAGCCGCCGCGGGGGTCGAACACGGCCTTCAGCTCTTCCACGATGAAGGTGACGTCGCCGCCCTTGCGGAACACGGCGGAGAGGATGCGGGTGAGCGCCACTATCCACTGGAAGTGGTCCATGTTCTTCGAGTTGATGAAGATCTCGAAGGGGCGGCGCTGCTCGTACTTGGTGCCGGCGTTGAGCACGATGTCGTTGATGGTGACGTACAGCGCGTGCTCGAACAGCGGCGACTTGATCTTGAAGGTGGAGCCGATGAGCTGCTCGGGGCGCTCCAGGCTCTCGTGCATCTGGATGACTTCGGCCTGGCGCGGTTCGGCGGCCTTGGCCTGCGGTGCGGGTGCGGCGGCGGCCGGCGCGGCCTTGTCCTCGGGCTTGACGACGTTGTAGCCCTTGATCTTCTTTTCGATCTTGATCGCCATGATGTGTTCTTCCTGGTGGATGGCGGCGCGCGGCGCGTGGAAAGCTTGCAATGCTCGGAGCTTATGGTTCGTCATCCCGGCGAAAGCCGGGGTCCAGTGACTTTCGTGATGCTCCGGAGGCACTGGATTCCGGCTTTCGCCGGAATGACGAGCTTTGGAAGCCCACAAGTTTGGAGTATTGAAATGCCACGGCCGGCCCGGCGCGGAGCCGGGCCGGCCGTGGCGGGTCTTACTTCTTGCGGGCGGCCTTCTTGGCGGCGGGCTTCTTTGCCGCCTTGGCAGGCGCCTTCTTGCTGGCAGTGGACCTCTTGGCCGGCTTGGCGGCCTTTTTCACGGCAGCCTTCTTGGCTGTCTTCTTGGGAGCGGCTTTCTTCGCCGTCTTCTTGCTGCTGACCTTCTTTGCGGCCTTGGCGACTTTCTTCGCCTTGCCGGCAACCTTCTTCGCGGCCTTCTTCACCGCTTTCTTGGCGGCGGGCTTCTTCGCGACTTTCTTGGCGGCCTTCTTCGCCGTCTTCTTGGCGGCGGCCTTCTTCACGGCCTTCTTCACGGCCTTCTTGACCGCCTTCTTCGCGGCGGCCTTCTTGGCCGGGGCCTTTTTCGCTGCCGCCTTCTTGGCGGCGGGCTTCTTCTTCGGCGCAGCCTTCTTCGCGGCCTTCTTCGGCGCGGCGGCAGGCGCGGCCGGCGCAGGCGCGGCGGCGACCGGGGCGGGCGTCACCGGAGCCGCGGAAGCTTCCGGCGTGGCGCTGTCTTTCACTTCGACTTCGGTATCGATGGACATGCAGGTGTTCCCCTCGGGCGATGATCGTGGCGTCGTGGATACGGGTCAGAATTTGCCGTAATACCCTTCCTTCAAGGCATCGAACAGGTTGGCTGCGGTGTGCAGCTCGCCGTCGTATTCCACTTCCTCATTGCCTCGAAGTTCGATAACGCTACCGTCTTCCAGTTCGAAGTGGTAGAGGGTGTTGGCAAGGTCGGCCTCCTTCACCAGCACGCCCTGGAAGGCGGCGGGGTTGAAGCGGAAGGTGGTGCAGCCTTTCAGGCCCTGCTTGTAGGCGTAGAAGTAGATGTCCTTGAAGTCTTCGTAGGGGTAGTCCGTGGGCACGTTCGCGGTCTTGGAGATCGACGAGTCGACCCATTTCTGCGCGGCGGCCTGGATGTCCACGTGCTGTTTCGGGCCGATGTCGTCGGCGGCCACGAAGTAGTCGGGCAGCCTGGCCTGCGGATCGTCGGTGAACGGCATCGCGTTCGCGTTGATCAGCGCGCGGTAGGCGAGCAGCTCGTAGCTGTAGACCTCGACCTTCTCCTTGGTCTTGCGGCCCTCGCGGATCACGTTGCGCGAGTAGTGGTGGGCGAAGCTGGGCTCGATGCCGTTGCTGGCGTTGTTGGCCAGCGAGAGGGAAATGGTGCCGGTGGGCGCGATCGAGCTGTGGTGGGTGAAGCGCGCGCCGGTTTCGGCCAGCTGCTCGACCAGGTTCGGCGCCACCTCGGCGATGCGCTGCATGTAGCGGCTGTACTTGGCGTGCAGCACGCGGCCGGGGATGCGGTCGCCCAGCTTCCAGCCGTCGGCGGCCATTTCCGGGCGGCGGCGCAGCATGTCGCCGGTGACGGCGTAGTCCTGCGCGAGGATCGGCGCGGGGCCTTTCTCCTTCGCTAGGTCCAGCGCCACCTCCCAGCCGGCCACCGCCATCTCGCGCGAGACATCCTCGGTGAAGGACACCGCCTCGGCCGAGCCGTAGCGGTGCTTGAGCATGGTGAGGGTGGAGCCCAGGCCGAGGAAGCCCATGCCGTGGCGGCGCTTGCTCATGATCTCGCGGCGCTGCTGCTCCAGCGGCAGGCCGTTGATCTCCACCACGTTGTCGAGCATGCGGGTGAAGATCTTCACCACCTCGCGGTACTCGTCCCAGTCGAAGCGCGCCTTCGGCCCGAACGGATCGCGCACGAAGGTGGTGAGGTTCACCGAGCCGAGCAGACAGGAGCCGTAGGGCGGCAAGGGCTGCTCGCCGCAGTTGTGCGCGTGCAGGCCGTTGCCGTCGAAGGTGTTGATGCCCGGCACCTGCACGTCGTAGACGTCCTCGACACCGTCGGCGACGAGGCTTTCCACGGTGGCGACGTAGCGGGCGCGGTTGAGGCTGCGCTTGTAGCCGGACAGCGCCGCCGCGAGGCGTGCCGCCTTGTCGCTGTCGGCAAAGCCGATCAGTTCGGCGTAGCGCGCCAGCGATTCGCCGGCGATCACCAGCTCGTGCTGCGCCTCGGTGGCGTAGCTGCGCTGGCCGCCGCGGCCATCCGGCAGCACGGCAGTGCCGGCGGCGCGGCGGTCGCGATAGATGCGCGCGGGGACGCCCAGGCGAAGCAGCATGCGCTGCACCGCTTCCAGCCGTACCAGGTCCGACTGCGCCAGGCGCACGGATACGCCCTTGGCCTGGCTGCCCTGCACGGAGCCGTCCGCATCGAAGAAGCCGCGCAGGAAGCCGCGATACGCCTCGCTGGAGGCCTGCTCCAGCGCCGGCGTGATGGCCTTGTCGCCCGGCGCCATGCCGAGCTCGAAGGCGAGGTCGCGCAGCGCAGCGGACTTCATGCGGAACTCGTTGCGGCCGGCCACCGCCGACCAGCCGGCGAAGTCCGCGCGATGCGGCAGAGTCCCGGCGCAACGCAGCGCCTCGGCCATCAGCGCCTGCGCGCCGCATGCACCAGCGGCGTTGACGGCGGCGGCCTGCGGCCACGCCGACAGGACCGCCGTCTCGTGCTTGAGCGTGCCGTCGCCCACCAAGAGGCCCAGCAGATACCCCTGCTCGGCGGTGAGCGCACCGGCCCACTGCGCGTTCGCGCGGTGGTCGTTGAGCAGCAACCGGTCGCCGGGTTGCAGCTGGCCGGCGGCGCACCACTCGGTGTCCACGCTCCAGCGGGTGAGCCGGGTGACGCGGCGCACGCGGTGATCCGCGGTGAGGCGCAGGCGATGGCCTTCCTCGGTCTGCAGCGCCAGCACCGGCTTGGTGGCGGTGCGGAAGAAACCTTCGGCGCCGGTGGCGTGATCGCGCCCGTCCACGCGCGCCAGGAAGGGCCGGCCGAGCAGGTCGCGCACCTGGCGCGGACCTTCGCTGGTCTGCACCCAGGTGTCGCCGGTGACGCACGGGTTGGTAGCGCGGATGTGCTCGCACCACCAGTTGTTGTTCATCTCGTTGACCTTGTCGATCAGGATGAAGCCGGGCTCCGCGTAGTCGTACGTGGAGACCATGATCATGTCCCACAGGTGCCGCGCGCGGATGTGACCGTAGACCTTGCAGGCGACCAGGCCGTCTTCGCGGTCGACGTAGTTCTCGTGGGTGGGCCACTCGCGCCACACCACCTTGGCCGGATCGTCGAGGTCGACCTCGTCGCGTTCCTTCACGTGCACCGGGAACACCAGCGGCCAGTCCCGGTCGTGCTCCACCGCCTGCATGAAGCCGTCGGTGACGAGCAGGCTGAGGTTGAACTGGCGCAGGCGGCCGTCTTCGCGCTTGGCGCGGATGAATTCCTTGACGTCGGGGTGGCTGACGTCGAACGTGCCCATCTGCGCGCCGCGGCGCCCGCCGGCGCTGGACACGGTGAAACACATCTTGTCGTAGATGTCCATGAAGGACAGCGGGCCGCTGGTGTACGCGCCGGCGCCCGAGACGTAGGCGCCGCGCGGACGCAGCGTGCTGAACTCGTAGCCGATGCCGCAGCCGGCCTTCAGCGTGAGGCCGGCCTCGTGCACCTTCTCCAGGATGTCGTCCATCGAATCGTGGATGGTGCCCGACACGGTGCAGTTGATCGTGCTGGTGGCCGGCTTGTGTTCCAGCGCGCCGGCGTTGGAGGTGATGCGGCCGGCCGGGATCGCGCCGCGGCGCAGCGCCCACAGGAAGCGTTCGTTCCAGTGCTCGCGCAGCTCGGGCGTGGCTTCCACTTCGGACAGCGCACGCGCCACGCGCTGCCAGGTGCCGTCGATGTCGGCGTCCACCGGCTCGCCGGCCTTGGTCCGCAGGCGGTATTTCTTGTCCCAGATGTCCTGCGAGGCGGGCTGCAGCGGGATCGCCGTGGCGGCGTCGCGCTTGATTTCCGAACCCGTGACTGGCGCACGCGATGTGCTCATCGGCTTCCTGACCTCCCAGTGCGGCCTTGCGGCCTTGTCGTTATTGATGGCTGTCGTTGAGAGCCGGTCCGTGCCGCCGGCAGCGGCGTGGCGGCGGCTGGATGCCGCGGCGACGTCGTGTCGATCGCTTGCCAGACCCACCCCCGTAAGGCAAGCCACCCCACCAGTACTTGTCCGATCGCTTACGAATGGACACAAGATGTTGTGGTTGCGAACAGGTGGCAAGGTAACCCCGGGAAAGCCCGATGTAAAGTGTCGCGTGCGCCGGCCGGCGCACGCCGAGCGCGGGGAACCGCGGCCGGCCGCCGGCAGTCGAAGGCGCGCCGTTTCCATATCCGCCAGGAGGAGTCCGATGGCATCCCGTCACCCGCGTTTCCCGCATTGGCTCGCCGGCGCGTTCGCGCTGCTGCTCGGCGCCGCCCTGCCCGTTGCCAGCCGCGCCGCGATGCCGCCGGCGGTGGACGGCCAGGCGATGCCTTCGCTGGCGCCGATGCTGGAGCACGTGACGCCGGCGGTGGTGAACATCTCCAGCAAGACCCGGGTGCAGGTGCGCAACCCGTACTTCGACGATCCGGTGTTCCGCCAGTTCTTCGGCCTGCCCGCGGTGCCGCGCGAGCGGGTGGAGCAGAGCCTGGGCTCGGGCGTGGTCGTGGACGCGGCCAAGGGCTACATCCTCACCAACAACCACGTGGTGGGCGGCGCCGACGACATCACGGTGACCCTGCAGGGCGGCCGCAGCTACAAGGCTCGGCTGGTCGGCACCGATCCGGACACCGACGTGGCGGTGATCCAGATCCAGGCGCCGAACCTGCAGGCGCTGCCGCTGGCCGATTCCTCGAAGCTGCGCGTGGGCGACTACGTGGTGGCGGTGGGCGAGCCGTTCGGGCTCAGCGAAACGGTGACCTCGGGCATCGTCTCCGCGCTGGGCCGCTCGGGCCTGGGTGGCTCGGGCTACCAGAACTTCATCCAGACCGATGCCTCGATCAACCCGGGCAACTCCGGCGGCGCGCTGGTGAACCTGCGCGGCCAGCTGGTGGGCATCAACACCATGATCTTCTCGCCCTCGGGCGGCAACGTGGGCATCGGCTTCGCGATCCCCAGCAACCTCGCCGCCGAGGTGATGCAGCAGCTGATCGCGCACGGCAAGGTGCAGCGCGGCACGCTGGGCCTGCAGTCGCAGGACATCACCCCGCGCATCGCGCGCCTGCTGAACCTGAGCCAGGACAAGGGCGTGGTGGTCACCGGCGTCAATGCCGGCTCGCCCGCCGAACAGGCCGGCCTGCAGCCGGGCGACGTGCTCACCGCGATCGACGGCAAGCCGCTGCGCGACGTGAACGAACTGCGCAACACCGAAGGCCTGCTGCCGGTGGGCAGCACGGTGAAGCTGGGCGTGCTGCGCGCGGGCAAGGCGCGCGAAGTGAGCGCGGTGCTGCGCCCGGAGAAGCTCGCCAGCCTCGCCGGCGCCCAGCTCGATCCGCGCCTGGCCGGCGTCACCTTCAGCGAGCTGGGCCAGAGCGAACGCAGCCAGGGCATGTACGGCGTGGCGGTGAGTGCGGTGGCGCCGAACAGCCGCGCCGCCGCCGCGGGCCTGAGCGAAGGCGACGTGGTGATCGGCGTGGGCAACGTGCGCATCACCGGCCTGCGCATGCTGCGCGAGCTGGCCGGCGTGCGGCCGCGCCAGCTGGTGCTGGTGGTGGCCGACGCCGACGGCTCGCATTACGTGTTGATCCAATGACCCATGGTCGGGAAAGGGGCTTCCTGCCCCTTTCCGACTCGCCGAGTCCGGTACACGCCCGGACTCGGCTCCGCCAGCGAATCGCTCAAGCGATGGGCTGGCGGGCGATCCATCCATGGATCGCGCATCGTCCTCCGGCATTCCGGCAACCGAATCCACGCACCGGCCATGCGTCGACGCACGGCACCCGCATGACGGAACGCACCCGTACAGGCGCGCCTGCGTCGCACAAGCGCATGGACGCGCTTGATGTTTTCTGTTCAGGCCGATGAAATATCCTGCGAACATCCACTTCGTGCGTCGGCCGGGATCACGCGCCGCTGCCCTCACCACCTTCCGCCACCCATTCCCGTCGGGGTTCTCCGTCATCATGTCCGTTCGTGCTGTCCGCCTGTTGTCCGCCCTCCTGCTCGGCGCCTGCCTCGTTGCGCCCGCCGCCGCCAAGACCACCCACCACACCGCTGCCCACAAGACCACCAGCAGCAAGAGCAGCAAAAGCAGCAAGGGGGCCACGCTTGTCTGGCGCGGCGACGTGACCACCGCGCGCGCGGTGATGGACGACGTGGCGAAGGAATGGCAGAAGACCGGCCACGGCCGCATCGAGCTGCAGCCGTTCAACACTGCCTCGGGCATCGACGCGGTGGCCGGCGGCACGGCCGACCTCGCCGGCAGCGCGCGCGCCAGCGACGGCAGCCCCGAGGACGCCCGGCTCACCTTCACCCCGGTGGCGTGGGACGCGCTGGTGATGATCACCAACCCGGCGAACCCGGTACGCAACCTCACCGTGCGCCAGCTGCACGAGATCTATTTCGGCAGGATCACCAACTGGAAGGACGTGGGCGGCAAGGACGCGCCGATCGACCTGTACGCGGTGGTCAGCCCGAACGACGGCGTGGAATACAGCCTGCGCACCCTGCTGTACGGCCGCGGCGACCAGCAGATCTCCGCGCCGCGCCTGTACCTCAACACCAAGGCGCTGGAGGAAGGCATCGCGCTGAACCCGAACGGCCTGGGCCTGTCCACGCTGGCCAACGTGCAGGGCAACCCGAAGCTGCGCACGATCCCGGTCGACGGCGTGGCGCCCAGCGTGGCGAACATCGCCGACGGCAGCTATCCGCTGTACACCCCGCTGTACGTGGTGACCAACCCGAACAGCCCGAAGTCCGCCGAGACCAAGGCCTTCCTCGACTTCCTGCAGACCGACCAGGCCAAGCGCGTGCTGCGCAACCACTCGGTGCTGCCGTACCAGGACGGCAACGCGCTGGTGGCGATGGAAGAGGCGCGCCGCAACAAGGTCTATGCCGAAGCCACCGCCAGCAGCGCCAAGCCGCCGCTGGCCGCGCCGGGCGCCAGCTACGCCGCGGCCGCCGCCGTGGCGCCGACCTCGGAGCGCACGCTGGCCGCCCGCAGCGCGCTGGAGCAGCGCAACGCCGAAGCCGCCAAGGCCGAGAGCGCCAAGGCCGCCGCGCCCACCGGCGCGTCCAGGACCTACACCGTGACCAAGGGCGACACCCTGTCCGGCATCGCGCAGAAGCAGGGCGTCAACGCGGCCGATCTGCGCCGCTGGAATCACCTGAAGAACGACAACATCAAGCTGGGCCAGGTGCTGCAACTCAGCGACAACTGACGACTGACGTCGTGCCGATCCGCGCCGTCACGCTCGACCTGGACGACACCCTGTGGCCGGTGCTGCCGGCGCTGGAACAGGCGGACCGCGCGGTGGACGACTACCTGCGCGCACACTGGCCCGACGTGGCCCGCGCCTGGCCGATCCCGGCCATGCGCGAGCTGCGCGCGCAGGTGGCGGCCGAGCGGCCCGACCTTGCCCACGACTTCACCACGCAACGCCGGCTCACCCAGCAGCAGGCCTTCGCCGCCTGCGGCATCGCCGACGCGCCGCTGGACACGCTGTGGGAGATCTACTTCGCCGCGCGCAACGCGGTGCAGCCCTGGCCCGACAGCCTGCCCGCGCTCGCACGCCTCGCCGCGCGCTGGCCGCTGGCCAGCCTCACCAACGGCAACGCCGACCTCGCGCGCACCGGCGTGCAGGCGCACTTCGCCCACCACGTCTGCGCGCGCGACGTGGGCGCGGCCAAGCCCGATCCGCGCATCTTCCTCGCCGCCGTCGCGCAGTTCGGCGCGGCGCCGCGGGAGGTGCTGCACGTGGGCGACGACCCCGAACTCGACGTGCTCGGCGCGCGCCGCGCCGGCCTGCGCGTGGCCTGGATCAACCGCCACGGCGAGGCCTGGCCCGCCGCACTCGGCGCCGCGCCGGAGCTGGTGTTCGACGACCTCGGCGCGCTCGCCGACTGGCTGGACGCGCACGCCGCGGCGTGACCCGGCCACGGCATCGGCGCATCATTGGCGTTTGCGCGCCTTGCGCGACCCGTCCGCACGCCGAAGGAAAGCCATGTCCGCCCTGATCGACCGTTCGTCCGCCCCCCGCCACCTCGTCGCGATCGAGGCCACCGACGCCCGCCACCTCGCCGCCGCGAAGAAGCGGCTGGACGCCGCGCAGCGCCGCTGGCTGGACGCGAACGGTTTCGACGCCAAGCCCGGCAGCGCGATCCTGCTCGCCGACGTGCAGGGCAAGCCCGCGCGCGTGCTGGTGGGCGTGGACACAGCCGATCCACTGGCCGCGCTCGCCGCGCTGCCGCTGACGCTGCCGGAAGGCGCCTACCAGCTCGCCGCCGAAGGCGTGGCGCTCGATCCCGCGCAGGCCGCGCTGGGCTGGGCGCTGGGCGCCTACCAGTTCACCCGCTACCGCAAGGCCAAGCGCGCGCCGGCCACGCTGGCGGTGGACGCCGCCACGCTCGCCGCCGTGCAGCCGCTGATCGAAGCCACCGCGCTGGTGCGCGACCTGGTCAACACGCCCACCGAGGACATGGGCCCCGAACAGCTGGGCAAGGCGATCAAGCACCTCGGCAAACAGCACAAGGCCAAGGTGCGCGACTGGGTCGGCGACGAACTGCTGAAGGCGAACTTCCCCACCATCCATGCGGTGGGCCGCGCCAGCCATCGCGAACCGCGGCTGGTCGAACTCACCTGGGGCAAGGCCGAACATCCGAAGCTGGTGCTCGTGGGCAAGGGCGTGTGCTTCGACACCGGCGGCCTCGACCTCAAGCCCAGCGACGGCATGCGCTGGATGAAGAAGGACATGGGCGGCGCCGCGCACGCGATCGCGCTGGCCGGCCTGGTGATGCAGGCGCAGCTGCCGGTGCGGCTCACCCTGCTGGTGCCCGCGGTGGAGAACGCGGTGAGCGGCAACGCGCTGCGCCCCGGCGAAGTCGTGGTCACCCGCGCCGGCCACTCGGTCGAGATCGACAACACCGACGCCGAAGGCCGGCTGGTGCTGTGCGACGCGCTGGCCTACGGCGCCGAACAGCAGCCCGAACTGATGATCGACTTCGCCACCCTCACCGGCGCCGCGCGCGTGGCGCTCGGCCCCGACCTGCCCGCGCTGTTCGGCAACGACGACGCGCTGGCCGACGCCGCGCTCGCCGCGGGCCGCGCGGTGAACGACCCGCTGTGGCGCCTGCCGCTGTGGCGTCCGTACCGCAAGCTGCTCGACTCCTACCTCGCCGACTTCGCCAACGCCGGCCCCTCCCGCCACGCCGGCGCCATCACCGCCGCGCTCTACCTCGAACGCTTCGTCCCCGACGGCCTGCCCTGGCTGCACCTGGACACCTACGCGTGGAACGACGGCGACCGCCCGGGGCGGCCGCGCGGCGGCGAGGCGATGGGCTTGCGGGCGGTGTTTGCGATGCTGGAGCGGAGGTATCGGAAGGGGTGATGGTTGTGTGCTTGCGGCGCTCTTTGTCCCCTCTCCCGCTTGCGGGAGAGGGGTGGGGGAGAGGGGCTTTTGCTCTTTCTGGCTCTCGCAAGTTTCAAAGCGGTTTCGAGCCGCTGCCGCGGCCCGAGTTCCTTTCTCTTTGCTTGTCCAAAGAGAAAGGAACCAAAGAGAAACGACACCCCGATGGCGCGCCCTCCGCCCATCCATGGGCTCCGGGTGCGCGGGCGGGTTCCGGGGTTTTTCGACGGGACTCCTGTCCCGGCAAAAAACTGGCCGGCATCCCTGCCGACCATCCTGACGGACTTTCCTCCACCCGCCCGCCGCGCCATAGGGGCCCCGGGTGAAGCAGCGCGCTCCCAGCGCGCAGAAGCAACAGCAAGATCAAGAGCACCCCACCCCAGCCCTCCCCTGCAAGCAGGGGAGGGAGCGGAGCCCCGCACGCTTGCGGGGCTTCGCTCTTGCTCTTGCTTCTGGCGCGCACGATGCGCGCCTGCTTTTCCGGGGCCCCTCGGCGGCGGTGAGACGGGGACGATCAGGCCGCGCAGCGGGCGAGCCCACGGATGGGCTCGCCTTTTCGACCGGGCAGGAGGCCCGGCCGAAAAGCCCGGCCACGGCTCACGCACTTGCCGGGCAGGACGCCCGGCAAGCGCCGCCGCGGGGTGTCGTTTTCTCTTGGCTACTTCTCTTTTGGACAAGCAAAAGAGAAGTAGCTCGGGCCGCGGCAGCGGCTCGAAACCGCTCTGTCACTTGCGACAGACGCACGAAACCGCTCTGAAACTTGCGACAAGTACCCACCCCAAGCCTTGCGCAAGCAAAAACCCCCTCCACTCATGACTTCCGGCGATACCGCCACCCCCTCATCCAATGGCATGGTGCGGAACCGACTCCTCGTGGAAAAAACGCCATGCGCCCCACCCTGCTCGCGTTCGCCCTCGCCTTCGGCATCGCCGGCCCGACCCAGGCCCAGAAGGCCATCACGCCCGCCCAGCCGCCGCTTACCGCGCTGACGAAAGACTCCGGCACACCCGAACCCGCCGAGCAGAAGCGCGTGCATTTCGACCACGCCGAGCTGCACATCGCGGTGCATCCGGCGACGCAGAGCATCGACGCCAGCGCCACGCTCACGTTCAGCGCGCTGGCGGCCACCGACGTGCTGCTGGTGGATCTGGACCGCAACCTGCCGGTGAGCGCGGTCGGCATCGACGGCAAGGCGCTGCCCGCGAGTGCGTGGAGCAACCCCGAGGGCCGCCTGCGCATCCGGTTGCCGCACGCCATCGCCAAGGGCGGGAAGGTGGTCGCCACCATTGCCTACGCCGGCAAGCCGCATGTGGCGAAGAACGCGCCGTGGGACGGCGGCTTCGTGTGGAGCCGCACGAAGGATGGCCAGCCCTGGGTGGGCAGCGCGGTGGAAGGCGAAGGCTGCGACCTGTTCTGGCCGTGCATCGACCAGCCCGACGGCAAGCCGGATCTGGTCGATCTGTACGTGAACGTGCCCAAGCCGCTGGTGGCGCCGGGCAACGGCGTGCTGGTGGGCGTGAGCGACGAAGGCGACACGTGCACGTACCACTGGCGCGCCAAGCATCCCACCACCTACGCGATCTCGATCAACGTGGGTCCGTACCGGGAGCTTACGGGCGAGTACAAGAGCCGCTATGGCAACACGATCCCGCTGCACTACTGGTACCTGTCCGGCGAGGAGGCGCAGGCGCAGGCGCTGTTCGCGCAGTTCCCGCAGCTCCTGGATTTCTTCGAGGCGAAGATCGGCCCCTACCCGTGGGGCGACGAAAAGATGGGCGTGGTGGAAACGCCGTACAAGGGCATGGAGCACCAGACCATCAACGCCTACGGCAACCACTACGCGCAGGACGGCAGCGGCTTCGACTGGCTGCTGCAGCACGAGTTCGCGCACGAGTGGTTCGGCAACCAGATGAGCAACGCGAACTGGGACGACATGTGGCTGCACGAGGGTTTCGCCACCCTGATGCAGCCGCTGTACGCGCGCTGGCTCGACGGCGACGCCGAGTATTACGCCTGGCTCAACCGCCTGCGCATGACGATCGAGAACCGGCACCCGGTGGTGTCCGGCACGCCGCGCACCGAGGAGCAGGTCTACGACGACAGCCGCGGCGGCCCCGGCCAGGACATCTACAACAAGGGCGCGCTGATGCTGCAGACGCTGCAGCACCTGATCGGCGACCAGGCGTTCTACACCTCCATCCGCGAGCTGGTCTACGGCCGCCCCGATCCGCGGCCCGGCAATTTCCAGCCGCAGTACCGCAGCACCGCCGACTTCATGCGCATCGTGAACCGGGTGACCGGCAAGGACTACGACTGGTTCTTCAAGGTGTACCTGTACCAGGCCGCGCTGCCCAAGCTCGACGTGCAGCGCCACGGCGACATGCTGGAGCTCGCCTGGCAGGTGCCCGGCAAGCTGCCGTTCCCGATGCCGGTGGAGGTGCAGGTGGACGGCAGCGTGCACACCGTGGCTATGGAAGGCGGCCACGGCCGCCTCGCGGTGCCGGCCGGCGCGCTGGTGACGATCGATCCGCACTCGGTGCTGCTGCGCGACGAGCCGCGCGTCACCGCGTTCCAGCAGTGGATGAAGCAGCAGCGCAAGGCGGCGAAGCCATAACCGACGTTTGTAAGGAGCGCACCCTGTGCGCGAATGCTCTTGGCTTCGATCAAACGTCAAGGCCATCGCGCACAGGGTGCGCTCCTACAAAAAATGGATCGCCGATGGCGTCGACAACCGTCAACCCGCGCCGGAGAGGAACCCGCCGATCCGGCGCAGCCGCTGCCGCAGCGTGCGCAGGCCGCGCACCAGCTTCGGCAGCAGCCAGCACAACAGCAGCACGAACAGCGCCAGCAGCACCAGCAGCGCCAGCGGGTGCGTCCACATCAACCAGAGCCCGCCCATCCAGGTGAGGTCTTCGCCCGCGCTGGCGGTCCAGTTGCTCACCGGCTCGGGCGAGGTGTTGATCAGCGCGCGGCCGCCTGCCTTGGCCAGGTGCGTGCCCGCGGTGAGCGCGCCGCCGAGTAGGGCCGCCGCCACCTGCGTGCCCGCGCCCGAATCGCGGAACACGCCCCACGCCAGCAGCATGCCCACCGGGATGCGGATGAAGGTGTGCACCGCGTCCCATGCGCTGTCGAAGGCGGGCACCTTGTCGGCGAGGAACTCGCCCAGCGCCAGCACGCCGGCCACCACCAGCACCCAGGTGTCGGTGAGCGTGGCCAGCCCGGGCGGCAGGTGCACCCAGCCCAGCCGCCCCAGCAGGCCGGCGACGAACACCGTGGCATACAGGCGGAAGCCGCTGGCCCAGGCCAGGCCGCCGGCCAGCGCGACGTTCGACAGCGGATCCATGGCGACACCCCCGCAAGCGGCGCAAGCGCGAAGGCTCCACGCTCGCGCGTCGCCGCCGCGCGGTCAAGCCCCGACTCGGCGAGAGGTTTGAAACGACCAGGGGCGCCGCAGCGCCCCTGGTCGTCGTTGCCGGCGAACGCTCAATGCGTCGCGGCGGTGGAAGCCGCGGCGGCGGGCTTGTCAGCGCCTGCCAGCACGGTGGCGAGGTAGTTGCTGCCGGGCGGCAGGATGACGGCGCCCAGCTTCGGATCGGCCTTCAGCATGCCGACCTCGTCGGCGACGATGTGCGCGGCCTCGCGCAGCTGGGCGTCGGGCGCCTGCTTGGCGTCCTTCTCCTGCTGCAGCTCGCTCTTCAGGCTGCGCTCGCCGGGGTCGAGGCCGTCGTCGAGCGCGCTGTCCTGGTCCTTGAGGTAGGCGTCGCTGCCGTCGATCGCCTTCTGCCGCGCGCGGAAGCCGGCCTGGATCGCGTCGAGCTGCTTGCGCTCGGCCTCGCGCTTGGCGAAGTTCAGCGACACCGTGGTCTTGGCGCGCATCGCCTTGTACTGCGCCAGCTCGTCCAGCATCAGCTTCCACGCGGGCGACTTCGCCACGCGCGCGGCATGCCGGCTCTCCAGCTGCGGCAGGTAGCCCTTCAGGTCGCCTTCGGCCTTGTAGTCGGCGGGCGCGATGTGCGTCCACGGCAGCGCGTTGTCGTAGGTGGACTCGCCGAAGTCCTTGGCGTCGCCGTTGCGCGGGAACTCGAGGTCCGGCGTCACGCCCTTGATCTGGGTGGAACCGCCGTTGATGCGGAAGAATTCCTGCACGGTCATCTTCAGCTCGCCGTACTGCGGCTTGCCCTCGGGGTTCGGGCTGAAGCGGTCGAGGTCGATCAGGGTCTGCACGGTGCCCTTGCCGAAGGTGGGCGTGCCGATGACCAGGCCGCGGCCGTAGTCCTGGATCGCGGCGGAGAAGATCTCCGAGGCCGAGGCGGTGCCGCGGTTCACCAGCACCGCCAGCGGGCCGTTCCACACCGGGTCGGCGTTGTCCGCGCCCTGCACGTCGACCTGGCCGCGCGCGTCGCGCACCTGCACCACCGGGCCCTTGCCGGTGAACAGGCCGGTCATCGAGTCGGCCTCGGCCAGCGAGCCGCCGCCGTTGTTGCGCAGGTCCACCACCACGCCCTGCACGCCGGCCGCCTTCAGCTCGCCGAGCAGCCTGGCCACGTCGCGGGTGGCGCTGCGGTAGTCCTTGTCGCCTTCGCTGCGCGCGCCGAAGTCGGAGTAGAAGCTCGGCAGCTCGATCACGCCGATCTTGCGCACGGCGTCGCCGTCCTTGATGTCGATGACCTTCTTCTTGGCCGCGCTTTCCTCGATGTTGACCTTCTTGCGCACCAGGCTGATCAGCTCGTGCTTGCCGTCCGGGCCGGCGTCGGCGGGCAGGATCTCCAGCCGCACGGTGGTGTCCTTCTTGCCGCGGATCAGGTTCACCACGTCGTCGAGGCGCCAGCCGATCACGTCGGTGATCGGGCCGCTGTCGCCCTGGCCCACGCCCACGATGCGGTCGCCGGGCTTGAGCTTGCCGGACTTCGCCGCCGGGCCGCCGGGCACCAGCGAGAAGATCATGGTGTAGTCGTCGCGCGCCTGCAGCTGCGCGCCGATGCCTTCCAGCGAGAGCTTCATCTGGATCGCGAAGTTCTCCGCCTGGCGCGGGCTGAGATAGTCGGTATGCGGATCGGTGGTCTCGGCATACGCGGTCATGAAGGTCTGGAACGCGTCCTCGCCATCCAACTGCTTCAGCCGCTCGATGTAGTTGGTGTAGCGCTTGGTCAGCGTCTTGCGGATCTCGTCGTCGTTCTTGCCGGCGAGCTTGAGCCGCAGCCAGTCGTTCATGGTGCGCTTGCGCCACAGGTCGTTCAGCGCCGCGTCGTCCTTCGCCCAGCTGGCGTTCTTGCGATCGTATTCGTAGCTCTCGTCGCCGTCGAAGCCGAAGCCGTCCTTGAGCAAGCTGCGCGCGTAGGTCATGCGCTGCACCGCGCGTTCGAGGAACTTGTTGTAGATCGCGAACGGCGCGGACAGATCCTGGTTCCAGATCGCATCGTCCAGCTGGTCCTTGTACCTGGCGAGCTGGTCCATGTCCTGCTGGGTGAAGAACACCTTGTCGCCGTCGAGCAGCTTGAAGTAGTCCTTGTAGATCTTCGCCGACATCGCGTCGTCGAGCGGCTGCGCGTCGTAGTGGAAACGGGTGAGGAAGCGCGCCGACAGCTGCGCCGCCTGCGCCTGCGTGTCGGTGGGCTTGAGCGGCCACACGGCCGCCTTGCGGTTGCCGCCGGCACCGAGCTCGGCGGCCGATTGCGCGTAGGTGCAGGTGACGGTCAGGGCCAGCAGCAGGGCCAACGCGGGTCGGAAGGTCATGAAGTTCTCGAAGGGATCAGGCTTGGGCCGCGACGCCGGCCGCGTGGGCCTGCAGGTCGGCGTGGTAGGAGGAGCGCACCAGCGGGCCGGAGGCGACGTGATGGAAGCCCATCGCCTCGCCTTCCCGGCGCAGGTCGTCGAATTCCTCGGGCGTCCAGTAGCGCACCACCGGGTGGTGGTGCGGCGTGGGCTGCAGGTACTGGCCGATGGTGATCATCTCGACGTCGTGCGCGCGCAGGTCGCGCATGGTCTCGATCACCTGCTCGCGCGTCTCGCCCAAGCCCAGCATGATGCCGCTCTTGGTCGGCACCTCCGGATGCTGCGCCTTGAAGCGCTTGAGCAGGTCCAGCGACCACTGGTAGTCGGCGCCCGGGCGCACTTCGCGGTACAGGTGCGGCACGGTTTCCAGGTTGTGGTTGAACACGTCCGGCGGGAAGTCCTTCAGCACTTCCAGCGCGCGCTCCATGCGGCCCTTGCCGCGGAAGTCGGGCGTGAGGATTTCGATCCGGATGCCCGGCGCCGCATGCCGCGTCGCGCGGATGCAGCTGGCGAAGTGCTCGGCGCCGCCGTCGCGCAGGTCGTCGCGGTCGACCGAGGTGATCACCACGTACTTCAGGCGCATGTCGGCGATCGTCTGCGCCAGCCGCGCGGGCTCCAGCGGATCGGGCGCGGCCGGGCGGCCGTGCGCCACGTCGCAGAACGAGCAGCGCCGCGTGCACACCTCGCCCAGGATCATGAAGGTGGCGGTGCCGTGGCTGAAGCACTCGTGGATGTTCGGGCAGGACGCTTCCTCGCACACCGTCACCAGCGCGTTCTCGCGCAGGCGCGCCTTCAGCTGCTGCACGGCGTTGCCCTGCGGCAGGCGCACGCGGATCCAGCTCGGCTTGCGCAGCACCGGCACCGCGGTGTCGAAGCCGGCGCGGTTCAGCGCGATCTTGTCGTTGCCCAGCTGTTTGTCGACCGCGGGCGTGCCGCTGACGACGCTGATCGGGATGCTCTTGTTCGGGGAAGTGGGGTGGCTCATGCAGTAGCTCAGACCGCCGCGCGCACGGGCAGTTCGGGGATCACGGGGGCGGCCGGCTCGGCACGGAAGCCGAACTGGCGGCAGAACTCCTGCACCAGCACGTCTTCCACCTCCGCCAGCCGCGACGGGCCGCCCAAGTCTAGCACCTGGGTCACCGCCAAACCCTTGTAGCCGCAAGGGTTGATGCGGTGGAACGGCTCCAGGTCCATGTTCACGTTGAAGGCCAGGCCGTGGAAGCTGCAGCCGCGGCGCACGCGCAGGCCCAGCGCGGCGACCTTGGCCTCGGCCACGTAGACGCCCGGCGCGCCCTCGCGGCGCTCGGCGACGATGTTCCAGTGCGCCAGCGTGTCGATGATCGCCTGCTCGATCCGGTGCACCAGCTCGCGTACGCCCACGCCGGCGCGGCGCAGGTCGATCAGCGGGTAGCCCACGATCTGGCCGGGGCCGTGGTAGGTCACCTGGCCGCCGCGGTCCACCGGAACCACGGGAATCCCGCCCGGCGCCAGCACGTGTTCCATCTTGCCGGCCTGGCCCAGGGTGAACACCGGGTCGTGCTCCAGCAGCCAGAACTCGTCCACCGTGTCCGCGGTGCGGTTGTCGGTGAACGCGCTCATCGCGTGCCACGTCGTCGCGTAGGGCTGGCGGCCGAGGCGACGGATGGCCAAAGGTCGGGATTCGGGATTGGGGATTGGGGATTCGGGGGTCACGGTCAACTTGCTACCTCAAGGCCTTCCTGCAACAGAGCCACGCACTCCACACTCGCCACGAGATCCGGGGCGCGGCTTTTGCGTATCCCGAATCCCCAATCCCGAATCCCGGCTCTACAGCGTGTAACGGATCGCGGGATCGGCGCGCAGCACGGCGTGCGCGCTGTCGTACTGCTCGCGGTTGTCGCAGCGGAAGCTGACGGTGACCGAGACGTAGTTGCCGCCGCCGGAGTGGCGGAACTTCACCGTCTCGTGCAGCACGTCGAGGCCCGCACGCTGCAGCAGCTGCGGCACGCGGGTGGGCAGCTCGGCCTCGGCCTTTCCCACCGCGGTGATCTCGAATTCGCCGGGAAAGCGGAAGCCCTTGCCCTCCCGCCGCGCCTGGCTGAAGTCGATCTCGTGCATCACTTCGCGCCCGCGGCCGGCGCGGCCGCGTCGGCCTTCTTGCTGCCGTGGAACCACAGCAGGATCGAATCCCACAGGCGCGAGAAGAAGCCGCCCTGCGGCGCGTCGTCCAGCGCCACCAGCGGCACGTTCTGGATCGGCTGGCCGTCCAGCGTGATGCGCAGCGTGCCCACCTGCTGGCCCTTCTTGAACGGGGCGATCAGGGTGGCGGGGATGTCCATGGTGGCCTTGAGCTGGTCGTACTGGCCGGTCTTCACGGTCACCAGCACCGGCTCGACCACGCCGATCGGCAGCGTGTTCGCCGCGCCCTTCCACAGCCGCGGGCTCACCAGCGCCTTGCCGCCGTCATACAGCTTGTGCGTCTCGTAGAAGCGGAAGCCGTAGTTGATCAGCGCCATCGCCGCGTCGGCGCGGCCCTTGTTGGTGGAGGAGCCCATCACCACCGCGATCATGCGCGCGTCGCCGTGCTTGGCCGAGGCGGCGAGGCAGAAGCCGGCGGCGGCGGTGTGGCCGGTCTTGATGCCGTCCACGGAAGGATCGCGCCACAGCAGCTCGTTGCGGTTCTGCTGCTTGATGCCGTTCCACGTGTACTCCTTGATCTTGGAGATCGCGTAGTCCTCGGGGAAGTCGTGGATCAGCGCGCGCGACAGCACCGCGATGTCGCGCGCGGTGGAGTAGTGGTCGTCCGCCGGGTAGCCCGAGGCGTTGACGTAGTGCGTGTTGGCCATGCCCAGCTGCTTGGCGTAGGCGTTCATCAGGTTCGCGAACGCGTCCTCGGAACCGGCGGTGTGCTCGGCCAGCGCGATCGCCGCGTCGTTGCCCGACTGCACGATCAGGCCCTTGAGCAGGTCCTCCAACGGCACCTGGCTGCCGAGCTTGAGGAAGCTGGTGGAGCCGTCGGTGCCGGCGCCGCCGCCGCGCCAGGCGTGCTCGCTGATGGCGACGTTGTCGTTGTTGTGGATGCGGCCGTTGGCGATCTCGGCCGAGACCACGTAGTCGGTCATCACCTTGGTCAGCGAAGCCGGCGCGCGGCGCTCGTCGGGGTTCTTCGAGGCGAGGATCTGGCCGGTGGCGTAATCCATCAGCACCCAGCTCTGCGCGTCCACCTCCGGCGGCGGCGGCACCGGCATCGCCGGCACCACCGGGCGCGGCACGGCCGTGGGGTGCGGCGGCGCCGCGGGATGCGGCGGCGTCTGGGCAACGGCGGCGCCGGCCACCAGCGCGGCGACGGCGATCGGGGTCAGGATGCGGCGGAAAAAGCTCATCGTGGTCTGTGGTCCAAATGGGTTGCAACACGGCGCCGGCGGACGCCGTCAAGGGATAAAAACACCGCTCGAAGCCTGTGGAAAATTCCGCATCGTGCGGAATTTTCCATCGGCACGTCCGGCACATGTCCGTACGTACCTCCGCGAATCAGTCACTTGCATGACTGATTCGCGACCGGCCATCCGTGGCCGGACTGAGAGTTTGAAAAATCAAACTCTCAGTCTACCGCGACCTGCGGCCGCGGCAGCCCCATGCGCTCGATGCGGGCGGTCAGCTGGTCGGCGCGGTCCACGTTTTCCAGCGGGCCGAGCCGAACCCGGCGGATGGTGCGGCCATCCAGCTGAACCTGCTCCACCTGCACCGGCGCGAAGTTGGCCTGGCGCAGCTGCGCGGCCACCCGCTCGGCATTCGCCGGGTCGGAAAACGCGCCCACCTGCAGGTAGATGCCCGGCGAGCCGGTGCCGGCTGTGACCGTGTGCGGCGGCGGCGGTTCCCCGCCCGGCGCGGACGGATCGATGCCCTGCACTTCCACCAGGCCGCTGCCCTTGGGCCAGATGCCGATGCGCACCGCCGCGGCGTAGGACAGGTCGATGATGCGGTTCTCGTGGAACGGCCCGCGGTCGTTGACGCGCACGATCACGCTCTTGCCGTTCGCCAGGTTGGTCACCCGCGCGTAGCTGGGCAGCGGCAGCACCTTGCTCGCGGCGGTGAACTTGTACATGTCGTACTCCTCGAAATTCGAGGTCTTGTAGCCGTGGAACTTGTTGCCGTAGTAGGAGGCGATGCCGCGCTCGTCGTAGCCGCGCGCGCTGGGCAGCACGCGGTAGCTCTGCCCCAGCACGCTGTACGGCGACTTGTTGCCGTACGGCGAGCGCGGCTCCGCCTTCGGCACCGGCTCGGGCTGGGTGTAGATGAAGGCCGGCGGCGGGCTGCTGGGCGAGCTGTCGGCCTTGTCGCCGTAGCGGCGGTCCTGCGGCAGGCTGGTGTCGTCGCGGTGGAACCAGCCGCGGTGCGCGGGCGGCGGCGCGGCGGCGGTGCCCGTGGGCCGCGTGGCATGGCGGCCGCCGCAGGCGGCCAGCGCCAGCGCCGCCGCCAGCAAGGCCAGGCCGCGCCACAGGTTCATCGCGTGCTGTCCACGCGATCTGCGTCGTGCACGCCGTCCATGATCGCCTGCGCCAGCTGGTTCACCGCCATCGCGTACATCGGGCTGCGGTTGTAGGTGGTGATCACGCGGAAGTTGTTGAAGGTGAACCAGTGCTCCGGGCCTTGGGCGCCATCCAGCGTCAGCAGGCTGCTCGGCTCGCCCGGGTTCAGGTGCTGGAGCGGCGCGTAGCCCCAGGCTTCCAGCTGCTCCAGCGGCCACTGCGGCTGCGCCTGCCAGGTCAGCGGCTTCGCCGCGCCGTCCGGCTGCGCGCGCGCGGCCACCGGGCCGCCGCTCGCCCAGCCGTGCTTCGCGAAGTAGTTCGCCACGCTGGCGAGGATGTCGGGCAGCGAGTTCTGCAGATCGATGCGGCCGTCGCCGTCGGCGTCCACCGCGTAGTCGCGGATACTGTCGGGCATGAACTGGCCCCAGCCCTGGGCGCCGGCGTAGGAGCCGGCGAGCGTGTCCAGCGGGCCGGCGAGCTGGTTGTCCGGCAGCTCCAGCAGGGTCTTCAGCTGCTGGCGGAAATACTTCGCGCGCGGCGGGTAGTAGAAGCCCAGCGTCACCAGCGCATCGAGCACCTTGTACTTGCCGGTGACGCGGCCGTAGAACGTCTCCACGCCGATGATCGCCACGAGGTACTGCGGCGCCACGCCGTACTGCCGGCCGATGCGCTCCAGCAGCTCGCGGTGCTCTCGATAGAACGCCACGCCGTCGGCGATGCGCTTGTCGGTGAGGAAGATCGGCCGGTACGCGCTCCACGGCTTCGCCTCGGCCGGGCGGCTGATCGCGTCGAGGATGCCCTGCTGCCGCTTCGCCTGGTCGAGCAGCGCGTTGAGCGCCGCGGGACTCTTGCCGGTGTCGCGGGCCACCTCCTGCACCAATGCGGACTGGCCCGGATGCGTGTCGGCCCACACCGGCAACGACGCGACGATCAACAGCAGGGCAAGCGGGAACAGGCTGCGGAAACGGCGCGGCGTGGGATTCACGGGCATGGCTTGGTCGACTTCAGCAACGATTGCATCGAAGCGTAACACGCAGGTCGGCGCAGGCAGTGGCGTAAAAGAGGCTTGCAGATGCAGCGATTCAATCGTGCCGCTTGCGGTGCGCGTGGATCGACATCAGCATGCCGAAGCCCACCAGCAGGGTCACCGCCGAGGTGCCGCCGTAGCTCACCATCGGCATCGGCACGCCCACCACCGGCAGCATGCCGGCGACCATGCCGCCGTTGACGAACACGTAGACGAACAGACTCATGCCGATCGCGCCGGCGAGCAGGCGCGAGTAGGTGTCGCGCGCCTCCATCGCGATCCACAGGCAGCGGCCGATGATGAAGAGGTACAGCACCATCATCAGGCACACGCCGACGAGGCCGAACTCCTCGGAGAACACCGCGAAGATGAAGTCGGTGGTGTGCTCGGGCAGGAAATCCAGCCGCGACTGCGAGCTGTGCATCCAGCCCTTGCCGAACACGCCGCCGGAGCCCACCGCGATCTGCGACTGGATGATGTGCCAGCCGTTGCCGAGCGGGTCGGACTCGGGGTTGAGCAGGGTCAGCACGCGCTCGCGCTGGTACTGGTGCATGAAGTGCCAGGCCACCGGCACCATGGAGCCGGCGCCGGCCAGCAGCAGGCCGATGCGCCACCACGCCATGCCGGAGAGGAACAGCGCGAACGCGCCGGCCGCCGCCACCAGCAGCGCGGTGCCCAGGTCCGGCTGCTTGGCGATCAGCCCGGCGGGGATCGCGATCAGCGCGCCCACCACCGCGATGTCCTTCCAGCCCGGCGGCAGCTGGCGCGGGTGCAGGTACCAGGCCGCCATCATCGGCATCGTGAGCTTGACCAGCTCGGAGGGCTGGAAGCGCATCACGCCGAGGTTCAGCCAGCGGTCCGCGCCACGACCTTCGCCCAGCACCGCCACCACCACCAGCAGGAAGGTGCTGCCGGCGTACAGCCACGGCGTCCAGTTGCGCAGGGTCGCCGGCGGGATGCGCGAGATCAGCAGCAGCAGCGCGAAGCCCAGCGCGAAGCGCACCGCCTGCCCGCCGACCAGGGCGAAGCCGCCGTCGGCGGCGCTGTACAGCGTGGCCAGCCCCGCCGCCGCCAGCAGCAGCAGGCCGGCGGCCAGCGGCAGGTCGATCCGCGGCCGGGTCAGCACGCGGCGCAGCAGGCGCCGCATCCGCACTTGCAGCAGTTCGATCATGGCGGCGTCTCCTGCGTCGCCGCCGCGGCCGGTTCGTCCTCTCCGGTCGAGGCGGCTGGCGCCGGCGTGGCTGGCGACGTGCCGGGGGGCGGCAGCCCTCCCGACGGCAGCGGCATGTCCGGCGGCGCGTCCGGCTGGGTGGCCAGCCAGGCGTCGAGGATCTTGCGCGCGATCGGGCCCGCCGAGGAAGCGCCCCAGGCGCCCTCCTCCAGCACCACCGCCACCGCGATGCGCGGATCCTCGGCCGGCGCGAACACCTCGAACCAGGCGCGGTGGCGGCTGGCGAGGTAGGCGAGGTTCCTGTTTTCGTTGTAGGCGTCGCTGCGGCGCGAGTAGCGCTCGGCGGTGCCGCTCTTGCCGGCGATGGTGTACGGGAAACCCTTGCCCAGCCCGTAGGCGGTGCCGCGCGGCGCGTTCACCACCATCTGCATGCCCTGGTCCACCGCCTGCCAGTTGGCCTGGCTGGTGACCAGCGACGGACCGCTGGGCGGGTTGGGCAACGGGATCTTCGGCTGGTCCACGCCGGCCTGGGTGGCCATCACCAGCCGCGGCGCATACGGCGTGCCGTGCCCGGCGAGCGTGGCCAGCGCATGCGCCAGCTGCAGCGGGGTCACCGCCCAGTAGCCCTGGCCGATGCCGGCGATCACCGTTTCGCCGGGAAACCACGCCTGCTTGTAGCGTTTGGCCTTCCATTCGCGCGACGGCAGGATGCCGCTGGCCTCGCCGTCGAGGTCGATGCCGGTGGGCCGGCCGAAGCCGAACTTGCCCATCCACGCGCTGAAGCGGTCGATGCCCATGTCCAGCGCCAGCTTGTAGAAGTAGGTGTTCACCGACATCTCGATGGCCTGCATCAGGTTCACCACGCCCACGCCGCCGCGCACGTCGTCGCGGTAGCCGCGCGACTGGCCGGGAATGTAGAACGTGCCGGTGGAGAGCACGGTGTCCTGCGGCCGGCGCAGGCCCAGCTCCAGTCCGCCCAGGCCCACGAACGGCTTCACGGTGGAGCCGGGCGGGTAGACGCCGCGGATCGCGCGGTTGAGCAGTGGCTTGTCCGGCGCGCTGGTCAGCGCGTTGTAGTCGGCGTGGCTGATGCCGTCCACGAACAGGTTGGGATCGAAGGTGGGCACGCTGACCATCGCCAGCACTTGGCCGTTGCGCGGGTCGATCGCCACCGCCGCGCCGGGCTTGCCGTCGAAGGCGGCTTCCGCGGCCTTCTGGATGCGCGCGTCGATGCTGAGGTAGATGTTCCTGCCGGGCGTGGCCGGATGCGTCTGCAGCACGCGCTGGGTGCGGCCGTCCGCGTTCACCTCGACCAGCTCGTAGCCCGGCGTGCCGTGCAGCACGTCCTCGTAGGAGCGCTCGAGGCCGATCCGGCCCACGTGGGTGGTGCCCTTGTAGCGCGCGGGGTCCAGCCGCTCGAGGTCGTCCGCGTCGATGCGCGAGACGTAGCCGATCACGTGCGCGAACAGCCCGCCCAGCGGATAGCGGCGGTTCAAGTAGGGCACCACGTCCACGCCGGGGAAGCGCCAGCGGTTCACCGCGAAGCGGTCGATCTCGTCCTCGGTCAGGCGCAGCTTCAGCGGCACGCTCTCGAAGCGGCGGCTCTGCTTGAGCTGCTTGTGGAACGCGTCGAGGTCGTCCTGGCTGAGCGGGATCACCCGGCCCAGCTGCGCCAGCATCGCGTTCATGTCCTCGACCTGCTCGGGCACCACCTCGAGCCGGAACGCGGGCACGTTGTTCGCCAGCAGCACGCCGTTGCGGTCGTAGATCAGGCCGCGCGCCGGCGGGATCGGGATCGGCTTGACGCGGTTGTTCTCCGAGCGCGTGGCGAACTCGTCGTAGCGCACCACCTGCAGGAACACGTAGCGCCCGACCAGCCCGGCCAGGCACAGCAGGATCAGCACGAAGCCGGCCAGCGCGCGGCGGCGGAACAGTTCGCCCTCGCTGCGTGCATCCTTGAGCGCGCGTCGCAGCTTCATGTCGCCGCTTCGCGTCTCATTGGAGCCGCAGCCGCATGCGCAGGTCGTCCAGCAGCAGGAACAGGAACGGCCACAGCGCGGCGCCCACGAACGGGGCGATCCACCAGCTCGCCGGCGGCATCGCGGCACCGGACAGCATGCGCACCACCAGCAGCAGCAGGCGGTCGTTCAGCAGCAGCGCCAGCACCGCCAGGGTCTGCTGCCACATCGGGAAGAAGCGCAGCCGCGAGCGGAAGCGCAGCACGATGAACACCAGCGCGGTGAGGCGCAGCGCCTGTTCGCCCAGCAGCACGCCGTCGAACAGGTCGGCGCCCAGGCCGAGCAGGAAGGCCAGGCCGAGGCTGACGCGATCCTCCGACTCCAGCGCCCAGTACAGCAGCACCAGCGCGGGCCAGTACGGCTTGAACGGCTCCAGCACCGCAGGCAGCGGCACCAGCATCAGCAGCAGCGCGGCCAGCAGCGTGCCGATGAACCACCACAGGGACAGACGCTGGCGGTTCATGGCGTGCTCCCGGCGGCAGCGGGCGTCGCTGGCGTCGCAGCGGCGCGCGGTGACGCCGATCGCGGACCGGCCGTCGATGCGGCGGCCGCCGGCGCACCGCCGCTGGCTGCGCCCGGCACCGGCGCCAGCGTCGCCGGCGGCCCGGCCGGCACTGCCGGCGCGGGAGGACCCGCGGGTTCGGCCTGGTCGTGCAGCAGCAGCACGTCCTCGCTGCGGTCGAGGTCGGCCGCCGGCTGCAGCTGTGCCGTGCGGAACATGCCGGAGGCGCCCAGCGCCACCGTGAGCACCTTGCCCACCGGGAAGCCGGGCGGGAAGCGCCCGCCGAGGCCGGAGGTGAGCAGCTTGTCGCCCGGCCGCACGTCGGCGGCCAGCGGAATGTTCGGCAGCACCATGCCGCTGCCGTCGCGCGCGCCGAAGGCCACCGCGCGCAGGCCGGAGCGCTCCACCACCACCGGGATCGCGTGCGCCGGGTCGGTCACCAGCATCACCACCGAAGTGGTCGGCAGCACCTCGACGACCTGGCCCATCACGCCATGCGCGTCGATCACCGGCTGGCCCGGCTTCACGCCGTCGCGCGCGCCCAGGTTCAGCACCAGCCGCTGCTGCCAGGCGCCCAGGTCCACGCCGACCACGCGCGCCAGCTGCACGTTGAGGTCGAGGCTGCGCTGGGTGTCCAGCAGTTCCTTCAGGTGCTGGTTCTGCTCGGCCACGGCGGCCATGCGGTTGAGCCGCGCATTGGCCAGCAGCAGGTCCTCGCGCAGGCGCTGGTTCTGCTCGGTGAGCAGCTTGCGGTCGGCGAACGCCACGCTGAGCGTGCGCATGCCGGCGCTGGGCAGGTTGGCCAGCCGGTACACCGGCTCCACCACCGCCGACGCCGCGTAGCGCATGCGCCACAGCCAGCCGTTGCGATGGTCGAGCACCATCAGCACCATGGCCAGGGCGAGGTAGACGATCAGCCGCAGCGTGCCCGCGGCGTTGCCGGCGAACAGGGGCGAAGACTCGTCACGCGTGCGCGCCACGGCTAGAGCCTGCTCATGGTCTTCGGGTGCCCCGCGCCGGGAGCTGTTTGCACGCAGGCCAGGGAAGAACGAGGAAGTGGACGTCCGTCCACGACCGAGTGATGACGCCGGGATGCGGGCAAACAGACCCGGCCCGCACGCGGGGAGAGTCCATGGATGGACTCGGCTTTGAGGAGCGAGGAAGGGTTGCCCTTGAGTGGCCGCCATGCGGCAGCGCGCGGCTTGACCTGCCGGCCAGGCAGGCCCGCGCCACGCACTACCACCTGGCGGCCACTCAAGGGCAACGCAGGGCACCCGAAGGCCACGAGCAGGCTCTCGACTTACTCGGGCGCGAAGAAATCGCTACCGTGCTGGTCGATCAGCTCCAGCGCCTTGCCGCCGCCGCGCGCCACGCAGGTCAGCGGATCGTCCGCCACCTGCACGTGCAGGCCGGTCTCCTCGGAGATCAGCCGGTCGAGGTCGCGCAGCAGCGCGCCGCCGCCGGTGAGCACGATGCCGCGCTCGGCCACGTCGGAGCACAGCTCCGGCGGGGTCTGCTCCAGCGCCGACTTCACCGCGGCCACGATGCCGGCGAGCGGCTCGTGCAGCGCTTCGAGGATCTCGTTCGAGTTGATCGTGAACATCCGCGGCACGCCCTCGGCGAGGTTGCGGCCGGAGATCTCGATCTCCTTCACGTCGGCCTGCGGGAACGCGCAGCCGATTTCCAGCTTGATCCGCTCGGCGGTGGATTCGCCGATCAGGGTGCCGTGGTTGCGGCGCACGTAGTTGATGATCGCCTCGTCGAAGCGGTCGCCGCCCACGCGCACCGACTGCGAGTAGACGATGCCGTTCAGCGAGATCACCGCCACTTCCGAGGTGCCGCCGCCGATGTCCAGCACCATCGCGCCGCGCGCCTCGTGCACCGGGATGCCGGCGCCGATCGCGGCGGCCATCGGCTCCTCGATCAGGAACACGTCGCGCGCGCCGGCGCCCTCGGCCGATTCCTTGATCGCGCGGCGCTCGACCTGGGTGGAGCCGCACGGCACGCACACCAGCACGCGCGGGCTGGGGCGCAGCATGCGCGACTTGTGCACCTGCTTGATGAAGTGCTGCAGCATCGCCTCGGTCATGGTGAAGTCGGCGATCACGCCGTCCTTCATCGGGCGCACCGTGGCGATGTTGCCCGGCGTGCGGCCGAGCATGCGCTTGGCGTCGCTGCCCACCGCCGCGATCGCGCGCGGGCCGCCGGGGCCGCGGTCCTGGCGCACCGCCACCACCGAGGGCTCGTTCAGCACGATGCCCTGGCCACGCACGTAGATCAGCGTGTTGGCGGTGCCGAGGTCGATCGAGACGTCGTTGGAAAAGATCCCGCGAAACTTCTTGAACATGGGTCCGCCGCGCGCCGGCCTGAGTAAAAAGTAAGCTCGCCAGTCTAGTCAGCGCGTCCCGCCTGCGCAACCGGAAAGACGTTAAGAAAGCCTTGCAGCGAGGCCATTTAGCGCACGTTCCGGCACATCGAACCCGCTCGGCCACGCCATCCGCGGATTCGCCATGAACGCGCGTTCACGTTACGATGCAAACCTTTGGCCGGGCCTGCGGGTCCGGGTTTGTCGGTCGCGCCGCGCGCGCCATCCTCAGCATTCGGGGCAATCACGCAACCATGTCTGCCGTCATCTGCGGATCGCTGGCCTACGACACCATCATGGTGTTCCAGGACCAGTTCAAGAACCACATCCTGCCCGACCAGATGCACATCCTGAATGTGTCCTTCCTGGTGCCGCGGATGCGCCGCGAGTTCGGCGGCTGCGCGGGCAACATCGCCTACAACCTCAAGCTGCTCGGCGGCGACCCGCTGCCGGTGGCCGCGGTAGGCCAGGACTTCGCGCCCTACCGCGCGCACCTGGAGAAGTGCGGCATCAGGCTCGACTGCGTGCGCGTGTTCGACGACCAGTTCACTCCGCAGTGCTTCATCACCACCGACCTCGACAACAACCAGATCACCGCCTTCCACCCCGGCGCGATGTCCAGCGCGCATGACAACCACGTGCGCGAGATCCCTGACATCGACTTCGCGATCGTGGCCCCCGACGGCCGCGAGGCGATGCTGCAGCACGTGGACGAATTCGCCGCGCGCGGCGTGCCGTTCGTGTTCGACCCGGGCCAGGCGATGCCGCTGTTCAGCGGCGACGAGTTCCGCGCGATGATCGCCAAGTCCACCTACGTGATCGTCAACGACTACGAGTCGCAGCTGCTGCAGACGCGCACCGGCTGGAGCGCCGCGGAGATCGCCAGCCGCGTGCAGGCCTATGTCGTCACGCTGGGGCCGCGCGGCTCGCTGATCCACGCCAACGGAACCACGCACGAGATCCCGCCCGCGCACGAACGCCGGATCGTCGACCCCACTGGCTGCGGCGACGCGTACCGCGCCGGCCTGATCTTCGGCATCATGCGCGGCAAGGACTGGCCCACCGTGGGCCGCATGGCCTCGCTGATGGGCGCGCTCAAGGTCGAGCACCCCGGCACGCAGAACCAGCGCTTCGACTACGCGCAGTTCGCCGCGGAATTCAAGGCACAGTTCGGCTATTCGCTGGATTGATCAAGCCGCCCTGTAGGAGCGCACCCTGTGCGCGAACGGGGTAGAGGAGTGAGTGCAGAGGAGTGAGAAGTGAGAGAGGAGCGGCGCGTCGCCGCCCTGCTTTCTCTATCCACTCACTTCTCTGCACTCACTTCTCGCTTTCGCGTACAGGGTGCGCTCCTACAGCGGCTTTCATTCCGGCGTGAACGCGCAGGCGGCCTGCACCGCCGCCTGCCAGCCGCGGTAGCGCCGCTCGCGTTCCGCCGCCGGCATCTTCGGCTCGAAGCGCCGCTCCACCTGCCACAGCTGCGCAAGCTGCTCGCGGCTCTCCCAGAAACCCAGCGCCAATCCGGCCAGGTAGGCCGCGCCCAGCGCCGCGGTCTCCTGCACCCGCGGGCGCAGCAGCGGCACATCCAGCAGGTCGCTCTGGAACTGCGCGACGAAGTCGTTGGCGATCGCGCCGCCGTCGCAGCGCAATTCCTTCAACGGGATGCCCGCGTCCGCCTCCATCGCCGCCAGCACGTCGCGCGACTGGTAGGCCATCGCCTCCAGCGCCGCGCGCACCAGATGTTCGCGGCGGGTGCCGCGGGTGAGGCCGAACATCGCGCCGCGCACCTCGCTGCGCCAGTACGGCGCGCCCAGCCCCACGAAGGCCGGTACGAGGTAGACGCCGTCGCTGGAAGCCACGCTCTCGGCCAGCGCCTGCGAGTCGGCGGCGCGGTCCAGCAAGTGCAGGCCGTCGCGCAGCCACTGCACCACCGCGCCGGCGACGAAGATGCTGCCTTCCAGCGCGTACTCGACCCGGCCGCCGATCTCCCAGGCGATCGTGGTCAGCAGGCCGTGCCGCGACGGCACCGCCTGCGCACCGGTGTGCATCAGCATGAAGCAGCCGGTGCCGTAGGTGTTCTTCGCCATGCCGGGTTCGAAGCAGGCTTGGCCGAACAACGCCGCCTGCTGGTCACCGGCGAGGCCGCCGATAGCCACCGCGGCGCCGAGGAAGCGCGCGGGATCGGTGTAGCCATAGTGTTCGCTGCAACCGCACACCTGCGGCAGCATCGCGCGCGGCACGTTGAACAGGCGCAGCAGCTCGCCGTCCCAGTCGCGGCGATGGATGTCGTACAGCAGGGTGCGCGCGGCATTGCTGGCATCGGTGACGTGCAGGCGCCCGCCGCTGAGGTTCCACACCAGCCAGCTCTCGATCGTGCCGAACAGCAACTCGCCGCGTTCGGCGCGCGCCTGCGCGCCGTCGACGTGGTCGAGGATCCAGCGGATCTTGCTGGCGGAGAAATACGCGTCGATCAGCAGACCGGTCTTCGCGCGCACGAGCGCCTCGCCGCCATCCGCCCGCAGCCGCTCGCAGATCGCCATGCTCTGCCGCGACTGCCACACGATCGCGTTGTGCAGCGGCTGGCCGCTGCGACGGTCCCACACCACGGTGGTCTCGCGCTGGTTGGTGATGCCGATGCCGGCCAGCTCATCCGGCCCGACCTGGCTGCGCGTGAGCAGCTCGGTCACCGTCACCAGCACGCTGGCGAGGATCTCGCGCGGGTCATGCTCCACCCAGCCGGGCTGCGGATAGATCTGCGCGAATTCGCGCTGCGCCATGCCCGCCACGCAGCCGGCCGCGTCGACCAGCATCGCCCGCGTACTGGTGGTGCCCTGGTCCAACGCCAGGATGTATCGCATCGCCAAAGCCCGCTCCACTGGCAAATACCGGAGCGCAGGTTAGCAAAGCATGCGGTGGAACACGGCAAGCGCCCAAAAACAAACACCCCCACCGGGATCGGTGAGGGTGTTCGAGGGATAAAGCCCCTGGCGGTGACCT